>ERZ1106981.395-NODE-395-length-34527-cov-4.352199_pt1 | contig 34527 bp, 20 predicted proteins | sample MGYA00403692_ERZ1106981 | MGnify/ENA primary metagenome ERZ1106981 (study PRJEB35170, sample SAMEA104062431) | human gut metagenome | biome: human gut; feature: human-associated habitat; material: faeces | place: Denmark | collected 2012-06-22 ... | reverse complement strand
CTTGGGCAATCCGCAGGACACGGACTATTTTTGCAGGTAAGAAGTTGAAATATGAGTTCCTATACAAATGATATCATTGTAAGCGATCGGTTAACTCCATATTGTTAGTAATAATAAAATCCTGAGAGTCCCTAGTTTTATGTGGCGATTTTCCATTATCAGGTGGATGTTGATGATTTCGTGTTTTTCGATGGATTTCAAAGTAGTCCTGTTGCTTTCAAATTATCAGGAAGCAATTTTACTATATCCTTGGTGTAGTCTTCGTCATAATTATAGAAGTAAATCATCTACGTTCTGAAGTCTACCTCGGCAGCTTTGCAGCATCCTATAAAACTATAAATAATAGCCGTGCTTTCTGCGTATCGTCATTTTGACAGAATGAATAATTTTTCTTCCCACGGCAATGGGGCTTGCTGCATTTTTAGCAGATTATCCAAAAGTTTTGATAACGCTATAGAAAGGATGAATCAGAAGAGATCTCAGGATTTCTTCCAGAACATCATGGCTTACCGGATTATAAGACAAAATACAGAAAAATCACAATAAAAATGGCATATGTGATAATTATAGGTCATCATCTTCATATACTATCTTATTTTTAAGACATCTACTGAATACTCCTAATTAGTTATTCATGCCTCTTTTTCTCCTGGTGTATCTCCTTGCGCTTCAGCCATTTCTTGAGTTTGTAGCAGGTTTCTTGATACTCTTGATAAAAGTGGTCGGGTCAATTCGTAAATCCGTTCACTTGATGCAAGTATATTTTCTCCACACTCAATCATTGCGGATGATAGTATGTTTCCCTTGTACTCATTAATCTTATACAATGTGGATTAAATAATTAACTGCAAAAATAAAAAATAATAAGAAACTGACATTTCGATATCCGTTAATCAAGAAGTGAAATACCGTTTTTTCTGCTCTTTTTAAAGTCACTTGGTGTCATACCATATTTCTTTTTAAAAGCTATCCTGAACGATTTTAAATCGTTGAATCCCATATGAAAACATATATTGGCAATATTTTCTTCGCTATGTGTTAATAGTTCGGCCGCTTTTTTTAGCCTATAATCTCGAATAAACTCACCGGGAGATTGGTCTGTACAGGTTTTCATCTTGCGATAGAGGCTCATCCGACTCATGCACATATCTTTACTTAATTGCTCTAAGTCGTAATTTTCACAGGTCAAATTCTGCTCTATGAAATAGACTATTTTCTTTAAAATTTCATCCTGATATAGAGGTTCTTTTTGTTCACTTTGCATCAATTCATGCCGGATTTGTTTTTTTAGGAGTGTGCGATTGACTAATAAACTTTTTATTTGAGCCTTGAAATAGTCTTCTGGAAATGGTTTCGATATATAAATGTCGGCTCCTAAAGTGAGTCCGTCAATTCTCACTTGTTCCGCTCCCCGTGCAGAAATCAAAATGATGGCAATGTGGCAGGTCATAGGAGCACTCTTCAGTTTTTGACATACTTCAATACCCGAAATATCGGGCATCATGATGTCACAAATTATAATGTCGGGTACAATTTTATTGGCTATGTCGATAGCTTGCTGACCATTGATTGCAGTATATATAATATATTCGTTTTTTAAAATTTCTGACATGTAATAGAGCATGTCCTCACTGTCATCTACTAATAATACTAATGGCTTATTGGTATTTCCGAGAGCTTCAATATTTGTTGATACATTTTCTACTTCGATGGGTAGGGTCAAGGTAAAGGTTGAACCTTCTTCAGGTATGCTGTACACAGTAATGTCTCCATTTTGAAGGTGCGCCATTTCTAAAGCTAGATTTAATCCGATACCTGTACTGTCGACGTTAGTAGAACTTTCAGTTTGATAATAACGTGAAAATATTTTCTTTTGTTCTTCTGCTGTAATGCCTTTTCCATTATCTTTTACTGCAATTTCTACCATTGATTCTTTACCTTTATTTTTGGTATCTAAGGTCACAATAATATGGTTTGTAGTATATTTGATAGCATTTGACAACAAATTGTAGATTATTTTTTCAGTTTTATCTACATCAAAAGAGCAAATCAATATATCTGATTTGTGATTGAATTCTATTTCAATGTGCTTAGTATCTGCCATTTCTTTAAAGTAGGAAACTAATGTTTGCATAAAGGAGATTATATTTCTATTCTCTTTCTTGACCTTCATACTTCTATTTTCTATCTTACGTAAGTCCAATATGTCGTTAATTAGCAGATGTAGTTTCTCGGCATTGAGTTTTGCAATGTTTAGTTGTTTAGCGATGGGAGACTGTTCGTCAATTTCGGTCCTAATTCGTTCCAGCATACCTAGTATCAGTGTCAAAGGGGTACGAAGTTCGTGTGATACATTGGTATAAAACTTCATGCGAGTAAGGAAGAGTTGTTCTTGATATTTCTTCTGTGTTTTTTCTTCAAACAATAGACGTTTTAGGTTATTTCGTTGCCTGAAACGTACAACAAGCCCGATAAAAATTAATATAAACATTGTATAGTAAAACGCGAAAGCCCATGGTGTGGCATAAAATGGCGGATTAATATAGATGTTTAATAAGGTATTTTCTGTCCAATTTCCGTCTTTTTGTAGATTATATATACTAAGTTGGTAGTTACCGGGCGGTACATTAGTGTATTTGATAGTCAGATTAGAGGGTAATGCGTTCCATTGTTTGTCCCATCCATTTAATTTGTAGCGTACAGATGGTCTTACTTTTGATGAATAATTGAAATTTGTCAGGTCAAATGAGAAAGAACTCATTTGATGTGAAAGAGTGATGTTTTTTGTTTTATATAAGGGTTGTTTTAGAATAACTTTTCCATTATCGTCCGGTATGTTAACTTCTACTTTCTTGTCAAATAAGTACATATCTGTTAGTATGATATTGGCTTCCGGAGTAAAGTTTTCTAATTCAGAAGGAAAAAATGAAATTATACCATTTACGGTACCTAAGAAAAGTTCGTTCTGATTAGATAGAAAATGTGCTCCTACAGCAAACTCATTGCTGGGAAGTCCGTCATACATCTCATATTTAGTCAAAAATCGGGTAGATGGGTTAAAGAGTGAAAGTCCATTGTAGGTGCTTATCCAAAGATAGTTTTTACTGTCTTCATAGATCGAAAATACGATATTGTCTGCCAATCCGTTTTCTTCTGTCAGATATTCCCAATGATCGTTGCTCTGGATATTTACACCGCTTCCCCAAGTTCCTACCAATAGATTACCTTGCGAATCTTTTTGTACAAAAGAAATGTCTTTTTCTTTTATTCCTTTATATTCATTTGGAAAACATTGATATCCATCTTTTCGGCGGATAATTTTCACTAATCCTTTTGAAGCGAATCCAGCCCAGATAGTATCTTTTTCTACGAAAATGGTACGACATATATTGGATGTTTCATTAGTATCGTTTTTTAATGGATAGACTTTTTCCATTTTGTTGTACTTATATACAAATAACCCATTGCCTGAGGCACACCAAAGCGTAGAGTCAGGTTCTAGGTAGAGAGATGTGATAAATCCATTTTTAATTGATTCGCTAATATAGGAAATAAGGTGTGTGTGTTTGTTGAATAGATACAGTCCCTGTGTACCTGCCAGCCAAAGCAGGTTTTCATCGAAATGTGGACTGATGGCATTGATATTACCGGTAGGGAATTGGACAGTGTTTAACAACTTATTTTTCTCTCTATCAATTAGGTGAAGTTTCCCCTGTTTAGTGGCAATCCAAATACTGTCCTTGTTTTCCGGGTAGATAGCGAATGCGGCAGGAGTGAACTTCCGACCATCAAGCTGATTGTAAAGACGAAATTTAGTAGGTTTTAATGATATGCTAACAGCTCCGTATGTTCTTTTTCCTACCCAAATCGTTTTTGAACGGTCTTCGTAAAGTGAAAGAACATGGTAATCTGGATCGGTATCGAAACTATCTACAACCTCCCCGTTTTTTTCTATGTACAATCCATTTTTCGTTCCGATCCACAAATACTCCCTGCTGTCAATTAATAGAGTAGTTATTTCTTTCAAAGGTTCTTTATTGTATAATAGTATCTGTTCTTTCCCGTTTTTTAGTTGTTTTTTGACTAATCCTTTAGGAGTTGTGTATAATAGGATATCTGATTGAGAGTGAAAATACACTAGATTGGATGGTGTTGTAGAATGCCTTATCAGGTTGTGCTTTGCCTCCTCATACTGAAATACTCCTAGGGAAGTAGCTATAAAGATTGACTGTTGTGATGCATCGGAGCATATGTCTAGTACTTGAGCTTTTATTTCAGAGAAATATGAGCATAATTCATGTGTAATAAATTGTTTCTCATATGGATTATAAACAATTAAAAGGTTTTGGGCACATACATAAATTCGGTTTTGTGGTGAATAGTAGATTTTACTGACATTATGTAGGGGTATACTTTTATCTTGGTTGTAGTAGAGGGTAAAGTGTTCAAAACTGTTTGTTTGTAGATTATAGCAATCTATTCCTTTTTTTTTATTCGCTATCCAAAGGCAATTGGCTGAATCGGAGACTATGGATGTGATCAGATTGCTTGAAATACTGTTTCGTAATGAATCAAGTGAATGTTTGAATGTAGTTATTCTGTAGCCGTCAAAGCGATTAAGCCCGTTATTGGTTGACATCCATACGAATCCGGTATGATCTTGTGTTATAGATGTGACATCATTTTGGGTCAGCCCATTTTCAATACTGAAGTAATTGATGGAATAATTACTTTTTTCTGATGCACGAATGCCGGAGAAATTGAGTGCAAGAAGTAAGATAATGGAGATGATGTGTTTCATGAGTTATGTAAGGATTTAGTTTTTTTATGATTAAATCAGCCACAAAAATAGTATTTTTATATATAAAATTGCGAAAATAGGCTATTTGTTATTTTTCCCCCCTCTTTTTGTGATAATTTTCCTCATAACTCATATGTTTGATACTCTATATTTGCACATAGTTTGTATATTATTTCAGTGAAAGATAAATTTGCTGAACTACTACAATCAATTGTAACCTTATTAATAATATTAGATTTTTTAGTAAAGATGAAAAAAAAATCTCTCTCTTCCCAATGTGTTCTACCTGAATGTAGAAGATGGCTTTTTAAGATGTTATTATTTGTGTTGTTTGCCTGCAATTATCAAGTTTTTGCGCAAAATAATGAAGTGGGTCAGCAAAAAAAAGTGGTAGGTGTCGTAAAAGATGCGGAAGGCGAACCAATTATTGGCGCGAACATCACCGTTAAAGGACAAACTACTGGTACTATAACCGATATTGACGGTAATTTTTCTATTAATGCTTCTGTCGGTAGTGTATTAAAAATATCTTTTATAGGATTTGAAACACAAAATGTGAAAGTTACCGGTGAAAAACTTACGGTAATACTAAAGGAAGAGTCTAATGCCTTAGATGAAGTAGTGGTAGTAGGTTATGGTTTGGTAAAAAAGAGTGACCTGACAGGGTCAGTCGGTAGAGTAAAAGCTGAAGAAATTGATAAGATGCCTGTTACCAGTATTGACCAAGTATTGCAAGGACGCGTACCGGGGGTACACGTGAGAGCATCTAATGGGGAGCCCGGTGGTAGTTCAAACGTAACAATTCGTGGTGGCAATTCTATTTCTGCAAGTAACGAACCGTTGTATGTAATCGATGGAATTATCGGTGCTGGTAATTTGGATGGCATTAATCCTTCAGATATCGCTTCTATTGAGGTGTTGAAAGATGCGTCGTCTATTGCAATATATGGGTCGCGTGGTGCTAATGGTGTAGTATTGGTTACTACCAAGCGTGGTAATTCCAGTAATGGTCCTACAGTATCGTATAATGGATATTATGGTATTCAGACTCCTGAAAAATTACTGGACGTAATGTCTGGTCCGGAAATGGCTCAATGGCAAAATGAGTCTGCTGCTTTTAGGGGAGATGGAGTACCTCCATACGAAGAAACTGATGTGATTGGTGATACGAACTGGCAAGATTATATCTATAGAGAGACTGCTCCGATAACAGACCATAATCTAAATGTTTCAAACGCAACAAAAAATAATAATTACTTCTTGTCTTTGAATTATTTTAATCAAGAGGGATTGATGTATAATTCAGGTTTTGAACGTTTTCAAATTCGCTTTAATGTAGATCAAAAAATAGGCAACTATATGAAGTTAGGTGCTACTATGACAAGTTCGTACACTTATAAAGATAACTCCATTATGAAAAATATGGTGCAATTGCCTTCTACTTTACCCGCTTATGAAGAGGATGGAACTTGGGCTAAGTATAACCCATTAAATTCTAACTATTTTAATAGTCCTATTGCTTTGCGTGAGTGTGTGACCGACAACACTCGTCAACTCAGAGCCATGGGTAATGTGTTTGCGGAGTTGATGCCTATTAAAAATTTGCTTATCAGATCATCATGGGGATTTAATCTGAGTTATAGTAAACATAATTTATATCAATCTGCTGAACTTCCGTTAAACATTAAGCAGGGCAAATTGGGTGTGGCTAGTGTAGATACCAGCTTTCCCATTACTTTCCAAAATGAAAATACTGTAAATTACCTGATGAATTTCGGTAAGCATTCTATTGGAATATTGGGTGGTTTTACTTGGCAAAAGTATTTGAATGAAGACTTGTCAGCAGGTGCTAATGGATTTACAAATGATTCCAATCTGTATCATTCGCTCGAAGCCAGTGATCCTAATAAACGTAATATTGATTCCGGTGAATCGGAATGGGGTATGATTTCTTATTTGTTCAGACTGAACTATTCGTATAAGAGTACATACTTACTTACCATTACTGGTCGTGAAGATGGTTCTTCACGTTTGTCTAAAGGAAATCAGTGGGCATTCTTTCCTTCAGCAGCATTTGCTTGGCGTGCTTCGGAAGAAGAGTTTATTAAAAAGCTGAACCTGTTTTCAAATTTGAAATTGCGTGTGAGTTATGGTATGTCCGGTAGCCAGTCGATTGGCGCTTATGCGGTTTGGGATAAATTGAATAGTAAAACAACTGTGATTGGTGATAATAAGGTCATAGGATATATACCGGTTCTTGCAGCTGATAAAAACTTGGGTTGGGAAAAAACCTCGCAATTTGACTTTGGATTGGAAGTCGGTTTCTTGGATAATCGCATAATGTTGGAAGCTGACTATTATCATAAACGTACCAGTGATTTGCTGTTGACTCAGGAATTGCCTTATCAGACAGGTTTTAAGTCGATACTCCGGAATATCGGTTCTGTTAGAAATCAAGGTTTGGAATTGACCCTTAATACTGTGAATATCGCAACTCGAGATTTTAAATGGAATACCAATTTCTCTGTATCATTCAACCGCAACAAAGTATTGGATTTAGGAGAAAAAGACTTTTTAGACAATGGCATAGGCTCGCGTATTACTGTTGGTGAACCTCTCGGACTATTCTATGGACTGAAATATTTAGGACCTTGGAAAGAAGGAGATATTCCCGAGGAACTTAGCGGAAAATATATGCCTGGTGATGCCCGGTTTGATGACGTAGACAACAATAATGTTATTGACGAACTTGATCGCCAGGTTATCGGTAATGCTGAACCTAAATTCTATGGTGGCATTGGTAGTGATTTTACTTGGAAAAATCTGACCTTGAGTCTTTTCTTTGATTATAGCTATGGTAATGATATTTATGATTTAAATGGTCGTGCTATGGATTGCGGACATGGTTCAAACCTTTATGGCAGACATAGAAATCGTTGGACTGAAGACAATCAAGATGCCTACTTGCCCAGAGCCGGTAGTATTCATAAAAACTATTATTCAATGTGTATTCAAGAAAAAAATGAAGCTGGTGGCTGCTCTTTGTTTGTACATGATGGATCTTACTTGCGTTTGAAAAATGTAAATGTGCAATATAACATACCTTTGAAAAACAAGAAGGTTTTAAAATCTTTACAAGTGTATGGCACTGTTTCTAATGTATTTACATGGACTCCTTATTTTGGTTATTCGCCCGATGTAGATGTAGAGCCTAGTGCTACCCGTCGTGGCTTTGACAGAAATGTATATCCTCAAAGCAGAACTTATTTGTTAGGAGTGAAAGCTAAATTTTAATACATATAAAACCATGAATATGAAAAAAATATTTCAATATATATTATTCTTTAATTTGATCTGCTCATATAGCAGTTGTGATATTTTGGAAGTAGATCCGAAGGATTTTACAGCTCCGGATAATTTTTACAGTACTGAAGAAGAACTTACTTCTGCTCTTTATGGAGTATATTTTTATATGAATGATACTTACATTGGTGAGTATAATAATATTATTTTAGGTGATTTAGGGACAGATGTGACTTATTCGCGGGCCGGAGAATTTGTACCCGTATTCCAATATTATAATATGGAAGCTCCTACAATAGAGTTTTCGGATGCTTGGCGAGTTCATTACACAGCGATTGGAGCTGCCAATATGGTGATAAATAGGGCGCAAAAATCTTCTGTAGAAGGAACATATAAAGATCAAGTCATCGCAGAGGCCAAAGTGTTGCGTGCTTATTTTTATCACAATTTGGTTTTACTTTGGGGTGACGTACCTTTGTGGACAGACGAGTTTGATATTGATGTAATGCCTACTTTACCACGCTCTCCTAAAACTGAAGTTATAGAACAGATTTACGATGATTTGGATAAGGCTATTCCTAATTTGCCGGATAATTATGCTCCCGAACAATTAGGTCGTATTACCTCTTGGGCGGCCAAAGCTTTATGGGCACGTGTGAGTTTGTTGCAAAGCGATTATCAGACTGCTTATGCGCAAGCCAATGATGTAATAGGACATTCGCCTCACGCATTGTTAACCAATTATGCTGATGTTTTCGATTGGCATAATGAATTCAACAGTGAGTTGATTTTTGTAACACCTAGACAGAGAGATTGTCAAGGTAGTACTATTCATACAAGTGTAAGTCCGCAACTCAATAAGGAGCGTGTTGTTTTTGATCCTTTGTTTAAGAAAGGCCAAACAGCTTTACGTCCCGATGGCAAAACGGTGTCAAGCAGTGATAATTTATTTCAAGGATTCGGTAATTTTGTTTCTTACAGTAGTTATGTCAATAGTTTTGAAGAAGCTGATACTCGTGTGGGTATGGTCTCTTGGAACAGTTTGAAAATGAGTAATGGAAAAACGGTCTCTTTGAAAGGTATAGGCAAATCCAATCACTATATTCTGAAATGGATGGCTTTTGATGAGCCTAATAAAAATGGGGGGCGTGATATTCATCATATCCGTTTGGCCGAGCTTTATTTGATTTTGGCGGAAGCCGCCAACGAATTAGATTTACCGGAAGAAGCTGTAGCTGCTCTGAATGAAATTAGGAAACGTGCTTTTGGTAATGATAGCCATAATTATAAATATACAAATGATGAAAGTTATGAATATAAGCTCGCTGATAAGGAAGCTATTAAAGAAGCCATTATAAACGAAAATAAATGGGAATTGGGTGCAGAAGGACTTCGTCGTTGGTATCTGAATCATTGGGGGTATGATTATCTGTACAAAGCATTACAATCATTAGAAACTGTAAATAATAAAGGTGAGATTGTAAAAGAAAATGAAAAAGGACTTAAGAATATCAAACCTCACCATGTATTGTTTAAAATACCTGCTCAGGAGTTTGTTAAAAACCCGAATCTAGGCTATAATAATCCCGGATATTAATTGATATTTTGAAATACTATCTAATACTCCATGCTGGTTTTATAAATGAAAAAACAGAATTGGAGTATTAGATAAACGTCGGTTTTAATTAAAAAGAATATGAAAAATAGTGTATTACTAATTCCTTCCTTATTACTCTCCTCTACAAATGTTTTAGCGGAGAATAATGTAACTCAATCAGAGACACGCCCTAATATTGTATATATATTGGCAGATGACTTAGGCATAGGTGATTTAGGTTGTTATGGACAGAAAAATATAAAAACCCCTAATATTGACCAACTTGCCGCTGATGGTATGCTTTTTACCAATCATTATTCGGGTTCTACTGTCAGTGCTCCGTCGCGTTGTGTTTTGCTGACAGGTAAACACACTGGCCATTCTTATATACGCGGTAATAAACCTGGTGTCGGTTATGAATTCCCACTTGAAAAAAGTGAAACTACGGTGGCCGATATGCTAAAGAAAAAAGAGTATGCCACTGCTTGCGTAGGCAAGTGGGGAATGGGTGGTCCTGAGGACATAGGTTCACCTTGGAAACATGGCTTTGATTATTTTTTTGGATATCTGAGTCAGCGTAACGCCCATAAATACTATCCCGATTTTTTGTGGGAAAACGATCGTAAAATCGAACTGCATAACAAGGTTTATTCGCACGATATGATTTTGGAAAAGGCGTTGAATTTTATCGATAAAAACTCAGACGGGCCTTTCTTTCTTTATTTCGCACCTACTCTTCCACATGCCGAACTTACTGTACCTGGCAACGATTTCGGTGATTATGATGGCAAGTTTGAAGAAGTGCCTTTCAAACAGGGTAAAACCACTTATGGCGATCAAGCAAAACCAAGAGCTGCTTATGCTGCCATGGTGAGCCGTCTGGATTATGCAGTGGGAGAGATTGTAAAAAGACTTCAAAAAGAAGGAGTATTACAAAACACTATTATCATGTTTTCATCAGACAACGGAGTACATCACGAAGGTGGCCACGACCCTGAATATTTTAATAGTAATGCAGAATTCAGAGGGACTAAACGTGACCTGTACGAAGGCGGCATACGTACTCCTTTCATTGTGCGCTGGGATAATCATATAGTTAAAAGTACGACTTCCGGTCACGTTTCGGCTTTTTTGGATTTTATGCCTACTATTGCCGAAGTGCTGAATATCAAAGCAGCCAACGGCTGTGATGGTATTTCGTTCTTACCTACACTAACGGGTAAAGGTGAACAAAAAAAGCATGATTATATTTATCACGAAACTTATGAACAGGGTGGTAAACAGTCTATTATTAAAGATGGCTGGAAACTGATTAGATTCAATATGAATCACCCCGACAAAATAAAGGAAGAACTTTACTGTTTGGATATGGATACACAGGAAAAAATGGATCTGGCAGACCGTTATCCTGAAAAGGTGAAAGAATTGAGAGAACTGGCAATCTCTATTCACACACCTAGTAAAATATTCAAATGGGAAGACAAAAACAAAAAATAGAAATAGATGAGAAAAAATATTTTAGTTCCGTTAATAGCTCTTATTTTTGCTTTCGGCACAGCTTATTCACAAAACATTAAGCAAAATGTGTCGGTTGATACTGAGCACTCAAGTTTAGTCTTTTCGGTAGATGAAAATGACGAACTTATCTTTCGCCATTACGGAAAAAAGATGAATCACTTAAATGGCTTTTCAAAAGACTTGTTCACTTTGTCGGCCCATCAAAATTTTCCTTCTCTTTATCCTACTTATGGCGGACGCAGCTACATTATACCTGCTCTGAAACTTACTCATAATGATGGAGTGATTTGTTGTGAGTTGAAACTGAAAGGTATCAGAACCAATAAGATAGATTCGAATATTACTGAAACCGTGGTAGAACTGAAAGATAAGGTATACGATTTATTTGTCGATGTACATTATACGGCTTATTACAAAGAAGATGTCATTACCCAATATATATCTGTCCGCAATCAAGAGAAAGGAAAGATAAGTGTAGAGCAGTTGGCTTCATCTTATCTGCCTCTTCAAGCCAACTCTTATTACCTGACTCACTTCTATGGTTCTTGGAGTAAGGAAATGAATTTGAAAGAAGAAGAACTTACCAATGGTGTGAAATCAATTGAATCATTAAAGGGTGTCAGAACTTCGCAATGCGAAAGTCCTACATTCGTTCTTTCACTTGACGGTAAATCACAGGAATATGAAGGTGAAGTGTATGGTGGTGCTTTGGCGTGGTCGGGAAACTACAAACTTTCGTTCCAAGTAAGTGAAGACCGGATGTTACATATCGTATCTGGTATGAATCCTTTTGCCGCTGCATTAGCTCTTGATAAAGGAGATGAGGTGACAACTCCGAAAATGGTTTTGACTTATAGCAGTGAGGGTAAGAACCGTATGTCACAAAACTTTCATCATTGGAGTAGAAAATATGCTTTGGCCCATGGTAATAGCCAACGCCCTGTGATTCTGAATAGTTGGGAAGGTACAGGTGTGAAATTTAATGAGGAGAAGATATGTGCTATGATAGATGATGCTGCTTCGCTGGGTATTGAACTTTTTGTATTGGATGACGGATGGTTTGGAAATAAATATCCTCGTAATGCGACTGACTCTGGTTTAGGTGATTGGCAGGTAAATAAGAAGAAACTTCCTCGTGGTATAGGTTATTTAGCTGAATATGCAAAAAAGAAAGGTTTACAATTTGGACTTTGGGTAGAACCGGAGATGGTGAATCCCAAAAGTGAACTGGCTGAAAATCATCCTGATTGGGTGGTGAAGACAGATAGATATACACCTTATACTGAACGTAATCAATGGCTTCTTGACCTAACCAATCCTGAAGTACAAAATTTCATTGTGAAGACAATTGATGATATGGTAGCTATGTCACCCAATCTGACTTATATTAAATGGGATGCCAATCGTTATGTTAATAATGTAGGATCTTCTTATTTGCCTGCCGACAAACAAAGCCGCTTTTGGTATGACTATGTTAAGGGCTTATATTCAGTTTATAATAAGATTAGAGAAAAATATCCCGATCTGATGTTACAAGCTTGTTCTTCGGGTGGTGGACGTATGGATTTTGGATCATTGAAATATCATGATGAATTTTGGGCCAGCGATAATACCAATGCTGTAGACAGAATTTACATTCAACACGGCTCCAGCATGTTTTTCCCTTCTATGGCAATTGCTTCGCATGTGTCTACTGCTCCCAATCATCAAACTGGTATGTCTCTACCTTTAAAATATCGTTTTGATGTGGCTATGTCTGGTCGTTTTGGTATGGAACTACAACCCAAAGACATGACTGACAAAGAATTGGAATATTCTAAGAAAGCAATAGAAACTTATAAACGTATCCGACCGGTTATTCAGCATGGCGATTTGTACCGTTTGATTTCCCCTTATGATAATGTGAATCGTACTTCGTTGATGTATGTTTCTGAAAAGAAAGATCAAGCTATATTCTTTGTCTATAATTTGGGATATCATGAAAGAAATGAGCGTTGTATAGTGAAACTGAAAGGCTTGAATCCCGATGCGAAGTATAAGGTGGTTGAATTAAATAAAATGGTTAAATCAGCTTTTAAACAAGAAGGTATTGTACTTACAGGTGAATACCTGATGAATGTGGGCATACCTTTAACTATGAACAAGCCTCACGAAAGCTGTGTGCTTGAATTTACTGAAGTAAAATAACTTATAAATATAAAGAACGGAATAATGAAAAAAATAATATTTACTGCTTTGCTTTGTACCTTTGTATTAGGTGGTTGCAAGTCGGTGCCTGCCGAAGAGGTATTTACAGTACCTACTCCTCCCATGGGATGGAATAGTTTTGACAGCTACGGAACATATTTGTATGAAGATGCTGCCATGAAAAACTTGGAGGCTTTTGCCGAAAAGTTGTCACCTCATGGTTATGAATATTTTGTGATTGATGCTGGTTGGTTTGGCGAATATGATTTGGTTCCCGGCACTTCTTATCCTAAAGAAAAGCATGCAAAGAAACTGAATATCAACGAATATGGTTTACTACAACCTTCCAAGACTTATTTTCCTAATGGGTTACAACCTATAATAGACCGTTGTCATGAATTGGGACTGAAATTTGGTATTCACATTATGCGCGGAATTCCCCGTATGTCTGTAGAAAGAAATACTCCGATTAAGGGTACAAATTATCGTGCGCAAGACATAGCTGATACTACTAGTATTTGTAAATGGTGTTCGCAAAATTATGGTGTAGATATGACCCATCCCGGTGCTCAGGCATTTTATGATAGTTGGATAGGACAACTGGCAGATTGGGGAGTGGATTTCATCAAAGCGGATGATATTGTACCTTTCCCGGCGGAAGTAGAGGCTGTGGCAAAAGCGATTAAAAACAGTGGCCGTAATATTTTATTAAGTCTTAGCCCGGGTGGATTTGTAGATGATACTCAACTCGATTTCTTTAAATTGGGTAATATGTTGCGTGTGACTCCTGATATTTGGGATGAGCAAATTGGATTGGATCAATGCTTCAAGGCGTGGAGAAAATGGCAAGGGAAAGAAGACGCTAATTTCTTTATTGATATGGATATGATTCCATTTGGTGAACTTCAAGTAATGAATCCTGTGCCCGAGGGATTTACAGGTAATGAATCGCATGCTGAAATTAAGCGGATGAAGAAAGAGGGCAAACTGAAGAATATTGAATTGCTTTCGGGTAAGGGATTCCATCGTCAGTCACAATTTACTCAGGATGAGATGCGTACTTTTATCACTATGCGTGCTTTGGCGGCTTCTCCCTTAATGATGGGTGGAAATCTGCTTACTGTCGATGATTTTTCATTGAGTCTTTTGACTAATGCTGAAATGATTGCTTGCAATCAAAATGCCGTAATGGGATGCTTGAAATACGATCAAGATAAGATCGAAATCTGGAACACTCCGAAAAAGAATGGTAATGATGGTTGGATTGGCATTTTTAATCGTAATGCTGAAAAATCTCAGCAGTATGTACTGTCTGCTTCAGAGCTGGGATTGGCTAATGAAAAATATTTTTTGAAAGATATCTGGGGTAATTCTGAATTATCTTTCAATCAAGAGATATTAGTTCCTGCCAATGGAGTGATATTTATTAAATATACAGTTAAATAATTCAATAGGCTGAAGATATGAGACGAATAGGCAAAATGCTTGGTACTGCATTCCTGATTTCGATGGGCTGGTTAAATGTTAATGCGGCCACTATCATAAAAGACACAGTTAAGATAGCAGATGGTTTCGTTATTCCTATTTCTATAATGGTGCCCGATGGTGAAGGTCCATTCCCGGTATATTTCAATGTACATGGCGGTGGTTGGCTTGGCGGAACCAAAACTCAAGTACCTAATGCTTCATTTGCACCTGCCGCTGCAGAAATGTGCGATAATTTGGGGATTGTAATGGTAGGAATGGGCTATCGGTGTATGGACCAAAATGGAGATTTTGATAAAGCTATGGATGATGTAATGGATTCTTATAAATGGCTTAAAAAACGTGCTAAACAATTTAAATGTGATTTCAAAAAGGTAGGATTTGCCGGTGGTTCTGCCGGTACACCTATTTCAGCGCTTGCGGCACAATTGATTCCCGAATGCAGCGTTTATGTCGGCATCAATGGCATTTACGATTTTACGGCTGTCTCAGACCGTAAGTTTGCCAATGCGAATGTTAATAAACGGGCAAATTTTGAAAAGGAACGTGCTATTAAGTATAAGTTATACACACCTGAAGAGCAACGCAGAGCCTCGGCTATATTTTTCTTGAAGAAGAATCCGCCTGCCAGTTTATTTATTCATGGTGATGCGGATAAGACTATCGAATATACACAGAGTTTGAATTTTGCCAAAGCCATTAAAGAACATGGTGGAACGGCTTCTGTGATGATTCATCCTAATACAGGGCATGCTTTCTATAAAGTTTGGAATCCCGATCTTTATCGGAAGAGTACGGATGCGGTTATGGAACATCTTATTAAGTATTTCAACATTAAGAATGCTAATAAAGAAGGAGTAAGAAAAGCTGTTGAAAAGACACTGAGGGATGTAAAAGGAAAGAGCAAGAAAGATTTAAAAGAAGCTTAAAAAATACGTTATGAAATTAGATTGGAAATTATTTTTACCTGCTTCTGTGGGTGTGTTGCCTTCATTGGCGTTGGCACAGCAAGCTGAAAAACCTAATGTAATTGTTATCATGGCCGATGATTTGGGCTATGGCGACTTGAGTTGTAATGGCAGTAATACGGTTCGTACACCCAATGTGGAAAGATTGGCCAATAGCGGTGTACGTTTTACAGATGCACATTCAGTAGCTGCTACCAGCACTCCGTCAAGATATTCTTTTTTAACGGGACATTATTCTTGGAGAAGAAAAGATACAGGTATAGCACCGGGTGATGCCGGTATGATTATACGTCCGGAACAATATACCGTAGCTGATTTGTTTGAAGCTAACGGTTATGCAACTTGTGCCATAGGTAAATGGCATTTGGGTATTGGTGATAAAACCGGAGAACAAAATTGGAATGAAAAGATCACTCCGAACTTGGCGGATATCGGTTTCGGCCATTCTTACATTATGGCAGCTACAGCCGATAGAGTACCGTGTGTTTATATTGAAAACGGGAAAGTGGCCAATTACGATGCCTCTGCTCCCATTGAAGTAGACTATAACAAACCTTTCCCAGGCATTCCGACAGGGAAGGATAATCCGGAATTATTGTATAATTTGAAGCCGAGTCATGGACACGACCAGGCCATCGTAAATGGTATTAGCCGTATCGGATATATGAAAGGCGGCGGAAAGGCTCTGTGGAAAGATGAATTTATCGCTGATAGCATTGTCTCTCATGCTGTTGAGTTTATTAAGTTGCACAAGGATGAACCGTTTTTCTTATATTGTGCTACCAACGATATCCATGTGCCTCGCTTCCCTCACGAACGTTTCCGCGGAAAGAGTGGTATGGGGTATCGTGGTGATGCTATTCTTCAATTCGATTGGTCGGTTGGTCAGCTGTTGGATGTTCTTGACGAACTGGGTTTGACTGAGAAAACATTGGTGGTGTTGACCAGTGACAATGGTCCTGTAGTGGACGATGGTTATAAGGACCGTGCAGTAGAATTGTTGGGCGACCACCGTCCTTGGGGACCTTATCGCGGAAGCAAATACAGTAATTTTGAAGCAGGAACACGAGTTCCCTTTATTGTAAGTTGGCCGGGTAAAGTGAAAAAAGGGGTTTCATCTGCATTGATTTCTCAGATTGATTTTCTTGGTACAATGGCGGAGATGTTGGGTACTACATTGAATACTGAACAGAAGAAAGACAGCGAAGGTTATCTGAAATCCTGGTTGGGTAAGTCAAAAAAAGGACGTGATTATGTAGTAGAGTCTGCTGGAGCATTATCTATATCTGATGGTGAATGGAAGTATATCACTCCTAATAACAAGCGAGCTTTCAACCCCAATACGAGTGTTGAAACCGGTAACTTCCCTTCAGATCAATTGTATAATCTGAAAAATGATTTGAGTGAAAAGAATAATGTTGCCGGTCAACATCCCAAAGAAGTGCAGAGACTCAAGAAAATCTTGGAGAGAGAATATAAAAATCTTTGATAAACAATAGTAGTATTATTATGATTAAAAAGAATTTGCTTTTATTGTTTGTAGCCATATTTGCCCTTTCGGCTTTCGGGCAAAGTAAAAGTGATAAATCTTATCCGTTTGGTATATGGACGGGTAGTAATATTACTTCTGACAATATTGATTTGGTTAGAGGAAGAATGGTGGCATGTCATTGGCGTGACCTTGAACCTCAAAAAGGTCAATGGAATTGGAGCGTGATAGAACCAAGAATCAAGCAAGCTACAAATGCAGGTAAATATGTGGGCATGATTGTTTATGTTGGTCCCGATAGTCCTGATTGGATTTATGAAAATGGAGTGCCCAAAGTGACAACTCCCGATAAGAAAAATGTGCGTGGCGGGTCACATAAAGCCCGTTTCCCTTATTACCCCTATTATCTTGATCCCAATTATCGTGAGTTTTGGTTTAACGAAATCCGTACCACTGCTGATTGGGTAGCTAATTTGCCTCAAAAAACTCGTGAGAAGATTCTTTTTGTGCAAACAGCAGAAGGAACTACCGGTGACGAAGGTCCTTATAAAGGAGTGCCATACGAAGAAAAGTACCGAATCAGTAATGAGGGGGGAACTGGTAAAGGATGGGTTAACTTGAAGAAAGATGCTTGGCGAGTATTCCGTGACAAATATACTACAATGAATCCTCCTGTTCGCTTATTGATTAATTCGGGCAATCAACAGCAGTATGAAGCTATTCTTGATACGCTGGTACCCGATGCTTGGAAAAAATCTGGACATCCGGGGCATATCTATCAATATAATGGCGAAAAAACGTATATAAAGAACAAAAAGGATGATATTTGGAACCGTTGTTCCAACGGTGAATTCCGTCGTTTCCGTTCTGAAATGGATGAGACTGAGAATGGTTGGTTCAAAGAGAACTATATTCAGAATATGTATTGGCTCTGTACCTATGATTTGTATTATGGACTGGATATGTTGCTTTTAAGCGGCAAATTGGTTGCAGATCCCAAATACAGAGTCAGTTTCGAGTTCTATAATAAGTATGCCGGACAAAAAGATCCATCTGAGGCAATCGGAGCATTTTCGGCTATGAAAGATGTATTGGATGCAGCCGATACTGAACGTTTTCCGGAAAGTAAATACGGCAAGGCTATTGATACAAATAAAGAACGATTTGCAGCTATAACTAAGGAGTATGAAAAATTCGGTGCTCGTAACGGTGATATTGATCATGCTATAGGTGGAGTGATGAGTAACCGTCAGTCGAAAGCCATGAATGATGTCGGTTTTGATTTGGCCCCCGGCAACTATGAGCTTTTTCTTAATCAAATAGATGCCAACGCAACAAGCCAGGGATGGTGGAACGTGGGGCCGAAGGATCAGCCTTATGGACGGTTCGCTCGAGGATTTGATGTGAAAAACGGAAAAAATAAGATGTATTTTGTATTGAATAAAAATTTCTTTGTTAAGAATAAGGATAAAGCGGTAAAAGTTCGTGTGGTGTACTTTGATGAGGGGCATGGCAAATGGTCTTTGAACTATGTGGATAAGAGTGGCAAAGTACGAAAGGCAATGGAGGTTAATAATCAAAACTCAGGACAATGGAAAGAAGCTGAGGCTACGATAAACGATGCTGCTTTTATTGCAAATGGTCCTAAAGGTGCTGATTTGATATTGAGTAATGAAAGTCGGGAAGATACTAAATTTCACATGGTAGAACTGACTCGGAAAAACTTATAACTTATTCGAATACTTATGCGCAAAATACTTATTTGTTTTGTTCTTGCTTTTGGCATGTCATGCTTTGCCAAGAATATAGTGGATATACCGGCTCCACTTTATGCGGATTCGCATTATTGTGGATCTTGTGACCCGGAGATTATTTGGAATCCGGAATTAAAGGAATGGATGATTTTCTATACTGGACGTCGTCCTGCATTAGGACAAGCTTCCGCTTGTGGTACTCCGATAGGGGTTTGTACTTCTAAGGACATGAAGCATTGGAAGTTTCAAGGGTATTGTACTTTTGACGGAGAGGGAGGTAAACCTGATTCGGAACATACTTTTTGGGCACCGGGGTGTATTGTAAAGGATGGTTTGATTCACATGTTTGTTACTTACAAAGAAGATGCTACGCCCCCTTGGGGCACCGGAGGTTGTATTGTCCATTATGTTGCTCCTCTTTCTGATATTGTCACCGGTTGGAAGCGTGTTGATGTTGTGGTCAATGAAGACAGATGTTTGGATGCTTCGATTATCAGATTACCTTCCGGCATGTATCGAATGTATTATGTGGGAGGTACCGAGTATATGCGAAACAAGAAAAAAATGATTCGGTATGCGGAGAGTAGCGATTTATATTCTTGGAAAATGAAAGGTGAAGTTCAAGGTGATGTCAATAATTTCGATTTACATTCCTTACCCTATCAGGAGGCTGTATATGTTTTCATGTATAAGAACCGTTTCTATATGCTTACCGATCCGCATGTGGGGTTGGCTACCTATAGTTCCGAAGATGGCATTACCTGGAAATATCATGGGCAAATAATGAAAGCAGGAACTTCAGAGCGAACTTTGGACTGGAGCCAAGGCAGGCATCCCAGTGTTTGTGTGAATGGTGAAGATGAAGCATTTATCTTTTATCATGTAGAACCATTTAGAGAAGGAAAAGAAGCAAAATTGCTTGAGAAGCATCAGAGATATACTTTTTTGCAGATGGCACAAATCGTTTGTAGTGCAGAAGGCATCAAGGTTGTCAGGTAAATCTTCACTAATGATAAACTTTAATTGTCGTTTTATTAAAAATCGATCACATAATGAAAAATGTGAATTTATTGCTTAGTGGAACACTGTGCCTAAGCTCGTTAAGTATGATAAGTGCCGAGGAAGTAAAGCCTAATGTCATTTTTATAGCGGTAGATGATATGAATGATTGGGTTGCTCCTTTGGGTGGACTTAAAGGTATCAAAACTCCTAATTTAGATCGCTTGGCTTCGAAGGGAGTGACTTTTACCAATGCGCATTGTGCAGCTCCGGCAAGTGCTCCATCCCGGCTTTCGGTTATGACAGGTGTTCATCCTGCAAGATCAAATATCATGCATAATATACTTTATGATGGTCCGGAATGGCGTAAAGAGCCGGTAATGAAAGATGTTGTCACTATCGAGCAATTCTTTAGGGCCAATGGTTATGAAACTTTGGCAGGTGGAAAAATATATCATACATTAGCCCCACCTTGGCTTACAGTTAATCAGGGTGAACCTGAAAGTTGGGATTATTGGTGGCCCAGTGCGTATGTACCCGCTACCTACCAGATACCGGCTCCGGAAAAAGTGAGAAATCCGGAAGGATTAAAAGGGAAAAGACCGATTAAATATTTTACATGGGGAGCTATTGATTGTAAAGATACGAAGATGCCTGATTATCAGTTGGTGGATTGGGTTAAATATGAGTTAAGCAGAAAAAGGGACAAACCGCTTTTTATGGCAGCAGGCTTTATTAAGCCTCATATTCCATGGGAAGTACCTCGGAAATATTTTGATATGTATCCGTTGGATTCAATTCCCGATTTAGAAATTACGACTGATGATTTGGCTGATACTTTTGATCATGGCAGAAGAAGTTGGCATAAATTCGTAATGCAAAATAAGAGTTGGAAAGAGATAATCCGGGCATATATGGCATGTATATCTTTCACTGATGCTCAGATTGGCCGACTATTGGATGTGATAGAGGCTTCTCCTTATAACGAAAATACCATTATAGTGTTGTGGTCAGATCATGGTATGCATATTGGTGAAAAGGAAAACTGGGAAAAATTTACATTGTGGGAAGAATCTACCAGAGTTCCATTGATGTTTTATGTTCCCGGCATGACTAAATCCGGTACTGTAAGCGAGACAGCTGTCAGTTTGATTGATATTTTCCCTACTTTAGCCGAATTGGTGGGTAAATCAGCGCCCGATAATTGTGACGGTCATAGTTTAGTTCCACTTTTAAAAGGTCAAAAGGTAAAACATCCTGCAGCAATTACAGCTTACAAATTTCAAGCTCCGGCCAATGGTCGTGGATATGCTGTCAGGACAGATAAGTATAGGTATATATATTATCCGGAAGCTGGTTTTGAAGAACTGTATGATCACGAACAAGATCCTAATGAGTTTGTAAATATAGCATATAAAAAAGAACTGAAGGATATAGTTGCCGAACATAGAGCTATTTTAAAAGAACGTGTCAGTGGCTTAAAATGGAGTAATGAGTTCCCCAAAGACTATACAATTTCTAATGACGGATTGATTCGTAAAAATGATTTTAGCTCTCTTAAATGGGATTAGACTGACATGACATACTTTCTTTGGAAAAGTAACAAGCATTAACCATAATATCATGAAAATAATTTTTTTAGCTTTAACATTATTTCTTTCAGCTTCGTTGTGGGCACAAGAGGATAAGGCTGTGGTTACCATCCAAGCTGATATGCCACAGCAAATTATCAGTAAAAATATTTATGGTCATTTTGCTGAGCATTTGGGACGTTGTATATACGATGGATTTTGGGTTGACTCTAACCTTAACGTCGCAAAGGAAGGCCGGATCCGCATGGATATTGTAAATGCCTTACGGGATATCAATATACCTAATCTCCGTTGGCCCGGTGGCTGCTTTGCAGATGAATATCAATGGAAGGATGGCATTGGAGACCCAGCAAAACGACCTAAGATAGTAAATAGTAAATGGGGTGGAGTTACGGAAGATAACAGTTTTGGTACTGACGAGTTTATGAGGCTTTGCGACCTTTTAGGATGTGAACCTTATCTTTCTGCCAATATGGCTACTGCCTCGCCTAAAGATTTACGCGAATGGGTTGAATATTTAAACTATTCAGGTGATTCATATTGGGCTAATTTGCGTAAAGAGAATGGGCATGAAGAACCTTATGGAGTAAGTTTTTGGGGTATTGGAAATGAAAGTTGGGGATGTGGAGGCAATATGACTCCGGAACATTATTCGGATGAATACAGATGTTTTCAAGGATTTGCGTATGATTATTCAGGGCATAAGATTAAAAAAATAGCTTGTGGTCCCAATAGTGCTGATTATAATTGGATGGAAACATGCTTAAAGAAAATTCCCGCTAAAATGTTGTGGGGTATCTCTCTTCACTACTATACCGTAGCAACTGGAAATTGGAGTAAAAAAGGGGCTGCTACTCAATTTGATGAAAAAGAATATTTTGACGGTGTGAAAAATGCCTTATTTATGGATGAGTTGCTGACCAAACATTCCGCTATCATGGATATGTATGACCCGAAAAAGAAAATAGCTTTGGTAGTGGATGAATGGGGGATATGGACAGATCCTGAACCGGATACTAATCCTCGTTTCTTATACCAGCAAAACAGCATGCGTGATGCTCTTATAGCCGCTTCTACGTTGAATATTTTCAATAATCATTCTGATAGAGTGCGTATGGCAAATTTAGCTCAAACCGTCAATGTTTTGCAGTCCTTGATACTGACAGATAAAGAAAAGATGTTGTTAACTCCTACTTATCATATTTTTAAGATGTATAAGGTCCATCAGGAGGCTAATTTGCTGAAAACAAGTGCAATTTCGCGTAATTATGTATATGGTACTGAGGGAATACCGTCAATAAATGTATCGGCTTCGCAAAATAAAGAGGGTAAAATTCATGTTACAATCGTTAATTTGAATCCGAATAACGAAGTTTCTACCGATGTTATATTGAATGGCTTTGATGCCAAGCGATTAAAAGGGGAAGTTTTGACTTCTAAGCTATATTCTGACTATAACTCTTTTGAGAAACCCGATAAAATTGTGACATCACAATTCAATAATTTCAAGAAAGGTACTGATAATACAATCACTGTCAAGATGCCACCTTTAAGTATTGTTACTTTGGAGATGTTTTAATTGAACTGTTAAAACAGGCTTTTGTTTGGTATAGTCTTGAATTATAATAAAAAAGATACTTTATGATTAAGAGAACTTTATTTTTTATTTTTACACTTGCTGCATTTACGGTAGTTTATAGTCAGAAAGTTGATAATTCTACTATTTTGCCTAACGTAAAGCCCCGTTCCGAATTGAACAATCTTGAAGGAATGTATGCTATATGGATTAATAAAAATAGTTATTTATTGAATCTTCCTTATATTAAAGGTGGTCAGATTGTACTGCAATGGGCCGACATAGAGAAAGGCCCTGGAGTATATGATTGGTCATTACTTGATGCATGGATGAAACGATATGGTGAATTGAATATCAATGCGACTCTTCAAATAAATGGTAATAATAAGCCTAAATGGATGTTTGATGAAATACCTTATTATCCGGGTAAACTCAGTCAGCAAGTTAAAGATGCTTATACGCTAATGTTTTGGCATCCTCGTTTTAAGCAAGCCTATCTTGATTTTATCAAGGCATGGGCAGAACATCTAAAACAGAGTCCTTATCTAAAAAATATCATTGGAATCCGTATGAACTTAAATCCATACGGTACAGAACATCATTCTCCGTCAAAATATGTAAAAGATAAAGGAGATGATTTCAGTAAATGGGTTATTCCTGAGGGGGATACGCAAGCAAAACCTTGGAATCAGAAAGATGTATCTCAATATATAAAAGATGTGTTGGATCAATTTGTTAAAGAACTTTCGCCCATTGTTACAGTTTTTGTACGTAATGGTATTGTCGAGGATTTGCGCAGGGAATATGAAAATGATTTTCGTGAAGGGCGGTTAGCTTGGTTTCATACATCAAGTGAGGCGGAATCTCGAGGCAATGAAAGGCAATATATGGTTTTTATGGATTATTGCAGGGCTGGTCGGACGTATGCTTATGCAGAGCCTTGGGCAAGTGCCTGGGGTGAACATGGTGGAGTGAAAGATCCTAGATTCTGTTCTCCTGAACAATGGAACTATTGGCGGATATTGATGGATATTAATTGCGGTGTTTCTTATTTGGCAACATATAGCAGTGATCTTGATATCCCTGTTAAAGGAATGAAGTTTGGGAAAAAAGTACCCGATTCAATGAAAAAAGAGTTTCGAAATGCATTCGATTTTGGAGCCAAGTATGTAGGGCAGCATCGTTATGCAGAAACTACACCTGGTGTTTGGGCTGCATTTCGTCAATGTGATAGTAGTTTGTGCTGGAAGAAACCGTTACAATATCTAACAGAAGACTATACGTTATTAACTTTGGTTCAACCGGGTAATTCTGTCGGTGTTCACAATGTTGGTACGGATGCAAGTCGTTATGGCGCTTGGGCCAGGAAATTACCGGAAGGGGGAAGCATGTCAGTAGTTATGCATCCTACTTTTGTTAAAGCTACTAAAGGCTGTCAGTTATCTCTTCGTGTCATCTATTTGGATGAAGGGGACAACCAATGGACAATCTCTCATGGCAATAAGAAATATACAGTGAAAAATACGAATACGGGGCAATGGAAAGAGATGGTTTGGAAAGTAGAAGGAACTGAGCCGCTTAATGGATTGGAAGCAAACAAATTAGTTGAACAAGGAATGATTGCAGGAAAGAACAAGAAACAGATAGCAGCATTAATTCCGGATATAACCATTACAGCTTTAAAAGGTAATCCTATATTTCATATGGTTGAAGTTTTTCGGTAGTTTTTTTGCATTACTTTTCAAATATCAATAATTAATGCGAATCAGTATTTGATTCCTTAGTTAAAAATTAGAGTAATTAATGCGATGGCAATTTTTCCCATCGTATGTACCAGAAGTCCAGATGTAGATCTGACTTTCATCGCTCTTTGAATTTTTGTTTTTTCATTCAACCAGTTGAATAATGATTCAATGGGTTGTCTGACTTTTGAGACTGCCGTTGAAAACAAGTCTCTTGCCGCTTTCTCCCTTTTGGTTATTTCAGGTGATTCTCCTTTGATAGCTTTTACAGGAGTAAATAGCTCGATTTTTTTGGATTCTTTTGTCTCTTTATAGAATGGTATATCCGAATATATTTTATCGGCATATATTTCTCTATTGTTCAGATTTCCCACACATTCTCTTTTGAATACAGTGGAGTCATTTTCATCAGCCGCGGAAAGTATGAGCATTTCAGGAAAAGGTATAGTTCCTTTTCTACGGAAAGCCACAGCATGGAGTTTTAGTCCGAAATAATACATGTTCTTTGTCGAACAATATCCTTTGGAAGTAATTTCAGTGGCGACCTTTCCTACTTTGTTCTTTCCTGCGCAAGTAATGATAGGCATCGAGTCAACTAATGATTTCATACTGTCACAATCTTGAGGTTTGAATGAATGGATTAACTGCCTGACGAGTTCGCTGATTGCTTCCGGCATCAAATTCAATCTATAATTGAATGTTTGGTAAGAGGGCAAGTCAGGGAACCAAGAAAGCAGGTATTCCTTGGTAAAAGTATGTATGTCTTTGATTTTAAAGTAGTGCTGATAAGCTCCGCAGAACAGATATACAGTAAGCAGTTCCTGATCGGTAAAGATTGGATGATTGTTATTACTGAACCTCTGGCAGTAGAACTTGAGTGAAGACTCGTAAACATCGCAGATATACATATATATTTTTATAAGTTTTAATTCTTTCTCCTTGGGAATCATAATTAGAACAATGAGTGGTTTTATTCTTCTAATATACTGATTTTCAAGGAGATTTGGAAATTGATTAATGAGATAATTAACTGAATAATAACATTTTAACAAGCGAAAAGGTAGATGTTTATCAACTGCTGATTCGCATAATTAATTAGTATATGAATAAAAAAATATTATTAGTAAACTCGGTTATACTGCTTCCACAGTTGGCTATAGCTCAATCACCCGAGCTTAATGCTCTTTATCGGAAATATTATGGTGAAAAACCTAAAAGAACTGTTTCGGAGAAAGCACCTAACATTTTATTCATTACCAGTGACCAACATCACTGGATGGCGATGGGATATAATGATCCTAAGTGTAAAACGCCCAATTTGGACCGGCTTGCTCAGCATGGTATTATATTCGACAAGGCTTATTCATGCAATACAGTAAGTACTCCATCACGCGCCTCTATGATTACTGGCCGCTACCCTAGTCAACATGGGGCCTATGCCCTTGGCACAAAAATGCCTGAGACGGAATTATGTATTGGTGATATCTTGAACGAATGTGGTTATGAAACTGCATTAGTCGGTAAGGCGCATTTTCAACCTTTACACGGAACTGCCGAATTTCCATCATGTGAGGCATATCCTATTTTACAAGATTTTGATTTTTGGAAAAATTATCATGGTCCCTTTTATGGCTTCAATCATGTTGAATTAGCTCGTAATCATGCTGATGAAGCTCACGTGGGCCAACATTATGGAGTGTGGTTGCAGGAACATGTTGGAGATAAGTGGAAAGACTGGTATCGTACTCCTACCGGTAATGTTCCTAAAGGGCAATCAGGTTCATGGAAAATGCCTCAAGAATATCATACAGATGCTTGGATTGCAGAACGTTGTAATGCATTGCTTGATCAATATAAGAAGGGGAATAAGCCCTTTATGCTTTGGGCAAGTTTCTTCGATCCTCACAACCCCTATTTAGTTCCTGAACCATGGGCTTCAATGTACAATCCTGATGATATGGATTTACCAGAAACACTGAAAGACGATATCTCTGATATGCCTTTGCACTATCGAGTTACTCGTCAAGAGAATCCGGACAAATCCATTTGGAAGGAGGGGGACCCTTCTTATCCCGTACATGGTATTTCACACCATAAATGGTCTGAGAAAAGTATAAAAAGAAATCAGGCTATCTACTATGGTATGATTTCAATGATGGATCATTATATCGGTAAAATACTGGATCATCTTGAAAAGAATGGGCAGCTTGATAATACTTTTATCATTTTTACAACCGATCATGGAGGTTTCAATGGGCATCATGGTTTAACCGGTAAAGGTGTATTTGATTATGAAGACGATGTGAAAATTCCTTTTATTGCTTCGTTCAAAGGAAAGATTCCAGAGGGAAAGAGAAGTGATGCGTTGATTTCTTTGGTTGATATTGCTCCTACTATTTTAAATATGGTTGGGACTCAAATTCCAGGTTGTATGACAGGTGTTGACCAAACAGATGTTTTATTGGGAAAGAAAGATGAAATTCGTAACCACGTACTAGTGGAAAATCGTTTTCAAATGACAAAATTTTATGTTTGTACTTATATCGATAAGAATTATAAATTAGCCTATGATATGAATTCTGATGAAGGTGAACTCTTCGACCTTAAAAAGGACCCGAATGAAATGGTGAATCATTGGGCAGATCCTGCATACAAAGAAATTAAGTCAACTCTGCTTTTAAAAGCATTGCAGGCCAAAATGAAAGCTGAGCCTGTATTGATGCCTCGCACGGCAGGTGCTTGATTGTGGAGATGGACTTCACGAAGAAGGAGCGGATCTCAAGTTCTTAAAGAAAGGGTAACAAATATTACTTCTATATTGACATTCTCATTTTTATTTCGTATTTTTGGAAAAATTAAAAACAGAAAAAGTAAATATTGTTGCATAAGTTCAATAGGTTAGATGTACGTAATGCACTACGGGGATAACGAATGAGGTTGTCAAAACGTTGGTACAACCTCATTTTCGTGTATGCTCGGTATGAGTATTATCTAACGGGTGCAAGTCCCGAGTGAGCCCTAATAGCGGAAATCACACAGCCAATGGCAAGGGTGTCCATCGTGAGTTGGAATTTGAAAGAAGCTGACGGCAAACATCTGGCCTGACGGACAGAAACTTCATACAGGACATTTGACCATGGGCAAAGTTGCACGACAAGCCAAAGGCCTATAGCTATTCGAAACGGTTGGTATAAATGAAGCAGGTATAAGATGGAAAGATAATACCCTTATTATATGGACGTGTGGATTAGTTTTTTTACGAAATGTACGAAGCAAAGTTCACTGTGAGCGGTCAGCAGAAGTCATAGTAGTGAAGTTATTGAACTTCATGAAGAATTGAACCTAATAATTAAGCGATAGTAATTGAAGGTTACCTTATGAAAGGACGAATGTAGAAAACATCAGCCCTAGCAATGACTGTGCTCAAAGAGCTAGTCGGAATCCGAATGGTATGAGGGAGCACAGGCTTTTATGTAGATGACTGAGGACAATATCGTGGAAGTACCATTCGACAAGGAACACCTGTTGGAGTGCATTCTTAGTTCTTCTAATCTGAATAAGGCGCATAAAGCAGTAGTCAGCAATAAAGGGTGTGGCGGTATCGACAAGATGTCATGTGAACAACTGTTTCCATGGTTTTTGGCTAATAAGGATGAGATTATAAGTTCCTTGCAGAACGGGACATATCGCCCCAATTCTGTCCGCAGGGTTGAAATCCCTAAGGGCAATGGCAAGAAACGCCTTTTGGGTATTCCTACCGTGGTAGAACGGCTGGCGCAACAAGCCATAAACCAAGTTCTGGCACCAATTTATCACGGTTCTTTCATTTAAAGATACTTTGAATTTTCAATGTTTATAATTAATAGGCATTTAGCACCTGTTCACTCCTACATTCGAAATAACATTGACATTAATGTTGTATAGCGTCATTAATGTAAGTACAATATAACCAGGTAATTAACAAACTATGTTAAGCTTAAATGAAAGAGCCGTGACCAATTTATGAATATCAGTTCTTCAGGAACAGTTCCTTCCATCCGAAAAGGGGCTGTCATGGCGCATTGGGAAGGGTGTAGAAGATAGTGGATGAGGGCTACAGATATATAGTTGACCTCAACCTTGAGCGTTTCTTTTATACTGTAAGCCATAGCAAACTGATAGAAATACTCTGCTACACTATAAAGGATGGAAGGGTTGTGAGTTTGATACACAAATATCTTTGCGGCGGTGTATTGAACCGATGTCTGTTCGAGTCAAGTACGGAAGGTACTCCACTAGGTGGTCCTTTAAGTCCGCTGTTAAACTATATTATGCTTAATGAACTGAACAAAGAACTGAAAAGACGTGGCCCCCTTTGTTCGTTATGCTGATGATGCGATGATATTCTATAAGTCGAAACATGCAGTACAACGCGTCAAGGAACCCATAACCCAATTTATGGAAGGACAACTCTTTTTGAAAGTGAATTGTGAAAAGACAGTTGTGTCGTACGTACAAGGAGTAAAGTTCCTTGGCTATTCTTTTTATGTAATGAAAGGCGAATTTCTCCTGACTGTACACTCCAAATCCATGTCAAAGATGAAATTCAAACTCAAGAAGTTGACAAGTCGGAGCACCGGGTGGGGGATATGAATGCAGGAAACAGAAACTTAAGGAATACATAAGAGGATAGTTAGGTTACTATCACTTGGCACCAGGGCGAACGCTCAATAACTTGTACATCCTATTATTCTCTATATTTTTTCAATCCCAATGACTTTATCTCTTATTTTCTCGTCCCATCCACACGCTTTCCTCTTTCCTGCCATTCCCAGTTTGATATCGCTCTGTTTTAATAACATAAGTGCCAACTTTGATATGGCGGAGAAGTTGATTGCAGCATTTCCTGTTTTTCTGTCATCATCTTCTCTGAATCCTATATCAAGTACCCAATGCAGGTTGTTTTCAACCTCCCAGTGTGATCTGACCGATTTAAGTATGAGTACCGGGTCAGGTTCCAATGATGATATATAGTACCTTGTTTCCATAGTAGCTTCTTTATCACCTGTTTTTCTGATAGAATTTATCATAGCCAATGTCTTGATCCCTGTCCACCCTTTGAGAAAATATTGAAGATTTTTAGCGCTTATGCATACACATTCCCTGTATTCACTTCTTCCATGCCCTTCGTTTTCCTCAAAGTACCTTTTTGCGTGACATAAATAGTATCTTGTTTCCTCACTAAGATTAAATTCTATCATATCCCTGAGTGTTTCATGGTTATCTTTGGCACATAAAATATAATCAGCTTTGTTCTCGATTATTAGTTTAGTGATTGATTTTTGGCAGCCCATAGCGTCAATGGTTATGATGCAGTTCTCAAGATCCAGCGCCTTTATTAGCTCGGGGATAGCCTTTATTTCATTCGATTTTTCTTCTACTTTCTTTTGACCAAGGCAAATGCCGTTGGATACAGACCAGGCACTGACTATATAGAGCTTGCTTCTCACTCCATTTTTTGAGCGACTGTTTTTATGGGGATTATCACAAACGGCCTTTCCGTCAATAGCTACCACCCCGAGAATTTTACGGCAGATGTCATCGACCCACAACCTGAAACATTCTTCAAACCAGTCGATATCCAATATGGAGAAGAAACGACTCAAGGTATCATGGGAAGGGATAGAAGTCAAACCCGGAAGACGCGTCTTGAAATAGGATTCATGCGTCTTGCCGAATGTTTCTATTTCGTTCCACGTATCAGCTCCGCAGATAACCGAGACTAGGGCGATGAACACTATTTCGTTAGACTGATATATTTTATTCTTATCATCTCTTACATCAGGAATTATAGCTGAAAAGGCTTGAATGGTCATATTGCGGTAGGGATTAATATAGTAGATATGCAAATGTAATGAATTATATTCACACAGAGAATAGGAACAGAAGATATTGAAAAATACAGGAAAAAAACTATCTATTTAGGGAATAATAAAAGCTAAATTAACATGTACAAGTTATTGAGCGTTCGCCCTGACTTGGCACAGATAAAGCGTCTTTGTATTGAAACGGACGAATGGTTAAGACGACGGATGTGAATGTGTATCTGGAAATCATGGAAGGACCCCAAGGCAGAGTGGGAAGCCTAAATAGATGTGGTGTCCATGATTGGCAGGGTATACCAATGGGGAACTCGACTTGGATATTGGCGTATAGCATGCAGTTGGATACTTACCTTGATAATGTCTAACGACAAATTGTGTAGGGTAGGATATATTAACCTAATGGATTATTATCTCGAACGGTACCCAAAATAGGAACTGCCGTATGCCGAACGGTATGTACGTTGGTAATCCCAACGTTGTGATTATGGTGGTGTGAAAGGGTGGAAAATGAAAGTAGGAAGAAAACTACTTTTATTTTCCTTCTACTCGATTGTAATATTTCGATTCATACCTCTGAAAGAGGGACAGTAGAAATTGGGCGGGAATTTATTTGGTTATGTTGGTTGAAACAACAATCTTTGTTTTATGGAAACAAATCAATTGGAGGTGTTAGTTCAATTGGTGTTACCCTCCGAAATATACACAACTTTTCGGTTGTGGGTGTTAATCAAATATCTACAGAAATACATATTCAATTGGATGAATTAATGAATCTGGCGTTGTCTAACAATATTCATTTTGAATGGAAATCCGTATTACTCATCACTGGGATGCGCTTCAACAAGCCAATGAAAAAATGGAAGAATGTAAATGTACAAGAAAAACATATGTACCTTATCGATTCCTAAATGGAGACGCCCTCTCGGAATTAGTGATTAGAAGTAGATACCTTTTGTTTAAGTCAGCAGACAAGTGGACGGAAAAGTAAAAGGAGAGGTCTGAAATCTTGTTTGATGAATACCCTGATATTAAAATAGCTTACGGACTATCACATTCGTTGAGAATGAGATTTGCCCAAAACACGATCAAGGATGCTGTAAGATTAAACATGGCAAGATGGTATAAGAAAGTGGATAACTCAAGAATTAAATTGTTCAATGTCATAACTACCGTTTTCTATGAACATTATGATGATATTCTAAACTTCTATGACAACAGGGCATCAAACGCAGCTACGGAATCTTTCAATGTTAAGATTAAACTTTTCAGGGCTAATCTACATGGAGTGGTAGATAGAATATTCTTTCTGTCTAGAATTACCAAGATATATATTTATCCCCACCAATTTTCTACTATCCCTTGAAAGAACCCAAAATTTAATAAACCTCTTGAAAGTTTATTATAAACGATCAGAGAATTTATGTGATCTCGGATATAAAATGTAAAAAATATTATTCCAGTCTGTAAGTTTCATTTTTACCCTTTTAGAAAAATGAATTTATGTACTTTAACGACATATTCTCTTTCTTTAGCCTTTCTACTTCCAGCAACCTGTTGATAGTATCAATCGTATGGTCACGCAGAATATTTTCAGTTCCGTATCGTCTCTGTATTATGAAATATGTTTCTTGATAAACCTGTATCAATGTTTTTGATGGCGGAAAGGTTTTCTCCTACTGGTATCTGCCGTTTCTCATTCCGGTCTGGCTTTTTTGAATTCTTCCTTTTTAGGATGATTGGCTGGTAATCATTGGGCATATACTCACAGCCTACCTTGCAGAAATGTTCTTGTTTATTCTTTTTGTTGCCATATACCTTGTTGAATAGAACGTAAAAGTAGCAAAAAGACGGCAATCTCCGAATGAGACCGCCACCTTTTTGGTATATTCTTGATACTATTTCTGCTGCATCTCCTTAGGTACAAGAATGAGAGTGTAAATATTTTACAACTTTTTTGAATATCAGACTTCTGTTCTTATTTCGTTAGTCCCTTATAATATATTGTAGATAAATTATTGTGTTAACCGTTTTTTTACATGATTCATTGATTGTTTTAGACTGGTATTCATTACTCGGGCATAATGTTGTGTCATTCGTGTGGAAGCATGCCCAAGCATAACCGATACATCTTGTAGGGGTACATTGTTAGCGAGCGTAATAGTAGTCCCAAATGTATGCCGGGCAACGTGAGTGGTGATATTTTTCTTAATTTCGCAGAAATCTGCTATTTCTTTGAGATAGCTGTTCATTTTCTGATTGCAGGGAACTGGGAGGCAACATTCTTTTTTGATGCAGACCGAATTATTTTCATACTTCTTTAGTATGGCAAGCGGAACGGGAAGTAGAGGTATGTTACAGATTGAAGATGCTTTACGTCGATGCATCAGTTTGATTCTTCCTTTTCTGATCCACCAGTCTCCATTATTATCTTGCACTAGATCTTCTTTTTTGAGCGTGGACACATCGGCAAATGCCAGACCAGTGAAACAGGCGAAAATGAAAATATCCCGTACCAGTGCTAGTCGGGGTATAGTGAATTCCTTATTCATAACGGTCTGTAATTCGTCATATGTGAGGAATACAGGAGCTGTTTCATCCTGTTCCATTTTGTATCCATAAAACGCATCTTTCTTCATCCAATCTTTTGCCAGTGCCATATTTGTGATTTTCTTGAAACATTTCATATATCGTACAATAGTGTTGCGGCATAAACCGACTTCTGTTTTTAAATGAAGGTCAAAGGCTTTTATGAATTCCGGAGTGAGTTCATGGAAAGTAATATCTTCTTTGTCATAAAATGTAGGAATGGAATTTTCGAGTTTTTTTAGTACATTTTTGTAACGGTTGATGGTCACTGGTGCATAGTCAATATTCACAACTTTTTCCATCTCCTTGATTTCTTGTCGTATTGTTCCAAGCAGGGTACGCATTTCCGTATCCTTGCCGAATACACGTTTTAATATTAAGGAGGGAGTAGATATTGCCTGCTCCAGTATAAGTTCCTTATACTTTTCCAATGCTCGCGTGGCTAATTCAGATAAATAACTGTTGAGTTCATTGGAAGCCCGGTCTTTTCCTTTACTACATCCTTTGGCTGCGTTCCACAGTTTGAGAGGAACGCTTCTTTGGATTCGTGTTTCTTCGTATTGACCGTTAATTGTGATCCTCATTAGAATAGGTGCTTCACCATTTTTTAATAATTTCGTTTTGAGAACGAAAAACAGAATCTTCATTGTTCCTTGTTTCATAACCTTTTTTCTTTAAGTTGGTAAATACAATTAGTTATTCTGTCAACTTGAAAGATGAGTTGGAAGTCGGTAAAAAAGTTAAAATCGGTGGCTTTTTGGTAGACATGGTCTGAAAAACCACCGTTTTTTTAGTTTTAAGATTCTCTTTGTTTTCCTTCATCTTATATTTGTCAGTAAAGGAAGAATCTTTTTTGCTTTTCTTTTTCCGCTATTTCCATTACATTCAAGCAGGTATGCAAAAGTATGTTTTTGCTCCTAAAAATGATTGGCGCAAATTGTTGTAAATGAGTGAAATATAGTGCAATCGGTGGTTTTTTTAAGGCTCAGTTGTAATTCTTGGGGGATTAAGTTTAGTCAATTCCCTTCATGCATATACCTTTGCTAGCCTAAAAAGGAAGAAGCTC
>ERZ1106981.394-NODE-394-length-34716-cov-4.864459_pt1 | contig 34716 bp, 42 predicted proteins | sample MGYA00403692_ERZ1106981 | MGnify/ENA primary metagenome ERZ1106981 (study PRJEB35170, sample SAMEA104062431) | human gut metagenome | biome: human gut; feature: human-associated habitat; material: faeces | place: Denmark | collected 2012-06-22 ... | reverse complement strand
CAAGTCCAGCAGGGGCCACCAAATTTTAGCTTTAAAATCATAAAGATATAGAAAGAAAAAAGAGATAGCCGACTAACCTATCTAGCCAACTGTCCCTTTTTTGTCCCCCCATGTTCAAACCTGTCGAGCACACAGGGTAATTACTGACTAACTTTTAGACTGCGAATTGCTCATAAATCATTCTTCCAAAATTATCCCTAACAGGATTGAAGCTATCATGGAAAAGTTTTACTCACTGATTAATAGCCCTTTGGATACCCTTTTAGCACTGATTGGTGCTGCTCTGTTGTCCATCTTAGGGGCATTCGTCAAAGATTGGTTGCTAAGACTCTTTAGCCGCTTCTCTTTAACAGTGAAAAAGCGAAGAATCGCCAATTCAAGGCTTATATATAGGCAAGCGCGTATTCTAATTGCAGATCCTGTATTTTTATCGCTTTATTCATTCAAAGCCTTAAAAATGGCAATTACCTGGGTAACGGCAAATATACTATGCATCCTTTTAACACTGTATTTACAGGAGAAAACGGAAGCATTTCTTATGGACAACACACCAAGATTAACGCTGCTTGAGATGTTAAAATCATCAAACCCAGATGCATTCACACTTCCTATGTATATGATTATAGTATCAATTTTGTTTCTTCTTAGTATACTAAGCGGGTATAAATCTACATCTCGCAGCCGCATCCTTTTCAAGGCATATAGGATACGTATGCGACAATTATCCATCGATATAAAATTTCCATGAGTCTGGCAGCGGCAAAATATCTGTTCTAATTGTTACAGCATTTCAGTTGTTGAAATTTAACCTGCTTTCATGAAACCCGCACCAATTCTGGCATTGCGGGTTTTTTCTTATCAGTCGCATCTTCCATACTTTGATCCTCCCAACTCAAATAAAATAAACTTTCCCCTTACTTATCTGTTAGTTACGTATTTATTTAGATCCTCAAGTGATCCATAAAACTGAAAAACACTGAAATTCTTTTCAATCTTTTCAGTTCTGGTTTTACGCAAAGCCGCCAGCACTGGCACGGTCTGACGGTCTGGTTTGAAGAAAAATAAAACTGAAAAATTTTATCGTTCCAGAAACCGCAGGCGGGTGCGGTGTAGTGCCGTTTTTGTCTGCGAAAGATTTATTTTGTCAGCGTGTAGCGCCGCCAGCGTAACGTGACAGCACAGATCCTTTTACGGTGTTGCGCGGTAGTGGTCAGATAAAAGAGGCGCTTAGAATGCGTCTGGTGAAGCCTGAGAGTAAGTACAAAAAAGCCCGCAATATGCGCGGGCTGATGGGGATGGTCAGGCGATTATGCTCTGGTATTTGCTGCGGGTCTGTCCGGCCTTCTCTGCCGTCTGGGTAAATGCTCCGGCATTGGTTGGCGTACCAACACTGGGGTGCGAATGGCTCGCACATTGCTGCGCCAGCTCTGCCAGTAAATCAATGGTGTCCAGCATCATGGTCAGGGCGTTGATACTCTCACTGCCAATATGAACAGTTGCCCCCATAACCTGCTGACCGCCAGCGGCTACAGATTTACGCAGTGCGGCAATTTTTTCTGTCAGGGATTCCCCCACTTCAATATCCACGACTCCGCCCACTTTGGTGGACTGCCGTCCTGTTATGTCCGTTTCTTCGTTCCCTTCAATACTGGCCAGCCTGTTACCTTTCACCGCCTGGCTGTAATCACCGGCGCTTACCTGCTGGATAGCCCCAGCCAGCAGCGTGGCGGTTCCCAGTACCGTGGTTTTATCCGTGGCCTTTACCGTGGTTTCACGGCTGACCAGTTCGCGCTGTTCTGTATCAGCTTTAACGCTTCGCACCATCGATTTTTCACTGATAGTCTGATCGGTCTGCCGTACCCAGTCGCCAGCCTGAGTAACACGCTGTGACACTTCCTCGCGCTGCTGCTGTAATTGTTCGCCTGGCTTAACATCGGGCAAACTGGTGCCATCCGGTAGCGTCTGCCGGATGAAAGGCTTATCCGGCCTCCCGCCAGTAAATGCCACTTCAACCAGCGTCCCTTCAGGCGGGAACTGAAACATGCCCGAATCATTACCGGCCATAGGAACCGGCAGCGGCACAGCAGAATAAACCGGCGTCTTGTTGTCCGGGTTTCCGTCTGCGTCAAGCAGTTGCACATCCACTGCATAGCGCGGCCGGAACGGATCGGCAAAATTACCGCTTTTCACGGCTTCACTGTGTGCCACCACCCTGGCCTGTTTTGGCAGATGCAGCCCGGAAGCCAGTTCCGGGTAATGGCTTTCAATCTGACGCTGTGCCGGTGTTTTCTGTAATGGCTGACCTGTTGCGCGGTTTCTGGGTGTCCATGTGATGGCCATTGTGTCATTGGTCAGATGAACTTTGGTCACGCGTTCCCCGTTCAGCTCCACACCCGGACGCAGACTCTGGATCACTGGCAGCGTCATGGAATTTCCGCCCGCAGCCCCCTGACTGAACTCTGCCGGGATATCTACCGGGCGATCAGCAAACATCGCTTTTTCCGCGCCGCCCACATACAGGGAACCATCAGGCAACTGATACCAGATGTAATCCGGGATACTGAACGCCCTACCCAGATTATTCAGAAGCTGATAGCCCGTGCCGTTATGGGTGAAGTGCGGGATCGGCTTATCGCTGTAAGGGGCATCCGACACACTGACAGCAATTCCGCTGTTCTCCTCCAGCCAACTGGCGATCTGGCGTAAAGTTGGGTGCTGAAACGAACATGGCCACATTCTCTCAAATATGCCGACCAGCTCGCGTACAAACAGGCGCTGAAAACCATTTTCGGCAGGTTGTGAACGTTCCACATAGCCGGTAAACCAGCGCAAAAGCAGATCGGAATATCCCACATCCAGCCGCACCAGTTTCCCTGTGTAATCGTTTGTCGTCTCAGCAGTAATAAAACCGCGTCCGCAACTGTTCAACTCCAGAACCAGACTTGCATCCGTCAGATGCACTTCATCCGTTGAAAGGTAAAGGCGTTTTACTGGTTTCATCATTACCCCAGCGCATCATTTACGGGCTTCAGCACTTTACGCTCAAACCACGTCAGTTTTTCTTCATCCTCACCGGCATTCTGACCGCCTGACTTCCCGGCGCTTCCGGCAGTCTGTTTTTTCGCCGTTGTTTTGCCCGTCGCCCTCGCTTCCCGCTTTTCCTGCACGCTGATATGTTCCGCCAGCGTGAATGTCACCAGCCAGGCCATTTTCCCATCCTGCTGCGGGGCATCGAGCGTGCCTGTGAATGTGGCTTCACGAAAATTCACCGCCCTGGCAACCTCATGCGCAACGCGGTATTTCTGGCGCTTACCGCCGCTGTCGGTGGCGCTGGCCAGCTCAAAGATGCGTTTAAGGATCTCCGGGTTTTTAAAGGGGATCTCTCCACTAATGCGCAGCTCTTTACCCTTTGCGCCCTGCTCTGATTTGGACGTCGCGCTGGTCTGGCCGGACTGGTCTTTGTCCTGAAACTGCTGTGAAACAGTCACGCGCATATTTTTTAGCTGTATCGCCTCGCCGTTAAGCGCCAGTGTTGGGATCGAAGTCATGAATCATTCCCTTTATTCCATCAAGATTATCGCCAACCAGCATCATCGCCGCCGTGTAAACAGCGGACTGCTGCGGAATCCCTTTTACCAGTTCCAGCAACGTGGTGGCGGTGTCTCCACTGGCTGTAAAAACCCACGCTCTGGCACTTTTTCCCTGCAATTCATTCAGTCCGCTGGCCACATCACCGATCAGTTTGTCGCGCAGCTGCGTGAACTCTCCCAGTTGTTGCTTTAATTCACTTATATCAAATCCGGCACCAGCCGCCTGTTGCGCCGCACTGATTGCAGCAGCTGATAACGCCATCCTGCTGGTAGGAACAGACAATGGAACAGATGCAGGTAAACCCGCAGTTGATTTTGCCGGGATCTGCATTTTTTCAATAGCCAGCTCCGCCGCTGATTGCGCCAGCCTCTTTACCTGTGTGAATGCCGGGGCGGGAAATACATCTACCAGGCCACCAAGACTGGCCATGAAATTTTCATGTGTCTGCCCGGTCACCATGAAGATCACTACATCAGCCACACCACCAGTTCCGGCCAGTTTTTCAGCAAGATAAGAGACTGCGTTAACGGGACTCAAATACGCCCCGCTTTCAGTCAGTTGACCCAGTCCATAAACCCACGGATGCGCCGGAACGATGGAGCAATTCAGCGCGGCCAGAGAATCAGTGAAAGCCAGACGCGCTTCACGCCACATCAGGCACCTCCGGCCAGTGAATATCTGGCGCATCGGCTGGCTTAATGCGATTAAGCATAACCCGGTACTTTTTCCACTCAAGTAAAAGCGCGGACTCTTCTTCTGTTGCCTCACCAATATCTACCGCATCTTGCAACGGCGCGATTGCAGCTGCTGCGGCTGACAATAACTCAGCTTTCTTTGCCTCCGCCTGTTCAACTAATTCATTTTGCGAATACTGGCGCGGCTGGATTTTTCCGTCTTTAAATACCCATTCACCTGAAATATCCGCCATTTTATTCTTTGCCGTGGCTTTAACTTCTACAATGCTAAAATCTCGCGGATAAATAGCTGACACATCATTGCTGATACAACGAATAATTCCCGCTTCGTCATAAGCAATTTTTAGCGTATCAGGTGAAAAATCAGACTGGGATTTATACCAGTCCCGGCCATCGTCAGAAATAAAAAATTCTGCGCCATGCTCATTCATGAGAAACAGGCTATCTTCATCGCCTGGAGTGTAGGTCTTTAAATTTTTAATATGCTGCACTCTTATTCCTCCACCTCTTTAAGCGGTTATATTAACCCATGTACCGTTAACCAGTTTCTGGACATATCGGACAAGCAGAGAACCAACGTTCGAACTTCCACCTACCATAGCGATGGCTGTCGCAAATGCCGCGTCATTTGATGAGTATCCGCTGCCGTCACGGAATTCCCTGACTTGCGTTGCACTTACACGAATATTTTGTACGTAGCGTGCATCACTTTCCGCTTTTGTATATGAGCCCACACTACCGGCAGAAATCGTTATGTTTTTTGTACCATCAAATGCCACGCCATTAATGGTACGGGCTGTTTGCAGTTTCGAGGCAGAAACTGCATTCCCGTTACTGGGTAAAGCCCCTACATCAGCCGCTGAGGGTTTGTTCAGTGTGTTGTATTCACGCGCCCATGCAGTCCATGCGCCAGTACCGTATTTACTCCGAGTCCAGATACGTGAGCTGTTATAAACATAATAAATCTGCGTCACTCCGGCACCTCTCAGCACCATAAGAGCACCAGCATAGTTCTCCGGGTAGTTCAGTGCGGCGCTGGTATTAGCGTTCTGCGGCTGTGCATATATCCCCGGCGTCTGGTAATTATCCAGATTCTGGTTAGCACCAATATCAATACTCTGCCCGTTAAATATATCCTGAGAAGTTACGTTGATATCAGTGGTCAGGGCACGACCATTTACTTTACGCGACGTTGGCACAGCACCAACATCTGCGGCCGTTGGTTTATTTAATGTATTGTAAAACTTCGACCATGTGGACGTCTTCGATGCGGTATTAACAAGGCCAACATAAAAATGTACGTTGCTTGTCAACGTTACCAGATATTGATTGCTGTAAATATTAACCGCTGAAACGCCAAATCTTGTATTACCGGAATTATCAGGAATACCTGTTGTCGGATTATCAGTCCCACTACCAAGCGCGTTATAAAAACCAGCGCATTTAATATCGTAAATACTGTTCAGATATCTGGTTGTACCATCTGCAACGCCCAGCCCGTAATCACCCACCTGCAAAACATGCCCGGCGACAGTATCTTCCCGTGAAGTTGTCAAAGCGTCTGTCTTTATGCGAGCGTTAGCATTATCATTCGCCGCTTTTACCGCTTTCGACGTTGCAGCCAGCGTTTCAGAATCGCTATCCGTCGCACTGCTTAATCTCACAAATCCCTTTTCGCTGGTTGTCGCGTCCGGGTGATTACGTGATTTTTCGTGTTCTTTCAGCGCATTGCTGGCCTGTTGTTCGTTCAGTGTACCTTTTGGCCGCAAATCTGTAATAACACCATTCGCATCAATAGAAGCCACTGCAAATACGTAATGCTGTACGCCATTTTGTACATAATCAGCCAGATTTGCAGCTACCGTAATCTTGCTCTGAACGCCCCATGCGCTTGTCAGCGTCCCAGTCCAACACACATCAAGCCAGATTTTTACTGGCTTAGTTGTCACAGTAATATTCTGATTTGCGGCCAGTGATGCGCGTAATCCGGCAACATAACCGGTGCCTTTGGTGACAAAAAACTGATTGCCGGTTTTCGCTACCAGATAACCGTCACCGAAGAACGCAGCCGCACCGTAAAGATCAATATTTTCCAGGCGCTGACGCTCATCAATCCCCGCCATGCGGGCAGTGAAATCAATCTGCCAGGTTTCCGCAGGCGTATTAATTCCTGTCTCAGCCTGTGCGCCGTTGTATTCCATTAGGAATGAGCGCGTCAGCACGTTGCCCTGCTGTCCTTCCGCTGTTTTCAGCTTTTGCTGTTCCGGGGCATGTACAATCATAGCCAGCGTGCCACTAGCTTTGTTAATGAGTCCAATCCAGTTAAACGAGAAATCACCAACATCTGCACCCAAAACAACGGAATGCACCACCGCATTTTCACTCACAACACCTTTACGGCTTACAGCCTGTCGGTGAACAATCTGCGCCACAGGCGGCAATGTTTCGCTGCGGTCAATCGGCAGGGTAGGATCAAGCCCTGGTACATTCGCAAAAACAAACTCATCCAGCAGTACGGGTTCACCCGTCACGGCCTGGCTGGTTTTCCACCTCTCAAACGCCAGCGTGATAACTGTCTGTGACATACTTACTCCCTATAAACTCGCGCTGAATGTTGCGCCGTTGTTTTCCGCATCGACCAGCCGTGCCGGATAAACAACGTATTCCCCCTGATCCCATCCTGCCCGGATAACCAGGCTTTCAGACGTAATCACTTCAAACTGATAACGGCGACATGTACGGCCATACTGCCGGATAATCTGGATCAACAGCTGCGTGTTGTCCGCTATCTGACTGTCTGTGACGCGAACAAGAATCACGTCCCAGTCAATATCCGGCTGACGCTCCTGTAACTCCACATACCCAATCCCCAGCCGCTCAAAAATATTGATGAATCCCTCTACAGAACCGGCATCACGGGCATTAACAAAGGCATACGCCACGCGCTTACGAAACAGCGCCAGCGGTTCCCCGTCAAAACGGGTTATATCGCGGTCATATGCCAGCAGGTTCAGTAATGCCGGTGTACACGTCAGCGGATCAAACTGATTCAACGGCCATGTGATCCAGCCGTAAACCTCCGTCCAGTACCGGCGAGCAACTTTAAGCAGCTTTGCGGGTTCACCTTTATTCATCCATGACGGAAGCACCATCCCCGCCAGCTTTTTCAGGAACTCATTCATTTTCTATGCTCACAACCAGTGATTTCAGACGCGGAACACTCAGATCACTGGTAATGTCACCCAGAGAAAACGTCAGTGATTCCGTCAGCGAAAATGTTTTGTGGATCTCCCGCCCAAGCTGGGAAAACGAAAAACGCGAATACGGCCACGTCTTTCTGACGTCGAAATCAGCATTTTCACGAAATGCGCAGCGAATCATGTTTTCAACGCCATCATTCAGCGTTTTTATTTCGTCATCGCTTAAATTGCTCAGGTTTTTGACGTAAACAGTGACGGACAGATCGTGAAGCGTTTCCGGCATTGCGTAACACTGCATATCGTCACCGTGACCGTGGTGACCCTGGCTATTGATATAGTCATTGACGGCATCAACGAACGGCGCAGATGCCACCCCGCTATCAAGCAGCAGATACGCATTGGCGGTTCCCGGCCCCCTCGGTGCTTCATGCTCGAAGAAAATCCGATCAATACTCAGCCCGGCAACCCCGGCAATCATTGACCGGTATACAGCATCAGTATGGTAATTCCCCACAAGGTTGAACTGATTCCGGCAGCGTTCACGCAATTCATCATCACTTTCCTCATCCGCCCCCGGTACAGTCAGCCAGTCCTCTTCGCTGGCGGCGTGGCTGATACCATCAACGGCAACTGGCAGAATGCGGTAATATCCCGGCGCAAGATTGTAAGCGCCTCCCGTTCCCGTCGCCTTTACCGGCAGTAGCGAACTGGTCGTCCCTGAAGGAATAACCACATCCTGTGTTGTGGCCACTCCATAAACTTTTCCGTTGATGCGTTCTGTCTGAATAAGCGTCCCGGCCTTCACCGTCACCACAGCTTTTGCATCTTCCTTAAAGAACCGGATCACACCCTGCGCAGCGCTGGCAGGTTTCGGCGTAACGTTCACAGCCCAGGCAAGCAGCCGCAACATACTCCCACTGGCAGTGGCCACAAACATATTTGCCAGCACAGTGGACACTATGACGTCCTTCAGCCACATCACCGGTGCAACCACAATGGCTGTAATCAACTTCCAGAATGGTGACATTTTTGAAGTATTGGTGATCATGCCCTCATCATCTGCAATCGCATTAAATCGGTCTCGCACCTCAGATTCCGTCACTGGCATTCCGCTGGCTTTCACCACCTCTTCAAAATCAACCTGTGGTTTTTCCGTCATAAATCCACCTGCGCAGAAATTCCGCCAAAGTCATATGTGCTGGCAGTGATCCATAACCGCTTCTGACTTTCCTCACTGATTTCCACCGTTCCCGGCACAATACGTTCATCATCTTCAATCAGTAATTCCATGCGGGTAAAGATATCAGCCCGCATGGTTGGACTACGTTCAGCAATTAGCTCCGTTGCTAACCCACTTTCGAGAATAGAATGAATAATATCCTGCCCTATACTTTGGCGGTTATTACACAATTCAGGTTCGCGGCCAGTATTCAGAACAAAATCGCCATCCTGAATAAGTAAATCAATATAGAGACTCTCACTCATACGCCCAGCTCCTGAAACTCCATTAACTGACCAGGAGTTACCATTTCTTTCGGAAAAATGTTTACCGTATCAATTTTCTTGCTATTGTCAGTTACGGGCTTAGTATTACTGTTGATTGTTTTTGTAATCCCGCCCTTCTCAATGCCTTTTAATTCTCCCCCCGTTGAAAGCTGGTTTGATACGTAATTATTTTGCGTCAGCGCAGTAAGTGCGTTTTCAGCTTTCATTGATTGTTTCAACTCCGGCACCGGAAATACTGCTGATTCATTTTTAGCGATATCGGATGGAGCTGCGCCCGCCAGTTCAATATTAACCCCCGGAATGTTATTTAACTTATTAACAATCCAGTTCCATGATTTCAGAAAACCGTTTTTAACGGATAGCCAGACATTATCAAACAGCGACACGATACCCGTGGCCAGCCCACTTAATGCCTGAGAAGGAGAAAAACTGGTCAGCAATGAAATAAAACTATTCCAGCCCTCACTGATAAACTGCCAAGCTGAAGCAAACACCCCAGCAAGCCACTCAACAACCGCCGCACATGCCTGAAATGCTTCAGTATTCATCACTGCGGCTTTAACCGCATCCCAGTGCTTAATCAGCAGATAACAACCAGCAGCAAGCAGAGCTATCGCACCAATCACAAGCAGAATCGGCCAGCTCATCAGATTGATACCAATCCCGGCCATCATTGCCGCCATACGAACCGCCAGCAACGCGCCGCGCAGAAATTTCAGCGTAGCGTTCCAGGCAATCACGGCCATGTTAGCCAGCCATACCGTGGCGGTATATACCTTCGTAACAGCCGTCAGCGCAGACCAGATCCCACGTAAACCCATCACGATAAATTTGGATACACCCATCACGATATTTGCCACAGCCCCCACTGCGGCAAAGCTGAGTAAGGCCATTGCTGCATAACCAACGACACGCGCAATGTTGGGAAACAGTTGCATCCAGCGGGCAAAAGTCTGTCCCATATCCGCCAGGCGGTTGAGCAACGGATACAGCACCGGGATCAGCGTCAGTCCAATGATGGTCTGGATGGCTTTAAGGATTTCGACAAAGCGATCCCACGGCTTAACCATTTTCTGCGCCATTTCCTGGGTACGCTTCAGCCCGTCCGCCCCTCCCAGTTCTGTGATATTCCGCTGTAGCAACGCTACATTGCCGTAAAGGTGCTTCACCACGGCTGAACTGTCACCAAATGCCGCATCAAGCTCCGCCTGTGCTTTCAGGTTCCCTTCCAGGCTTTTCCCGTATTTGCCCTGCAACTTGATCAGCATTTCCGGCATCGAGAGCATTTTTCCGGTTGAGTCAGTGAAGGACAGCCCCAACTTTTTAGCCCCGTCAATAGCGCCTGTCATAAAGCCCTCGTAAGCGCTACTTGCCTCCGTACCCAGTGTACGGTTTAACTGGCCCAGGACGGCCAGCTGTTCATCCAGCCCCACGCCGTAGTTAGTCCCGACTCCGCGTGCACCTTCCATCAGGTCTTTGATAGTGGCCATTTCTGTGCCAAAGGTTTTACGCATGTACACCATTTTCCCGGCCAGTTGTTCAGCGAACTCAACCTTGCCCAGCCTTTGAGCATCGGCGGAAAAGTTACCGAACATTTGCCCCATAAATTCCGCTGTATCCGCAGCGGTAGACTTCAGCGCAAAAGCCAGAATATTGGCGACTTTCGTCACTTTCGGCAGCTCATTGCCCGTCAGTCCGGCAATAGAAGCGTTAATATTTTCAGTGGACTTAACAAACTCCACCGAGCTGGCGCCGTAGGTTGTACTGAAGCGCAGCGCATCACGCTGAACAGTTTTAAGCGCAGAATCATCAATCCCTTTTGCAGCCGCATCATTCAGCGCGTCATACATTTCAATGGCGGGCATCAGCGCACCTTTAATGGCCATACCTGTACCCGCCAGCGCCAGAACGCCGCCGCCAATCTGCATAAAGGCTGCTTTTGATTTTTCAGCAAAGCCCGTTACGTTACCCTGCGCCTGTTTTAACGGGCGGGACAATTTATCAATCAGGCTTAATGTAAAATCTAATTGCTTCATTCAGTGCCTTTAAATGCTTTAGCCACGCCATTAGCCACGGCTATTCCCGTATATTCCCAGTGACGGTTATCCAACCATATAGCTGCGGCAATATCGTCAATGGAATCCTGACCATGTGGCAAATAATGACGACGGAGAATTAAATACTGTTCGAGTCCATTTCGTTCAATGTCATGGACTCGCTTTGTCAGTTTTTTACTTCAATTTCCAGTTCTGGCGCATAAATATCATTTACTTTACTGACCAGTTGAAGTGCAGCGCCCGGTCTTTTCAATACTTCCGTAAGCGCATCTTTACTTTCAGTCGAAACAATACGCGTCAGATAATTATGCGCAGGGGCAATTTTATTATCCATTGCCATTTCATTAATAAATTTATTGTATGCGGTCTGGTTCGGTTCAAAAACAATATCCACACCACAAACACATAATTTAATTTTTTCCATAGTTAATATTCTCTCTTAAATTAATTTCGTCTACTAACTGATTATGACGCGCGGCACACTGGCCATAAATTTCAAGATAAATCGTCAGTAATTCTGCCGCGTCTTTACCTGTTGCACCATTCAGGCGTGGTAGCTGCGTGGCACATTTAGTTTTCAGGTTTTCCTGATAGCGCACGTTCGGTACTGGCTGCGGCGCTGTTGTACATGCTGACAAAATCATCAGACAGACAAACATTGGTAAACACAGGCTTAAGCACCTCGGTGCGAATTTCGCGCGGTTGCGCATCTTTCAACGCCTCCAGTTTATCTTCCAGCGTTCTGGCGGAATCACTGGCAACATCCTGCATCACCTTCCGCGATTTATCGCCCGCCACCTGTGCAGCCGTGTTGATTGCCAGCTCCAGACTGTCGCGACGCCAGTCCGCAGTCAGCCAGCCCCAGACAAACGCCAGCGCCACCACAACCAGCCACTGCCCGCTGCTCATCAGCGCACCCCGTTATGTTCCAGGCTGAAATGATTACCATCCGGCCTTGATTTGAAGCGCCCGCCCCAGCTGCCGCCTAAAGATTCCCAGTATTCCCCCAGCGGCAGATAATCTTCAGTACGGGTTTTGTATTCCCCTTTCACGAACAGATTAAAATCTACAGCCAGACGCAGGGTGTGCAGACTGTTTGAAATACCGCTGCCTTTCTTCGCATTCAGCGCAGCCTGTTCTGGTGTGCGGTACGCTTCACCAAACGTCAACCACATGCCATTTGCATTTGCATACTGAATTAACAACGCAATCATCGACGTAAAACGTTGTTGTTTTTCACTTAGTGTCATCTTCCTGCCCCTTTATCAAAAATCCCTGAAAAACCACGTTTGCGCAGCCATGCCTCAACAACGTTCTGGCCGAGAATACCCAAAGCAGAACCAAAACCGGCAATTGCCAGAGGATGGATATCCGGGACAAAATACAACGCTACCCCGGCGATCAACGTCAACCCGCTGCCGACAATAACGCGCCCGGCAACCAGGCGAAAAGTGATCGGCTCGTCACTATTGAGCAACTTACCCAGTGCAATCACCGCCCCCATGACTACCAGTGCAATGAACCCCTTTTCATACTCCTGCATTATGGCTTCCTTATCCGATCAGATTTTCCGTGGCTTCCGCTTCCAGATACGGCACGCCGTTGATGCTCACGAACTTGGGGCTGGTCACAAAATATTTGATTTTGTGCGTCGCCACACCGCCACCCTTCGGATCAATATCCAGAAGATTACTTAGCTGGAGTTTGTTGCCGAACGATTCCACTTTCATTTCCTCGCTGCCCGCTTTGGCATAGAAAAGAAAATCCAGTGGTTCAATACCACGCCACGAACCTGCGGCGCGGGCTTTAGCCGTCAGTACGCCCAGCACCTTTGAACTGACCTCAATTTCTCCCTCTGCGGCCACATCACCATCAACATGACCATCCGGCACACCACGGGTCTGGGCGGCGGTGCTGTTATCCGTGATATCAAGTGTGATTTTCTCGATATGGATCAGATCACCATCAAGGTAGGTATCAAAGGACATGCCCGAAATACGTCTACTCATGCAGCGGCCTCCAGACTGGCATCAAGTAACAGACTGATAGTGATTTGCAGCGGAACTTCCCAGGTGCGCACCACCAGATAAATATCCACCGTCTTTTTGTTCTTCCAGACAATGGTCACATCACCATCCTGCGGCGGCTTCACTTCCCCCGGAAATGACACCCCATTAATACTTGCGGCAGTAGACATTTCACGCAGCGGACGTGCAAACAGCGTCTTGTGTGCAGCAATGCTGCCCGGCGTGCTGTTCAGTGAACGATCTGCGATTTTGCTGATAGCCAGCAAACGCACACGACGCGCCGCTTTATCGGCAACACGCAGGGTTTCAATTGACTGGTAATCCCCCCCTTCCACATCAAGCGTGCGCCCGTCAGACCAATAAAAGCCGTCATAGTCCGGGTACCACATCGGCACACTAAAGCGCTGCGCTTCCAGTGCCTGAAGTGTGGCCAGTTCCAGCACAGCTCCGGCACCATCAACCGGCATTTCATCACTGCCCAGGTTCAGCAGCGCCCCGGTTTTCACACGGGCTGGACTGTCTGCGATAGTCACTGCACGACTACACAGACGCCCCGCCAGCACACCCGGTTCATTCCCCCACAGGCGCGGAACCAGCTGTACTGACTTTTCGGCAATACCATCCTGAAGGGTGGCCATGCGTACCAGATAATCCGTCTGTGCTTCTTCGTTCTGCATCCCCTGCACGGCCAGAATGAACCACACCCAGCGGCCATACTTTGAAATCAGCGTGGATCGTAACGTCACGGCCTGATTTACCTGCGCTTTAGTGGCTACATCATCAGACAACACCACGCCTTCCACAGAGCACACCACCTGCGCGGCCAGAACCGCTTTAACCCAGGCGTCCTCCTCCGCTTCAGCTGACAGGACGTGAATGAATCCCCACCAGTTCTGGCCAGCATTCGCCAGCGCAGCCAGAACATCATTTTTCAGCGGGCTGGCCTCCTCACCCAGCAGCGAATCAAAATCACTCTGGGCATTCACCGCCAGCGTTTTCCCTACATTTTTGGTACCCGTACCGATAAACAGCAGCGTGCGTTCCACTTCATTGGTTTCGCCCATCAGCTGATTTACCTGGTTCACTGTCACATTTGGCCAGGTCATGTTTTCCCCTTAATATCCTGCGCCTTAACATTCCAGCCAAAGCCAATGGCCTGAAGCTGACGCGCCAGCGCTTTATCAAATTCATCGTCATTCATGCCCAAGAATACACGGGCAGGAAGTTCCACTGTCCAGCTGGTTTTCACCGCTTTACCGCTTAACTTCCGAATCAACAGCCCCGCCTGGTTGTAAGGCATCGTCTGCGTAATCTCACCCAGTGTGGGCTTTTTCCAGCGCTTGCCAGTACGTACCCGATAGCCCAGCGCCCTCAGTTTTTTGGCCTGTGCTGGCGTGGCCATTTTCCCGGCATCTGCCTGCCGTGACTGATTGCGACGACTGACGGTCACGCGCATTCCGTTTTGCTGTGCGTAACCGACTGTCCCGGCCGGAACCGGTGTTTCCCCGTTCCGGTAGCCACCACCCTGCAAATAGATCCGCACAGCCTGAATTTCTGGCATTTCACGGATATGCAGCAGCTTTGGCAGGTTACGCAGCATCTTCCCTTTGCGTTTTGTCTTACGCCCTGGCCACTTCTGGCCATCCGGTGATTCCTGATTGCGCACATGCCGTTTCGCCGCAGCGATCACGCCATATTTGGCCAGACGCCAGATCAGACGCTGCCGTTTTCTCGGCGGCAGATCCATGCTGGCCAGCGCCTTGCGCAATTCGGCCAGTTGCTTTTTATTCAGCTCGCCACCGACAATCATTCCCCCTCACCTACCGGCGCACCAGCCTCATCCACGCTGTAAATGCTGGCGGTCAGCGCCGTCCAGATTTCAGGCTCAACCAGTGACCAGCGCTCCCCCTGCCACGGAATAGCCCCGTTATCGTCCCGCCTGATCACCAGTTCTTCCACCATCGGCACGGTCAGCACAACAGTGGCCGTTTCCTCATCCTCTACCGATACATCCCAGTCTGGTTCCGCCTCACTCAGCCCCACTTCATCCAGTAGTTCCCTGTCCGCATCATCCAGCCACGCCGCCAGTAAGGACATAAGCAACTGCGGAGGACACAAGCGATAAGGGAAACGCCCCCAGCTCAGCACCGCGTCATACCGGATCACAGCCTGGCGGTATTGTCCCAGCCCGTAATCCTTCGCCGCAGGAATGAACTTCATCTCATCCAGCACGCTGTAAAACGACTGCATCGCGCGGGGCGGGACGTTCTCTTTAAAAAATTCGGTCAGGCTTTGAATCTGCGTCTGGCTCATACTTTTTTCACCGTTGCCCTTTTCAGCCCTTTCATACGGCGGATCACCACTGAAGCCTCAGCAAGTAATCCGGCGCGGGTCTCCTGGCTTTCCTGTCCAGGATGAGAATCACGCCGCCCGATTGTGGCAAACTCCCCCAGCAGATCCGCTTTTGCCCTGGCAAATACAGCTTTCATGTACTGGGCGCACAGACTGTTAAGCTCGCCCATTTTTACGCCCGGTACATCCGCAGCCAGCACATATCCTTTTGTTTTCCAGATGGCTTCCACGTTCTCCAGCTCCGCATTGACCTCCGCTACAGCTGCAAGCAGCGCCTGGCTGATTGTGTCCGCGTCAATATCTGGCGGCAGTGACCGCTGCGCCTGAAAGTCTTTCAGGTTCAGATCCGGCCAGAAGCCGTTATTTGTCAGCGGCTCATCCTGATAATCCAGCGGCTTTCCGCTAAACATAATTCCCCCGAAAAAGGCGGACTGACCGGTTTCCACGGCGCAGTTACACACAAGGTGTTCTGCCCTCCACCGCGTCCGCCTGGCTTGCGGTAGTCGTTTTTACTTCGTCAGACTGCGAATGCGTGCCGCAATCTGTGCTCGCATAGTGGTTACACCTATGCGCTTATAGAGATTTTCAGCACAGGCCAGCAGTTCATTGGCCTTTAACAACGTGTCAACATCTTCCACTGCCGTAGCGCGTGGCTGGCCGTTGTCGTCGCGTAACAGCATCAATCCGGCAAATTTAAACCACTTGGCGGTAATCTCTTCATGAAGCCGCCAGCGCTGAGTCACTTTCTCAAAAACCTGTGAAAAATATGGCTCGACACTTTCCCCCGCTGCTGCCGTGCTTTCCGCCCACTCCATCACCGTATCAGCGACAAATACCGGAAAGCGGCTCTTAATGTTCTCCGGCGTTGGCTGTTGCTGCTCAATCGCGATATCAGCCAGTCGCAACGCCTCATCAAGCTCACCAACATCGAACATCCACACAACGAACCAGGCAAAGACCGGGTTTTCATACACGCTTTCACCTGTCAGATATTCATCAACAGTCGGCTTCCAGCGTGGAATCAGCTCATCGCGCTTGTATGTCACACGATCTGCAATCGTCGGGAGTCCACGTAAAAACGCGATATCCTGATTCAGGATCTGGATTTGCACATGCAGACTCTCCAGCGTTTCAATCGCCCGGCGCTTTTTCAGTTGCTGTTCGGCCAGAATGCGCTGGCTATGACGCTGTGCGGGAGAAAGTGACATTTATCAGCCCTCCGCTGGTTCAGATACTGCGCCGATGGTCACCGCCGATTCATCAATGGCCGCATACAGTTCCGGCACTTCAATGGCGTAACCTTCGTTGCGCAGGTAACTGTTTTCGTATTGTTTGCGATCATCCTCAAAGCGGGCTTTACGCTGGCGCGTATTACGCTGGGTATAGATGTGCAGGTTACTCAGTGGCGTAACCACCATACGTTTACCCGGCATGAATGGTGGAATAATCGCTTTGCGCCCGGCAATGGTGCTACCCAGCATCTGCGCTGCAATTTTCTCTGTTGGACGGTCAGCTGCCTGATACAACCGGTACTGTTCAGCAGCAACCAGGTCTGCACCAACCAGCACAACCAGACGCGGATCATTACGGTACTGCGCCGGAATTTTGGCGTTAATCAAATCCTGCGCCATAGCATCCAGTGATTTGTAGTCACCGGCCTGATCCAGTACGACTTCATCATTCATAATCTGATTACCGTCGAGCAGTGTTTTCATGCGTTCATGCCAACCGATGTTCACATCCTCACCGTTTGGGTTGGCTTCAGCATCAGTAGTGGCCGCACGATGCGTACCGTTGAAACCAATGCGCAACATGTCCAGAGCGAAAATCTGGGTTGAAAAGGATTGCACCAGATTGAAGAACTCATTTTCTTCTTTACCGGCGTTAGCCCATACGGAAAGCAAATCCCAGCGCAATGCGGCGCAGCTGTCCGTTTCAACCAGATCGTAGGTATTACCATCCACACCAACCTGACGAACAAAGCGCCCTGCTGCATTACGGCCAGTATGAAGCCGCGATGCGCCCACAGAAATCACCTGGCCAGAAAGCTGGTCTACGTCAAGACAGGTAATCATTTCCAGAAATTCAACTGATTCCAGCATGGCCAGACGCAGCGCATTTTCCTGCGGGTCATTTAGTGAGAAAAAGCGGCTTGGATCACGAGTACCCATTTGCTCGGCCATTCCCACCGAATATTTATCGAGTAAATCCCGCGCACGATTATTAAGGTGCATAAAACTCCCTCGCAATTAAGCGATAATAAAAATTAACCTGCGTTATTCAGCGTTAAAGCGGATTACAGAAAATTAAACTTCCCGGCTTTTTCCGAAATTTTACGCCCAGGTGAACGGGTTGATTTACTACCCAAATCGTTAAAACGTTTAACGATATCTTTCGCATTATCACGAATAGCGGCAAATTCTTCCGTGTCAACCACTTCGGAAATGGTATCAACATCATCCTGAACGTCATTAATCTGACTTTCAATTTTTGCGACACGCGCTTCCAGATCGTTTACCACATTAGCAAGCGCCTGTAACTTATCATCATCCGGCGCAGGATTATCCTGCGTGTTTTCATCTTCAAATTTCGGCTTGATACCAAACAATTTTTGCCAGTTCTTCATTTTTCCTTCCTGTTTTATTTTTCCGTCACGGGAAATTACACAGCTGTAATAGCCCTGTTCAGATAATTTTTTACGCCGACTACTAAAGCGCAGCCGTGTGGTGCCAATACTGGCTGGCGTGTCTGTTACCGCCAGTCCTTTCAGGTAAGTCCGTCCGCTACCGCGCCAGTTCTCTTCCGGCTCAATGGAGAAAAATAAAAGCTGATCTTCATGGTTGGCGAAAATCAGGCGCATATTCGGGCAAAGGCTGACATATAACCGCGCCAGACCATCATCACCATCACTCCAGGTGGCTTCCAGCACCTCACCGAAATTACCGCAATCGTCCTCATGTTCTGGCCAGATTAAAGCAACCCAGTGGTTATAGTCATAGGTTTCACCCATATCTATAATCCACTGCCGTTTAATTACTCTGCCGTCAACGGTATCACCTTCGGTAGCAACACACAGCCAGTCAGTTTTTAAATGTGACATATCCCCCCTGTTCCACTCCCTGACGCTGCAAGTCAATTATTGCCAATAAATACCGCCACCGCATTACGCTTTATTCTGTTCAGTTCGGTTATAACGCTTTACCGAACAGACACGAATTAACACCACCGTTTTTTCATTACAGCCACGGCATAATTATCCGCATGGCTAAATACTCTGAAGAATTAAAAGGCGTTGTCCGCGCACTTTATCTGCGCCGCTATACGCCAAAGGAAATTGCATCTGAATTAAATCTGCCGAATGCGCGGATCGTTTACTACTGGGCGGAGAAATATAGCTGGGCGGATTTGCTCAGTTTTGAAAGCACAGAGGAAGCAATTGAACGCCGTTACCAGCTGCTGGCCAGCCGCGACAACAAAACCGATCTCGACCTGAAAGAAATGGACATGCTTATCGCACATGCCACGAAACTGCGTGCGCAAAGTAATAAGCATAAAGAGAAGATGGCCAGTAGCCATGTAGACAGGCAAGCAACTGCGAGCGGTGAAAACACGGACGCCCCTCGCAGCAAACGGAAATACAAGAAAAACGATATTTCCTCGCTGACACAGGAGGACTTTGACGCATGGGCTGATGAACACCTTTTTGAATATCAGAAACACCTGCGCAATAACATTGGCCAGCAAGTCAGGAACATACTGAAAAGCCGTCAGATCGGTGCGACCTGGTATTTTGCGTTTGAAGCGTTTGAAAACGCGGTGATGAGTGGCGATCCGCAAATATTTCTGTCCGCATCAAAGGCTCAGGCTGAAGTGTTCAGGTCTTACATCGTGAACATTGCAGAGCAGTATTTCGGTATCACGCTGACCGGCAACCCGATCCGTTTAAGCAACGGCGCAGAGCTGCGCTTTCTGTCCACCAACAAAAACACTGCACAGTCCTACAGCGGCCACCTGTACTGCGATGAATATTTCTGGGTGCCAAACTTCGCCAAACTTAACGAAGTGGCCAGCGCAATGGCCACACATGACAAGTGGCGTACCACCTATTTTTCAACACCGTCAGCAAAAACACACCAGGCGTACCCGTTCTGGACAGGCGATGAATGGAAACAGGGCAGCAAGAAACGTGCGGCCATTAAGTTCCCGTCCTTTGACGAAATGCGTGATGGCGGGCGACTCTGCCCGGATGGACAGTGGCGCTATGTCATTACGATGGAGGATGCCATTGCGGGCGGCTTCAACCTGGCCAACATAGAGAAACTGCGCAACCGCTACAACACCGCCACATTCAACATGCTCTACATGTGCGTGTTCGTTGACAGCAAGGATTCCGTTTTCAGCTTTTCCGACCTGGAAGCCTGCGGCGTGGAGGTGGACACCTGGCAGGATCACAACCCCGATGCGGCGCGGCCATTCGGTGATCGCCCGGTATGGGGAGGTTTTGACCCGGCACGCAGCGGGGATTTGTCCTGTTTTGTGATTATCGCTCCGCCACTGCTCGCCGTGGAGAAATTCCGCGTTCTGAGAGTTATTTACTGGAAGGGCATGAACTTCCGATACCAGGCAAAGCAGATAGAAAAACTGTTCAGCCAGTACAACTTTTCTTATCTGGGCGTTGACGTGACCGGCATTGGCCAGGGTGTTTTTGACAACATCCAGCACTTTGCCATGCGCGTGGCCGTCGCAATTCGTTACGACCTGAACACCAAAAATAAGCTGGTACTGAAAGCAGCGGACGTGGTGGAAAGCCAGCGTATCGAATGGGACAAAAACCTTAAGGAGATCCCGGCCAGCTTCATGGCCGTGCGCCGTACAACAACCCAAAGCGGTAATGCGATGACATTTGTCGCTGACCGTAGTCAGGATACCGGACATGCGGAAGCATTCTGGGCAATTACCCACGCGCTACATAACGAACCTCTTAACTATGAAAACAAACCGCAGTCCCGCTGGGGCGTAAGGAAAAAGGCAGCATGAGTAAAAAGAAACGCTTCATTAAGCGCGACCAGCGCGGCAATAAGTCCAAAAAAATGAGCATTATCACATTCGGCAAGCCTGAACCGGTACTGACTACCGGCACAGACTACCGCGATATCTGGTACGACAACGCCGCAGATCATTTTACACAACCGATTGACCGGCTGGCGCTGGCACAGCTGATTAACCTTAACGGCCAGCATGGCGGCATCATCCACGCCCGCAAGAATATGATTATCTCCGACTACAAAGGAGGTGGCCTGATTCATGACCAGCTTGAGGCGGCAGCATTCGACTATATAACGTTTGGTGATATCGCAATTGGTAAAATCCGCAATGGCTGGGGAGACGTGATCGGCCTTGAACCCCTCCCCGGACTGTATATCCGTCGCCGGAAGGTCAGGGACAATGCCACGGATCAGCCTGGCGATTACGTGGTATTACAGGAAGGGGAACCGGAGGTATGGCCGCAGGAAGATATTATTTTCATTAAGATGTACGACCCGCAACAACACATCTACGGGCTACCGGATTACATCGGTGGTGTGCATTCTGCGTTACTCAACAGTGAAGCAGTCATTTTCCGGCGCCGTTATTACCACAACGGTGCGCACACGGGCGGTATTCTTTACACCCGCGACCCCAGCATGACGGACGAAATGGAAGAAGAGATTGAACAGCAGCTGCGCGACAGTAAAGGGATCGGCAACTTCTCCACCATTCTGGTGAATATTCCTGGTGGCGACGGTGACGCTATCAAGTTCATTGAAATGGGTGATATTTCCGCAAAGGATGAGTTTGCAAACGTCAAGAATATCAGCGCCCAGGACATTCTGAATGCACACCGCTTTCCTGCTGGCCTTGCCGGAATCGTTCCGCAGAATACTGCCGGACTGGGCGATGTTGAAAAGGCTGAACGTATTTACAAGAAAAGCGAAGTTGCGCCCATTCAGCGCCGGTTCATGCTAGCCGTTAACAACGATCCCGAAATACCGGAAAGACTGCACCTTAACTTTGATTTAAGTTACGCAGAATCAACAGATAAGGATGCGGTATGAGACGAAAAAGGCTAAAATCCAGGCATTATTTAACAGCTGGAGCATGGAATATGCGAGTTCTGAAAATCGAATGCCCGGAATGCGGCTCAAAAGCTGTTATTCGTAAAACAAACCGGAAACACCGACAGATTGCCGATATTTACTGCGCCTGTTCAGATGTGGAGTGTGGTCATACGTTTGTCATGAATCTGACGTTCTCCCACACTCTCAGCCCCAGCGCTAAAACGGGTGATGCAATGGTGCAAAAAATACTGGGTGCACTTTCACCCGATCAGCGTCAGATGGCATTAGACCTACTGAAAGCGACACCCGCCGCCTAAGCCCCCTGACTGGGGGCTTTTCACTTCTTTCCTGACCATTTCCCGCATTTCTCCCGCGATTTCACCAATCCAGGCCAAAGCGATCGTTTTCTCTCTCTGGTCACTTTCGTAAACATGGGCAATTTTGGCCAATAACTCAATGCGCTCCAGCTGTGCCGACGCTTCCAAAAGATCCATTTAGCCCCCAAAAACATAAAATAACTGGATATACATACAGTACACCTTTAAGCACAAATTGTGAAATTTAATTTCCTGCTATCTACCGACAAAAGGAAGGTGTTTCACAGACTTACAACACTATACCCATCCCGGCCATAACTCCTGGACTGGCTCTTTTCGCGCTTCCTGCAACCTGCCATTACGATAAATCAGGGCTGTATGGCCAAACCTTAAACCACTCCCCCGCGTCAGTATGGTGATTTCCTCATCAGAACCATCAAAACCACGACTGCGCAACTCCAGTTTTAACCGTCTGCGGGTTCCCCCCTCAGTACAGTTATTGACAGAACTCCAAGGGTGTTTAAGGTCAAGGTCAAAACCCGCCTCCGCTGACGCTTCGGCCAACTTCGTAACCTTCTGCCACTTCACCAGACGCGTACATACCTCAGAATCTGGAATATGTGGCGAGTAGATGCCCTGTACGCGCTGCACGTCCTCTGCGTATTCGTTACCCTGCTCAGTTACCTCATACGCCAGGCGGACGGTCAGATCCTTACGCATAACAAACGCGCCCCCCTGGCACTCGGTATAAGCTCGCCAGTCGCCCACGTCTGCTGCAAAACGCACGTTATCCATATCTTCAGTTGGTAAAATCTTTCCATCACCTGGCAGACGGCGCAACTCACGCCATACCGTCACCGGCGCACCGCCTATCTGCTGGAACTGTCTAATGCGCCAGCGTGATGCCCATGCTGAAACGGCTTTAGCCATATCGCGTAGGTTTTCCCCGGTCTCATCATCTTTTTCGCCATCGAGCGAAAAGCCATCAATATTCTTTGATATGTATTTAGCGATATAGCCAGTGGCCGACCCCTTTTTAGGATCGATAGGCTCAACATGAAAACGCGCCTTAAGCGCGTGGGGTGTTTGTAGTTCTTCAGAATCAGTGATACGTGCGTGATAGCAAAGAATATCGCGTACCGTGTCCACATCCTGTGGGCGCATAAAAAGCAACATATGCCAGTGGGGTGTCCCATCATGGTGAGGCTCTACAACCCGAAACCCAAAGACATGGATACCCGCGCGGGAGAGCGCTGCGCGGGCTTTTGCCCATACACCACATAGATAGCGCTGGGTATCCTGCGGCGTGTATCCATTCCATTGAGAAACAAAGCCGCCTTTACTGTGCACTGCATGGAAACGTGATGGTGCGGTGATGGTATAAAACTCACCGGCCAGCCGTTCGTCATTGGCAATATCTTCAAATCCGCGCATACGAACCATCAATTCACAACGACGTATCGCAGGATTGGCCACGCTACCATGAACCATATCAGCCAGCGCTACGCGATCCCCATGCTCATTTATCAGGTCGAATTTTTTAAAAAACTCAGCGTTGCGCTTTTTCTGTTCTATCCATTCGCCCAGGGTTTTACGGGACACATAAGCACTGGCTGCTTTCTGTACCTGCCCCACAGCTATAGCCAGATGCTCACGCTGTACATCACGCGCACGCTTAAGGCGCTGATACCACCACTCTGGCGCCATCATGCGCAGGATGCCGGATTCAGCCTTGCGTGTTTCCAGTTGGCCGTCATTGGCTTCATGTTCCGCCCAGTACGGAGGCTGATTATTCAGCATCAGTGAACAGGCGCACAAATGGCGATAAGACTCCAGCGTGCGGTGGTGCAGCTCTGCGGCATCTTCAGTGCTGCCCATAAACTGATCGGTGAAGTCATACAGTGACTGGGAGATCCAGCCAGATATCTGTCCAGACAGTTTTTTAAGGTCTGGACGGTCAAGTGATGGCAGTCGCTCCAGAGACTTACCAAAAGGAAGATCAACTGCATCAGCGGCCAGCTTGTAACGTGCAGCCACTTTGCGCAGACGTGGCAATACATTCCCGCCGATAGTCTGACGCAGAAATGTATTGGCACGGCGACGCCCGTCACGACCAGCCAGCAGCTTTTCATAACGGTTGCCAAAATACCCGGCTAACCAGTCGGGTATCTCATGCAGGTACTGGGAGCGCCATTCATAATCCTCTGGATTAACAGCCCATAAACGGCGCTCTGTGATAGTGGCATCTGCTGGCGTTCCCGGCGCAAAGGTTTCACGCCGCCAGGCATCGACGGCGTGATGTTGGCCAATATCCAGCATATCAGCCACGATTAACCCATTTTTTCCAGAAATCAATCAGGAATGCCACCAGCACGGCCGCGACCAGTGGTAGCCAGAAAACTGCACTTAAAGTGATCAGCAAAAAGTCATCAACATCATGACTGAAGTCATCCTGCTGTTCATCCCATAAGAGAAAAACAAAGGTAATACAGGTAAATAAGGCATAAACGCCGATCAGGATTTCTATCATCATGCCCCCACCGCCTGAACATCGTTCGTTACGTTGATGGGGGACTTAATAATCAATTCAGCTGCTGATTTCTGACTTGCAGCTGCTGCACCAACACTGCGCGGCGCATTAATACGCACTGATTTAAAACCGGCGTAAAGGTAATGCACCATTTCAAGATCGCTATTTGATGCGACGACACTTACCCCCTTCATCGCCAGCTTTCGCAACTTACGCGCCAGTCGACCATGATCCATATGCGAAAAACCACGCTCATGGTAAGCCGTGAAATTATCGGCATCGGTCAGATATGGAGGATCGCAATACACCACATCGCCAGGACGCACCAAATCAAGCGTTTCTGAATAATTGGCAGTGATAAACGTTGCTCGTTTGGCTTTATCTGCAAACGCGCGGATCTCATCAACTGGGAAATAGGGCTTTTTATACTTCCCAAACGGGACATTAAACTGGCCACGGCGATTGTATCGGCACAGGCCATTGAAGCAGTGCCGGTTCAGGTACAGGAAACGCGCAGCAGCTTCCACAGATTCAGAACCAAAGGATTTGCCGGACTGGTTGAAGGCATCACGCACCGCGTAATAGAAAATTGCCCGGCTTTCTTCATCGCCTAGTGAACCGGCAGAAAATAAACCCTCCAGCTCAATGAGCAACGCATCAGTGTGATAAGCCATCGTCTTATACAGATTAACCAGATCAGGATTCACATCAGCGATCAGATACTCGTCATAATCCGTATTCATCATGACGGCGCAAGAACCGGCGAACGGCTCAACCAAACGCCTTCCCTTTGGTAAATGAGGACGTAGCTTTGGCATAAGGCGGGCTTTACTGCCCACCCATTTAAGCGGAGTTTTAATGGCCATATTCAACCCCGTTTAAAAGCGACTCTGATACGCCGTTAGAAATGATGTACTCCATCACTTCAAGCGGTGACATTGAACGAATGGACAGAACTACCCAGCGGTCTACACCAGCGATAATTTCATTCACCGGCAAAACATGAGTGATAACCGCCGCCCACTCTCTCCCGGTGAATTTCCCGTGTTTCCATTCCCCCAACGAAAGAACATCACCGACTTTATAGCCGCGATCATTCCTACGCAGCTCCGCCCTTTTCTGGCCAGCTACAACAGCATTGAGATATTTAGGGGCAATCTTTACCGCATGAATTTTCACTGCCATGCTGCCCCCCCTTTGCTGCAAATAGTTGCGGCTTCTTCGCGGATTAACTCAACGATTTCCGTTGCGCTTAAACCTTCATTGGCTGCATGGGTGGCCAGCTTTTCCAGACGAGTGGAACACAGATCAGCAACTGCGGCTTTACCTTCCTGCGTGGCTTTGGTGAGCATGGCCAACAGGTCAGCGCCTGATTTTGTTGCGGGTAAATCCTGACGTGCGATGTGCATTTTGGTTTCCTTAAGGCAAAAGAATCCCCGGCCACTTGAGCTGTGGCCAAAAATTTCTGGTAGTTAATTAGTGAAAAATGGGTTGAACAGTGACGGCTGAATAGTTCGGCGCAGGAACCTGGTGCAACTCGTAAGTGTGTCGCCACCACTCCTGGATCAGCGCCTTAATTTCGCCAACGCCCAACGCACCAGCTGTATAGAAAAGTGCACGGATTCCGGCCAGTGCTTCAATCTGCGCTTCTTTGTTTTCCGCTTCGCGGTAAACGCAGCACCAGAAAGCCGCATTAATGGCCAGCCAGTGGCGCGGACTTGTCATGTGTTCTGTGTCGTTAAAGAAGAACGGATGCAACGCGATACGCCCATCTTTCGCAGTGCTTTTCGCTGCAAAGGTAACAGCGTAATTATGTGGGACACCCCACGCGGCCAGCTCCGCCCCCAACATTTTTCCTTCAACTGAAATAATGGTCATTAGTGATTCCCCTGTTGCTGTAACTTATTAACGATGTGAGGAGCAATAATCATCTGCACCCCGTTACGACTGCTGATCGGGTGTGCCTTTTTGATTGGACGGCTTGCTGACCGGGTGGAAAAATCGCTGTCACGCAACGACCCAAAACCATCAAGCGTAAGACGCGCGCGGGCTATGCCCTGACGCAGTTGGATCATTGCTCTGTAGTCCAGGCGTTCAAAAAGCTCTCGCCAGCAGCATTTACTTAAGTGGGCTTTAAACACCCCAGTTCCAGAAGTCACTGCGGCTGCATGAAGAACAACACCCCGCCATTCAGGAGTTAATTTGTCCCACCAGTCAGCGGCTTCGCTGCTATTGCTGAAATATTTGCGGCGAATCTGTTTTAAATGTTCCAGTCCGCGCTTTTGTTGTTCCTGGCTAATCGCCATAGCGCCCCCCTATACACCCAACTAGGCGACGGGCTTTTGTAGATAAGAAACGTAAAATCACCCCGCCTTTCATTCGAACAGGCTCATGCGCATTGAATTTATACGTGTGGCCAGGGTTCCAGCGCTGACCGTTCGGCAGTTCTATCCAGCCCGTTGAACCGCTTGGCCGTTGCATGGCGGGTGATTCTTTTTTCAGGTAAGTAACAAATGCTTTCATGTTGTTCCTCACATCATGCCTGTGGCGCTGGTTGTCACCAGATCCACCGCAGCGGCCAGAACCGGCGCAGAGTGAATGCGGGTTTCAACGGTATAAGCCAGCACAGAAAGGCTACGGATAGCATCGCGGGCGCGATCAAGAATTTGTGTACGGCGGGCGGCGGTCATATGGCCAGTTGATACGGCTTCCCCAGCAATCGCGCCCACACACGCAGTGGCGCTAAGCGCACACAGTTGCATATTGGCTTCAGTGGCATTGTTCACCGGCACGGATGGAAGGCAGTTAATCTGACCTAACATCCCATCAAGTAAACGCGCATCTTCGGTGTAATCCGTGATAGCCAAAAGCTCATCACAGGTTAGGCGGTGCGGTTGCGCTGGGTTCAGTTTGTTGCGCAGGATCTGCGGCCTCATACCAACGGCAGCGGCCACATCTTCCAGATTGTGCTCAATGGCAAATGCTCGGCAAGCCGCATCAAAGTGGGCATGTTTAGAGGTCTGGTAATCAAACATTGTTTGCCTCTCCCTAATCCGTAGGATGGATTACGCGTTAAGCGAAATATTGCATTCACTTAATGCCTGAACGGTCAGCGCAGCCATGTTGATTTCTACGCGGGCTTTTGGCTTGTCACCTTTACCACGGATAGGCAAACGACCATCACGAACCATATCTCGGGCGGTTCCCATAGGTGTTCCGGTGATACGGCAATACTCATCAATTGGAAGGTAAGGGGTTGGAATGGTGATTGTAATATTTGGACGCATAAGGCAAACTCCTTGATTCGATAGAACTCGGCAAAGTTCATTAAAATTCGCATTTAGCAAACAACAGGAGCAAGCGTACTTAGACACCGTCTAATTGTCAATTAAATTTAGACACTGTCTAATCGCAACTTACGCGTATGGGAAGATTTCGAATTGATCCAGACACCGACAGTGCGCCAGTTTTAGATAGAATCATTGAGGCCTATGGTTTCACACAAAAGATACAACTAGCTGAGCATCTTGGTATGGCGGCTAGTTCTCTATCTTCCCGGTACAAGCGCGGCGGATTACCAGCTGACATAATGGTTAAGTGTATGGCTGAAACTGGTGTTAATCTTGAATGGCTGGTTACAGGCAGCGGCAAGAAATTTGACGATGAAGAACTGGATATTTTGAAGTTCCCACGTAAAAAACTTGTCGATGGGCAATGTTATGAATCTGGCTATGTCATGTTTGACAAAGTGTTTTTCCGCGCAGGCTCACCGCTACCAGTTTCCCCAATCTGTGTTCAGGATGAAAAAGCGCAATACATCCTTGACCAGCAGTTTGCGGAGGTTTTTGATGGTGAATGGCTAGTCAGTATCGAAGGTAAAACCAGTATTAGAACATTAACACGTATACCGGTGAAAAAAGTACGTGTAAGCGGTGTCGGCATGGCTTTTGACTGTGCACTCGAAGATATTGATGTTCTGGGACGAGTTAATTTAGTTATTTCAGAAGGAAATTAAAATGAGCGCCACACAAAAAAAAGTGACTGAGCATAGCCAAGTAAATTCTGAAAAACAAACTAGCATGGAAAGAAAATGTTTTGCAATAATGCCTATAGCCGATCACCCCGATTATGAAAGTGGTCACTTTAATAGAGTCTATGAATATCTAATAAAGCCTGCTTGCGAAATGTCTGGTTTCAAACCTAATAGGGCAGATGACGCAAAAGCGTCACATATGATTATGTTTGACATTCTTAAAAACATTATCGAGTGTGACATAGCTATTTGTGATTTAAGTTCCAAGAACGCCAATGTTTTTTATGAGTTAGGACTCAGACAAGCATTTAATAAAAAAACTATCCTGATAACAGATGGGAGAACAAACACCCCATTTGATATAACTGGTTTTAGGTATGTAAAATATGATCATTCTTTACGGGTAGATAGTGTCAAAGATAACATAGCCGAAATATCTGCCATGCTTGATGAAACGTATACAGCCCCCGATGATGATGTCAATTCAATTGTAAAACTATTAAAAATACAACCAGCTCACATTGATAGAGTTCAATTAAACAAGCAAGACTCATTAATATTTAGCATGATAAAACAACTTGATGATAAAATGTCAAGAATTGAAAGGGCACAGAGAAATAGCATCCCTCAATCATCAGAAAACTTTCATAGTAAAAGTTTAAACCAAGCCATACAGGAAAATATTGAAGCACGTGAATCAATAAATGCCTTTATTCGTGATAATGTGGATAAAACAATAAAATTGAGAAATGGAACTATTGTGATTTCTAAAAAAAATGAAGATAAAGAGTAATATTCGGCATGACTATCCGAAAACAAGCTAATGGTAAATGGTTACTGGACTTTTATCCAGAAGGTAAGCCTAAGGGGAAACCAGCAAAGCGTATTCGCAAGACGTTTTCCACCAAAGGCGAGGCGCTAGCCTACCAAAATCACACTATGGAAAACGTCCATGTAAAACCCTGGCTTGACGGAAAAGAGGATCGAAGAAAGCTACGCGACTTAGTAAACCAGTGGTTCGATGAACATGGTGTGACGCTTGACGATGGCGAAAAACGTAAAGGCGCAATGGAATTTGCGTGTCAAAGCATGGGCGATCCGCTGGCGCATGAATTTGATGCCACAATGTTTTCGCTTTATCGAAAAAAGCGCCTATCCGGTGAAATATCTCGTACATCTCGTGTCAAACAGGTATCTCCCAGAACAATGAATCTTGAGCTGGCCTACTTCCGCGCGGTATTTAACGAATTGAAGCGACTGGGGCACTGGAAACTTGAAAACCCACTAATTAACGTCCGTCCTTTTAAATCAGAGGAAGCCGAACTTGCATACCTCGAAAATGATGAAATTACACGACTACTAGATGAATGTTTGAAAAGCCGAAATGACAGTACCTACTGGGTTGCCTGTTTTTGCCTTGTAACTGGCGCACGCTGGGATGAAGCTGAGTCTATAACAACAAAACAAATCAGAAACCTAAAGGTCAGCTTTTTCAAAACCAAGGGAAACCGAAATAGGACAGTGCCGATCAGTAAATCTTTTTATGACTCACTACCAAAACCAGAGAAACCTGGGAGGTACTTTAAATCCTGTTACTCAGCCTTTCGTAAAGCCGTAGAGCGAGCGGAACTAAATCTACCGGACGGCCAGCTTTCTCATGTATTACGCCATACTTTCGCTAGTCATTTTATGATGAACGGTGGAAATATACTTGTACTAAAAGAGATCCTTGGTCATACCGACATCAAAATGACAATGCGCTATGCACACTTTGCACCTAGCCACTTAGTGGAAGCAGTGCAGCTTAACCCTCTGGAATATAAAAAATGAACTATTCGGATATTGTTGCAACTTTTAGTTTTGTAATCTCCTGTGCTGCTTTTGGTTTACCTTATCTCCGGGATTATAGAGCTAAACAAAAAGAGAGACGAAAAGAATTTCTTGAGTTATTTACCAAAACAAAATGGCACAACGAGGGTGATATTTATGGAAACCCAAAAGCCCACTACACATTAGAGTTAAACAAGTCTGATGGGCTTTCTAATGTATATGGCACCCTATTGCTCAACGTTGACGAGTCATATTATGAGTTTAACGGTAAAATTAATTCAAAAGGTGTTCTTAAAACAACATTAAGAATTCCAATAGGTAAAAGCGGAGCTAACATCGCAGAAGTCAAATTTATCTATTCCGAAGAAAATGACGAAATAACTTATGTATTTGATGGTTTTGTTGATAACAAAGATATGGCAAGTGAAAATGATGTTTTAGACACCAAACAAAAACTTTGGCGATCATCTGCTCCATAAACTGCCCCCTTTCTGTCCCCTCAGGACTCGAAAGTTCAACAGCATTCAATAGCATTCGCATTGTAACTTTCTGTTTTTATTCTAATTTATTGTTTTTTAATAGTGGTACATCGTTCTCATAATCGCTTGGTCGCTGGTTCAAGTCCAGCAGGGGCCACCAGATATCAAGGACTTGCGAGAAATCGCAGGTCCTTTTGTTTTTCTGGGCGGCCAGAATAGATGCTCCCGAATTGAAGGCGAGAGCATCGGGACAGATTGATCTTTTTGCGCGCGCTTAGCTTATACCAGTGCCCGAAGCTGCTCACGCATATATAAAGAAAAATATTCAGGGTTTTTAATAAGCACCCGCTCTCCTGACGCAATTTTTTCAGCCCACCCGACCAATTTTTCCGTAAACCCGGCATTCCACCCTTCCCGATCGCCTCGGGCTGCCACATCTGCTGCTCTCGCCGGAACCCCCAACTCGTTCAAATATTTAAAAATCCCCTTGGCTGTACTTTCATCCATTGGGTGTGGGACTGAAGCGGATGTATTCATACCGTTAATGAAATCTAAGGCTTTATCAATGACTGCTGGCATACTTTTATCCTTAAAATTAACCATCTGAAAAACACCTCTCTAATATGCCCCTGGATTGAACTTAATATCAAAGAAATCATTAAATTTATCCTTTTCTTTCAACCAGGTTTCGAGGTGAGTCACAACACCATCCGCCTTCCGCTCCACAGATCAACCAGATAGCCCGCAAGGCTGGAGACAACAAGCGCAGCAAGTGTGGGGGATTAGACGCCTGGTGAGGAGGCGGTCAGTGCCGGGTTCACCGAGAGAAAAAACAAAATTAATTACGCTCCAGTTTGATACGCCTCTAAAAATATGAGTTTCAGTATGAAACACAAATAATGGCCTGTAGAGAAAAGTGTGATCATGTCGAATGACATTAATCAAAAAATACGTTCGGAAGATAATTACGTTATCAATTGAGCAATTTTTATCCTGTTGACTTAATACCTGAGAGCGACAAAATAAAGAACACGAAATAAAACATTTACCGCCGCGCGATAATTCATCGCGGCCTCAGCCCTGTACGTCGTAGCAGGATATGTTATTGGCAGAAACTGCGTTGCGCTGTTTCTCTGAATGCTCATTCGAACCCGGGAAGGTCTTATTATGAGCTATCGTATGTTTGATTATCTGGTGCCAAATGTGAACTTTTTCGGCCCCAATGCCATTTCGGTTGTGGGCGAACGCTGCAAACTATTGGGCGGGCTGTAACCCGGAAAAATTTGCGGATATCGCCGGGAGCCCCCGGCAAAAGCCGGTCTAGTCGTGATGCTTGCGCTTGAACTGGCTGGCGTCGATGTCGTACTGCTTCATCTTACGCCACAGCGTAGTGCGGCCAATGTTCAGCAAATGAGACATTTCCTGCACCCGTCCGCTGGTGACGCGGGCGGCATGGATAATCGCCTCTTTCTCGATAGCCGTAAACGTCAGGCTGGCGGGTAGCAGCGATGATGTCGTATCCACGCCGGGGCGTTCAGAAAACAGATATTCCGGCAGATTACTCAGGCGGATGTGGCCGTTATCGCTGCTGATAGCGATGTTTTCGATGACGCTGTTCAGCTCGAAGTCATTGCCCGGCCAGGAATAGGCCACCAGTTGCGCCAGCGCATCATCATCCACCTTCAGGCTGGTTGAAAAGCGTTTTTTCAGGCCGTTCAGCCGGTTATAGACCAGCGAAGGGATGCTGTTACGCCGCGCGCGCAGCGGAGGAATAATAATTTCAAACGAATGCAGGGCATAGTAAAGCTGACGGCTAAAGCGGTTCTGCTCAACCAGATTCGCCAGATCAACCGTGGTCGTCGCGATCACTTTCACATCCACCGGGATCAGACGTCGCGCGTCAAGGCGGGTTAACACGCCCTGCTTGATCACTTGCAGCAGCGCAGACTGTAACTCCGGCGCCAGATATTCAATTTTTTCCAGAAACAGCGTGCCACCGCTCGCCAGTTCAAGGCGACTCAGACGACCATTTTCATCATCGGTCGGCGCACTGCCCATAAAATCCTGCCCCAGCACGCTATTGGCATAGAGCTGGCAGTTTACGGCGATATAAGGCCCGCTCGCGCGCTCGCTTTCGTTGTGGATAGCCTGGCTGAGAAGCTCTTTGCCCACCCCTTCTTCACCACACAGCAGAACCGGGAAACTCCCCCTCGCCGCCTGGCGGCCAAAGTGGATCAACCGACGTGTTTCTGGATCGTCCGTCGACATCTGTTCAAAGGTATGGCTCACTTTCCCCAGTTGACTGGTCATCAACTGGCGCATTTGCTCCACCGGGTGCAGCAGCAGAATAAAGCTGTTGCCCTGCTCCTCAACTATCGGTTTCAGGGTAATGACGGCATCAACAAACTGATGCTGACTTTCAAAAGTCACTTCGACATGGCTCAACCCGCGGGCGTGTTTAATGGCGCGACGCAGCAAGGCAGGCAAATTGACCAGATCATGGATGTTTTTCCCCTGGCTGGCCTGCGTATCCAGATGCAGCATCGTGGCCGCCCGCGCGTTGAGAAACTGCAACACGCCCTGCTCGTTCCACGCCATAACGCCATCGTCCATGCTTTCCAGCAGCCCGTACATCTGATTCAGATGACGGTTAGACTCGGCCAACAGGCTATCAGTTAACAGTGAATTTCCCACTTCACGGGCGATCGCCAGCGTCAGCGATAAATCAGAGACTGACTGGTGCTCCACCAGACAGCAGAGCGAAATGGAGCCAAACAGGCGGCCGTGATTATCAAATACCGGGGTTGAGCAGAATGACCACGGGTGCAGCGCCTGTTTAAAATGCTGCTCTCCGGCCGTTTTGGTTGGCTGCCCCGGCATGGTCGCCAGCGACAGCGCACAGCTGCCGATGATGCTTTCCGCACAGTAGCTGCCGTCGAGAAAGCCCAGTTCCGCCAGTTTCTCCAGCGTCCCGGGATCGCCGCAGCGGTTTAAGATACAGGCGGATTCATCCAGGATAAACAGCGCGCAAGGTCGTCCATCCATGAACTCCCAGGCATCTTCCAGCGCAGCCTGGCCTATCGTCAGCAACGCCGTTTTGCGTCGGCAAATCGATTCAAAGGTCAGCCCTTGCGCCTGGTGCGGCGTCTGCCAGGTTTCTCGCTGCATAAACTTGCTGCAACGATGCCATGACTGGGCAATGACTGAAGAGACTTCCTTCCCGATGCTATGCGTGTGCGCCGTCATATCCCTTTCCGCTGTTTAACCATAGACAACCCCTCCGGCAGAGACTGTCAGAGGGGGAGAAGATGCCGGATAAAAACCTACCGACGACTGATTAACGCGCCAGCCACTGCTGTCCCAGCAGGTCTGCCGTCAAAATAGCGGCATGTACGCTTTCAGGCGTTACCGGGAACGGCATATTGTGGATGGTTTCACCTTCTGCACAGGTCGCTTTTGCCACCGCCATGATCTTGCCGTCAACGTCTTCTTTCACGCCCATTTCCGCTAACGTTACCGGCAGGCCTACTTTCTGACAGAAATTCAGCACGGTTTCGATCTCTTCCATCGGGCTGTTCTGCAGCACCAGCTGCGCCAGGGTACCGAAGGCCACTTTCTCACCGTGATACAGGTGATGGCACTCTTCAAGAATGGTGAAACCGTTGTGGATTGCATGGGCAGCGGCCAGGCCACTGCTTTCAAAGCCAATGCCGCTGAGGTAAGTGTTCGCCTCGATGATGCGCTCCAGCGCTTCGGTCACTACCCCGGCCTGCGCCGCCAGACGGGCCTTTTCGCCCTCCGCCAGCAGCGTATCATAGCACAGGCGGGCGAGGCTCAGCGCCGCCTCGGTGGACTGTCCTCCGGCCATGCTGGTGGCGCGCGCATCGTAGCAAGCTTTGGCCTCGAACCAGGTGGAGAGCGCATCGCCCATGCCGGAGACCAGCAGGCGTACCGGCGCTTTGGCGATAATCGCCGTGTCCATCACCACCATATCCGGGTTT
>ERZ1106981.388-NODE-388-length-35026-cov-8.366790_pt1 | contig 35026 bp, 28 predicted proteins | sample MGYA00403692_ERZ1106981 | MGnify/ENA primary metagenome ERZ1106981 (study PRJEB35170, sample SAMEA104062431) | human gut metagenome | biome: human gut; feature: human-associated habitat; material: faeces | place: Denmark | collected 2012-06-22 ... | reverse complement strand
TCTTTGATTTTGCGATATTCCGCTTGGCTACGGCCAGCTTGACGCATATACCACACAGGCGTTACACCCGGGTTCTTCCCCTGGATCATGTCCAAATATGCTGTGTTCAAGTACCCAACCCCTTTCGTTCTAAATGTATACTAACACACTATGGTAACTAAAACAGTTACTTTGGTTACAATCACACACAACAATGCCATTAATATTCCCTGTGAAAGCTTGCGGCGACCACAGGGATTATTTCATTACCTCGTTAATATCTATTTAATCTAATTAGTCTTTAATTCAACTAGTCTTTACTTCAAGTCCGAAATTCATTTAACTACGACTTAATCTATGGCAATCGATACCCATAATAGATTGAGCCATATCATATACAGAGCGTTGACAGGTAAAGAGCCAAATCTGTTGATTCTTTCCAAGCTCAGCCAACAGTTCCAAGGCACTACGTTGACGATTTTCGTCAAAGCGCACCAAAATATCATCCAAAATAATCGGCAAGGATTCTACTTGATAAGAGAATACCTTTGCTAGGGCGAGACGCAATGCCAAGTAAACTTGGTCAGCTAGACCACTAGACCAGAATTTAAGTTCTAGTCGTTCCCCATTGTTGTTGATAAGTGCTACCCCTTTATTGATACCTAGAATATCAAGCGTATACCTCTCATCAGTTAGTCTTTCAACATAAGAGGATGCAAGTTCTAACATATGAGGTTGTTTTTCTTGTTCATATGATTGTTGAGCCTTATCCATACAATGGCTTATCAATACTTGCGTAGCCCAATCTTCGAGAGCAGACTCTAATTCACTTTGTAAAGCCTCTCGTTCTTGCAACATTTGGTGTTGTTCCTGGTCAGAACCAAGTGTACGCATGGCTTCAACGATTTGGCCGCGACGCTCGTACAAGGTAGCCAATTTATCTTCGATAGAGGCTATTTCACGCTCAGAATGAGCCAATTCATCCAACCAGTTATCCTTGTTGCCTTCACGCAAACGACGGTAGAACAAGTCTTTATTCTCCGCATCAGGAGCAAGCAAATCAAGCTGCACTTGACTTTGCTTGTAGATGGTTTGCCACTGTTTATATTGGTCCTCATCGATAAGATGTTGACGATACTCGTTGGAACTTTCCATACCCGCTTTATGGAGCAGTTCTTGTTGACGAAGGAGTAGCTCTTTTTCCTTACGATGCCAATTATCGTATTCATTGCGGAAGCTTTTACGTTGTGCTTCCTTTTGTTCCCATACAATCTTATTTTGTTGGAAGTTCTTATATTGGTTATAAATGCGTTTTAGCTCTGTTGGAGATACTGGCGCCTCTATCCCAAGGTTATACCACAAAGCCATCGCTTGGTCTTCAATAATACGTAGACCTTCTTTATGCTCCGCCAAACGCTTTTCATAGCCTTCTATGGTACGTAGTTGCTCATGATATTGATCATATTCATGTTTGAGGCCAAAGAAATCATCTTCATCGAGACTCTTAGCCGCCCCTTGTGGTAACCAGTTTTGCCATGCTGCGAGAGCTTCATCGTAAATGCCTTGTAATGTATGACCTTCTTGAATCCAACGTTCAAGATGTGCCACCCCTTCTAAGGATGGTACAGGACTCGCTGTAGGCGTAGCAGCCTTGATCAAAGCCTCTAGCTGATGCTCTACATCGGATTTACGGGAGGATAAAATTTGTAACTCATAGTTTAATTTAGACACTTCAGAGTTACCATTATGAAGCCTCCAGGTAGCATACCAGAATAGCCCCATAGATAGAATCAAGAAAATAAAACCACCTATAGTATATAATGCAGATTCAAGAACCAACAGGCCTGCTAATACTACCAATACAGCAATAACAGCACCTATACCACTAATGCGTTGTAGCCATTTTGGCAGAATTGTAGGCTGTGCATCTGAACCAGAACTATTCCGTCTAGCCTCTACTCGATCTATATCCATTAAGATACGATCTAATTCACGTTCTAAATATTCTTTTTTAGCTAATTCTTCTTCACTAAAGTTAGGTAAGGATGCCCCTTCAAGGTTCGCCGTCGGCACCTCATCGGTAGCCTCTGCAGGTTTGCGGTCTTGCCAATGTAAAAGTTGTTCTTTTGCGGTGCGCAAACGACTTGCCAAACGTTCTCCATCAAACCAATTGATGTCTTCTGCCATTGGCTCATCATGACGCCACGCAGAATGTAGGGTGCGTGAAAACTCCAATTGTTCTCTAACCTTACGGATGTACGCATCGCCTTCTTCGCACTCACGGCGTAATTGCTCCCATTTAGCACCTTGTTGAATAAGATCTTCAATATCTTGGCCATAAGTTCCAAATGGGCTATCAGGACTAAAGTTAGCCGGCATCAATGCCGCTTCCTTTTCCTGCCATAATTGCATATTGTCACGAGCCCGTTTAATTTCTTCATCAAGGCGAAGAAACTCATCACGACTCAAGGCGAGCTCACTATTGTACTGCTGCATGTGCATACGTGCCTCTTCACTGCGACGATACGTATCCCACGCACGCAATACTACATCGATACCATCCCGATATTCCTTCCATTCTTTCAACTGATTTTGCAATTCCATTTCGGTTTGCTCCGTACTGTGAAAGACGGTTTGTAATTCCACATATTGCGCTTCATGCTCCGCCAACTGACTCAGCTTTTGGCGGTTTTCTTTAAGCTCATCCATCAATACATTGATGCGACGTTTACCATTCGAGGATGCTACAAGTAGGTCTGTAGCCCCTTTTTCAACATCCTTAACAGCTCCCCCTAAGTGTTCTCCCCCTTCGGCGCCAAAGAATCGGGAACGAACCTCTACCTCTTGTAATACATCAAGGCCTTGTAGGTCATCTAATGTTAACGCAAATATGCGATTATATGTTTTTTTATCGATGCCATGCCACCAATGTTGAGCCGGCTCTTCATGGATGGCAGGATTACCAGGACTGTAAAAGTCTAACTGCTTACCCTTACGACCGATATAGTAGCTTTCACCATTACGGTCCACATCAAGGGCCCCCGTCATAGGGCCATAAGCCTTATGAGTACCGCCAAATAGCAAGGTGCGCATCCCTTCGAGCAAGGATGTTTTACCACTTTCATTAGGGCCATACATGAGTTGAACCCCATTGTCACCCGTAGTGAAAGACCAGTCGCGATACGGGCCAAATTCATCAAATCGTATGCGTTTAATGTTCATCATTAGCCCCCATCAATACAGTAACACCTTCAATTTCACAACGTTTCAAAGCTCGTGCCAATAATTCATCACTTAATAAATCTGCATATGCGCCTAAGCGTTTAAATTCAGGACGATCCGCCATGATTTGGCGCGCAGTCTGTATCGCATCCCCATCTACCATATCATCATAAGCACGCAAATAATCACCTACTACATCTGTTAATAGACGTCGCTCAACTAGATTAATACTAGGTCTTGTATTAGAAATGATACGGTAAGGCATAACAAATATAGATTTACCTTTCTCTTCATTTTGAGACTCTTGCAACCATAGTTTTCGAATCCCCTCTTGCGTACATAGGCGATGTAGAGGTCCTGTACCGGACAAAACGATGGATAGCAAGATGTTTTTCTTATGCTGCTTTCGCAAGTTTTCTTTTTTACGGCGCAAAATCTCTAAGAAATCCGTTTCATTTTGCATGCCAGCAATATCTATTTTGATTTCCTCAAACCGGACAGCACAGGTGTCGATAAATCGCAAATCACAATGACCATTATGAGATACAGATACAAGATAACACCCCTTAGGTCCATGTTCTTTACGATGCAATCCTTGCGAATTACCAGCATAAACTACAAGAGGCTCCTCGCTAAGAACTTGAGATTTATGAATATGGCCCAATGCCCAATAATCCATAGCGGCCTCTGTTAAATCAGTTAAGTTACAAGGTCCTGTTATATTATGATTTTCAGAGCCTACACTAGAACCTACAGTACCATGCATAACAGCAAGGGAAAATTCATCCCGTTCAAAAGCTCTGTATTGACGAGCATAGTTGTCACTTTCATTACCATGACCACAACTAATACCATATACGCCACCAATTTCTATATTGTTAACGATGAGCGGGAAACGCTGTACCTGTTCGCTAGAAAATACATGTACATTATCTGGCATCTGTAATTGTGCTTTCCAGCTTTCAGCAGGATCATGGTTACCTTGTACCATATAGACATCAATACGATGCTCCGCCAAGCGATACATGGCGCGCACAAAACGGACTTGAGCCTCTAAATTATGGTCTTCGCTATTATAAATATCACCAGCTATTACAACAGCATGAACATGTTCTGTAATAGCAGTATCAATAATTTTATCTAAGGCTACATAGGTTGCTTCACTTACAACGCGATCAACAGCGCTGCTAATACCTGTAGCATATTGAAAGGGTGCCCCTAAATGCAGATCACCACAGTGTATAAATCGAAACGGCTGCATCTATATCCACTCCTCCATTAATATTCTTATTATAGTTATATATAGTAATTACAATAGTTTATTATACTACAAAACCTTAAAGATAAGTTAAAAATAACTATCATTTAGCATCAAAAAGATATAGTTAAACTAAACTTCTCTTAACTATTAATAAATATAAATTATAAGATAAGCACATATTCTTTCATCATAAGATATAAATCATAATATATTTTTTGTTAACCAATTCATGCATTAAGTTGACAATTTATGTGCGAACGTTTACAATCAAATTGTCAATATATTATGTTTTTATTAAGTTAACAATTTCCTGGAGGCTATTATGGCTTTGCCTATAGATCAACAACCATCCCAAGTGGGTACATACGAAAAAATACTTACCATTGCAAACCGCATCATGAACGGCGGCGAAATTACAAAAGAAGAAGCAATCGAGCTAATTCATACTTCAGATGATGATACTATGATTTTACTCGCTATGGCTGATAAAATTCGCCAACATTTCAATGATAATTCTGTGGATGTATGCGCCATTGTTAATGCTCGATCAGGCAAATGTCCTGAAAACTGTAAATTCTGTGCTCAATCCGCACACCACAACACAGGCGTTCAGGAGTATCCTTTCATGGATGAAGAAAGCATTCTCCAAGCAGCACGTAAAGCTAAAGAGGCTGGTGCCATTCGTTTTTCCATCGTAACAAGTGGTCGTAATACTAATAACCCTGATGAATTTGATCAAATCATCCACGTATTAGGCCGTATCAAAAACGAAATTGGCCTTGAAATCTGCTGTTCTCTTGGGTTGTTAACTTACGAACAAGCACTCAAATTAAAAGAAGTTGGTGTTACTCGATACCATTCCAATATCGAAACGGCACCTAGTCACTTCCCAGATATTTGTACTACACATTCCTACGAAGATAAAATGTTTACCATAGATAATGCACAAAAAGCAGGCATCCGTGTTTGCTCTGGTGGCATTCTTGGCCTTAACGAAACATTAGAACAACGTGTAGAAATGGCGTTCGAACTTAAACGTTTACATATTGACTCCGTGCCATTAAACATTTTGAATCCTGTTAAAGGGACTCCATTTGAAAGCAACGAAGCTTTACGTCCATTGGATATCTTACGTACCTTCGCCGTATTCCGTTTCATCTTGCCAAATGCATTGATTCGTACTGCAGGCGGTCGCGAAGTAAATCTACGGGACTTACAATCTTATGCTCTAAAAGGTGGCCTAAACGGTATCATGGTTGGTGGCTACTTAACTACTGGCGGTCGTTCACCTCAAGACGATCTCCAAATGATTCAAGACTTGGAGTTGACTCGCAATACAGCTCAAGTCTAAAAGCCTCATATATACCATTCTCCATATCTAGAGGATGTAGTATATAAATTATTCCCTAATGCTTTATAAATATTTTACACATAAAAAGAACCATCTAGTTTGCTGTACTAGATGGTTCTTTTATTTCCATAATAAAATGTAAATGGCTTGACCATTTGTGTTACCCGCAATGGGCTCAGGATTCTCATTAAATTCTACATTCTCATACGGCGTCCCGTCTGACATGTACGCATCTACCTTCAATGTTTCCATGGTTCGATTATATCTACTGATATAAACTTTATATCGCAATTCGTCGCCACCCAGTTCATTAACTCGCAGCCACAAAAGTGCATCGTAATCACTCTTCTGTACACTGTCATTGTCAATAAATAATTGGTTTCCTGATGCATCTGGTCCAACATAGTACCAGTCCGTTGCGTTAGTAGTCCCCCCTATACTGAGTAGCCACAAAAGTGTTAATATGGTGAATATTTTACTCATATGACTGCCCCTCTCATGCTATTGAGCTGTATATTTTATAAAAGCTTAATGTGGATAAACCTTTATAAAATATACAACTTCTCCTTTATATAATACCAAAATTGTCCCATATTTATCAACAATAATTAAAATTAATTACCATGTTTTTTACAAATATAAGAAACTTAAAGAAATTTATTAAATTTCTTCATTTTTAACTCATTTACCCTTCCTATAATGATAATGTCAAATGATAGATAGAGGTAACAATTCCCTGGTTACCGTACGTGTATTTATCTCCCGACAAGTAATACTAACCCCAAACCTACTACTTGTTTAAATACATGTTTCATTTGATATTAATACTAACACTCCCCTTACATGAAAAAAGGACTCTATACAGAGTCCTTTTTTCGTTACTTCATAAACTTATACATATTGTTAAATCTACATACATATTACCATAAGGGTTAATAGTAAAGGGTTTATAAGGACTCACGAATTAACAAGTAATACTATATTCTCTTAAAAAGAAAAACACTCAAAAGCTTAAGGAAATACAATAACCATTACGCTTTTGAGCGTTTTTTATTATAAACTACAATTTACTAATTTCTATCTTACTATTTTACTTCAGCCCAACCTAAAGCAGCGCGTTTTTCATCGATATCTGCCAAAATTTTCTCAGCTACTTTAGCAGGATCCGTATTTACATACATAACAGAGCCTAAGATATCTTTAGTGTCTTCTTTGAGCCATTTTGTAACGGCATCAGAGCCTTGTGTAGGTGGCTCAACACAGTGATAAGAGTTAATCCCCATCAAGCGGAAACCAAGGGATGCATCGATACCTTTTTCGTTAGACCATTCTGGGCTAGACATAGCAAATGGCAATTGAGGTAAGTTAAGGCCAAGTTCTGCAGCAATACCACCGAAGATGCCGGAAGAACGCGCATTATCTACACATTCACCCACATGCCATACTGGTGGTTGATCATCGCCCAAGAACTCTTGCAATGCAGGGCTACATTTCTTGTTAGCATCTGTATTACAATAGCCAAGTTTCATCAATGGGAAGGATGCACAACCGTTTGTAAGGATGATGCAGCCATTTTTAATAAGTGTATCAACAATATCTACTGTTGCTTTTTCATAGATAACGCGAGGGTTGGAACAACCTACTACGTTAACGATACCGCGAACTTTACCAGATTTTAAAGCCTCTGCCAATGGTTTGAAGGAACCATAATGTTTAACAGTGGATTCTGGAGAGAAGCCAACTTCTGCTGTGATTTCGTAAGGCGGAATGAATACAGGCATACCTTTGCGCAATTCATGAGCTTCAAGAGCACGATCCAAGATTTTGCGAGCCAATTCTTTTGTTTCAGCCAAGTTAGTGTGATGATGATCGTAGCCGATGTGTTCAGCACCTGGTAAACGAGCTGCATCAGATGTAGTGATAACCTTTGTGTTGAAGCAACGTGCTACGTCCATGATAGCAGGATATACGTCTTGTACGTCAGCTACCCAGCAATCGAGTGCGCCTGTACCAAGTACGAGCTCAGCGCCGATAGCATTACACAATGGAATAACATTTTCATAGCGGTACATACTGGATAAGCCAGAGCAGCAAATACCATAGAATTGAATACCTTTAGCTCCGATAGCTTTTGCTTTTTCTAAATACTCTTCGGACGCACCAATCTTACAAATTTGAGAAACCAATGTTGGCAAGTGACCATGAACAGCGATGTTAACATACCCTTTTTTCAAGGCTCCAATGTTAACTTTGGATGTACGGCGACCGCCTTGACCGAATAATGCATCAGTAGCGATATCTGCGGCCACTACGCCTGTGAATGTGAACGCAAGACCACAACGTAAGAATTGTTTCATGTTGCTTTCCCAATCGCCATCTGTACCTACGCATGTACGATGATATGCATCGAAGGCTTCATTGTATGCAGAAATAGGCAAGATATCTAAGTTTTTCCAAACTTCGCGACGTTCTGCAGGAGCCATCGCAGTAATTGTTTTATATTCGCCAGGTAATGCACGGCTCAAATCTTCTAATAGAACATCTGCCAAGTCATTTGCTACTTCTTTTAAGGAACGGCCTTCTTCAGGGATGTTGAAAGCTTTACATACAGTACGGATTTTTTCTTCCCCTAAAATTGGAATATCCAATTGGTCATTAGCAGCCGCTTTCAAAGAAATCAAGATTTCACGAGCATGTGCACCATGTTGGGTCAAGCCACCTGCAGCAGCACGTGTCATATTACGAGCAACGATAAGATCTGCATCGGCACCGCAGACACCACGAGGGCTTTTAGGTGTAATTTTACATGGCCCCATGAAGCAGATACGGCAACATACCCCGGCAATACCGAATGTACATTGTGGTTGTTGTTTATCAAAACGGTCAAATACTGTATCGCAACCGATTTGCTCCATGCGAAGAATCATTTCGCGTACCGCAGGATCTGGTGTTTGTTCGATAACATCTTGTTTTGTAGGCCATGTTTTACGATACTCAGCAACGGCTTTCATATAGTCGTTTACGCCATGTTCATGAGGTACCCCTGGTTCATGAGTGTGTGGCACCCATTTATCCGTCGGAAGAGCCTTTGCATGACTATGGTCGTGACCATGGTCATGATCGTGGTCATGTTGATGATCGTGGTCGTGACCATGACCGCCACAGTGGCAATGATGTTCATGATTATGGTCGTGACCATGTTGTTCACCATGATTGTGTTCATGGGTATTTTTATTTTCCACATCTTTACTCATTTGAAACCTCCTAGGGGCCTACATAGGCCAACCAATAAAAACAAAAACATATTCTACTTTTAATTCACTTTAAATCCACTACAATGATGGGTTTTAAATCCTATCTCCTAAATATGTTTTAAACTACTATAAGTATATTTTCTGAAAAGACATTTGTCAATTAAAATTTGAGAAATTTTTGACGCATCTATATCTAAGAATATGATAATTACTATATTTATTTAATTCGATTCTTTCAGTTTATTTTCATAAATAAAAAGAGACTAATTCCTAAATTTTACAGGAATTAGTCTCTTTTTCTTTCTTTATTTTATTAATTAATTGATTTACGTATTAATTTATGTATTAATTATTAATTTATTAATATAATCCGCCCCTCAGAATATGCCACCTAAATATCTTTTACCTATACATCACAAAAATTGCTGCATAATATGTGCTACTTCAGATAAATGGAAACGTTTTGCCCTATCAGACCTCGCCACAAGAACTAATTGACGGAAACAAAGTTTCGATGCGAGAGGATAAAATTTAACCTTATCGTTATCCCCCTTGCTATTGAGCGTGCTCGGCAAGAATGTAATACCATAATCATCCTCTACCAAGGACCGGCATGAGTCTAACGTTTCAGAGCCAATGACGGCTTTGGGCACAAAGGATTCCGCTTGACATAGACGGTTAACCAACGTCCGCAATTTGAGACCTTCTCTTAGCAAAATAAACGGAAATGCTCCAAAAGGAGATATTTCTCGAATTCCATCACCAGTCATGAGAGAATCTGCAATGGCTATGGCCTTCTCATTTTCCACACTAATGGCCAATAAAATCTGCTCATCTAAAACGGGATAACTTTCAAGGTCCTGAGAATAAATCGGCGTTGGGAATAACCCAACATCAACTAAACCATCACAAATTTGCTGTTCCAAAAAGTGAGATTCTCCCTCTACAACATGGAACTCCCAAGAAGGCTCTATCTGTTGAAAGCTTTTCAATGTTTTTCCAAGCATATGATGTCCATAGAATTGAGACAAACCGATACGCACATGATAAGCTACATCTGTGCCTTGATTAATGATAGATTGCGTTAAAGCCTCCGCCTTTAAAACTAACGGCATGCCCTCTTTTGCAATTTGTAACGCCGCAGCGGTTGGCACGACTTTTGTACGATCACGAACAAACAACGTAACTCCTAGCTCTGCTTCAATACGACGAATCCCCTGACTCAACGCTGGCTGAGAAATATATAATTTTTTAGATGCCTTTGAGAATGATGCCATCTCAACGATGGTACTAATATATTTAATGTCTTTTATGTCCATATACGAGTCCTTATAACTATATACATATACAAGTCTTATAATAAAACATTATTTCTATTATAACTATATATTACTAAAATATACGTTACATATACATGGGAAAATAAAAAAATACCAAGAAATTTAGTATCTTACAAACCTAAATTTCTTGGTATGTCTTATAAGGTAAATGAACTACATATAGGATGCGATAGAGCCGCATTCTATTACAGTCCTTTTTAATTTTTAGATCACATTAAGGATTTAAGTACATCCAATACTTCTTGAGGTAATTCGTTTTTATGACCTTTAAGTTTTTCCACATAGTCATAACGGAATTCGAAAGCTTGGTGTAATTGGTGATGGTATTCACGTACTTCGAATGGAGGTTCAAAACCTGGTACCTCTACATAGGAAAGATTTTCGTATTCACAGAATGGTTTGAATTCCAATGTACCTTCCACCAAACGTTCCAACAAATCAAGAGTAACTTCTTTAGGAATTTTATTTTCCAAGAAGAAGCCTGTATTCATGATGTAGCATTCAACGCCACATTCGCAGAACAGTTTTTTATAGCTTTCATAGTCACGAACCAATGGATATGTACGGAATGGATTTGCGTAAGGTTCGATAACAAGTGCATTTGGATCGACGTGAGCATCAAGTTTTTCCGCTGTAGAACGGCGTGTAGCGAGTGTAGCACCCATAGTAGATGCCAATACTGGATCATCAATTTTAAGAATAGGTGGCAAAGTTTTATCTTTCATAAGCCATACTATGGCATTAACAGGTTCACCAACGTAGTTTACGCGATTATCTGTCCAGAATTGAGATTTGATAGCACGACCATTGCTATTACGCACATCTTCGGCCAATACAACCTTGCGACCATCTTCATCCATTGTTACACCTACGTTTTGTAGTGTTAACAAGAATTCATTAGCAGGATGTTCCACAGGATAATCTTGCATTTTATCGAAGTATGTAGGTTCAAGAGCAATAGAACTCAAATCGTTTGTATTGATAACATACGCGTCGTCATGCAAGATAGAAATATCATATCGACCACCATGTTTTTCATGAGTCAATGTGGATTTACCGGAACCGGACAAACCGAATACACCGATAGTATATGTTTTACCACCTTCAAGGTTGTAACGTTTCATACCGCCGTGGCATGCAACATAATCAAAGCGGTTTGCCAAGGACCACGCAAGTGTAAGCGTACCTTTTTTATGCTCCCCGAAGTAGCGCATACCAAGAATCATGGCACAGTTATGCGCAGGGTCAAAAATAGCAAGACCGCCCGGATGACCTGGTACAACATAGTCAGGATCAGAGTAAATATAGATGTCCCCTTCTGGGATCTCTACACTGTCATTGTAGAATTCTTTTACAGCTGCATCAAAGAACTTGAAGTTCATAAGCCAAGAATACAAAATAGACGCGTGATCTTTTGGAATCATCAAATGAGCACGAGCTGTGAATTTTTTATCAAGACCAACGATAGATTCCGCAGAAATCCACTCTTTACTGCGGCTATCATATACTGCATCACGTGCAATATTCGCGAGTTCAACTTCATCGATACCTTCGTCACCAATAATACGACGAGCTTTAGCATAACGGCCCGTAGTTTTGCCATCGTTGGTAACAAGAACCTTTGCATCAGCTGGCAAACCTTGCTCTAATGGTTTAAATACTGGCATATCGAGGACGATAACACCTGGCTCTTCAGAGGCTAATTGATACGCTTGTGCCACAGATGTTACAGGAGTTACATTGTTCCCATAGAATGCAGTTTCAATTGTACTGCGCATCATAGAAAATAATGGGTTTGTTTTAATTTCACTTTGCTTCCAAACGCGTCTTGTCGACATAGTATCTAGATCCTCACCTTTTAATATTTAAGCAATTTCTCTTGTAAAAGTAATGTTGTATATGAAAACACTGCTTATGCAAATACTTTCATTATGTTCTATTTTACCCTGTTCAATCAAATTTGTATACATAAAACAGATGATTTATAGGAAATTAATGTATGTTTATTTTGAATTAGTGCAACACATTTGGTCAGACAAAAGAGACGAGGTCCAAAGCCCTCGCCTCTTTTCAAAGTTTAAAAGTACAATTATTTCTTATCTTTATTGATAAATGCGTCGATTTTACTAATTAGATCATCTACCTCAAAATCGCCGCGCTCTGCCATCATCTTGATTGTTGCCACCTTAGCCATTACTTTTACCATAGGTGTTTTTAATTTCTCAAACTTAGGATTTAAAGAAATCAAATGATCTACAATGTCTGGGCATTGTTTAATTAGATTAGACAATGTCGTTTTTGCATCGATATGGAATCGACCATCCGCATCAGTTGTTAATGGTTCTTCTTCTACCTCTTCTGCTGCCTCTTGCGCCAAGGATTTCTCCTTACCACCATCGCCTACAAAATCAGTTTTATCCCAAGTCAATAATGTACGGGAGCCTTCAAGCTCACGAATATGAGTGCAGTCTTGCATCATTTCCAATACGCCACGGAATTTACCATTTTCATCGCGCACAGCGGTGTAGATAACATAGATGAACAAGCCTGGTTTATTAATCCAGAACTCCGCTTGGCTTTGTTCGCCAGAGCGGAACTTCTCTACGATTTCCTCTACTATATGAACAGATTTCGCTGGGTGACAATTCTTCACCTCACGACCGATAACGTTCGCACTGCGAGGGAAAATACGATGTGGTGTATCACTATAGAACTTAACTAGTTCATTTTCATCTACATAGGATAAATCTACTGGTAAATGACGGAACACCAAATTAATTTGCTCTAATGTCAATTTACCTGTGGCTACATCGAGAACTGCGTCCTTACCAACGGGTGCACCACCAACAGGGCCTACATATTTAGATAGCAAACCTGCTAAATCATTTAAGAATTCGTTAGATACAGCACCACCTTGAGCTGAATTATTACCATTCAATTGCGCCGCAGAATCATTAATGCCTGGCACTACATATAAACCTGGCGCATTGATGATAGCATAACCAATTTCATGATCATTTTTGCTCATGCGAACAAACTCTTCGTCGCTCAACAATTTATAAGAAGTTGGCAATAAGACTTCTAACTCTTTAGAATTCAAATCACGTAATTTTGCCAAGGTTTCTGGCACAGACGCTAGGAATTCCTCGTATTTATCTTCTCGAAGCAATGCATAGGATGCAGAGATAGCATCACGCACAGCATCATCAAAGGTCCACATAATGCGCGTTGGGCGATCAAAACCGTGGTCCTCAAGCATTGGATAAAGTTGATTTTGCTTACGAGATAGATGTGTTCTCCACTCTGCTAAGGAATCAAAAACGCCGAGCCACGGATTTTTGATAAACTTCTCTTGCTTTAATAATTCATCCGCTTCTAGTGCTACCTTCTCAACAGCATTAATTTCTTCCAAATATGCCCACAACGGATGATTTTCAGGGTACTCATTTTCAGCACGTACCAAAACGCCATCAAATAATTCTAAGAGATCATCCATTTTCTCTAGGATTTCTTCGTCCTTGTAAACACCTTTCAAGCTTTGCTCTGCGTAAGCAAATTCATCAGGTGTACAAGTGCCTAATTTTTCTTTTAAAATGCGATTGCCCTCTTCTAAGGACAATTTACCATCCAAATAATCTTCTTTAATGGACACGATAATTCTGTAACGTTCATTATTAATATCTAGCTTTTGTTTTAATGGATTCATATGCTTATACCTCCACGGGCTAATTTATTATTATAGTTTTATTATACCATTTTGAAAGTAATTTTCAGTTGCTATAGATACAATTTTGATTAATTTTTAAAATTTACGAATCCAATGTTATGAAAATGAATAACCTTACTTTATTTTTTAGAATATTTTGGCATACAAAAACTGCACTTCAAAATTTGTGTCCAATTTTTGAAGTGCAGTTCTGTATGAGTGATTTTGATTAGTTTTTAAAATCAATATATTCAGTTTTAGAAGATGCTACAGGTTTACCATTGGAATCTGTAGCAGGACTAAATCTCCATTTAGAAATAGTATCAACAATGGCTGCATCAAGAGCACTAGAGCCGCTAGATGAAACAACTTCAACATCCCCTACAGAACCATCTTCCCTGATGGTAAAACGTATATCTGCACCATGAGCAGTTTCACCATAGGCAGCGAGCAATGCTCGGTCAATAGGTGGTGTAGCTATAGCTACTGGTGGATCATATGGAGCTGCCAACACAGAAGCTACCATACTAATTACAAACAATGAGCTTAAGATAATACAACGCAACACTTTATTCATCGTTTTCTCCTTATTTAGCTGTCACAGCTTGCTTAGGCAGAGTAATTGTCATCCCAATGATAGATTCATGTGCTTTTTGATCTGTGCCAATAGCAGGTGTGAACTTCCACTGTAAAATCGCTTTTTTTACTGCTTCGTCAACTGGAGTATAGCCAGAAGAACGCTCTATGAAAACATTTTTAACATTACCTTTTTTATCGATTAAGAAGCGTACGCGCATATCAGGCGCTACCGTAGCAGTTTGAGGAATCTCAGGCAACTCTGGTTTTACAATAGTAACCTCCCTTGGAGATTCTAAAAACTTCGCCGCATCAGCTGTATAATCACTTAACATGCCAAAAGATGCAACAAGTACAGCTGCAGCAGCGTATCGGAATAATTTATTCATAATAAGCCTCCTTATTAACCTTTTGTCTATGCATAATATCATACTAAATAAAGATGAATATTAAAAGAATAAATTCTTATTGATAAAATTTCTCATTTATGATATATTGAATTTAAGATAACTGTTCGGACTCACATATCTAGTTGATATGACAAAAAACTACACAAAGGAGGTTCATCATGAGACGTAGAAAGCGTATTCAAATGAAGGTCATGATGGTACTTGGTATCGTTGCCCTCATTGGGCCTAACAATCTACAAGCACTTATTCCCTAAATTATTTTGACCTTAGCAGAAGACTGTATAACTGCCACTAGCCGCTACGTTAGTAGCGGCTATTTTTCCGTTTAAATTCAGAGACATATTCTTTTTCAAATTAATTCATTATTAGAACAAAACATTTCCCTCAAACAAGATTGTTAACGTTTTTAAATTTAGTATCTATAAAAAGGAGGCTTATTATGAAATTCAATCGAATCGTATTAGTCGTCGTATCATTAGCACTTATATTATTTGCCCTTGCAGGCTGCGGAAAAGACACCGCCCAAGATAGTCAGAAAAAACTTAATGTCGTAGCTACAACGACGATGTTAACGGATTTAGTAAAAGAAATCGGCGGTGACCATGTAACCGTTCAAGGTCTCATGGGCCCAGGTGTAGACCCTCACCTATATCAAGCGAGTGCAGGCGATGTAACAGCTATGTCTAAGGCGGATGTTGTAGTATATAACGGCATTCACTTGGAAGGTAAAATGGGCTCCATTTTCGATAATCTAACAAAGCAAAATAAAGCAACTATCCGCGTATCTGATGCCATTGATCCAGCTACACTGCTCGACTTTGACGAAGAAGATGGTGTAAAAACAAAAGACCCTCATATTTGGTTTGACGTTGCTAACTGGAAGCTGGCAGCAAAAGCAGTATACGAAGGTCTTGCTAAAGCCGATCCGGCTCATAAAGAAGATTACAAAAAACGCTATGACGCATATCTTACTAAATTAGATGAAACTGATGCGTACGTTAAAGCTCAAGCAGAATCGATTCCGAAAGAATCACGCGTACTCGTAACAGCTCACGATGCGTTCCAATACTTTGCTCGTGCGTACGGCTTTGAAGTAAAAGGTTTGCAAGGTGTAAGTACTGCTACAGAAGCAGGCACACAAGATGTAAATGAACTTGTTCAATATATTGTAGATCACAAAATTAAAGCTATCTTCGTAGAGTCTTCTGTACCACACAAAACAATTGAAGCCGTTCAAGAAGCAGCTAAGGCTAAAGGCTGGAATGTTGCTATCGGCGGCGAATTATACTCTGACTCTCTCGGCTCCGAAGGTACTGAAGGCGGTACATATATCGGCATGGTAAAAGCCAATATCGATACGATTACTAAAGCACTTAAATAAAGGAGGTCTCTATGGAATGGGCCGTTGAAGTTGAAGATATGACCGTAGCATATACGACAAAACCCGTATTATGGGACGTAGATATGAAGGTACCCATCGGTTCCTTAGCGGCCATTGTCGGCCCTAATGGTGCCGGTAAGTCCACATTATTAAAGGCCATGCTCGGCTTACTAACAGTTATCTCAGGAAGTGTAAAATTTTATATCGATCACCACTTAGCGATGGACAAAAAGGATTATAAGAAAATTGCCTACGTCCCTCAAAGTGGCAGCGTAGACTGGGACTTTCCCACTACCGTACTAGATGTAGTACTCATGGGTCGTTATGGTCATCTAGGTTGGTTCAATCGACCTAGCAAAAAGGATAAGGAACTCGCCCTCTCCATGATTGAAAAAATGGGTATGAGCGACTATGTGGATCGACAAATTCGCCAGCTTTCAGGGGGACAACAACAGCGCGTCTTCCTCGCAAGAGCCCTCGTCCAAGAGGCAGATATTTACCTCATGGACGAACCCTTCAAGGGTGTCGATAAAACCACAGAGCACGCTATTATTTCTCTTTTACAAGAAATGAAAGCTCGTGGCAAAACGGTTATCGTCGTCCACCACGATTTAAATACGGTGCCCCAATATTTCGATTGGGTAACGATGGTAAACAAACAAACTATCGCCTATGGCCCTGTAGCAGATACATTTACGGATGAAGCTGTTGAGCGCACCTACGGCAAGGGGAGGATTGTATGACCATACTCCAATCCTATACGACTCAGATGGTACTGCTCGGCACGGCGTTATTAGGCCTCGCTAGTGGTATCGCTGGCACCTTTGCGGTACTTCGCAAGGAAAGTCTCATTGGTGACGGTCTATCACATGCGGCATTACCCGGTGTGGTCATAGCCTTCTTGCTGACAGGCATTAAAGATATTGAGGTTCTCATCGCCGGTGCCGCACTTTCATCGATTACTGCGGCTTGGCTCATTACCATTACCGTAGAAAACAGCAAAATCAAATTCGATGGCGCTCTGGCTACTATACTCTCTGCCTTCTTTGGTCTTGGTATGGTTCTACTCACCTACCTTCAAAGTCTAAACAATGCAGGTCAGGCGGGGCTTTCAAAATTCATATTTGGACAGGCAGCCACCATATTGGCGCGTGACGTGTACATCACATCTGCAGCGGCGCTCATCATCATCGTGTTAACCGCATTATTCTGGAAGGAGTTAAAGCTCATCTCCTTCGATATGGAATACGCCAAAACACTACAAATTCCCGTCACTTTCACCCTTATTTTATATCGTTCACTATTGATCATGACCATTATTATCGGCATTCAATCGGTAGGCGCTATTTTGATTAGCTCCCTCCTCATTGCACCCGCCGTAGGGGCAAGACAGTGGACGAATAAACTGGGCACCATGTGTATATTAGCAGGATGTTTCGGCATGATATCCGCCATCGGCGGTACTATCTGGAGTACATCGGTTCTAAAATTACCGACAGGCCCAGCTATCATAGTTATTTTATCGATTCTCGTATTATTGAGCCTCATCTTTGCTCCTAACAGAGGTATGCTCTGGCAGTTCCGCAAAAATAGACAGTCAAAGCACGCATTATTGTTAGAAACCACAAGGGCTCCCAAATCCAAGGCACAGCATAGTATTTACGTAGCAGAGGACGCACAACCTCGCATAGGAGGTGCCCCATGACAGTTCATACAGAGATATTGCTCATTGCCATTGCGGTATCCATCGCATGTGCCATCCCTGGGGTTTTCCTCGTGTTGCGCCGCATGTCCATGATGGCCGATGCCATTACGCACACCGTATTTCTCGGCATCGTGCTAGCCTTCTTTATGACGGAAGATTTAAACTCTCCATTTCTACTCGTCGGGGCTACCTTAGTTGGTGTAGGCACCGTATGGCTTACAGAAATGATACACAATACGGGGCTTGTCAACGAAGATGCGTCTATCGGCATCATCTTCCCGCTTCTATTCTCTATCGCCATCATTCTAGTCAGCCTATACAGTGGTAACGCTCATCTCGATGTAGATACCGCATTACTCGGCGAAATAGCCTTTGCCCCCTTTGACCGATGGATTGTGAACGGCACCGACTTGGGGCCTATATCGCTATGGATTTCTCTAGGCGTGGCAATCATCAATTTAATTTTAGTCATGCTCTTCTACAAGGAATTGCAGTTATCTACCTTCGATCCGCTACTAGCGGGGCTCTTCGGCTTTATGCCAGCCCTCATCCACTATGTGCTCATGACCATGGTATCCCTCACCGTTGTGGCCTCGTTCCAAGCGGTTGGTGCCATTCTCGTCATCGGCCTCATGATAGGACCTGCAGCCATCGCTTATTTATGGACGGACTCTGTGAAAGCCATGCTTACTAGCAGTATCATCATCGGTATAATCTGTGCTGTCGTCGGTACGGAAGTATCTTTCACCATGGACGTATCCATCGCGGGTTCCATTGCAACCACCATCGGTATCGCACTGATTATCGCTGTTATCGCAACACCAAAGACAGGCTATATCGCCACATACCGTCGTCAACGTCACTTACGTCGCCACTATCGGGAAACGATGATGTTGTGCCATATTTATACACATATGGATACACCTATCGCGCACGTTGAAAACGGCATTGGTACCATTCATGAGCATTTGAACTGGAGACCTGATTATACTCATCAAGCTGCTTCACAGCTAAAGAAACAAGGTCTATTATATGTGACAAATGGACACTACGTGCTTACTGATAAGGGTATAGCACAAGTTAAAGAGATTATTTAAATACAATACCAATACTTTTCCCAACAAAAAGAAGCTGAAATCAATGCTGCTCTGCAAAGATTTCAGCTTCTTTTATTATTAACTAATTATTTTACAGCCTATTAATATAACTGGATTCACGTCAATGATTATCTATAATAAATAGTTCCAACACTATAATAAGCTCAACGCAATCACAAAGAATCCTATTAATTAATAATAGCTTCTAATGGAATTACATGAGGTAGCCCATTGTCATCCATATAAATTTTCGTTTTAACACGGTATACATCTTCCATCATGGCTTCTGTAAAGATGTCTTTCGGCGCGCCTTGAGCATATACTGTACCCTCTTTAAGCACGATGATTTCATCTGCGAACATAGCCGCCAGATCAAGATGATGTAATGTTACGAGTGTTGTAAAATCATTTTCTTGAGTCAGGTTTTTTAGCAATGTTAACAAGTCAAATTGCTTGTGCAAATCTAAAGCACTTGTCGGTTCATCAAGAATTAAGATTTTAGGTTCTTTTACAAGGGCTTGCGCCATGAACACAAGTTGGCGTTGACCACCGCTGAGCTCCATGATGCTACGCGATGCAAAGCGCTGTAAGTTCAACCGTTCCAATACCTCTTGTGTGGCTGCAATATCCTCATCACTTACGCGGAAGGACATGGAGCCCATGCGCCCTAGCATAACGACTTCAAAAACAGATAGATTGACTTTACAGTCATTATCCTGAGACAAATAGCTCACTGTACTACTAAAATCCTTTGTAGAATATTGAGATACAGGTTTACCATTAACGGAAATCTCGCCCTTGCCTTTCAAGATACCCATAATTGTTTTTAAAAGTGTAGATTTACCAGCACCGTTAGTACCAATGAGCGCAGTCAATTTACCTGTTTTAGCAGCAAAGTCAACGCCCTTTAAGATTTGTCCGTCTTCCGTAGCGGAATAACCAAAGGTTAGATTATGAACTTCAATCATTTGAAATAGCTCCTTTTCCTAGTTAATACCAACGAGAAGAAGAAAGGTACACCGATGATTGCTGTCACAATACCGATTGGGAACATCGCCCCAGGAACGAGCATCTTACTCGCAATAGATGCGAGAGACAAAATCGCCATGCCACACACTGCAGATAATGGTAAGAAATACCGTTGATCCTCACCCACAAGCATACGTGCAATATGTGGTCCTACAATACCGATAAAACCAATGGTTCCAACGAAAGAAACAGCAACGGCTGTAATGATGGAGATGAAAGCAAACACTTTTACTCGTAAGCTTTCAACATTAACACCAAGACCAGAAGCCTTTTCATCGCCTAATTTTAATGCTGTTAAACGCCAAGATTCACGCATCATAAGCGGAAGCATGATTGCTAGCACGATAAGAACAATAGAGATGTTCACCCAATTTGCCTTAGCTAAACTCCCCATCGTCCAGAACACGATGTTTTGAAGGGCCTCAGGAGATGCCATATATTGCATCAAGGATTGAAGCGCTTGGAACAAGAACATCATGCCGATACCAGCGAGAATCATCGTTTCAGAGGAGAAGTTCTTAATCTTATTGATGGAATAGATAAAGAAACTCGTCAAACTAGCGAATACAAAGGCGCCAAATGGAACCATAAAGACACCTAAAAACTCTAATGCACTAGCGCCTACAACAACCATAAGAGATGCACCGAAGCCAGCCCCTGCGGATATACCAAGTGTATACGGGCTAGATAACGGGTTATCAAGAATAGTCTGCATGCCAGCACCAGCAATGCCCAAAGAAGCACCTACGAGCAATGCCATAATGGCCGTCGGAAGACGAATCGACCAAATGATAACATAAGCATTTTTGGAAACCTCTGCTGGGTCTGTTAATGCGAGCCATACATCACTTAACGTAAGTGATGCAGGGCCTACAATAATATCGGTAACAAAACTTACCGCACAAATGATCAGACCAATGATAATAAACATGAGCTTTTTATAGCTCTGTTTTTTATAATCGTACTGATTGTTAGTTTCCGTCACTATACAAAACCCCTTTTTAGTTCAACTGCATAAACCAAACGCCACCGTAAGAGAATGGAAGGAATTTGTCATAGAATTCCTTAAGTGTGCCTTCAGGATCTACATCCTTGAATTCCTCAGGATAGAATGTTTTAGCTAAGTATTCGAATACTGCAACGTCATATACTTCACGAGGTAAACCATGGTGAGTAGAGAATACGTTTTTAGATTGAACGGCTTTCAATTCAGGCCAGCCTTGACGTTCTGTGGTGAAAGCTTTCAGTAACTCTTGAGATTTTGCTTCATTTGTATCAAAACCTAAACGCATGGATGTCGGTTTCTTAGGCCAGTAAGAACCGATGATCATGATGATATCTGGATTTCTTTCCAAAATAAATTCTGGGTTAACAGGACCTGCTTTTTGAACTACATCTTTTGTAATAAGGTCGCCACCAACTTGCGTTGCTAATGCGCCCCATGCTACGTTTGCACTATACGCAAAACCTAAACCTTCTGGACCTTCGTTACCTGTTTCAATGTAAACAGTTGGTTTTGGTTTATTGATTTTGCTAATGCGGTCCATAACTCTTGTTAAACGGTCAGTATAGAACTTGTTGATTTCTGCTGCACGCTCTTCTTTACCCAATGCTTTACCGATAGCTTCGATAGATTTTTGGTGATTTTCAAGCTTTTCCGCATGGTAATCGATATAGATAGTAGGAATGCCAGCTGCATCGATTTTAGGTTTGTAATCAGCTTCATATTGATCTTTGAAATATAAAGGCATGAAGATAACATCTGGGTTTAAGGAAATTACTTTTTCCACATCAAATGTTTTATCATTTACGTTACCAATGAGAGGAATTTTTTCCAACTCTGGCACTTCAGATTTGTAGCGATCCCACATATCTGTACGCAATTTACTTAAATAAGGGTCAATACCAACAATAGTCTTAGCCACATCTTTGCCTTGCAACGCAGCCATAGTCAAGAACGCACCACCAGAAGCACTCAATTGAACTACTACGCGTTCTGCTGGTTTTTTCAACGTAACCTTTTGACCAGTTACGTCTGTAATCTCAATTTGTTTGCCAGATTGTGCCGCATCCTTTTTCGTATCTGCCGGACCACCACAAGCTGTCATAATCATGCTCATAACTAGCAGGAGCACCGTGGCAAGATAAGCCATAAATTTCTTTTTCTTAACCATAGAATACCTCGATTCCAAACTTAATAAGTTCTAATAAACACAATATATAACAGCATTTATTTGGATTTTACATCATCAGCTCCTTCACACACAACACAACCCTAATTCATATGCATAAACCAGATGCCACTATAAGAGAATGGCAAGAATTTGTCATAGAACTCTTTAAGTGTAGCTTCAGGATCTACATCTTTAAACTCTTCAGGATAGAAGGTTTTTGCTAAATATTCAAATACCGCTGCATCAAAGACTTCACGTGGAAGACCGTGGTGCGCAGAGTAAACTTGTTTATCTTCAACAGCTTTTAATTCGCTCCAACCTTGACGTTCTGTGGTGAACGCCTTCAACAACGCTTGAGACGAATCTTCGGTTGCTTCAAAACCTAAACGCATAGAAGTCGGTTTTTTAGGCCAGTAAGAACCCATGATCATGATGATATCAGGGTTTTTCTCAAGTATAAACTCTGGATTAATAGGAGACGTTTTCTTAATAACATCCTTGGTGATGACATCAGCACCAGCCATAGTAGCTAATGCCCCCCAAGAGTAGTTACCACTAAAGGAGTTACCAAATTCTTCTGGACCATTGATACCCACTTCAATATACACTGTTGGTTTCGGTTTATTGATTTTACTAACTCGGTCAAGAACTCTTGTCACACGATCTGTATAGAACTTGTTAATCTCCGCAGCACGTTCTTCTTTACCTAAAGCCTTACCGATGGCTTCAATGGATTTTTGATGACTTTCCAGTTTTTCAGCATGGTAATCTATATAAATAGTTTGGATACCAGCAGCATCCATTTTTGGCTTTGCATCAGACTCGTACTGATCTTTCAAATCTACAGGAATAAAAATAACATCTGGATTTAATGCCACAACTTGCTCAGCATTAAATGTTTTATCACCGACTGTACCCACTACTGGAATCTTAGCTAGCTCAGGCATTTCAGCAGTAAAGTGCTTCCACATATCCGCCCTGTAATCCTGCAAAGATGTATCCATACCGGCAATAACCTTTGGAGTATCTTTACCCATAAGGGCAGAAATCGTAAAGAATGGACCACCAGCACCACTCCATTGTAAGACAACTCTCTCTGCTGGCTTTTTAAGCGTTACCGTACGACCTGTTACGTCTGTGATTTCGATTGGCTTGTTATTTTGCGCCGTATCTTTTTTCGTTTCGCTAGAACCTCCACATGCAGCGATGAGCATACTAACAATTAGGAGGAAAACCGTGGCTATATAAGCCATACATTTTCTTTTCTGTTTAACCATGAAATACCTCTCTTCTCTCAAACTAAAACTATCACTATAAGTGCACATAAAAAGCCCGTTTCCCCACGAAGAGGAAACGGGCTGTCATCTCAGTTAGACTAACTACCACGCCTAATAAGCTAGCATATAGTATGAGCTTTCAACTATGCATAGCTAGTATAAATTCATCTATATCAATCCCCATCCCTGTCTCTCGCAGGTCAATTGGCAATTGTTAATTAGGCAGTTCTCCTGGCTCCAGTTTAACGTTACTTTGCGCCTTCCCAAAAACTTCAGTGACCGAGAGCATTTCACCCTCTATGCAAAGTACCTCGCTGTTACAGTGGCGTGACCGCTTTGGCTTGTACCAAATTCTCTATTAAGTCAATAGACACCTAACCCAATCATATGTGATTTTCCTCATCGTAGCATGCGGGATATACAGTGTCAATAAACATATAGGGGTACAGCTATTCTTGTAAAATCTATACTTTTCAGCAAAAAAGAAGCTAAAACTCAACCACTAAGCGGAGTTTTAGCTTCTCATTAGGACAATCTGTAGAAATGCCCTTCAAATTCGATAATTTATTTTTATCGATTAATAACTTTTCCTCTACAATTCAAGGCGCATTTGATACCATTTAGCACCACCATGATCAGACTCTGATTCTCCTTCATTTACAAAACCAAACTTGGCATAATAAGGTATCTTTTCTTCCTTACAGGTTAAAATGACACCCTTTCGGTTTTCCTCTCTGGCCAATTCTATGAAAGCCTCTATCAACTGACCACCAACACCACGATTGCGGTATTCAGGCATCGTATTTAGACCAAAAATCATCTGCCATGCGCCATTGGGATTATGTAGCGAAGCATCGGCGAACATCTCATCTGTTAAGACTTCATCATCCGTTACAAAACCATCGATAAAACCAATTGGTGTGTTTCCATCAAAGGCAATTAAAAACTGCCCTGCATAACGGTCTAATCGTTCCTTAAAAGCCTCACGAGGCGCCGCCTCTGCAGGAGGGAAACAAGTTGCTTCGATATATGTAACTACATCTAAATCTGCGGTTGTCGCTTTTCGTATTAACATATTAATATCCTTCTTTATGTACTTATGCATTTATGTATTTGTATAGAGCACATTTTAAAATGAGTCAGCTAAAATAAATCATTTTTAGTATAAATGGTTTACGCCATAAAGGCTACACGTAGAGATGTTACGTGTAGCCTTTTTCTGCTGAATCTTATATTTACTAAATTTACTTTTTCGTATATTTAGGTACATTGCGATATTGCATCGGTAAGGAATTTTCCTTTACTTTAAAACCATGTTTCTCGTAAAAGGTCGCATTCTTGCTTTCACCAATCATAACATTGATGTACAAATACGATTTGTAAGCGTCTTTCACCATTTCTAGCAAGTGCCCTGCAATACCTCGGCCCCGATAATCAGGATGAACCAACACATAATTGATGAAGCACACAAGTTCACTATCGTCCATGACGCGAATAAGACCTATTAAGCGATCTCCATCCCAAGCAGTAATCACGCGCGATGAATTCATTAGAGCCTTGTGCAATCGGTCCGGATATTTCCCCACCACCCAGCGAACAGATAAAAACAGTTCTGCTACCTGCTGAGGGGTAAAGTTTTTTTCTTCGGTATAGGTAATCACCCTATCGCCCTTAACGATATTAATCATGCTACTGCCTTTTCTAATCCATTTACGAACTACATCTTAGGTGTGTGACACAACTTCCTTAGGATTCCACCAGATTATAGCAGACCGAGAGGAAATCAAGCATTTATTGTCCTTAGATTTTGCTATGATTTCTTTTTTGATTTGTTCCTCTGCTGCTGGCGTTAAGTCTCCATAGTACTGTTCGTATATGATCTTTCGACACTCGATTTCATCTTCTACAGTACGTTCACATCTATAATCAATGATGCTTACATTAGGTGAGCGCCCTTGTGAAAGTAACATATTATACAGAATTTGAAACTCTTGTACATCAGATTTGCTAGCTTCCCGAGGATTCTTCCAATCGGGAATGCCAGCTACGATTGCACAATAGCCTTTAGAGTATTGTTCCATTTGTAAAAGCCGAGGCCACACATCAGGAAACATCCAAAGTACTAAAGAAATAGCCACTACATCAAATTGGGAGTCAAAAGATCCATCTTGAGGTAAGTCCTGTACCATTTCTTCAATGATGTTAAAGTTCTCTACACCTAATTCTTTGGCATTTTCTTTAAGGACTGCAACCATGCCCTTAGAGGGCTCGATAGCGGTAACAGATTTAATATGTTGAGCAAAAGGAATCGTAAAGGAACCCGGACCAGCCCCTATATCTAACAAGGTAGAGTCGGGTGTCAAAATATGGCTAAGCACAGCATACACCTTTCGACCAAAGTCATAGTCATTGCTTTTACGCATAAGAGAAAAATCATTAGCCCGTTTATCCCAATACTCTAATAATGGATTCGCACGGATGCCTTTCTCTCGATTATAGTAACCTTGTTTCCACTTCTCATTCCAGAAAGAAAAATCCATAGCTTGCTGTGCCATACGAAACCTCCTAACTGTTAATCTAGTTTCCTCAATTCGCGAATAAATGCCTCAGCCTCTTGTAAGTTCTTAGGAAACTCAAAATAAATGCAACTTTCATGACCACAATAAGGATTTCGGAAGTCATAGCCGCTCAACAACAAATACTCGATAATCTTCCATTCTTTGTCATTAGATTTTTTAGGAGCCTTGAACTTCTCGTTTACAAAGTACATTTTACCTTTACAGGTAGGGCAGGTTTTATTTCTGTTAAACAACTCGTAGTTTGTACCCTCCGACAAGGAGATTCGGCAGTTTACACATACATTTTTATAACCCATAGTTATTTACTCCCATACGGTTTATGTTGAAAGATTTCTTTTACAATCCCTTCACCAACAACATTGCCACCTTCCATTATGAGGAACTCTGCACCTGCTTGTAGAGCAGAATAATCTACAGTTTCATAAACTGGCAACACATTAGCTCCTATTTGTTTATCAAAGATAACATCTTCACTATCAATAAAGTTAATTCCAAGATACTCCGCAGTACCTTTTATAACAATATGAGGATAGTACATTCCATTATTTAAATTAGGTGGACTCGTTCTCTTCTTACTGAAGAATGTAACTGTGCAGCTAATTGTAAAATCTAAATTACTCATATTAGGCCTCATTCAACTACATATACCATATCACCTTTAAAGTATATGTTCATTATACAATGTACGGGATTCCCTTCGGTCCATAACCAACCTTGTAATACAGCGTGTCCCAATTATAGGTCTCCGTAATGACCTCGAATTCACTTTCACTATAATCCTGTTGATACTGAGATAACTCAATTCTTTTACCTGTGAAAGTATCTAGTATTGTAGTATTAAACACGAGAATTTCAAAAAAATCTATATCGCACGTCTCAAACACAACCTGAGCCTTATGAGTTTGCTCAATACCATTCTCATAAGAGAAAATGTACTCAAAAATAAGGATCAAATTATCGTCTGCGTATTCTATTTTCTGTACCCGCGCATCATGGAGAGAATACTTGGAATACTCGCCAAAAGATTTTGTTGTTTTCATAGGACCTCAAATTTACAAATTAATCCACAAAAGATATATTCCCAACCTAAAATCAGTATATTAAGTTTAAAGAGTAAATCATAACCACTCGTAAAACGGCTTGTTTGTTATAATTTTGTAAGAGTCAATCTGTTTTAATGGTCTAATTAAATAAAGCATCAAATAATCTTACAAATGCGCTATTAGCACTATCTCCCCCTACTCAAAGGCTTTTATGTTGCATTTTTACCAACTTACTTAACGGGCCTGTATATTTATTAAACTGTATAAAAAAAGTCGAAACCTCGGTACTAGCACGTAGATTTCGACTTCTCATAACAATACTGCGCTGGGACTGTTACATAATCTATAACATATTTTATAGGTTAGTGACTATTATATCAGAAAGTAATACATATTTAATACTATTTTACGCTACTATGATCAGTGTCCGATTCACCTTCATTTGTAAAATCAACCTTATATAATAATAATTTTTTTATTTCTACAATTCATACTAACACCAGTTTAATTTTTCTCTCTGGTAACCCCTATAAAAGACTCCATCAATACCACCCACACATCAAGACTGATACTTAAGCATTGTATTTATACAAAATATAATCTGACAAACATCGTTTGAATTATATAGCAAAGTGTCAGCCATCAGTAAATAACTCATCATTTAATATTTCAACCGTAGACACAACTCTAGCAATAAAACCTAAAAAAATATCATCATCAAAAGCAATCAGAACCTACCGTGTATAATCTAATTGCTTCTTAAAAATCTCACAAGCCGTTACCTCAGTATTAGGAAAAACTCACCTCTATAAATATAACTAAATTAAAATCATCAACTGTAGCTTTTCTCCAAATACATAGTCTATTTTTTAATTTCATCCATTAAATTCATGACTCGTGATTTTATATTCTCTAGTTCAACTGATAATTGCTGTTTTGCGGGTTCCGTTATAATTGAAGTATGCCCAACTGCGTCTCTAACAGGTTTATATACATCAGAAGAACGACTCAAAGCTGGGTCTTTATTCTTATCTGGTGCTTTATCAATGAAATTTGATAGATATTTCATATCAAGATAATAAATATCATCCGTTGATTTCCTGATTGCATAACTGATATTTGCTATTGCTTTATTATTCTTTTCTCTTTCTCGCCATTTTTCTGCTTCTTCAATAGCATTATGTGAAAGCTGCATTTTATTGTGTTTTATATATTCCCGTAATAAATTTTCTGCAATAAAACATTCTGTATATGAGGGAAGATTATATTTCACTTCTTCGGATAATTGTGTTATCCAACTATCTACTATATTACTAACTTTTCCTTTATGATTTTCTTTCATCTCTTTAAAGGTTTTATTAAATAACTCCTGAGCTTTTCTTTCTTTAGGCTTAATTTTCATATTATCAGGATCACCATCATCCCCTTTTTTACGTCTTAATTCATCCCAGTCATCTAATATTAACTTAAACAATCTTTCAAATTCCCGAAGAAATTCTCTATAACATGGCTCATCAGAAATAATACCTTCTCGACTACTCGTAAATATATCTTTACCGTCCCCTGAGTCCAAATCATCAAAATGAATTTGACCATAGACATAATTCTCAACAATTCGAGATGTTGGAACGTGCCTCAAGATATCTTTTTCTCTAAGTCTTCCATTCACAAAAAGATCAATAGTTACTTTCTCTTGTGTCCCACGTATTTTAAGTTTTGAAGGTTTATCAACCGATGCAATATAACCACTCATATTCATCTCTGATTTTAACGACTCTAATGGACTATCAAGCGATAAAGATTTAATAAACGGATCATCTATATCATTAATTTTCCAAAGAAATTGAGTATTTTCTGCTAAATCTCCCAACATCTTTTCATCAATCTTTACATTATTAACAAATATATTAAAATTTTCATCTAACAACGAAAACCTAAAATATAATGCAACTGATTTTTTTATATAATCTAACGTATTAGCAATTCCTTCATTAACATTTTCAAAATAAATATATGTTCCTTGCTCTTTTATATCTGCAGATGTAGAGACTTTAGATGTAAGCTCTTCTAACTTATATTCTTGTGAATTCAAATCATCTGTAATGGCTTTATCTAAACTAGAATTATCAATCACCCCTCCTACGAGTTGCGTCTTCTTTGTTTTAGATGCTACATGAACTCTCTTTGCACAAGACAACAAAGCCAATTTGCCGATTCCTTTTCTTCCTATAAATGGCCTTCCACTCAATGTTTTGTACATCTTATTTTTTCTTTTTGAATAACCTATTTTCAAAAATTTATTTTGAAAATCATCAAAAGTCATCCCTTCTCCATCATCCACAATAGTCATACAATTATGCTCTTTATCAATTGTAATCCAAACATTACTGGCATCGGCATCCCAAGAATTTGATATAGCTTCCCCTAAAACTGTAATGACATTCCTATATAAATTTCTCCCCAAATGATTTAATACACTTAAAGAAATATTAAAAACTAAATCTTTCCCCATATCGTGCACTCCCACTTTCATTAAAAACAATGTTTTTTTATACTTAATCCTATAATTTCTCCTAATCTTGGGGGAACAGCATTACCTATATGTCGAGCAATTATTTTTAGAATAACCTCCTCTCCTTCCGGAACAAAAGAGTAATTTACTGGAAATGTCTGTAGCATTGCGCCCTCTCTTAATGTTAATGCACGATCTTGCTCTGGATGTCCAAATCTCCCAGTCCCATATCCAATAAATTGTGTGGTAATAGTAGGGGCAACATCATCCCATTGCATTCGCCCATAAACAGAAGAATAACTCCGTCCTGTTTTTTTCTTATGACAATTCAAAATTAATTCTTCCGGCCAATCTCTCCAAGTTCCTCCTGGAATAGAATATCTTATACGCTCTAAATTTATCTTAGAAAGAGATGAAGCTACATGGAGCTTATCTCTGTTATTAGTTTCACCCGCTCCAATATGGGAAAGACCAAATATTACATCCCTTACTGTAATTTCTTTTTTATGTGTAGGCTCAATTAGTTTGATTTTCTTTTCACTTGATGCAAGAAGTAATAATCTTTTTCGTCTTTGGGGAACCCCATAATCAGCAGCATTAACTACTTTATACGTTACATAATAATTTTGTTCTTTTAATGTGTTAATAAAGTCGATAAAAACTTGTTCCTTAGCCAACTCCGGAACATTTTCCATCGAAACAATTTGAGGCTTAACCTCCCGAACTAATCGTGCAAATTGATAAAGCAAGTTCCAGTTTTTATGCTTTTTTCTATTAAGTTTATCTTTTTGATGATTCGAAAAAGGTTGACATGGAGCGCATCCAGCAAGGATCTTCACATCATATCCTCTCAATAGTTTTTTTATCTCTTCTCCATCTATATTTTCTATATTCTTATGAATAAATTTTGCATTATTATTATGACTGTATGTATATTCACATGTAGCATCTAAATCATACCCTGCGACTACAGTTAAACCTGCTTTTTCAAAACCACATGTTAATCCACCCACACCACAGAATAGATCAACAACTCCATATGTCATAAATTTCTGCCTTTCCTTACATATACTTTTCAATGATATCTAAAAAAGTCATACTATATTCTTTGGAAAAAATTCTTAACCAAAATTTAAATTACATATCCAAAATCAATATCAACTTAAAATCTTTATCACATTATTCCCACTCAATTGTAGCAGGTGGTTTGGATGTAATATCGTACACAATACGGTTGATGTGTTGTACTTCGTTTACGATACGACGGGAGATAGTGTCCAATACGTCGTAAGGGATGCGTGCCCAGTCAGCAGTCATAAAGTCTGTTGTTGTTACGCCACGCAATGCCAATGTGTAGTCGTATGTACGGAAGTCACCCATAACGCCTACGGTACGTGTAGATGTTAATACGGCAAAGTATTGGTTGATGCTGCGATCAAGGCCAGCTTTTGCAATTTCGTCACGGAAGATGTAGTCCGCATCACGCAAGATGTCAAGCTTGTCTTTAGTGATTTCGCCCATTACGCGGATTGCAAGACCAGGACCTGGGAATGGTTGTCGCCATACGAGGTAATCAGCCAAACCTAATTCAGAACCAAGTTCACGCACTTCGTCTTTGAAGAGGTTGCGCAATGGTTCGATAAGACCTTTGAAATCTACCACTGCAGGCAAGCCGCCTACGTTATGGTGAGATTTGATAACTTCAGCTTCCCCAGTACCAGACTCGATAACGTCAGGGTAGATTGTACCTTGTGCTAAGAAATCAACGGAACCGATTTTACGGCCTTCATCTTCAAATACGCGAATGAACTCTTCACCGATAGCTTTACGTTTAGCTTCTGGATCTTCAAGTCCAGCCAATTTATCTAAGAAACGTTTTTCTGCATCGACGCGGATGAAATGCATGCCAGAATCTTTGAAAGCTGCTTCTACTTCGTCACCTTCGTTTTTACGCATCAAACCATGGTCAACAAAGATACAAGTCAATTGGTCGCCTACAGCTTTAGAAATAAGAGCTGCCGCAACGGAGCTATCTACACCACCAGACAATGCCAACAATACTTTGCCGTCACCAACGGTTTTGCGGATGTCTTCAATAGCAGATTTCGCATAGTTTGCCATTGTCCATGTGCCTGTGAAGCCACAAACTTCATACAAGAAGTTGTGAAGCATTTCTTTGCCATGTTCAGTATGCAACACTTCTGCATGGTATTGCATAGCATATAGTTTACGTTCTGTATTTTGCATGGATGCAACAGGGCAATCCTTAGTATGTGCTACGATTTCAAAGCCTTCTGGAACCTTTGCTACATAGTCAACATGGGACATCCAAACAACTTGATCTTCTTCCAAGCCTTTGAACAATGGAGATGTAGTGTCCACTTTAGTAGGTGTTTTACCGAATTCACGGTTATCTGCAGATTTAACTTCGCCACCTAATGTATGCGCCATAAATTGCATACCATAGCACATGCCAAGAATAGGAATACCAAGTTCAAAAATCTCTTTCTCAATTTTTGGAGAGTTTTCTTCATACACGCTGTTAGGACCGCCTGTGAAGATGATACCTTGCGGTTTTAATTCCTTAATTTTATCCAGCGCTTTGTTGTATGGATATACTTCGCAGTATACGTGATTTTCACGAACACGGCGCGCGATCAATTGGTTATATTGACCACCAAAGTCAACAACAATTACAAATTCCTTGTTTTCCATGCCTTCCTCCATATGCATCTATTTGTGAAAGTATATTCACTATTTATTATGCCCATACATATCTGTACTGGGGGTGCGTTTTTCCGAGCCAAACGCTAATTTTTCATTACATTTTATTATACCATAGGAAGTATAACGACTCCATATATTCCGTATATAGATTATAAATAAGAATCCAATGTTCGGATTTCTAGTTATCACTTTTTAGGGTCCTCTCTTTTATACATTTTTACGGCCCCCACGGGACAGATCGAATAGCAGTCGCCACAACTGATACAGCCTTTCCCAATGATAAATCGAGTCTTCCCTTCGGTGATGCATTGAACAGGACAATCCTCTGCACAAGCTCCGCACTTAACGCAAGTGTCGTCAATATTAAACTTTAGATTTCCCATTATACATCACCTCCTATACATTCTTTATTTATTAGACTTTACAAATCTACGTAATCATAAGCACCTATTACGATTCATGTAAGTTTGCAATCATCTATGTAATTTCGCAAATATCCATGTATTTTTGCAATTAAATAACATATATATTTTCAGATACTACTAGTTAAAAGTATTTATTTTTAATTGGTAGTATCTGGAATTTAGCACAACAATAACTATCAAAATTATTTTTTCTTATTTAGTTCACTATTATATGCAATAGCGGAATAGATTGCCTTTGCCACGCCTTGGTGATTATTATCTGTCGTTTCGTAATGTGCCGCTTCTTTAATGTTCGGCCTGCTATTGCCCATGGCCACGCCAGCGCCCGCAAAGCGTAGCATAGATAGATCGTTTTCGCTGTCCCCCAGTGTCATTACCTCATCAGGGCTTAAGCCCCAATGTTTTGCCAATGCTTCTACGGCTGTGCCTTTTGTTGTGTGGGGCAATACAAATTCTAAATTACCTTCACTAGAGAGTAACACATCATAGAAGCGTTCACGGCCTGTACCGTCGTGGGATAGGCCTTGGTATTCATCGCGTAAGTCTTGCAAGATACGTTGACGCATCGGCTCGTCACCGTAGAAGATTTGAATTTTCTCAGGTCCTTCGTCTAAGGATTCCATATGAGCTAGTAGATCACATACCATAGTCCGCGTAGCTAAGATAAATGGGCGAATATTAGGTCTAAAGAAGAAATTAGATTGCTCTATTTCACATTCAGACATCTTTACCTTTGCTGCTTCGTTGCCTTCCGCCAATGCATAGTGATCGTAAGTTGCGCCTGGCAGACGAGTGTCCCCTATACCAGAAATCTGATTTTCTGTGGTAGGTAAATGATTATCCATTATGCCATGTGAACCCTTTTTATCTCCTCCATTGCGTTCGCTAGCACATACGCCTAAACGTTCAGGTGTAATACATCTAGATGGAGGATACATGCCAAAGATTTGGTCTTTCACGTAGGCCTCTACATACACGCCATAGGTTAATAGTTTGCGCAGCAAATGTAGTGCTTGTTCTTTATCAAAACTTACGTGAAATAGACTGCGATTTTCGTCCTTATCCATTACATAAGCGCCATTGGTGCACATGAAATAGCGCAAGCACGGCAGTTTTTCGATGACATCATTCATCTCATTCCAAGCACGGCCAGAAGCAATGGCTACGCGAATGCCACTTTCACGAGCAGCACGAATCGCCTCAATAGCATCCTCAGGAATCGCCTTTGCATCGGTTACCAAAGTGCCATCTACATCGGATGCGATAAATCGAATGGGCTTATCCCCTGTGAGGCCTATATAATTTTTTATTTCTAATGTTTCAGTCGTGGCCATACATCCTCCTTCTGTTCCTTCTATTCCCTTTATTCTTTCTATTCCTTTTATTCCTTCTATTTAGAATTATTAAATTCGGCTACGATTTCTTCTAAAATTTCTGGGTGTTCTACCAATCGCAATACTGTGCCACCAATGATGTTTGCACCGTCGATAATGGTTTGTTCAATAGTAGGCTCTAACATAGCAGCTGCAAATTCTTTAGAATGGCACACCTTCGGCTCGCCAGCGAGGCGCAATTTAGGATGGAATGCCGCACATTGATAGCTTACATTGCCAATATCTGAGCTACCTCCAAGGGCTGCTGGACCGGGCTCAAAATCGAGGCCCATATTGGCCATTACCTCTTCGATAAGCGCTGTGCCACGATTGTTTTGATTCATATCATCATAAGGATTTCCATAAAACTCTACATCCACAGTTGTGCCTGTACAAAGGGCAGCCCCTTCAAAGATTTTTTTGATTTGCTCAGATAAACCATTCAAATACTCACGCTCCGTATGACGCACGGTAACCTCTAATTCACCGAAGGCAGGAATCACATTGGATGCGGTGCCTCCCGCAATGATCCACGTGCCGATGCGCGTTTCAGGACGCACCTGTTGGCGCATCATATCCATAGCATGGATGGCAAGTTGCACACC
>ERZ1106981.362-NODE-362-length-37047-cov-51.207721_pt1 | contig 37047 bp, 29 predicted proteins | sample MGYA00403692_ERZ1106981 | MGnify/ENA primary metagenome ERZ1106981 (study PRJEB35170, sample SAMEA104062431) | human gut metagenome | biome: human gut; feature: human-associated habitat; material: faeces | place: Denmark | collected 2012-06-22 ... | reverse complement strand
ATTTCAAAAGCAGAATAAGCCTTTGTTCCTTCTATATTCTTTTCAGTGTGCGATGGAATTCCTCTTATTTTGTTGTTTATAACCCAAAAGAACATTATTACTCTTTTGGGTTATTTTTGTTCTCTGCCCTCATCATTGCACTTTCCTAATAGAAACAAAAAAAGATCAGATTCCACGCCTAAGCGCTTGTTTGTCTGATCTTTGGTTTGACCTTAAGGCTGGAAAGAGCCGTTCTGGCTTGCGGTTTCACGAATTTCCGCCTCCGGCGCGGCCTTCCGGTTTTCGTCATTCGGCTCCACCCTGAGCATCCGGTAGCCGACTCCCACATGCGTTTGGATGTATTGGAAAGAACCTGGACCTTTTTCCAGTTTCTTTCTTAACGTCGTCATGAACACGCGCAGTGAAGCAACGTCGCTGTCCAGCGTGCTGCCCCAGATTTCTTTCAGAATCGCGGTATGAGTCAGCACTTTACCGACATTGCGCGCCAACAGGCAGAGCAGCTTGTATTCGCTCGGCGTCAGGTGCAGCTCCTGCCCTCGCAAATATACGCAGCCGGAACTGTAATCCACCGTCAGCTCGCCGTTGGTAAAGACCGGACTTTCCGCATTCTGATTCTGGATATAGCGCAGCCGCCGCAGCGTGACGCGGACCCGCGCGAGTAGTTCCTCCACCGAAAACGGCTTGGTCAGGTAATCGTCCGCCCCGGCGTCCAGCGCTTCGATTTTATCGCGATCTTCACTGCGGGCACTGATCACGATGATCGGCATCAACGACCAGGTCCGGATCCGGCGGATGATACTTACTCCGTCACCATCCGGCAAACCAAGATCCAGCAGCACGATATCCGGTTGACGCAGCGTCGCTTCCTGCAGCCCCTGTTCCCCGGTTCCCGCCGTAAGATAACGGTAATCCTGGGTATCCAGCGTGGCCGCGATCAGATTGCGGACTGCTTTATCGTCTTCCACGATTAAAATCAACGGTTGATTCATAAGCACAAACCTCCTCTGCCGGACAACGGAATGAAAACAGAGCGCCGTGCGGGACATTGTCGCGAACCGCTAACCGTCCGCCGTGCGCGCTGATGATCGACTGGCACAGCGCCAGTCCCAACCCCATCCCCCGGCGGCTGTCGGCAATCTGGCCGCGAGATGTATAAAACAAATCGAAAATTCGTTCCTTCATGGCGTCGGGAATTCCCGGCCCGTCGTCGGCTACCTCGACGACCAGTTCCTGCCCTTCCAGAAACGAACGGATGGTAATCCGGGAACCTTCCGGTGTATATTGGATCGCGTTGTTGACCAGGTTGATGATCACCTGCATCATCAGCTGGGAATCAATCCGCACCAGTACGATCTGCGGACATTCTTCATGCACGATGTGATGCTCGCGGCGGTGGCGGCTGATATGCTGGAGCGCTTCGGTGATGACTTCCTCCATCAGTTCGGTTTGTAAATTCAGGCTCATTGTCCCGTTTTCAATCTTCGTGATCGAAAGCAGGTTTTCCACCAGGTTGATAAGCCAGGCGGAATCTTCGGCGATGTCGGCGATCAGCTGACGCGCACGCGTGGAATCCAACGACTGCGGACTGTTCAACAGAATTCCCGCATTGCCGGAAATGCTGGTCAGCGGCGTGCGCAGGTCATGGGAAATCGAGCGCAGCAGATTGGCCCGCAGCTGTTCGTTCTTCACCTGCATCTGGGCTTCCTCCTTGCGCCGGGCAAGCGTTTCCTTGTCCAGCGCCAGCGCGCCTTCGCTCAGCATGGAGAGCACCAGATTGTTTTCAAATGGATCCAGCGGTTCCCCGTTCAGCGCAATCCCGACGACGCCGTACACCGTATCCGCCGCACGGATGGCCAGATAATAGCAGCGCGCGCTGCCTAACGTCGCGGTCGAAGCGCCGGCCCGCTTGTTATTGCGGAAAACCCAGTCAGCCACCGCCTGTTCGTTGGAATTGACGAGTTCGGATTCTGGTATGGACGCTTCCGTGTTGTATACGCAGGGCGGCGTTAATTGCCGCTGCCCCCGGCGTTCTTCGGAATCATAGATTACAAGCGGCTTGTTCAGCATTTTTAACAACTGTTTGGCCATGACGTCGATCAGGCCCTGATGAGTTGTCTGCTGCTGAAGCTGCTGGCTGGTTTCCAGCAGCACCTTCATGCGATAGGCCGTCTGCGCGGACTGGGCGGCGTGGCGTTTGATCTTTCCCGCCAGTGAACTCGTCAGAAGACCGGCCGCAAACATGATGACAAACGTAACCGGATAGCCCTCGTCATAAGCCGCCAGAGTAAATCGAGGTTCGGTAAACACAAAATTAAAGGTCAGCACCGCCGCCAGCGAGGCGATCAGGCTGCAACCCTGCCCCCGCGTCACGATGGCGACAATCTGCACGCCGAGAATATAAACCGTGATGATATTCGCTTCACTGAATCCGATCTGTCTAAATCCCAGCGAAAGCAGTGTACAGATTGCTAGCGTAACCAGCGTGATCCCCAGATCTTTCAGTCGGATTTCAATTGCGGGAATGTACTTTTTCGGCGGCGTATAGGGCCTGTCGCTTTGATTCTGCTTATCCGGAATAATATAAATATCCAGATTCGGCGCAAGTGCGCTGAGCTTCTCGGAAAACGATTCCTTGCCCCATCCCCATCCGGGACGGCGGGTGTTGCTGCGGCCAAGCACGATTTTGGAGACACCGGCCAGCCGTGCGAATTCGGCGATCTGGGCAGGGATATCCTCCCCCCATAACAGCTCGATCTGCGCCCCCAGCTGCTGCGCGAGGTGGATATGATCGCGCAGCCGCCGCCGGTCGGCGTCCGTCATGGAACCAAACGCCGGCGTTTCCACAAACAAGGCGGTAAACCGGCCTTTAAATGCCTGTGCCAAACGGGCGGCAGTGCGGATGATCCGGCCGTTGGTCGGGGCGGCGGACAGACACACGAGAATGTGTTCATCCGTATAATAATCCGATGCCTGCGGCCTGACCTTTTCCGTGATCCGCATCACCCGGTCCGCCGTTCGCCGCAATGCGATTTCCCGCAGCGCCGTCAGATTTTCCACGGTAAAGAAGCTGCTGAGCGCTTTCTGCGCCTGCCCCTGTCGGTAAACCAAACCTTGATTCAGACGCTGAATCAGCTCCTGCGGCTCCAAATCGACCAGCTCCACCTGATCCGCTTCGTCGAACACCGAATCCGGAATCCGCTCGCGGACGGCGATCCCGGTGATCGAAGCGACGATATCGTTCAGACTTTCCAGATGCTGGACATTAACGGTGGAATACACGTCGATCCCGGCTTTCAACAATTCCTCAACATCCTGATATCGTTTGAGATGACGGCTCCCGGGAGCGTTGGTGTGCGCCAGCTCGTCGACCAGGATCAGCTGCGGCCGGCGTTTTAACGCCTGATCGAGATCCAGTTCCTTTAATGACAGACCTTTATACGTTACCGTTCGAACCGGCAGCGATACGAGTCCTTCCGTCAGCGCCATTGTCTGCGGCCGGGCATGCGGTTCGATATAGCCGATCACGACGTCCACGCCCTGAGCCTTGACCTGACGCGCTGCTTCCAGCATCGCATAGGTCTTGCCCACGCCGGCCGCATACCCGAAGAAGATTTTCAAGCGGCCGCGGCCGGACTGCCCGGTCTGTTCCTTCAGGCTTCTTAATAAACTTTCAGGATCTCTTCGTCTTTCGCTCACCGCCGCGGCCTCCGTTTCTTTCCCGGTGTTATTGTAGCACGATCATTCAGGATTCCCCACCCTCCGGGCATTAAGATTTCATTAAGATCGTCTCTGCTCAGATCATTCCCAGCCTGCGCGCCAGCGCCAGATTTAATCGAACGACGTTGACTTTCGTTTCGCCGAAGATGCCCAGTACTTTCTCTTCAACGGCTTCGTCGATCAGCGCCTCGACCTCCGTCCTGGATAATCCGGTATTCGCAACGATCCGGTCTACTTGAACCCGCGCCGCTTCCACCGAGATATGCGGATCCAGCCCCGAGCCGGACGCCGTCACTAAATCGCTGGGAATTTCCTGACGCTTAACGGTTGGATTTTCCGCCAGGAACCGTTCCACCTCCTTTTCGATCCGTTCCGTCAGCGCGGGATTGCTCGGCGCGTAGTTCTGACTTCCGCTGGCCAGTCCGCCGCCGCTGCCGGCTGCCGCTTCTTCCGCGGTGTAAGTGTTATACCGGTAAGCCGAGGGCCGGCCATGAAACAGACGCTCATCTGTAAAATCCTGTCCGACAAGCGCGGACGCTATAGGTTTTCCCTGCACTTCAATCAGGCTTCCGTTGGCCTGAAAAGGAAACAGTACCTGTGCCGCGCCGGTTAAGATCAGCGGATAAACGAATCCGCAAAGTCCGATCATCGCCAGGGAAAAGCCGAAGGCCCGCACCAGCGTCATTCTATTTTTTTTCATTCTTAAACCTCCTAAATACCTAAGCAGACAAGCAGCGGCGCAATCATTAAATCGATCAGCTTAATGCCGATAAATGGGCATAGAATTCCGCCTGCGCCATAAATCATCAGATTGCGTCCCAGCATCTTTGACGCGCTCATCGGCTTGTAATGAACGCCTTTCATCGCCAGAGGAATCAGGCAGGGGATAATAACCGCATTGAAGATCAGCGCCGAGAGAACCGCGCTGGACGGACTTGCCAGACGCATGATGTTCAGCACCTGCATCTGCGGAATCGCGAGCGAGAAGATCGCCGGTATGATCGCGAAGTACTTGGCGATATCGTTGGCAATTGAAAAGGTTGTCAGGGAACCGCGGGTCATCAGCAGCTGTTTACCAATCTCGACGACTTCCAGAATTTTTGTCGGATCGCTGTCCAGATCCACCATGTTGGCCGCTTCCTTGGCCGCCGAGGTCCCGGAGTTCATTGCCAGACCCACATCCGCCTGCGCCAGGGCCGGGGCGTCGTTAGTCCCGTCGCCCGTCATCGCGACCAGCTTTCCTTCCGCCTGTTCCTTTTTGATCGCCGCAATTTTATCCTCAGGCCGGCATTCGGCGATATATCCGTCAACCCCGGCATCCGCGGCAATCGTCGCGGCGGTCAGCGGATTGTCGCCGGTACACATAATCGTCTTGATGCCGATTTTACGCAGCCGTTCAAACCGTTGAACCAGTCCTGGCTTAACCGTATCCTTCAGATAGATCACACCCAGAATTTCAGCATCGCGGCAGACGACTAACGGAGTTCCGCCCAATTGTGAAACGTGATCGACCTTTTCTTTCAGGTCGGCCGGCACTTGCCCCTTGAGCTGCCGCACAACTTCAATGATCGCGTCGCTGGATCCTTTGCGGTATTTTGCGTTGGCAGTATCCTGACCACTCATCCGGGTTGACGCCGAAAATTCGATAAATGAACCCTGAGCCGCAGCTTCATCCAGCCGGCAGCCCTGTTTCACCGCCAGTTCCAATGTCGATTTCCCCTCCGGCGTCTCATCGTGCAGCGAGCTGATCCAGGCGGCGTCGCGCAGAGCTTCCGGACGGACGCCGGAAACGGGCAGAAATTCACTGGCCAGGCGGTTGCCGAAGGTGATCGTTCCGGTCTTATCCAAAATCAGAGTGTCCACATCGCCGCAGGCTTCCACGGCTTTGCCGCTGGTCGCGATCACATTAAACCGGGTCACGCGATCCATCCCGGCAATGCCGATAGCGCTCAGCAGACCGCCGATCGTTGTCGGAATCAGACAGACCGCCAGCGCGATCAGCGTTGAGATCGGAATCTTAACGCCGGAATACAGCGCGATCGGATACAATGTGACAATGACGATGAAAAAGATCAAGGTCAGCGATACCAGCAGCGTGTTCAGCGCGATTTCATTCGGTGTTTTCTGACGGGTCGCACCTTCGACCAGCGCGATCATTTTATCCAGAAACGAATGACCCGGCTCGGAGGTAATTCGAATCTGGATCCAGTCGGAAACGACGGTCGTCCCGCCGGTGACGGATGCGAAATCACCGCCGCTTTCCTTTAAGACCGGCGCGGATTCTCCAGTGATCGCCGATTCATCAATGCTGGCGACACCCGCGATGATTTCCCCGTCATTGGGGATCAGCTCGCCGGCTTTGACCAGCACGACGTCGCCCTTGTTCAGCTGGGACGCACTGATCCATTGTTCGCTGCCGTCGGCCTGAATCCGCCGGGCCTGCGTGTCCTTTTTAGTTTTCTTCAAGGTTTCCGCCTGAGCCTTCCCCCGGCCCTCCGCTACCGCTTCGGCAAAGTTCGCAAACAGCACCGTAATGAACAGAATCAGCGCGACTATTCCGTTCATCAGGCTTAAGTTCGTTCCCTCGTCGTGAAACAGAGAGGGAACAAAGGTTAACGTCAGGCAGATGAAGAACCCGATTTCCACCACAAACATGACCGGATTTTTCATCATTACTTTAGGATTCAGCTTGTAAAACGCACTTTTAAGACTGGATCCCAGAATCTCTTTTGTGATCCATTTCGAACTTTCATGATGACGCATACGTTACCTCCTAGATTCCAAGCGTCAGCGCTTCGGCAATCGGCCCCAAGGCCAGGGCCGGCAGAAAGGTCAGCGCCGCAAACAGATAAACAACGACAGCCAGAACCACCGCAAAGGTCGGGGTATCGGTTCTTAATGTTCCGGCCGAAGTGCTGACGCAGCCTTTCTTCATCAAACTGCCGGCAATGCCCAGCTGCAGTACAATCGAAATATACCGGCCGAAAAACATCGCCATGCCGGTTGTCACGTTCCAGAACAACGTGTTGTCGGCCAGCCCTTCGAAGCCGGATCCATTGTTCGCAGCGGACGAGGAAAATTCATACAGCACCTGCGTCAGTCCGTGAAAGCCGGGATTGGTGATTCCCTCCAATCCTGATTGGCAAGCAACGGCAAGTGCTGAAAAGCCCAGGATCAGCAGCGGATGGATGATCAGACACAACGCCGCCAGCTTCATCTCACGACCCTCGATTTTCTTATTGAGATATTCCGGTGTCCGTCCGATCATCAAACCGCAGATAAAGACGGCGATGATGACGTACACGAGCATGTTCATCAATCCGACGCCCGCACCGCCGAAGACGACGTTAAGCATCATGTGCAGCAGCGGAACCAGACCGCCCATCGGCGTCAGGGTATCGTGCATGTTATTGACCGTCCCGGTGGTAAACGAGGTCGTCACCGTCGTAAACAGGGACGACTGGGCGATCCCAAAACGGACTTCTTTGCCTTCCATATTGCCCGCCGGCTGGACGATGCCGCTGTTTTCCACTGCGAAATTTCCCTGGGATTCGCTCCAGAAGCACAGCCCAAGACCGAGCAGAAACAAAAGGCTCATCGCCAAGAATATCGTCCGGCCTTCCTTTCCCATCCCCTTCCCGCGGACCGAATCGGTCTGGGATAAGCTGATTTTCGTATTCGCGGCTTTGCGCTGGCGCAGCGTATCATAAGCCATCCGGCCAAACGTTACGACGCAGGCTGCCGGCAGAATCATCATGGAATACAATTCCGCAAGGTTGGTCAGGATCGTCGGATTTTCCAATGGTGTGGAAGAATTGGCGCCGAGAAAACCGCCGCCGTTGGTCCCCAGATGTTTAATGGATTCCAGCGCGGCGATCGGTCCGCGGGCCAGATTCTGGAATTTTCCTTCCAGCGTCGTTACCGTAATGTTGGACGCCAGCGTCTGCGGCACACCCTGCCAGACCAGAAACAGGCCGACCAGCAAGGCTGCCGGAATTAAGAACCGCGTTGTAATCCGCGTAAAATCCTCATAAAAGTTTCCCATCCGCTGGCCCAGCAGTCCTCTCACCATCGCAACGCAGGCAGCGTATCCGCTGGCAGCCGAGGTGAACATCATCATGATGATGACTGCCATCTGAGAAAAATAGGTCAAACCGGATTCCCCGGAATAGTGCTGCAGATTGGTATTGGTCATAAACGAAATAATCGTATTGAAGGAAAGACTTTCCTCCATATTTCCAATCTGATTCGGATTCAAAAACAGAACCGACTGCAGCCGCAGGATCAGATACCCGGCAGCGACAAGACAGGCGTTGACCAGCAACAAATGCAGCGCGTATTGCTTCCAGCTCATTGGCGAACGATCAATCCGCAGCGTTTTGAAAATCACGTTGTCAACGCGGTCGAACAGGGGATCCGCCCACGTTTTCTTTCCGGCGCTGATGTGATAAATATAATTGCCGACCGGAAACAGGATCAGCAGAAACAGAACTAAAGTGCAAATGATTTGTATCATACGTTATTCTTCCTTCTAAAATTTTTCGGGATTGACCAGGGCGTAAATCAGATACACCGCCAGACCGGCAATCACCGCAGCCAAGATCATCATGGTCCGTCCTCCTTTACCGGCGGATCAGCTTTTCAACCCATAAGGTTAAAAGCACCATCGAACCGAAACCGGCCGCCAGCATCGCGGCCATTATCAAATCTAACATTCAGTAATCCTCCTTCATCCTTTCACAATGACGGAAGAATCGTACCACGCCGTAAATCAAAACCGTGTTAAGATCCGCGCCGCCGGATTAAGATTGTATTAAAATGGAAGAAGTATCGCTTCTCACCAGGAATATCCCGAATTCCATCCCTGTCCGCTTACTTTCCGTTCTCGCTCCGCAAGGGTGAAAATAAAAAAAAGTATGAAGGAACCTGAACGGATTCAGGATAACCTTTCATACTTTTTAATAACGTTCATCAAAACGCCGGCTGAAGACTCACGGACGTCCATTCCCATCAGTCCAGAGACACGGACGTCAGGACGCGTTCTTTCAGCTGACAATAGCCGGAACATTTCCGGGCTGCGGGAAACGTGAACGCCATCGACCGGCCCAATAACAACATCGAAGCCCAGGTCCCCTCGCGCAAGGTTGTCAATTCCAGATGGAAGATTACGATCAAAAGCAGGCTGAGCCCGATGAAAAGCATATCGGCCCGGCTGCGCAGAACACTGAACGGGATAGCCCAGCGCTCGGACAGCACCATGACCAGCTGTTCAAACGGATGCCGGATTAAATCCGCCGTCATCATCACCGCCACGCCGTACGACGCCAACAGAATCCCGGCAATCATCGCCAGCCACTGGACGCCGTAGCTGCCCGGAATCCAGGTTGAGAAGCCCGGCAGATCATAACAGAACACGTTGACAATCTGTCCCTGCAGCCAGGCGACCAGCACCTGCAGCAGCTGCAGCTTGGGAAACTGCCGTCTTTGAATTAAAATCTGAATCAGGACGCAGCTGCAGTTAAAGATAATGATCAACGTACCGCTTTTCATCTGGGTCAGAAACGCCAGATTCTGCGTAAATGCCACAACAGCCGTCTGGCCCAGTCCGGACTTCATCATTAACGACAGGCCCAGCGCCGTGATGGCGACGCCCAGCACCATTTCAATCAGCTGCAAACCTTTTAAAGTCTTTGTTTTCATGCTTGTTCCTTTCCGATGGGAATCCCAGTGTAATTTTCAATCACCCGCAGCACGCCGTAGGCCGTATTCGCCGGCGCGATGTGATTGACCTGCGCCAACAGCGCTTCCTCTGCGTTGCGCATGATGTGTCCGTAGCGGAATTCCTGCAGCATTTCCAAATCATTCTCGCTGTCGCCGAAGCACAGCACTTCCTCGTTCGCCAGGCGCCGCGATTCGCAAAGCTGCCGCAGCGCCGCCGCTTTGGAAACCACGCTGTCCGTCATTTCGATCACGTCCCCGTGAACGACGCTGACCTTGAAATCCGCCGCAGCCCGCGCCCAATCCGCCAGCGCCGGCCGGGAATCATAAATTTCAATTTTATAACAGGCGCCCAGCTGTTCCCATGGCTTCGTCGTCAGACTCAAAAATCCATGTTCCTGCGCGAACAGCGCCGGATCCGGCAGCCGCCGGACCAGCGTTTCCATCCGCTGCCGGTAGGCTTGCGGATCGCTGCACCAGACGCCGTTTTCCATCGACGCCACAGCCAGAACTCCCTGCTTTTGAATTTCATAAAGCATAGCCTGCGCCGGTTGGGTCTTCATCGGCCAACGCTGTGTCAGCTTTCCCTCACGGTCGTAAACCAACGCACCGTTTAAGGCGATCACCGGACAGCGGAAGGCGTACTTCGCAAACAACGGTTCGACAATTTCCATCGCCCGGCCGCTCGCCAGCACCCATTCGATCCGATGCGCCGACAGCTTCTTTATATACTCCGCAATCGTCTGATCCAGACAATGATTCGCGTTGCACAGCGTCCCGTCCAGATCCGTCGCAATCAGCTTGATCATCGCCGTGATGCCCCCTTTCATTCCAGAAGAAAATGACGACTGCGCGCCACTTTCTAAATTCTATTTTTTTCTAATTTACGCTTGAAGCTGAGCCAGGATCAGATCCACCATCTCGTCGGCCGCGCCGTATGGGAAATACGTATTGAACGATTCAAACACAATCCCATATTCCTGCTTGTTGACGGCATAGTAATGGAAGCCGTTGGCATATGCGCACAGGAGTGTCGGTTTGCCATCGTATTCACGGATCCGTTTGCCCAGCACCGTGTCAATTTCGCACGGCACCGTCACGATCCGGAAGCTGCCGAAATCCACAATCAGACATTCCGGCTCGTAATGCAGACGCGTCTGCGCCAGCTTGTCCTCGACATCACGCAGATAACACGCGGTAATCCGGTGCGCCCGGTCGCTCGCCGGATCGAGCGTTTCCAGTTCCGCCTTGAGTTCCCGCTGTTTTTCCAGCAGGTATTCGTTGGTCTGCGGATTGTAGTCGATCGTCATCTTCACCGACCGGACGTTCAGGTTCTCCACCGTCAGCGGACGGGGATGCTTCGGGTCGATGAGCTGGGCCGCGATGCCTTCGCCATAGCGAAGACATTCATTCCAATCCACGCCCTTTTTCATCAACCGCGGACTGACGTCGCCGGCTTCGCCGTTGAAAATCATGACCGGCATGCCTGTCGCTCCCTGCACGCTGCGGCGCAGTACACCGAAGAAATCCGCGGTGATATACAGGTTCTGCGCGCCCAGAATCGTCGGATGACACGCCAGGTTCAGCAGCTGCACCAGCGGCAGGCCGTCCGCAGTCCGGAGCGTCAGGATCTCACAGCGGTCGTTGTATTCCTCGCCGGGCCGGTTGCGGTTGTTATAAAAGCCGTTGATCGTAACCTGATCGAGCGTCGCCTGCGCCTCGCGCAAATGCCGCAGCGCCCATTTCGCGGAATAGATCATTTTATCCTGAATCTGCTCCCAATACTCCAGATCCGGATCCAGTTCTCCGTTCATGCCATGGGACACCACCGGACTGTTATGGGTATGCGAACAGCTGACGCAGATATGCGACACGTCCAAGCCGCAGGCTTCGCTGACCGCCTTGCGGCAGGCGTCGGTAAACTGCTGCTCGGCAATTGCGATATCCAGCGTGAAAAACACCATCGTTTCCCCGGCTTGTAAAATCAGCGTATCCAAAAGCAGATCGTCGCGCAGACCGCAGGCCGTCCGCAGCCCTTCGCCGCTGACCTGTTTCTGCTGCGCCGTCTGGTTGAAACAAAACCGCGCTTCATTGTAGCCTTCCATTTTGCACGGAAGGATGGGATTAATGATTTCCCGCGTATAAGCCGCTTTCATCGTGAACGCCTCCTTGTTTGACTCAACTTTCACTTGGCGAGAGGCGGCGGAAACCGATTCAGCCCGCCGTCCTTCTCCATTTTAAAGCCGATTTCTGCCTGTTTTCCAGTTGACCGTAAGCTCAGCCAATCGTATAGATGCTGCTTCCGGCTTGGACCTGACCCTGCGGCTTGCACGCAAGCGCGCCGTCCTTCTTCGTCGCGATGACGATGACGACCGGATCCAGTCCCCGGGTTTTGACAAGCTCCGGATCAAAGCTGCCGATCGCTTCGCCCGCAACGACGCGCTGACCTTCTTTTACATGGATCGCAAAGCCTTCGCCCTTCATGCCGACGGTGTCCAACCCGATGTGCATTAAGATCTCCTCGCCGTTATCGGTTGTAAAGCCGATTGCGTGCTGCGTGGGGAAGACCATCGCCACCGTACCGCTGACCGGAGCCATTAACTTCCCATCGGCAGGAATCACAGCCATGCCTTCGCCGACAACACCGCTGGCAAAGGTCTTATCGTCGACCTGACTCAAGGCGATCAGTTCGCCGTCCACCGGAGCGACCACTGCCGTCGGTTCCGACTTGATCTTTAAGACGGCCTTCTTCTCAGCCTGAATCGCCCGCTCGTTCTTTTCCACATTCTCGTCAAACGGTTTGATATACGTCAGCACCAGCGCGATCACAAACGCCACCGCGTAGCACAGCGCCACGACCGGCATCGTATCGCCGAAAATCGCTAAAGAAATCACTGACGGAGTGGAAACGACATAACCATAGCCGCCTAAGATGGCGCTCAAAGCTCCGCCGACGCCGCTGGCGATGGAGGCCGCCATAAACGGCCACTTGAAGCGGACCAGCACGCCGTACAGACCTGGCTCCGTGATGCCTAAGATAGCGGAGATCCCCGCTGACAGCGCGATTTCCTTGTTGTTTTTATTCTTCAGCCGGAGGAAAGCTCCAAAAGCTGCACCCGCAACTGCCAGTGCGGAAATCCCGTAGATCGCGATCAGCGGATCCCGGCCGTACACTTCCAGGTTGGACAGGATAATCGCTGTCAGGGACAGATGCATGCCGGTGAAGACGATGAACTGACGCGTAAAGCCGACGATGAAGCCCGCGACAATCGGTGAGAAGTCAAACAGCCAGTTGACCGCCATTGCGACATAGCTGGACAGGTAGTAGCCGATCGGTCCGGTGATACCCAGGGCGACAAAGCCCATGATGATAAACACGCAGATCGGTGCGAACAACATCCGCAAGAAATCCGGAATGACCTTGTTGACGCCCTTGTAGACATATTTCAGCACCCAGACCGACAGGATAATCGGAATGACAGATCCGGAATATTTCGCGTAGGTCACCGGGAATCCAAGCAGGTGGATCGCCGTGCCGGCATTGTTGATTACCGTCGGATACATCAGCATGCCTGCGACCGCCATCGCCATGAACGCATCCGTGTTGAACTTCTTCGCGCTGGAATTGGCCAGTAAGAACGGCAGGAAGTAGAATGGAACGTCCGATATAATGCTTAAGAACGTATGCATATCGCTGCCGGAGGTCAGTACCTTCATCATCACAAACAGCGAGATGAAGCCCTTTAACAAGCCGCCGCCCAGAATGCACGGCAGACATGGCGCTAAGCAGCCGGCCAGGAAATCCAGGATCGCGCTGAAGCTGAATTTCTTCTTTTCTTCGTTCTTTTCCCCGAAATCATCCGGTACCTCGCCACCCGAGGTCATCGGATATTGTTCGATCATCATTTCATAGATGCGGCCGACTTTCTGGCCGATGATGACCTGCAGCTGTCCCGCTTTCCACTGTGCCCCCAAAACACCCTCGACGTTTTCCAAGGCGTTCACGTCGGCTTTCTTTTCCTCTTTGAGCGTAAAGCGGATGCGGGTGGAACAATGCATCGCCGTGTTGATATTTTCCGTCCCGCCGACCAGCCGGACGATCTCGTCGATCATTTTCTTTTCCTGAGCGTTGCCCTTCATGCGTTCTTCTCCTCGTTTCTGTTTGTTTCTTTTGTTGCCGGCCTTCCCCAGTCGCGGCCGTTGGAGCGGATCAGACGGGAATACCAATAGAAGGAATCCTTCGGAATGCGGCGCAGATCCAGCGTTTCCTCGTCTGTCGTGTTGATATAAACCAAGCCGTAGCGTTTTGCCATCCCGTTGCCGGTGCTTAACAGATCGGTAAACGACCAGGGATTATAGCCGATCACCTCGCACCCGTCTTCGATCGCCAGACCAACCTGATAGATCTGATCGCGCAGGAAGGCGATCCGGTTCGCATCGTGCACCTGGCCGTCCGGGCCGACCTGTTCGTGCGCGCCCAGTCCGTTTTCCGTGATCATCATCGGCAGACGGTAATGATCCCAGACATACCTTAACATATAACGCATCGCAACCGGGTCAATTTCCCAGTCCCAGTCCGTCGTTTCGACGTAAGGGTTCGGCGCCAGGGCATATTCGCCCGGAAATTTCGGATAGACGAACTGACCTTTTTTACCTTCTTTATTCAGCGCCAGCTCCAGGTAGCTTTCCTCCTTCGGGCAATCCTTCGCGACGTTGGAACGGTAACAGTTGAGCGCGAAGTAATCGATTTTGGCCTGGCCGATCAGTTCCATATCCCCCGGCCGGATATCCGGATCGATGTCGTGCAGCTTCCAATACTGCTTGACAAATCCGCTGTATTCGCGGAACGCATACAAGTCGTTCCAGATTTTTTCCGTCAGTTCTTCGGCGTTCATCGCCGCGATCTGATCCTGCGGCTTGCAGCTTTCCGGGTAGATCGGGACATAGCCCGGCACCGGCCCGATCTTGCCGCCCTCGACTAATTCATGGCAGGCGATCACAGCCTTGGCATGGCACAGGTTCATGATGTGGTTAATCCGCCACTTGTCTTTTTCCCAATCGGCGCAGCCCTTGTCCAGCCCCAGCCACTTGCCGTAGACGATCTGCATGTTCTGTTCGTTGATCGACAGCCAGTATTTAACACGGTCGCCGAACGCCTCGAAGCAGACGCGGACGTAGTGATCGAACAGCTCGATCACCCGCCGGTCGCGCCAGCCGCCCAGTTCATCCACCCACACCGGCATGTCGTAATGGTACAGGGTGACGATCGGCGTTATGTTGTGCGCGAGCAGCTCATCGATCAAATCGTTATAAAACTGAATGCCTTCCGGATTGACCTTGCCGTCAGAAGCGGGAATGATCCGCGGCCAGGCAAGTGAAAAGCGGTAAGAGGTGAAGCCGCACTCCGCCATCAGCTGTACGTCTTCTTTCCAGTGGTGGTAATGATCGGCGGCGATTGAATTGTCAGCATAAGGTTTTTTCGTCTTACTGTTGAGGTCGATGATAGCCGGTGTGCGGCCGCCTTCGGCAACCCCACCTTCAACCTGCCAGGCCGCGGAGGACGCTCCCCACAGAAAGCCCTCCGGAAAAATTGGATCTCGTCCGTAGTCCATTGTTTTCTCTCCTTTGCCCCTTCCGCAATGCGGATTGGCGGCGCTTATTGAGAGTCTCCATATTTTTTGACGTAGACGCTGTACAGCACATCCAGCACATAGATCGTTCCATAGGTATAATAGACGGATTTCGCTTCCTGCGACCGGTCGGCGGCGCTCAGATGATAGATCGTATCATACACGTCGTCGAAGTCATGGCTGCGGTTGAGCGTAAAGAGGATTTAATACGCCGGATTGTCCCGCAGGTAATCGCGCGAAGCTGCGGCGAACAGTCCGGATCCGGAAATTACCAGAAGCAGATCCTCTTTCTGTAAATGCTTTACGAAATCGATGTTCTCATACATATCGGAAACCATCCGGATGACCTTGTTCTGGAAGATCATCGAATGCTGGAACTGAGCGACCGAGGTCGCGCCGACACTGGAGGTCAGAAAGACGACCTCGCGGGCGTCGTGAATCCGTTCGGCCAGCCGCTCGACTTCCGCCGTGTTCATGCGCTGATCCAGCTCGGCGATCATCGCGTTGATTTCCTGCGTCAGGGTTTCGCGGTAGTTCTCCCGTCCGGCATGCTTCTGAAAGCTTGCCCGCTGATCGTCGTACTGGGCGAATTCATCTTTAAACGCGACGAAGTTCTCATACCCGATCGCCTGACAGAACCGGCGGATACTGGAACGGGACACAAAACAGTCGGCGGCCACGTCATAAATATTGAGCCTCGACAATTCATGATAGTGCTCGAGAAAATATTCAGCGAGAATGAAATAGGGATCTCCCTGATTGTTTTCATTCAGCACGTTAAACAAGGAGTTCAGCAAACTGAGCCGATTGATCTTCATACCTAGGTTCCTCTCTGTTCTATTGAATCCTGTTTACCACTGTTGTCGCCTTCATCTTAGCATGCGTCCTTTCCCCTTTGGGGTTCAGAAATCGACCCAGGATTCAAACTGGGAAATCGGCTTTCGTTAAAGGACATCAAGCGCTTACAGGTTAAGCGGAAAAAGGCCGGGGAAAACAGGTTCCTGTACCCTTGAATGTACGGCAGATTTTTAAGTGTTGTCAATCCCCCAAAACAAAAATGTACGGAAATGAGTCTTCCAAGATGGGCAATGGAGCGCAATCAGGATGAAATTAAGCATCAAAGTCTGAGGGAAGCGCGGACAGTCAGGCTGGAACGAGTGCTCGTTCATAAAAAAGAAAAACAATCAAAAAAGGGCCGCGGCGATCACACCGCAGACCCAAGGGAGGTTGGATACCGGCGTCCGCCGCAGAGCGGACGTCAGAAATGAATGTAAATCCGAGTTAAATCTCGTCGATCGGATACATCGGACGTAAAATCGTGCGGTACTGGATCTTTTCCGTGCGCTGATTTGTTGCGCCGTCAGTCAGCGACATCACGCTGAACTTCGCCAGTTCCTTTAACCGCGGGTAAATGTAACCCTGCTTGACGATGATCAGATCATAATCAAACAGATTCAGTCCGGCTGCGGTATATTGTTGATCCTCCGCGAAAGAAACGGCTTTTTCCGCGATGATCACGTCGATCGTCGTGCCGTCCAGCGTGATCGTCGTGCAGGTGCCGACGGACAGTGTTTCGCCATAGTGGTGATGCAGCTCACCGGTCGCTTTGACCGTGCCTTCCAGATGCACCTTCGCCGACAATTCATCCAGATTCGCGCCCAGCTCGACGCTGACATGAGTACCCGGCTGTTTGTCTTTCAAGGCCAGGGCGGTTTCCGCGTCCGCGATGCAGGCGAATACAACCCGCTTGCCATGCAGATCTTTCGCAGCCAGGCACTGCTTTAAAATCGTCGTGTTGCAGCCTGGACCGCCGGCAGTGCAGTTATCTCCGGAATCGGTGATGACGACCGGGGATTGAGGATAGTCAACCGCCTGTTGGAACGCGTCTTCCGGCTCCAGCGCGTTGCCGGTAAAATGGAACTCCCGGCGCTTGCTCCAGGCGAAGGCCGCGATCTGATCAGCTTTCTCTTCCGCATACGCCCGATCGTTTTCCGTCTGCGGAACAACGATGACGCTGGCGCCGCATTTCGCGTTGTCATGGCGCACATAGCCGATATGATAGGAACAGCACAGGATCCGCGGATCCGCCTCGATTTCATCGAGCAGTTTGTTGATGGAAACCATCGGTTCATCCAGCGAAACACTGCGCTCCCCGCCGACTAAAATCGGAACCTTGCGGTATACCGGATGAATATCGCGGCGGTTGTTCAGTAAGTCGATAAACAGCTTCGCTACCAGCCGGTGACAATCCGGCCGGTCGGTATGCGGTGAATGCCGGAAAGTGCGGATAATCTGACAGTTGTCGGCTTGTTCCTGGGACAGATTGCCGTGCGGATCCATGACCATCGCGATTGGCAGATAAGGCCCGACGAGTTTGCGGATTTCGCGGATGATCGTATGCTCGCCGCTGCCCCCTTCCAATCCGAGGACATTGCTTGCACCGTGCAGGAAGAAAGACATCCCGTCGATCTCGTCGATGTGTTCGCGCACGCCGTTCAGGAATTGCTCAAGAATGAAGTCGAACGCTTCCCGGGTCACGCGTCCTCCGGCCCGGCCGTCCGCGTAAATCGTCGGAATCACTTCGATTCCGGCTTCCTCGAACAAATCGCGGACATACAGCGCGTCGACGACGTCATCGCCGGTTTTCATCATAAAATCCTGCAGCGCACACGGTTTTTTCACGCGGGCGTTAGACTCGGCGACAAAGCCGCCAATTAATACTTTCATGTGGTGAACCCCTTTCTTCGTTTATTTACCCTAAGTATACGCAGCCTGAAAAAAGAAAGGGGGTCAGAAATTGACCCTCAGCTCTTTTCAAAGATGGAAAGACCGGAAAGCTCAGCGCTTTATTTTCAGAACCTTTTCCCGGTTGAGCATCAGCGGCCGGTAGTACGCTACGGTATCGCACATCGGCAGCACGTCCGCATGCAGAACGATGCCCAGCTCCTTTTGAATATAAGCCCGGCGCTGCCGGATTGTTTCCCACAAAACCGGATCTTCTTTCTCGATCTGACAACGCAAAGCCTCATCCGCCAACGCCACGGTGCTTTCCGCTCCGGTTCCGCCATAGCCGGGCAGCGACGGAATGATGTCAATCTGGAAAAGCATCCCGCTGGCTAACGGAATTGTGGACCCCGGGGTGATCGGCGAACAGAGCCATTCCTCATCCGCGCTCAAATGTCCCGGATTCAGTGACCAGTGATACTGCGACTTAGGCAAAACCCTTTCGATATGCTCGTACAGCTCCCCGCCGCCAAGACCGACATGAATAGTTTCCAGCCATTCCGCAACAGCGGCATAATACGGCATGGCCAGCTTTTCCAGATAATCCTGCGTGCCTTCCGGCAGCTGCGACGGATCACTGACGGCATAGCCGGCCCGGCTGGTCAGTCCGCCCTTGTACCCGGTCGTTAACGACAGCTTATCGCCAAGTTGGATCGCTTTGCCGCGGGGATACAGGTTTGCTTTTTCAAAGCGGTCGCCGGTAGAAAAAATCGTTACGACGCTCGGGCGCTGCCCTTCGGCGTTCATCAGCGAACCGATTTCCAGCTCGGTCTTTCCCGGGGCTAGCTCTTCCATCGCCCTCAGCACGCAGTCGGAAGCCAGTGAAGCACCGTATTCATAATGAATCAATTCGTTGGCGTTGTTGGTGATCCGCGCGCCGTTATGCGGATCAATGAACAGCCCCGTGGCGTTGATCAGCCGCCCGCCGGCCTGGCGCAAAGCCTCGACGATGAACGACGGCACATCGAACAGCGTGCTGTTTTCCTCCGTCTGGCTGGTGAACAGCTTCCAGCCGGCCACGCCGACCTTCATGCCGGTCTCAATCCCGGCCTGCGTGAAAAAATCGCACAGGCGGCCGTCATCCGTCATCGGCTGATTCGGCAGCGAGAAAAACGGTACGTGCAGCATCGTCGCCGGAATCCGCGAATAATGGACCATTTTCGTGTTTTCATTGCCCAGCAGCAAGACCGCCCGGCCTGTTTTGAACAGCAGCAGCACCGACTCCTCAAAGCGGGTCAAAAAGCCGGTTAAATATTCAAAATTGGATCCATGTTCCAGATCGCAGTAAACTGCCAGGCAGTCGAGCTGATGCTCTGCCATTCGGGTCAGAATTTTATCCCGCCGTTCCTTCATCGTCGGATCGCTTAAAAAGACCGGCTGGCGTTGTGGATGAAACCGCGGGACAGGCGCGCTGTCCCAGATTACTTTTCGTGTCATGTTTTTTCCTCCTCGAGTTGGAATGTCCGGCTTGCGGATCGCTGATTCGCTTCCCGCCACACCGGCTTTGATATTTCGATTATAACCGTTTGTCATTGAACGCGCGGGACAAGATTCGCCCCAGAAATAAAAGTTCATTGCCCTGTACTCCTGGTCAACGCAGAATTTCGCTCTTGTCTTCCCGATGCCTGCGATCGAAGCGGGCAAACCGATCCTCCATTTTTTCCTTTTTCCAGCTGTTAGTCCCTGACTGTAAGTTTGGTCGGCAACGAAGCAATGTTGGAAAAAGATTTGCATTCCCAAAATGACATCCATACAATAAAAATAGAATATAATCCTCCGGCTGTGCCAAAGACGCTCGTAGTTGACAGCCGAACGTTTTTACAGGCTTACAAAACAGAAGAAAGCCAAGGGGAGATTGACTTTCTCACTGAATAAGGGGTGACTTCAATGAAGAAAAATATCCTGATCCGCACAAATTTTCTGGTCTGCCTGATCATTATTATCGGCTTTTTGATGACCGCGTTTCTAAGTTATCAGATGAATTACACAGCTTCGCTGGACAATATCGAACAGGTATCGAACCTGACTTCCGAAGGGATTTATTATCAGCTCACCACGCTGTTTACCAAACCGGTTAATATCTCGCTGACCATGGCCAATGACAGTCTGCTTCGCTCGACGCTATCCCAGGAACTTGAAAATCTTGAAAATCCGGATTATATCGACACGTTACGCGAATATCTGAACAGCTATCGCTTAAAATACAACTATGACTCGGTCTTTCTTGTTTCGACGGCGACGCATCGCTATTACAATTTTGAAGGACTGGACCGGACGCTGGAACCCGGGAATCCGGAAAATGACTGGTATTATGATTCGTTAAGTTTATCGCAGGATTACTGGATCAATGTGGATAACGACGAAGTTGCCGGCGCGGATAACAAGATTACGGTCTTTATTAACTGCAATATTTACGAGGATAACGGCGCACTGCTGGGCACCGTCGGCGTCGGCTTACAGATCGACTCGCTGCAGGCACTGATTCAGGAATATGAAAATCAATATCATGTCGAAGCCTACCTCGTCGATCAAGACGGCCTGGTCGAGATTGCTTCGCATTATACCGGCTATGAAAAGGTCAATTTCTTCTCTCTGTTCGACTATCCGGAAGAAATCCGGCAATCGTTGTTAATCTGGAACAAAGGGGAAGCTGCCGACAGCTTCTGGACGACGCAGGGGGATAAAAGCTCCAGTGAAGATTATCTGATCACCCGGTATATTCCGGAGCTGAACTGGCATCTGGTTGTCCGGCAGGACACCGGCAAGCTGATGACAGAACTGCAGCAGGAAATGCTGCGTTCCGCGATCATCATCCTGTTGATCATTCTCTTCATCCTGATTGTCATCACTCACGTCATCCGCACTTTTAACCGTCAGATCATCGCGCTGACGCAATCTGTGGAGCAGGAAAAACGATCCATTTTCAAGAAAGCGACCGAGGAATTATTCGACGATATTTACGAGCTGGATATCACGCGCAACCGGCCGGCTAACGAAGCGACGGTTCAATATTTCATGAGCCTGGGTGCGCAAGCGAATACGCCGTATGACGAAGCGCTGAAAATTGTTGCGGAAAAACAGATCAAAGAGGAATTCCGGCAGGGTTATATCGACACGTTTAAACCTGAAAATGTAATCCGTGCTTATGAAGCGGGACAGGACACGTTAAAATATGAATTCATGATGTCGACTGGCGGCGCTTATTTCTGGATGCGGATTACAGCCCGGATCCTCCGCCAGAAAAGCGACGGTTCGCTGCACATGCTGACCTACCGGCAGAATATCGACGCGGAAAAGCGGCAGGAAAACCGGCTTCAGGAATTGGCCCAGCTGGATGAAATGACCGGCTTACTGACGAAAACCGCGACCCGCCGGCACATTGAACATCTATTGAAAGAAAAGCCAGACCAGCTGTACGCTTTCTTCATTCTGGATATCGACACGTTCAAACAAGCGAACGATCTCTACGGTCATGCCTTTGGGGATTCGGTCATTGAGCGATTTGCGGCGGTGCTGCGCACGCAGTTCCGGGAACAGGATATGATCGGCCGGATCGGCGGCGATGAATTTGCGGTCTTCATCCCGGTCCCGGATCTTGCCTGGGTCAAAACCAGAGCCCAGCAGTTGTTAAAAGCTTTGCATTACACGCACACGGCAATGGGAAACAGCTGGGACGTCAGCGCCAGTATCGGCATTGCGTTGACCTCCCGTGAGGCACAGAACTTTGAAACGCTGTACCGGAAAGCGGATGATGCCTTGTATATGTCGAAGAAAAACGGCCGGAATAATTACACGTTAAAACCATAACTTCTCTGTCATTCAAGAGAGAAGCGGTCTGGGAATTCCTTTTTCTTTAAATGGAAAAAGAAATATCCGCAGCAGGATGCCGCTAACATCCCCTTCTGTACCTTTTGGCTTTCTTACTTTCCTTTTCCTATGGAAATCCGTTATAATGTCCCTAAGCAAAAAGTAAGCCCAGAGGGAGAAGCAATCATGGAATCCGCAATCACAATTTTTAATCAGATCCTTAAAATGTTTCTGATGATGAGCGTCGGTTATCTGCTTTACCGGAAACAGACGATTAACGACGATACAACCGCCCGGCTTTCCAACATCCTGTTGATGGTCGCCACGCCCTGTACCATCATAACGTCCTTTAACCAGACGTATACGCCAGAAAAGTTCAAAGGTCTGATCCTCGCCTTTCTGTTAAGTCTGGCGGTTTATGCCGCCAACATTCTCATCGCCCGGCTGATTTACAAACCGGAACAGCGTGTGGAAAAATTCGGGATGGTATTTTCCAACGCCGGTTTTCTGGGAATTCCGTTAGTCACCGGATTACTCGGAATCGAAGCGGTATTCTATCTGTCCCCGTTTATCGTCTGCTTTTATTTGTACGCCTGGACGTATGGTGTCATTCTGATGTCCGGGGATAAAAACAGTGTGACGCTCAAAAAAATCATCACCAATCCGTGTATCTGGGCAATGATCATCGGCGTCATTATTTTCCTGCTTCCCGTGAAGCCGGCACAGCCGGTCATGGAAGCTGTGAATTCGTTAGGCTCCATGAACACGCCGTTAGCGATGCTGGTGCTGGGCGCGTATCTGGCAAAAAGTCCGCTCATCCACATGTTTAAAAATAAAACCGCCTATCACGTCAGCGTCGTACGCTTAGTTCTGGTCCCGGCATTCCTGTTAGCCGCGTTCAGCCTGATTCCGCAAACCTATGCGACGATCCGGACGGTTATTCTCGTGTCCGCGGCTGCGCCCTCCGCCGTCCTGGCGCCGGTCTTTGCCCAGATGTTTGACCGCAATATCACCTTAGGTGCAGAGATTGTCAGTCTCTCTACGATTCTTTGTCTGTTTACCTTGCCGCTGGTTCTGTTAATCGCAGAAATGATCTGGTAAACGATTTCCACATACGTAATAAAAAATCTGGCGCTTAAAATCCAGATTTTTTTATTGCGGCAAAAGTCCCATCCGGATCCATTGTTCCGGCGGCACTTCCACCTCGATCATTTTTCGTTTTAATAATTTGATCATCCGCTCCCGTTCCTGCGGTCCGCCCTCAATTCATATTGATCTTCTGTTAATTTTCTTTCAATGCCGTCAAATGATCGTAAAGGCGGGACGGATAAATCACATTTTCCAATCCTGTCACCCGGTATTCCTTGTCCGGTCTTAATGTGATCGTCGAATCGGCGACAATCTCGACAAATTCATCCAGCGTTAAGCTCGGATCCATCTGCAGAGCCAGCGCGTAAAAACCAGCCAGAGTGGATATCGTGCCATAGTTTACATCGAAATTGCTCGGATAGTAAACATACGTTTCTTCTCCCGGAAAAGCCAGGACCCGGTTAGCGTAAGGAAGATACAGCACATGATCCGGAGTTTCCCCGGCCTTGTCAAAATAGTAGGAATTCACATCATCCAGCGGGGCATACGGAATTTTAGCCAAGGTTGTGAAGTAATGATCGTTAAAATAAGGCATTTTAGTCAACACTTCGATCCCCGCTTGTTTTAATTCCTCGACTTTCGTCCGATACATATCATAGGCACGGTCCTGAGTGTTTATATCAGAAAAAATGAGAATCATCCGTATCGGATCTTTTTTCAAGGTCTTGTTATATTCCAACAAGGAATCCATATTCTCAAGGATGGAGGAAAGGTCTTGCTTCCCCTTTTCATCATATCCTGAATTGACGATATAAGCGATTGAAGCCTCCGGGGCATACCCCAGCGACTTCCCCGCCAGATTGGACAACATTGCGCTGCTTCCAAGCGTACTGATCAAATTCTGAGATAAAGGATCTTCACTCCCATAAAAGAGTTTCAAATTATCTTTGTATTCAGGATGATCGACGTAAAGCTGTGGTCCGATGATCGCGATCCCCACGCCCTTTCCGGTGATTCCGTTTTCATGGAAAAGCGCTGCGCCTAATGGTTTACCCCAGGCTTGTTCCCAAAATTGTTCAATGTCCAGGTTCGGTAACGTCGCCGGCCATTTTGTGCTTGCGGTAAACATCGTTTCATTCGCAAGTTCGGATAACGTCAGCGAAGATAAATCCAATGTCGAAAGATCTTTCGCAATAAAATTATAGAAATAAAAATTTTGGGATGTCTTAATCTGATAATCGGATAGACTTGGGTTTGACAGACTCTTATCCGGCCTGGATTCCAGAAATTCTTCCATTTCCTTTCCCGCGGAGGTCCCGTGAATTCCTGGTTTCAGTCCGTCTTCGCTAAAACAGCCGCTTAGGCACAACATCCATAACAAACCCAGAATCAACACTTTTTTCATTTTCGATCCCTCCTTATTTCTCTCTGCCTTAATCATACGCCTAAAACACGGAAAGGATAAGGAATGATTCTAAATTGAACCAGAATCCGTTCTTCTTCGATTGCCTTTGCGAATTCACAAACAAAAAAATCTGAACGAAAACGGCCTGCGCTCAGATTTCTTATTTTACCTGTCGAATCTACATACACAAAATGCTAAAAGTATTCCCTGCGTGAAGTTTAGAAAACAGATTTAACCCACTTTTACTAACCGATCTTTAAGTAAGTCGATCTGTTCCCGAGATAATCCGCATTCCTGCAAATAGTCCTCAATATTCGCATAACGATTTAAATAAGCCAGCGCTTCCTGGATATATTCCGGACGGGATTCCATCATTCCTGAATCGATTCCCCGGGGTAATTTGGCAAACATCGGACTGTTCGCAAGATATTGATAGCTGGACATGTAATGGACCACGATATCCACATCGTCAACACCTGCGATTTTCAACAACACCGCTGTCAAAGTTCCTGTACGGTCCTTCCCTGCCGAGCAATGAAACAGAATACAGCCGGAAGGCGCTGTAATTATTTCTTTTAATAAGCCGAAGATCAATTCCTTATCCGCAAGCATCTCGACGTAGAAGTGTCCCAGATGCCGATTTAATCGTGCTAGCTCTTCCAGGCTATATTGGGAAACATCATTTTGCACGTTCCCTTTCATCATCGGATAATGGATCGTCTTCACGGAAGCGATCTTCAACAACGCATCCGGCGCCGCTTCCCGTTCATTCTGACTGCGCAGATCGATAACTGTATTGACTCCATACTGAAGCAGAACGTCAATATCATGGTCAGATAAGCGGGAAATATCGTCCGCCCTTAAAAATCTGTGCCACTGCGTAACCTGATTATCCTGCGTGGACATTCCGCCTAATTCACGGACGTTATACGCCTTTTCCAGACGCAATCGTATTGTTGGCTGCATCATTTTCCTCCTACACCCTTTTCAGTCTTTTCTTAAGCATCTGGCTTCCACATTCAAACGTGAACATGACGAGAAAGATCACAACCAGAATTGTGGTCATGGCCGGATAGTCAAACTTCATCATCGCTTTATTCAATAAATAACCGACGCCGGAAACGCCGACCATCCCCAGAGAAATTCCGCTGGCCACATTGTTCTCAAAATGAATTGCCGTCCATGAAATCAGTTTAGGCATACAATCGACGGTCACCGCTTGGAAAACAATGTTAATCCAGCGCGCTCCGGTGGACTTCAGGGCTTCGATCTTTTCATCGCCATCTTCTTCAAAGGCAGCCGCATAACTCTTCGTTAAATATCCCACAGTCGGAAATACCAATCCCAGAACACCGCCGATATTGCCGAAGCCGACGCTGGCGACAACCATTAAGATCCAGGCCAGGGCCGGAACTGCCCGGATCATCGAAGCGCAGGCTTTAATCAACATTGATAACATCGGAGAAGGCGTCAGATTCTCCGCAGCCAGGATCGCCAGAAAATAAGCGATTACTGCGCCTAAAACAAGTGCGGAAAACGCCAGGCAGATCGACAACAGAGTTTGTGACAGAATTGAGGGAATCAGCGTAATATCAAAGGCGGCAAAGCGCATCAGAACTTCCGGAAGATTACCAAATCGCTGCACAAAGATTTCAACATCCAGGTCCATCAGCTGAACTACGATGACGAACAAGCCGCCGAGTCCAACAAAGAGAGTCCCTTTTTTTAATTGCTCACTCAGCGGTGTTACCCGTAATTTCGTTTTCATCGCACATGACTCCTTATTTTATTCGTAACGAATTCTGTCGCTAAAACAATCATGACAACCAGGATGATAATAGCGCAGGCCTGATGATATTTAAACAGACGGATTGAAGTCTGAATCAGCACGCCGATTCCGCCGGCGCCAACCATTCCCAGAATCGCGCTGGCCCGGATATTGATTTCAAAACTATAAAGCGTCCAGTTGATTAAGGCGGGAACAAACATTGGGAATAAGCCGTGAACGATCATCTGTCCCGATGTTGCGCCCACGGATTTCAGCGCATCGAGTTTTCCCTGATCAATCTCATTGATCGAATCGGAATAGGAGCGGGCTAAAAATCCCATCGTCGCAAAAATCAGAGCGATCAGTCCGACGATCTCGCCGACGCCAAAGGCATAAACCAACAATGAAGCCCAAATTAAAACGGGAACATTTCTGAGAAAGGAAATCACTGCGCGAATCGCCAGTCGAACCCCGGCTAAGGGACATGTCCGCTTCGAGATCAATAAGCCGCACACCAGCGACAATATCGTAGAAATGTAAGTCGCGAAAAGCGCGAATAACACGGTATCTGCCACCGCGGGTAAAACTGAGGCCAGCGTTGAGAAATCAGGCGGAAGAAAACGGGAAAGAAAGAACTGAACAAAAGCAGGAAAACCACTCAGAATTTCTATCAGATTCACCTTCATATACAGGTTTGCGAGTAGAAACAGGCCCAGGAGGAATCCGGCAATTTTCCCTTTGTTCAACAATTCTTTTTTAACGATTTCAGGCATAGACAAGTTCGGAACGCAGCTTCATCTGCATCTCTTTCCCTTCATAAATTGAACGGATCATCGCGTCGGTCAGATCGCCCGGAAGACCGTCATAAACTACATGTCCGGCCTTAATCCCGATAATCCGAGTTGCGTATTTCTTCGCAAAATCAACCTGATGCAGATTCACTACGCAGGTTAACCCTCTGGAAGTTGTCATCTGATACAAAGCCTCCATTACAATTTCAGCGCTCTTCGGATCCAACGACGCAATGGGTTCGTCAGCCAGAATCAATTTGGGATTTTGAATCAGACTCCGACAAATACCGACACGCTGCATTTGGCCGCCGCTTAACTCGTCTGCTCGTTTGTATTTTTGTTCCGCAAGTCCTGTCTGTTCCAGCAGATGCATCGCCGTTTCAACATCAGCCTGCCGATACAGTCCGAATAAACTTTCCCAGAAACTCATCTGACCCAGCCGGCCGTGCAGCACATTCTTTATCACGCTGGTTCGGTCAATCAGATTATAATTCTGAAAGATCATGCCGATCTGCGTTCTGACCTTGCGCATCTGACGGTTATTCATCGACGTAATCTCAGTCCCGTCAAACACAATCTTTCCTTCAGTTGGTTCGATCATCCGGTTAATACACCGGATTAATGTGGATTTTCCCGCTCCGCTAGGCCCGATCACAACGACAAATTCCCCTTTATCCAAAGTAATATTGACATCGGCAAGCGCTTGCGTCTGCGCGTTGTACGACTTGCTAAGATTTTCAATTTTCAGTAACATTTCACCCATAGTTTAGTCTCCAAATTCAATGTGAAGCAGATCCAGCATTTCCTTTGCCGGCTGATAGTCGTCTTCCGTCACCTCGACGAAACGGATATCCCGGTTTCCATGCACAGCTTCAAAATAATCAGCGTCCTTATAGCTCAGAAAAAACGCTTTGATTTTCGCTTTCAAATCTTCCGGCAGGGAACCTCTCGCCACATACGCAGGATTCGGAATGATATCGCTGGATCCGATGATTTTAAAATCTTCCGCGTTTACCGCACCGGCTTCCGCCATCTGCGCGATGATGGATTTCGCCACACAGGCTGCGTCATAATCCCCCATTTGAACTCCGGAAACGCTTGTTGTATGCGATCCGGAAAAAGCGACGGTCTTGAAGAAATAATCGCTGGATTCCAGTTGATCCGGATCCAGATTCAACTGTTTGACCAGAGCCGCTTTCGGATAGAGATAACCGGAGGAACTCGCCTGATCAACAAAGGCAAACGTTTTTCCGCGCAGATCCTCCATCCCTGTGATATCGTCGCGATCACTTCTCACAATAAAGGCGGATACATATTCAGCGCTCATCGGCGTGGATACTAACAATTCGGCGCCTGCTCTTTCTTTTGCCTGGAAATAGCTCATTGGCGATACCAACATGACGTCAATATTTCCGCCGGCCATCCCTTCAATCGCCGCCGTATATTCACTGGCTTCCATCGCTTCCACCTCAATACCAAGGTATTCGCTTAATGCCTGACCGAATTTTTCATGTTGACTATCAGCGGCTGGGTTATTCTCATTCGGCATTTGAACCAGAACTATTTTTTTAGGCCACTGTGTGTCTTGCTTTTCTGAATCCGGATTCGCGCTGGCGCATCCGAATAAAATACTGCACACGCACAGCGTGCTTAACCATTTTGTAAGTCTTCTTGTTTTCATCATCAGCTCTCCCTTATTTTCCTTTTCACCAGTTTTCAATTTTTCAGCTTGCCTTTGTTCGATTCCTCGGCAGCGAATTGCGCAAGCGTTAACGAGAAACAATGCAATGTCAACGATGTCCCACATCTTCATCCCGGGCTAGATATGTACGTCGCAAACAAGCCGCCTAAGAATTTCGTTCTCTCTTCCTGAATTTTCCATCTTAATTTATGAAATCAATTCCTCCTTATAAACAAGGTGAAGTATAACTGGTTTTTAATAAACGGCGGTTAAGGTACGGTTAAGATTTTGTAAAAACAAAAAAAGCTGGATACTGCATAAATCATGCGTTATCCAGCCAGCGTAGAGGATCGCTGTTCTTAAATTTAACGAAATCTGTTAATTTCTATCCCGAGCCGATTTCTGACTTGTCTTATTCGATCGTTTCCCGCCAGATGTTTGCGCCCAATGCCCGCAGCTTGCCATCCAGGTCGTCGTAGCCTCGTTCAATATGATAGATTTCATGAATCTCCGTCACGCCTTCCGCTAACAAGCCGGCCACCACCAGACTGGCGCCGCAGCGCAGATCCGTCGCGGTGACCCGGTCGCCGTAAAGCGGCGTAATTCCTTCGATCGTGCAGCTGCCCTGACCGACGCTGATATCCGCGCCCATCCGCTGCAGCTCGATGCAATGCTTGAACCGTTCTGGATAAATCGTCTCCCGGATCGTCGACTTGCCTTCCGCCTGGGTTAACAACGCCGATAACGGCTGCTGCAAATCTGTCGCAAACCCAGGATATGGCAGCGTTTTGATATCCACGCCCTGCAGCTTGCCGCCGCCGCGGATCGTCACGCTGTCCACGTCGACTTCCATATCCACGCCCATTTCCTGCAGCTTTGACAATAACGATTCCAGATGCTGCGGAATAATGTTGGTAATCTTCATTTCCTTGGCCGCCGCGGCCGCCATGATGATAAACGTGCCCGCTTCAATCCGATCCGGGATAATTTCATGGAAACAGCCGGATAAATGATCCACGCCGTCAATCGTAATCACATTCGTTCCCGCGCCTCGGATATGCGCGCCCATCTTGTTCAAAAGCGTCGCAACATCGATGATTTCCGGCTCCTTCGCCGCGTTTTCAATCGTCGTGCGGCCTTTTGCGTATACCGCCGCCATCATGATATTGATTGTTGCACCGACTGAGGAAATATCCAGGAAGATTTTTGTACCGATCAACTCTTCCGCTTCGATCGTATAACAACCTTTCTGATAATCAACCTTCGCTCCCAGCGCTTCAAAGCCCTTGAGATGCAGATCGATCGGCCGCGGGCCCAGATAACAGCCGCCCGACATTTTGATTTTTACATGCTTGTATTTGCCTAACAACGCTCCCATAAAATAATAGGAAGCGCGCAGCTTCGTGACCGCCGGATGTTCCAACGGCCGATTGACCATTTCCGTCGGATCGATGATCAGATGCCCCCGATCCTTGTGCACCACTGCGACGTTCAATTCCTCTAACAAGGTGGATAACGATTCCACATCCGCGATATCCGGCACGCCGCAGATCGTTACCGGGCCGTTGGCCAGAATCGAGGCCGGGATCAGAGCGACCGTCGCGTTCTTCGCTCCGCTGATTCTAACCTCTCCGTTCAGCTGATGACCGCCTTCAATCTTAAATACTTCTTCCATCGGTTGGGCTCCTTTCATTGCACTATCATACTATTAAGTTTTGATAAAAACGTGATTGTTCTGTAGTTTTTAAAATGCTGAACACTCATTCACCGTACAGCTGACGAATTTCGGTTTCCCATTGTTCCATCAGCCGCTGCAGCTTTTTCTTGTTATTCTTTCTTCCCATCCAGGAAAAACTTACGATCGCCAGTTTTTTCTCCATGTTGGAAGGTAAAAATTCCTCGCTGTACGTCACCTGACAGCGATCCTTGCCCAGCGCGGCGCATTGAGTATCAATGACCTGTGTGCCGTCGAACATCTCGACGCGCAGCTGCACATGACCCGGCTTATCGAAAACGGTGACCTGCGCCTTGCCGATGCGCTGCTTCTTTTCGGAAACCAGAACCTTCTTATCATACTTCATGCCCTGATGAATCTCAGCTATCGTCAATTTCTTATCGGTTTCTATCTGAATGTCCTGTGCGATCCGGCGTGCCATAAAATTGAAAAACTGCACGGCGGAACAGGGAAACTGGTGTTCTATCTGCATAAACCTCATCCTTACCTTTTCCGTACCTATTATACCGTGAACTCCCCGGCATTGCCACCCTTTCCAAATCGCGGCCGGCAGTTTTCGTTTTCCTTAGAATTTCCTTAGATTTCCGGTTTATGCTCAAACTATCAAGGAGGAATCTTCAATGAAAACAAAAAAACACTTTCGAGGACTGTCGGGATTTGATCTGAAATGCCTGGCGATGGTTCTGATGGTCCTGGATCACCTGCATTATTTCTTTGAATTTACTGGACGAATTCCGCTGCTTTTTTCCCAATTGGGCCGCTTATCCGGCTGGTTATTTCTGTTCTGCGCCGCGGAGGGCTTTGCGCACACCTCCAACCGCAAGCGTTATTTCTTACGCTGTTATGGTATTGCGGCGGTCATGGGCTTGATTCAGTATTTGATTCAGTTTTTCGGCTGGACCCGGGCCGACGGTTTTTATCCCGCAAATAATATATTTGCGACGTTTGTCCTTTGTTTTATCCTGTGGCAGGGGCTGGATGAATGCAAAAAGAAACGCTGGCTGCCGGGAATCGGCCTGTTGGCGCTGCCTTGGATCTGGTATTTCAGCTTTGCCCGGCTGCCGCTTTCAATTATGCCTTACGCTTACTTTCTGCAATGCACGCTGTTTCCGCTGCCTTTCTTAAACGAAGGCGGGATTTACTATCTAATCGGCGGCTTGATCCTTTACGGCCTGCGCCGTCACCGCGCCGTTCAGCTGAGCGTCTTCGTGCTGACGCTCGCCAGCTTATACGGTCTGATGCTTCTGCAGATGAATCTGAACCATTTTACGGAGATCTTTACGCTCGCTTATGAATGGATGGGCGTGTTCGCCGTCATTTTCATGGCGCTCTACAACGGAAAGCGGGGACCGCGGAATCAACGGTTTTTCTACTGGTTTTATCCGCTGCACGTCTATCTGTTTTATTTGTTGTCGTGCTTGATGGTATAATAGAAGCAACAGGACAGGAGGCGGAACGATGGCGACGCTGATCGCAGTGGACGATGACCTGGATTTACTCCGGCTGATCCGGATCGCGCTGGAAAAAGACGGACATCGGGTGCTGACCTTTGCGAATCCCAAGGAAGTCGGCGAAGACGACTGGGCGCAGGCCGATCTGATTCTGCTGGATGTGATGATGCCGCAGCAATCCGGTTTCGAGCTGTGTCAGAAAATCCGCAGCCGGCTGAGCTGTCCGATCTTATTTCTCAGCGCCCGCAGCGAGGAGGAAATGATGATTGAAGGCCTGGGGTACGGCGCAGATGATTATCTGACCAAGCCGTTCAGCCTGAGCGTTCTGCGCAGCCGGATTCAGGCCCATCTGCGCAGAGAACAGCGGCGTTCTTGGATCCGCCAGGACGGCTGGCAGATCGATCGGCAGCAGGACGTCGCTTTCCGCGGACAGCCGCTGGCACTGACCCGCAGCGAAAAAGAAATTCTGATCGCGCTGCGCCGACAGCCCGGCCGGATCTGGACCAAGGATCAGCTGCTGGCGCTGATCAACGGCTGGGATCGCGACAGCGGACCGGCGGCGATTACCGAGCATATTAAAAACATCCGGTCAAAATGCCGGAAATTGAATGAAGATCCGATAGAAACCGTATGGGGGATAGGCTACCGATGGAAAAAAGAAGACGCAGAAAAACCCGGACTCTAGCGCAATTCTTGCGGCGTTATTTTTTAACGACCGCTTTCGGCGTGCTCGCGATCCTGGCCGCGGCAGTGCTTCTGTTTATGGCCGGCTTGAACGCTGGCTTCTACACAAGCGCTGATCACAATGAAAAACAGGCGCAGGAGCTGATCGGCAAAATCCAGCAGCAGGATTTTTTTGACCCTGCGGAGGTTCCCGACGGCATCCATTACCTGTTGTTCAGTCATGAACAGCTGGCGGACAGTTCCCTGCCGGCAGACAGCGCGCTGGCTGATTTTTCCCTCTATACCGGAAGTTACACCGGAAGAATCGGGGCCGACACCTGGTTTCGCACCGACCTGCGGGCAGAAGTTGTCATTCTTCTGTTCCGCTACCAAGTGCGTCCGGCCGTTCCGGGGATCGCCGCCCTGATCAGCGATCTGCAGGGACTTTTTATCAGTGTGACCGCCGTTCTCCTTCTCCTTTATTTATGGATGACAACCAACCGCTACGGAAAAAAACTGGTTCAGGCCTTGAACGCGCTGGAGGAATCCGCGACGCAGATCGCGTCGGGAAACCTTGATTTTGCGCTTCAAGACACCCCGCTGACGGAATTCAACCAGGCGCTGGATTCCGTCGATACGATGCGCTCAGCCTTGAAGGATTCGCTGGTCCAGCAATGGGATATGCAGAATCAGCGGGAAATCCAGATCGCCGCGCTGGCGCATGATCTGAAGACGCCGCTGGCTGTGATTCAGGGCAATGTCGAACTGCTGCAGGAGGAAGCTCTGTCTGAAACAGCGGGGGGAAGTCTGGAAGCGATACAGCGGCGGTTAGGCCAATTAAGCCAGTATGTGCTTCAGCTTCAGCAAGCCGCCTGCAGTCAAAATCAGGCGGAACAACCGAAAGTAACACCGATCCATGAGCTGAGCCGGCGCTGTACTGAAGAGGTGTCCGGATTGTGCCGCAACAAAGGAATCACACTGACCGTGTTCTGCCCGCCGTTCTCAGCCCGGGTGCATACCGAAACGCTGAGGCGGGCGCTAATCAATCTGCTCGACAACGCGATCCGCTACTGTCCGCCGGGTAAAACCGTCCAGCTGATGGGCGCGGTGACAGAAACAAGCTGGATCCTGAAGGTCAGTGACGAAGGGCCGGGCTTCCAGGCAGAAAGTTTAAAGCACATCGGCGAACCATTTTACCGGTATGAATCCGCCCGCAGCAGCAACGGCCATGCGGGGTTAGGCTTATATACCGTGTCGCAGGCGATGCAGATCGAAGGCGGACGGATGATCCCCGGCAATGTCCCGGATGGCAGCGGCGCGCAGGTGATCCTGGAATTTCCGCTGTCATCCCTGGCGGATGATTCAAAAACAGCTTCCGCCCCGGATCTAAAATATCCTCTTGAAGATCAAAACTAATTTTTGATTCGCGGCTCCTTGAATTCTTCTTTCAGGGGGCTGTTTTTCATTATCAGCAAGAAAAAAGTTACGGCTTTCTTTTCAAAGCTAAATGACTTTCCCCTTTTTAACGATTTTTCAGGACTCAGACTATCAGCTTTATTCAATTCTATCTCCATTGTCTTAGTCCAATCCGGCAGTTTTCCTCAGTTCTTTTGCGCAGGCTTTATAATAATGCCGTCCGTTTGCGCTTGTTTCCTCTTCCGCCAGTCGATCCAGCGCGGCGGCTTTGAGTCTCAGGATAGCGGCGTCCGGTTCTGCTTCATAACACAAATCGCACAGTTCCAGACACCATTGATCTTCGTGCTTCTCAAAAGCCATCCGGGCCGCAGCTTCAGTCCTGTCCTTCCCGCCCATCAATTCCAGCATTTTCTGTGACCGGATGTGCGGTGCGAGCGGATGCAGATGCGTTGGATTTCCATCAAACCAACCTAAATAGGCCGCATAGATTTCCCGGACCGCCCATTCCGCGCAGCCGTAATATTCCCCAAGATATGGCAGTTTGGAGAGTTCTTCAGGCAGCTGAATTTCCGTGGCCAGCTGATCGGCGCTTTTTCCTTCATTCATTCCTTCTAACGTTTTCGTCAGAAGAAAATCGAGCGCATTTCTGAAATTGCCAACGGTTTCCCGGATCCGTTCCCTTCCACAAACCGCAGCCGTATGGCCCGGCAGAAGGATCTGGGCCGGATAGGAAAGGATGACGTCCAGGCTGTCAATCCAGGAGGCCAGATCGCGGTATTGTCCGCCCCGGATCGCATACAAATTCGGAAAACAGCCAAAGTAGTTATCACCGCAGCAAAGCACTGCTTTTTGCGGCAGCCAGACGAGCATTTGATCCTCAGCCTCACCCGGAACCCGCACTAACTCCAGTTCGATCCCATCGATCGCGCGGGTCACACAGTCTTGATCATAAACCGTTGTCGGTGAAACAAAACTACGATGCTCGCCGTAATTTATTCCTTCACGCGGACCAATCCCCTGCGAAAGTGCTTCTTCGTCGCTCAGCGTATAGCCAAATTGCCGTGCTCCCCGCCTTGTTTGTATTTCCTGCAGCGCTTCTGTTCTTTTTAATTCCTGATTTTTCGGTTTAAACGCGATGATTTCCGAGACTTCCTCCTGAAAGGCTCCGGCTCCGCCCCGGTGGTCAGGATGTCCATGCGTATAGAGAAGGGTCCTGACCGGCTTCCCCGTCGTCTTTTGAATCCAGGATTTCAAACAATCTCCCCGCTCCCGGCTATCCAGCGTATCGATCAAAATCACGCTGGTCTGTCCTTCAATAAAAATCGCATTGCTGTGGCCGTAGCCTAAAACGAACCACACGCCCGAAGTCACTTCCATTACTGTTTTTTTATAACTTCTTTCCGTAAATTCCCGCAGTTTTTGACATCCATTATGGCTCAGCATCTTTCTGTTCCTCCGTTCATTCAAGTCTGTTCTACCGCATTACAATCTTGTTCAGAATCCGCTCTGCCTTGTTTCGTGAAGCCGGAAATTTCTTAACTGTTTATCTTGAATTGTCCGCTTGTCGTTGCAGCACAGATTTCAAAAGACTTCATCCAACCTCAAACCTTGAATTCAAAGCTGAAGCCGAAGCCCTTGACCTCATGCGTATCGTTGGCGATCACAAACGCTTCCTTATCGATCGCCGTCACCATTTCCATCAGTGCCGGATATTGATTCTTGGTGATGACCACCAGAACAATCTTCCGTTTTTCATGCGTATAACCGCCCTGTGCTTCGATCAGCGTCGTCCCGCGTTCCAGTTCGGAATGAATTCGTTCAATGATCTGTTCGTATTGATCGGAAATAATCTGAATCGCCTTGGCCTGCTGACCGCCGAACATCAGCACCTTGTCGATTGCGACCGAGGACGCCCACACGGAAACAAAACCGATCAGCACCGCTTCCAGGCCATAGGTAAACGCCCCCAGCAGCACGGTCAGCGCATCGGTGATCAGCACCAGCTTGGCGATTTCGATATGCGTCAGCTGATGAACAATCAACGGCGGAATATCCATGCCGCCGGTACTCGCTCCGGTTCTTAACGCCATCCCGACACCCATGCCGCCTAAAAGTCCGCCGTACAGAGAAGCCAGGATCGGATCAAGATCCAGCACCGGCACCCGGCCGCTGAAAAAGGTCAGAAATACCGGATAGATCAGTGAGCTTAGTATTGTCTTCATCGCAAATTCTTTCCCCAGGAAACAGGCGCCGAGGATAAACAACCCGACCACTAACAAATTGACCATCAGCGTGACCGGCAGCGGAATCAACGGCTGCAGCGCTACCGCGATGCCCGCGACGCCGCCGGATAAAATATCATAGGGCAGAATAAACATACTGACAGCCAGCGCCAGCACCGCGTTCCCCGCGACAACCCAAACGATATCCTTCCCTTTTTGCTTCAACGTTCTCATAAGCAACCTCCTCGTTCTCAATTCATCCCTCTTATTATAAGCTGTCTGAGATCAGAAAAAAAAGAAAACCCGCAGATTTCTCCGCCGGTTTTCAAGAATATCAGATTTTAAACGATTACGCCTTGTTAGCGGAACCAAACTGGTTCATCATTTCGATGACCTTCTTGGTGATCGCATCTGCGCCTGGTTTCAGCAGTTTGCGCGGATCATAGCCCTTGCCGGCCAGATCTTTGCCTTCTTCAATGTATTTCCGGGTTGCGGCCGCAAAGACCAGCTGCAGTTCGGTATTGACATTGATCTTGGAAACGCCCAGGGAGATTGCCTTAGCTACCTGATCCGCCGGGATACCGCTGCCGCCGTGCAGAACTAACGGTTTGCCGTTGGTCGAAGCCTGGATTTCAGCCAGACGGTCAAAGTTCAGACCCTGCCAGTCAGCCGGATATTTGCCGTGGATGTTGCCGATGCCGGCTGCCAGGAAATCAACGCCCAGCGCCGCGATGTTCGCGCATTCCTGCGGATCCGCTAATTCGCCCATGCTGGCAACGCCGTCTTCTTCACCGCCGATGCCGCCGACTTCACATTCAACGGAAATGCCCTTCGAATGAGCCAGTTCCAGAATTTCTTTCGACTTCGCGACATTTTCCTCGAAATCGTAATGCGAACCGTCAAACATGACAGAAGTGAATCCCGCTTCAATGCAGGCCTTGGCTCCTTCAAATGAACCATGATCCAGATGCAGCGCAACAGGTACGGTGATGCCCATCGAGTCATGGATTTCTCTAACCATGGCAACGACATTCTTAAATCCAGCCATATACTTGCCTGCGCCTTCCGAAACACCTAACATGACTGGTGACTTGGCTTCTTCAGCTGCGGCCAGGATGGATTTAATCCATTCCATGTTATTGATGTTGAATGCGCCTACTGCATAATGAC
>ERZ1106981.357-NODE-357-length-37294-cov-3.965305_pt1 | contig 37294 bp, 37 predicted proteins | sample MGYA00403692_ERZ1106981 | MGnify/ENA primary metagenome ERZ1106981 (study PRJEB35170, sample SAMEA104062431) | human gut metagenome | biome: human gut; feature: human-associated habitat; material: faeces | place: Denmark | collected 2012-06-22 ... | reverse complement strand
TCCGGCTTGTCTCATAAGCCAAATCGGTGTGTGGTCTGTGGGTAACTTACAGAGCGCCCGAAGAAAAGTATCGTTTTGAAGTTTCATAGCCGTTGCAAAAATTACGATTTAACAGATTCGGATTGTAATTACAAATCCTGAAAGAGCCCTTATAAAAAAAGCGTCCCGAAAGACGCTTTAACAAATGTTCTTTTTTTAACGTACCACAAGGACCGGTCTGTCGGCCTTGGCGAGGACCTGCTGAGTTGAACTGCCGATAAAGAGAGAGCCGAGCGTGCTCAACCCGCGGCTAGCCATGACAATAAAGCGTACGTCTCTTTCCTGAGCGACTTTGAGAATGGCGTCAGGGATGGAAGTTCCGACAACTTCCGAGACTTCGCACGGAACTCCGACTCTCTGACAAGCATCTTTAACATCATCCAAAGTTCTTGCAGCGGTCTCTGAACCTTTAGCTTTGACGACGGTTATGCCCAGAACACAAGTATTGAGATTTTTTGCCAGCTTGGCTGCGGTCACGATTGCCTTTTCAGAAAGCTCAGAACCATCGGTAGAAACTAAAATCACTGGATTCTCCATGTATTGAGTATATCTTTGGTATTTTAGTCTAAGCAGAAAAGAAAAAACTCCGAAACTTCCATGAGAAGATCGGAGTTTAAGAGAACTAATACAAGTATTAGTGTTTGATTCTCTGAAGGATGCGGAGCTGTTCGGCAAGCATACCGATTTCGGCTTCGACCTTCGCCAGTTCGATTTCGCTGGCAGCAGTCTTTGCAGCCGCCTTTGCTTTTTCCATAGCTTCTTTTGCTTTCGCTTCGTCGAGATCCTTGCTTCTGATCGCTACGTCAGCTAAGACGATCACGTGGAAGGGCTGGATTTCGAGAACTCCGCCGGCTACGAAAATTTCTTCCTCGTCCTGTGCACTCTTGCGAATACGAACAAGACCCGGACGAATCAGCGTAATCAGGGGAGTATGGCCTGGCAGAATACCGAGCTCGCCTTCGATACCGGGCAGAGCTACAAACTCGGCGTTGCCGCTAAAAAGGCTTTCCTCAGCATTAACAACGTCGACTTTTAAGGTTTTTTCCATTTAATTCTCCAGGTAGCCGGTGAGGGAAGATCCCTCACCTAGGATTACTTGATTGTCTTAGCCTTTTCGAAAGCTTCGTCAATCGTGCCTACCATGTAGAAAGCCTGTTCCGGCAGTTTGTCGCATTCGCCGTCAACAATCATCTTGAAGCCGCGAATCGTTTCCTTCATCGGAACATACTTACCGGGCTGACCGGTAAAGACTTCAGCAACGTGGAAGGGCTGAGAAAGGAATCTCTGGATCTTACGAGCTCTGGTAACAGCGAGCTTGTCTTCCGGAGAGAGTTCGTCCATACCCAGAATCGCGATAATGTCGCGGAGTTCTTTGTAACGCTGCAGAGTGGCCTGAACACGACGTGTGACAGAGTAGTGCTCTTCACCGATGATGTGCGGGTCAATCTGACGCGAAGTGGAGTCAAGCGGGTCAACAGCCGGATAAATACCGAGAGCTGCAATATCACGAGACAACACAACTGTGGCGTCCAAGTGGCCGAATGTTGTAGCCGGAGACGGGTCAGTCAAGTCGTCAGCAGGAACGTAAACGGCCTGAATGGAGGTAATGGAACCGACCTTCGTAGAAGCAATACGTTCCTGGAGCTTACCCATTTCTTCAGCCAGTGTCGGCTGATAGCCCACAGCGGAGGGCATACGGCCTAACAAAGCGGACACTTCGGTACCGGCCAGTGTGAAACGGTAAATGTTGTCAATGAACAGAAGAATGTCGCGACCTTCGTCACGGAATGCTTCAGCCATTGTCAAACCGGTCAACGCAACGCGGAGACGGTTTCCGGGAGGTTCGTTCATCTGACCGAAAACCATGGCCACTTTGTCCAGAACCTTGGATTCGCCCATTTCGTGGTAGAAGTCGTTACCCTCACGAGTACGTTCACCAACACCGGCAAACACGGAGTAACCGCCGTAAGCCTTAGCGATGTTGTTGATGAGCTCCATCATGTTAACGGTTTTACCCACACCGGCACCGCCGAACAGACCGACCTTACCGCCTTTAGCGAACGGGCAAACAAGGTCAATAACCTTAATGCCGGTTTCAAGCAGGTCAACGGACGGGCTCAGTTCGTCGAACTTCGGAGCGGCACGGTGAATCGGCATACGTTTTTCTTCACCGATTTCGCCGGCTTCGTCAACCGGACGTCCCAAAACGTCCATGATTCGGCCGAGGGTCTTCGGACCAACCGGAACCATAATGCCGTGTCCGAGAGCCTTAACGGCCATACCGCGCTGGAGACCTTCAGAAGAACCCATAGCAATGGTTCTTACTACGCCGTCTCCAAGCTGTTGCTGCACTTCAAAGGTCAGGCCTTCTTCAGCCAGCTTGTTGTTTTCGTCCTTTTCAAGAACGAGTGCGTCGTAAACTTTGGGCATTTCGTCGCGAGGGAACTCGATGTCCACCACCGCGCCGATGACCTGTACGATCTTTCCGATACTCATAGGTATTCCTCGATTCGATATCTTTTCAATTAAGACACTGCAGCAGCACCACCGACGATTTCGGTAATTTCCTTGGTAATGCCGGCCTGACGTGTCTTGTTGTAAACCAGTTCCAGATCGTCGATAAGCTTCTTAGCGTTATCAGAAGCGGCCTTCATGGCGACCATTCGAGCACTCTGCTCGCTGGCCATGTTTTCGGCAACAGCCTGATAAATCAGAGCCTCAACGTAACGCTTAAGGAGAACTTTCAAAACTTCATCTGCGCTAGGTTCGTAGATGTAGTCCCAAGAATTCTCGTGCTTGTCCGTCTCAACCGCAGATTTCGGGAGCGGAAGAAGCTGTTCAATAACCGGCTCCTGCTTCATCGCATTGATAAAGCGAGAGTAGGCAATGTAGACGACGTCAACTCTGCCTTCTTGGAACGCTTCGATCTGAACCTTAATGGCTCCGAGCAAGCGCTCAAGGTTAGGACGGTCGCCTAACTGCGTAACCTGGGAAACAACCGGGATGCCAACGCGTTGGAGGAAGCCCAAGCCCTTGTTACCAATGGCAGTAGCTTCGACTTTTTTGCCTTCTTGTGCCCAATCTCTGAAAGTATGAGCAAGAAGTCTCTGAATGTTTGTATTCAGAGCGCCGGCCAGGCCTTTGTCGGTGGACACGCAGATCAAGCCGATGTTATTGACTTCCTTAACTTTACGAAGGAAGGGATGAACAGCCTCGGTAGAAGCGTCTGCAAGGTGACCGATTAAGTTACGGATCGTATTTCCGTAGGGACGAGCAGCCCTCATACGATCTTGTGCCTTCTTCATCTTAGAAGCAGCCACCATCTCCATCGCCTTTGTGATCTTTCTGGTGTTGTGCACCGATCTGATCTTAGCTCGTATCTCTTTGGTACTTGGCATTAGGATCCTCTAACGTGGCTTATTAAAAAGCACCGGATTTCTTGAACTCTTTAACTGCTTCAGTCAAGAGCTGTTCGTCTTCCTTAGACAGGGCTTTCTGCTGTTCAATGCGGTCAATCAGATCAGCATGATTGATCTTCATGTAATCCTGCATAGCAGCTTCGACCTTCAGAGCGTCCTTAACTTCGACATCGTCGTAAGCGCCGATGTTGATGGCGAACAGAACCAATGCTTCTTCCCAAACCTGTAGCGGCTGGTACTGATCCTGTTTCATCAGTTCAGTAACGATACGGCCGCGTTCGAGCTGTTTACGTGTTGCTTCGTCAAGGTCGCTGGCGAACTGAGCGAAGGCAGCAAGCTCACGATACTGAGCAAGAGCCAAACGAACACCGCCGCCGAGTTTCTTAATGACCTTAGTCTGAGCTGCACCACCGACTCGAGAAACAGAGATACCGGGGTTGATAGCGGGACGGATACCGGCATTGAAAAGGTCGGTTTCCAAGAAGATCTGGCCGTCAGTAATAGAAATCACGTTGGTCGGAACGAAAGCGGTAACGTCACCGGCCTGTGTTTCAATGATCGGGAGAGCGGTCATAGAACCGGTCTTGCCCTTAACGGCACCCTTAGTGAAACGTTCTACGTATTCGGGGTTCACACGAGCGGCTCTTTCAAGCAGACGGCTGTGGAGGTAGAAAACGTCGCCAGGGTAGGCTTCACGTCCAGGCGGACGACGGAGCAGCAGGGAGATCTGACGATAAGCCCAGGCCTGTTTTGTCAAGTCATCATAGACGATGAGGGAGTCTTCACCGCGGTCGCGGAAGTATTCGCCCATTGTTGCACCGGCATAAGGTGCAATGTACTGCATAGCAGCAGATTCAGATGCGGAAGCAGCAACAACAATGGTGTATTCCAATGCGCCGTATTCTTCGAGTTTACGAACAACGTTAGCGATCGTGGAAGCCTTCTGACCGATAGCAACATAGATACAGGTCAGATCTTTGCCTTTCTGGTTGATGATCGTGTCGATAGCTACAGCAGTCTTACCTGTCTGTCGGTCGCCAATGATCAACTCACGCTGGCCGCGGCCGATAGGAACCATGGAGTCAATAGACTTCAGACCTGTCTGAACCGGCTGGCTAACGGACTGACGTTCAATAACGCCAGGAGCAACTTTTTCAACAACGTCAAACTCAGTTGTTTCGATCGGGCCTTTACCGTCAATCGGCTGACCCAAGGCGTTAACAACGCGGCCTTTCAATGCGGGTCCGACGGGAACCTGCAGAATGCGGCCGGTAGTCTTAACGATATCGCCTTCGGTAATATGTGTGTAGTCGCCCAAAATAACGGCACCGACGGAATCTCTTTCAAGGTTAAGAGCAAGACCGTATGTGTTATTCGGGAATTCAAGCATTTCGCCCTGCATCACGTCAGAAAGACCGTGAACACGGCAAATACCGTCGGTAACGGAGACAACCGTACCTTCAGTGCGAAGGTTGGTGTTCAAACCCATACCTTCGATTCGCTGCTTCAGCAGCTCGCTAATCTCACTCGGATTGAGTTGCATAGCTTTTCAACTCCGTAATTAACTTGTGAGGGCAGACTGCATCTCTGCAAGCCGCGCCTTAACTGTTCCATCAAGAACCTTGTCCCCGACAATGACTCTCACGCCGCCGATGAGGTCTTTATCGACCACGACTTTCGGCAGGAGCTTAATTCCGGGAAACTTCTTGTCCAAGGCCTTGATAAGGTCCGCTACCTGATCATCCGATAAGGGGAAGGCCGTTTCAATGGTGACATCGGCTTCCTTGTTTTCGTGATTCAGTAATTCGCGGTACTGTGCAGTGATCTGCGGGAGGGCTTCGATTCTGCCGTTCTGGATGACTAACTTAAGAAGGTTCTCAGCTTCTTGCGGAACGGCCTTATCCAGCATTCCTCTGATAAGTTCGTAAATCTGATCCGAGCTTAAAGAGGGATCGCTAGCGAGTTCTTTAAGCTTCGGGTCGGCGACAATCTCATCAATGGTGTCGAGGACGGGAATAAGCTTTTGAGCTAAGCCCTCTTCCTTACTTTCTTTGACGGCCTTCAGCAAAGCTTCGGCATAAGGCCGTGCAATTGTTGAGATCTCTGCCATGATTACAGTTTCGCCTTAAGTTGGTCAAGCAATTGCTGGTGAGCGGAAGCGTCGACTTCCTTACCCAAAATCTGGGAAGCGCCGGAAACAGCCAGCTGAGCAACCTGATCTCTCAAGGCGTCACGGGCAGACTGAACTTCCTGAGCAGCCTGAGCACGAGCAGCGGCGATAATCTTATCGGCCTCAACCTGTGCCTGAGCTTTTGCTTCTTCAATAATGGCTTGGCCACGCTTTTCGCCCTGGGCCACGATGACCTGCGACTGGGCACGTGCAGCGGCTTCAATAGAAGCGCCTTCTTTCTTGGCTTCTTCCAAAGCATGTTCGCCGCGATCAGCTGCGGCAAGGCCGTCAGCTATCTTTTTCTGCCGCTCTTCGATTGCTCGATTGAGCGGTGGCCAAATGAACTTCATGGTGATCCAGGCACCGACGAAGAACACGGCCATCTGTACGAACAATGTGGCATTAATGTTCATTTTCTAATCCCTTAAGCACTCGGGGTCCGAGTGCAGTTTGTCTATGGAAACCTGTTGGATGGTTGGCTTATTAGCCGACAAACGGGTTAGCAAAGGCAAACATCATGGCGATACCGACACCGATAAGGAAGGCAGCGTCGATAAGACCGGCCAGAAGGAACATCTTGGTCTGCAGTGTGTTGATAAGCTCAGGCTGACGAGCAGAAGCTTCGAGGTATTTGCTACCCATGATAGCGATACCGATACAGGCACCGAAGGCACCAAAGCCAATGATCAGGCCGCAAGCCAATGCAACATATGCAACGTTTGTCATAACGAACTCCTTGTTTAATATGACGTATTTAAATCAAAAGAAAGAAAAGAATTAGTGTCCTTCGTGAGACTGACCAATGTAGACGAGAGTCAACATCATCATAATGAAGGCCTGAAGCAACACGATAAGAATATGGAATAACCACCAGCAGAGACCGGCAAAGAACTGGCCGAGTACACCGAAAGCAGCAAGTCCGACTTCTCCTTCCCAAAGCATTCCGGTGAGGAGCGCAATGAGGAAGAACAAGAGTTCACCCGCATACATATTACCGAAAAGTCGCATGCCGAGAGAAACTGTTTTTGCCAAATATTCAATGATATTCAGCAGGAAATTGAACGGCCAGAGAAGAATGAAATTACCGAAAGGAGCAGTGAAAAGCTCTTTTCCGAAACCGGCCGGTCCCTTAATTTTGATACCGTAGTAAATCATCAGCAGCAATACGCCGACGGAAATACCCATAGAACCGTTAAGGTCAGCGGTAGGCAGAGGACGCATGTAATGAATGCCGAACCAGCCGCAAATGGCAGGAATCAAGTCAACCGGAATAAGGTCGATAGCGTTCATCAGGGTGACCCAAACGAAAACGGTCAGAGCCAAAGGAGCGATAAACGTGCGGTCTCCGTGAACAATAGATTTAGCCTGTTCCGAAACCATATCGACGAGCATTTCAACTGCGCACTGCCACTTACCCGGGACTCCGCTTGTGGCTTTTTTGGCTGCACTGTACATGAGCCAAACTGCCAACAGCATCATAAGGATAGAGAAAACAGCGGTGTCGAAGTTAAAAACGCTGAAGTCGACAATGCTTCCTTGCTTAGCACCAATGTTGTTTAAATGCGTCAAATGGTGCTGAATATACTCAGTAGCCGTGCCTGCCATGATTCGTTTATTCCTTCAATTATTTCCTGCTTGCCAAAGCAAAAATATGACTTAGTAAAACTATTCCAGCTGACAAAATAAATGGCAGCCAGCTTAATTCTTTATAAAACAAAGCGACGCTGAAAAATCCTAAGATCACCAGCGACACTTTTATGAATTCGTATAAGAAGATTGCTAACGGATGGGCTTGCTGATTCCGAAACAAATGCATCAGTAAGACGACGAGCATTGAAGGGAGCGCACAAACCAAACCGCCCAAGAGGGATGAAATTCCGGCCACAGAACCTGCCGCAACCCAAGAAACAAGGCCACAAAGAATGACGGCTCCGCTTTGCCAGAAAACAGTTCTTCTCAAGGCCTTCATGGTCTCAAAAATCTCCTTGTTTCCCGTCCTGACAGCAAAAATCCGAATGCATTCTAATGAGTTAGGCCAAAATGAGCAACTGAATCAATCAATTATCATCCGTTTGAATGAAGGGTTTGTTCCAATAAATATAGCTTTATTTATTATTTAGAGACCTTAAAAGTTCAAGAATTGCGGCAAATTCTTTTTCATTTTTAAATGAAATCTGTAAGTTACCTCTTCCTTTAGAATTTGATACAAGTTTTACATCTGTATTCAGGATTTTTGAAAGCTCATCCTCAAATTTAGTAAATTCCGAGCTTTTTTGCACCGTTTTATGGGGATTCTCGCTTGTATTTTCCCTTTCTTTATAACGCGCAACGTATTCCTCAGTCTGTCGGACGGAGAGTCCTTTTTCTTTGATTTGCTGGGCAAGCCAGACTTGCTGTTCTTCCGGGAGAGAGAGCAGGGCTCTTGCATGACCCATTTCTATTTCACCGGCTCTGAGCATGGTCTTAACCGCTTCCGGCAAACCTAACAGACGAAGAAGATTAGATATCATCGGTCTGGAACGGCCGATAGCCTCTGCTACACCTTCATGACTGTATTTGAATTCTTCAATGAGTCTTTGAATCCCTTCCGCGGTTTCCAAAGCATTGAGGTCTTTTCTCTGAAGATTTTCGACAAGGCCAACGATCATGGCCTGCTTATCGCTCACGTCCAAAATCGTTACCGGGACTTTTTTCAACCCTGCTATTTTGGCAGCCTGGTAGCGTCGTTCACCGGCCAAAATTTCATACTTGTCCGAGGAGAGCTTTCTTACAACAATCGGATTTAGGATCCCGTTTTGTTTAATGGATTGTGCTAACTCGGCCAAACCGGAATTTTCAACGTCGTTTCTCGGCTGAAATTTTCCCGGCTTGAGAGCCGAAAGCGGCAAAGAACTTTTCGGCTCCGGAACCTTCGGATTGTCTATCACATCGGCAACGTTTTTCATACTGAAAACGCTGTCCATATTTTTTCCTAATCCTTTTCTAACAACCACTTCAACCCTCACGCTTTCTGTTTTTGAGAAGTTTCTTTAACTTGTCTTTTTTCACAAGTTCTTCTGCAAACGTTTTATAAGATACGGCGCCTCTTGATGAGGGGTCGTACTGAATCCCTGAAAGTCCGTAGCTAGGGGCTTCTGCGAGGCGAACATTTGTCGGAATAACGGAAGAGAAAACCGATGACCCGAAATATCCGGAGAGCTGCTCGCTAACTTCACGCTGAAGCGTAATACGAGGATCAAACTTCACTCTCAAAAGACCGGTAATCACCAAACCGCTGTTCACTTGCTCTCGGACGGCGCGAATACTCAGCAATAAGTCTGAAACACCTTCAAGAGAGTAGTACTCGCACGTCATCGGAATAATCAGACCGTCTGCCGCACAAAATGCATTGATTGTCAGAATTGAAAGTGTAGGAGGGCAGTCAATGATAATGACGTCATATTGCCCGGACACTTCGTCCAGCTTCGTCTTTAACCTCAGCTCTTTTCTCGCTGCAGACAATAATTCTTCCTCGGCTGCGGCAAGCTTTCTATTAGAACCCAGAATGTCGTAGCCGGATGTGGAGTGAGTGATCACTTTCTTTATGTCCGCTCTGTCCAACAATACTTCGTAAACAGATTGAACAAGATTATTTTTCTCAAGCCCGCTCCCTGTCGTCGCGTTTCCCTGTGGATCAAGGTCAACCAACAAAACATTAAAAGACAGCTGAGACAACGCAGCAGCTAAGTTAACGGCTGTGGTCGTTTTTCCCACACCGCCCTTTTGATTAGCTATACAGTAAATTTTTGCCATGTTGTCTATATATTCCGAAATTTTTCAAGCCGATTAGTAAATTCTTTAATTTTACCCAATTAGGGAAAAAGGTTTTTAGCTGTTTAATTTTTAGTAATGACAGACATAACTTTTCACCTTTGTACGGCGGCGACCGAATACTCTTATCAGAATCCGGAATAACCCAATCTACACACTCTCCGAGGGAGATGGATACCAGGGAGGCTAGAATTTCTGCATCTACTGAACTAAATTTCTATTAACTAGATGGATAAGCAACTTTCGGTCAAACTCCCGCCGTCTCTCACTGCAGAGACCTCTGTGAAAATATGGGAGCAGGTCCTCGGAGCGGAAAGTTCAGGACAGACTATTTTTGACGCATCGGACCTTACCTTTTGTGATGAGTCCGGTTTGACACTCTTATACGAGCTGCGGTCGAGACCTGACGCTTTTAAACTTATCAACGTATCGGCCAGCATTGAAACGCTTTACAACACAATGCTGAAGAATTTTTCTCCGAAACCGGTCGAGAAAAAATCTCTAGGCGTCGTAAGCAGTCTCGGAAAATGGCTTTACGACGCTGCCTCTTCCACCAAGCAAAGCATCATTTTTTTAGGTTCGGCATGCTGCGCTCTGACAGACGTGTTGCTGCATCCGTCTCAAATCCGTTTCGGAGAAATTCTCTCCGTCTCAGATGAGGCCGGCAGCAGAGCCGTAGGCATTATCTGCCTTATCGGTTTCTTAATGGGCGTCATTATCGCTTTTGAAACGGCCTTAGTTGCTCAAATTTTCGGAGCCGTTATTTTCGTAGTCAATGGTATCGGAATTGCGATGACAAGAGAATTGGGGCCTCTTATGACCGCAATCCTCTTTGCCGGTCGAAGTGGTTCTGCCTTCGCAGCCCAGCTCGGAACTCAAAAAGTTAATGAAGAATTAAATGCATTAACGACCTTCGGCCTGAGCCCAATGTACTTTTTAGTCGTTCCTCGCCTGATCGCTTCCTCCCTTGTCGTGCCGCTATTGTCTGTCTTTGCTACGATCCTAGGGATCCTTGGAGGAGGTCTAGTCATGGCAATGTACGACATTACGTATACACAGTTTTATGTACAGCTACTTAAATCCGTGACTGTGACCGATATTGTTTTCGGGTTAGTGAAGGCTGCAATTTTCGGTTTTGTAATTGCACTTATCGGGTGTCAATGCGGTATGAACACCGGTGCCGGTGCAGCTGCCGTCGGTTCTTCTACGACGAAATCCGTTGTTAAAAGCATTATTTGGATTGTCGTGATCGACGGTGCTGCAGCTCTTCTGACTAACAGGTTGGGAATATGATGGACACCTCTAAGAAATCCGTAATAAGTGTGCGTAACCTCACGATGGGTTGGCCGGGAAAGATTCTTTTAGAGAATGTATCTTTCGATATTTATGAAAAACAAATTGTTTTCATAATGGGAGGGTCCGGCTGCGGAAAATCCACGTTGATGAAAACTATCATCGGTTTGAATCCGCCCATGGCCGGAGACATACTTATTCGAGGAAAAAGTATTATCAACTCGGGAAAAGAAATTCCTGAAATTCAGCGAAGCTTAGGCATCATGTACCAAAGCGGAGCCTTGTTCGGTTCTCTAACTGTTTTGGAAAACGTCCGTTTCCCGTTGGATCAATTTTCAAAACTACCCTTAGAAGCCAGAAACCTGACTGCACAAATGCTTCTGAACGCTATGGAGATGCCCGGTTCGGCCAACTTAACTCCCGGGGAACTTTCCGGAGGCATGATCAAGAGAGCCGGCATAGCCAGAGCCCTGTCTCTCGGAGCAACTATTCTTCTATTAGACGAACCAAGCGCAGGACTTGACCCTATAACTGCGGCCAACTTAGACCAAACAATACGCAAACTTCGCGACAATCTAGGGGCAACTTTCGTCATTGTCAGTCACGAATTGAAAAGTATTTTTAGAATCGCAGACAGATGCATCATGCTTGATCCAAAAACACGTTCCATCATCGCCGACGGGGCACCTAACGACTTACAAAAAAATTCTCCTAACCCGTGGGTTAGACAATTTTTTAATGCTCAACCTGATGCGGAGTAGAAATGGGAGTTAAAACAAATTATTTCAGATTGGGCCTGTTTGTAGTCGCTGCCATTGCAGCGGCAATCGCCTCTATCCTTATACTTCTCGGCCCGAGCCTTGGAAAGCCGTACGCAGAAATGGAGACGTATTTCCAATTTTCTATCAGCGGACTAGAAGTCGGAGCCCCGGTTAAATTTAGAGGTATCCAGGTCGGACAGGTTCAAGAGATTCTCTTATCGACGGAAGCCTATCCGTCTTCTTCTCAAGAAATTCTTTCTGAGACCAAAGCTGTTGCCGTTGTAAGAATGAGAATGGAACTGGCTGGAAAGGAAGTTGAATCCCACCTTCAGGACTATATTAATCACGGTCTGAGAATCCAAACACAGCTTGCGGGCATCACCGGCTCCTTGTATCTCTCTGTAGATTTCCTGGATCCGAAGAAATATCCCGCAGATCGTGTTCCTTTTGATTGGAAACCTAAGTATTTGTTCATTCCGTCAGCTCCAAGCTTGAGCAATGAAATTGTTGAAAATGTCAAAGGCTTCCTTGCCAGTCTTGATTCTTTAAATATCAACAAAGATCTCCAGGAAACCGTCCCCGTGATCCAATCTCTCATTGCTAATCTTGAGAGGATCGCGAACGGAATTGATCCGTCCTCCTTTAATAAACTTGGAAGCTCTCTTTCCAACCTACTTAACCAAGCTGACAACAAGATCAATCAGTTCGACATCAACCAGCTGAACACACTCATTGCGCAGCTGGATAAATCTGCTGAGCAAATCGGCAACCTCAGTCAAAAAGCTGAGACTAAACAGCTCGTAACCAACCTGACAAACTTATCTCGTAATCTAAATCAGATGGTTTCTAACAATGGTTACGACGTAACGGTTACGCTTATGAACTTAAGTAAGATCGCACAAAATTTAAAGAATCTTACGAACAATATTTCGGGTTCCGCCTCTGAGTTTTTAGCACCAGCGCCAAAGACAGCAGAACCCTTCCAAGTTAATAAATAGGCACGCTTATGAAGAGAAGAACTCTTGCTTTAGGACTTTTAACCGGACTAGCCGGCTGCTCAATCCTCCCTGAAAGACCTCCGCTGAAGCTCTATACACTTCTTGCGAATCTAAACACTCAGGACTGCAGAGCACCGAAACGCCGTCTCTCCAGTGTGCGCATCAATTCCCCTATGATTGCGTCTCCCTATGACAGTACGCGCTGCTATGTGTTAATTAAGGACAACCGAATCTACAACACAGACATCAATAGGTTTTCATCTAATCCCGGCAACCTCATCGGAGACGGCTTACGCGAAGTCATACAAGACTGTGGACCATGGAATGTTGTCCTTTCTCCTAATTCCATCAGTACACCTGCTTATCAGCTCACGGTCTTTGTTTCCAAGTTCTTCATCAATGCTGTTAAGAAACCGTTTGCAGCTGTCGTCGAAATGGAAGTTTCTGTGGTGGCAAGCGTTTCCGGCAAACTGGTTTTCCATGAAACCTACAGCCAAACACAGAACACGCCAACAGACGATATGCCGGGAGCCGTGAGCGCCTTTGATGTCTGCCTCGAGAACATCTTCAAGACATTAACCAACGACCTCAATAAGCAAGCCACAAGAATGTGAGGTTAGCGTGCTTGTTCCTCTCTGATTTAAGCTCACTCTGGACTCGCGCCTTCTCCTAATCCGAAGAGGCGAGGGGAAGGCTATAGGAATTCTGGAAATAATGAAATCGATAACGCGTCGCGCCTTATTAACGATTCTCGCCGGTTTTTCTTTTTTTAATCCGGCAGCAGTCCTAAGCGCAAAAGAAAAAGAGTTAGCGATTTTCTATAGTTTCTCGGGAAACTCTAAGAGAGTCACAGAAATTTTTCAAAAATTAGAGCACTGCGATATCTCAGAAATTAAAACCTTGGAGCCTTATAACGCTTATGACGCGAGAGAGGACAGAAAGAAGAGAGAACTTCCTCCCATCTCACCGTTGAACATAGATTTGGACAATTACCGAAAGATCGTCCTGATTTTTCCTGTCTGGGGGTACACGCCGGCTTTGCCGATGCAAAGCTTCCTGAGGAAACATTCACTAAACAACGAAGTGGAAATTATTTCCGTAGGTGTCGGACGGCTAGGCGGAATGTATGAAGACGTCCATAAGCTGCTTCCTCACGCAAAGATCACACGCTTCACACACGTCCCTAGGGCCTCCGACCTCACTGATAGGGAACTTGAGACGATGCTCCGCAATCGATCTTTGCCTCCTTCAATGCATGCCATACTCACAAAAGGCTTGGATGCCTACAAAGAAGAAATTAAAGCGCGCATTGATTTCACAAATGCAGAATTTGCAAAGATGCTTCCGAGAACGGCCACATGGTGCAAAACACCACAGGTAAAGCCTAAGCCGCGTCTAAGTACCAATCCTGCACCTGACTGTCTGAGTTTTCAAAATAATATTCTGTATTTCAATGGGCAGCCCATCGGCATGGGCGTCTTTTATGATGCACTTCCTTCGGAAGGAAGCGAAGTAACAATTTCCGGTTCGACGAACGCAGTCTGAAATCTCATTAAGCGTTAGCATTTTCTTGTGAGCTGCGATTGTTCACCGCAACTCACAAATAAAGGGACGATGTTGAGTTACATCTTCCTTAATAAAAATTGAAGCGAACTTTAAGCTCCTTATTTCTTCTTTAAAACTATCAGATGTCTTTCAGTATCCAGGAAGGGAACTTTCAGCTCTATCACTTTCTCCACACCAACACCGGCCGGAAGCTCGTTAATTTCCTCGACCGGATACTTGCCTTTCATGGCTAGCCATCGTCCATTCTCGTCAATTAAGTGCTCAGTTAACGTCACGAAGCTTGCTAATGAAGAGAATGCTCTGCAACTAATTAAATTAAAAGGCTTTAATGGATGAAAATTTTCAACTCTTTCATTAAAAGCATTGACATTCGGAAGTTTCAGTTGAATGACCGCTTGTCGGACAAAAGTTATTTTCTTATTAACCGTGTCGATTAAATTAAAGTCAAAATCTTTCAAGAAGATTGACAAGGGAATAGCAGGTAATCCCCCGCCACACCCAACGTCCAAAGTTCTGTAACCTACTTCTGATCCGTACAACTTGAAATAAGGAAGTAGCGTCAAAGAATCCAACAGATGTTTTCTAATTACGTCCCCTTCGTCTCGAATCGCTGTAAGGTTATAAACTTTATTCCATTTCAGCAACAGCTCGGAGAAAGAAATCAACTTTGAAACCTCTTCTTCACCGGCTGTTATCCCGAGCCTTTCCAATCCTTGGATGAGTTCTTCTCGATTCTTTTCCATATTTACTCCTTCTTTCCTCGGTATCGTTTCAGATAAACGAGAAGGATAGAAATCGCCGCAGGTGTCACCCCGGAAATATTTAAAGTCTCCCCAAGTGTTCTCGGTTTGATCTTTTTCAATTTTTGTGTGATTTCAAACGACAGGCCCTTTGCAGAATCGTAATCAAAATCTTCTGGAATAACCGTCTCTATTTTTTCCAAGTTCTTCTGAACTTCGGCTTTTTGTTTGTCTTCATAGCCGGAATACTTAACTTTAGTCGTAAGCGTTTCAGCGTCTTCGTCCGAAAGATAGGGCGGAGGCAGCAGCGATTCTCCGTCTTTTGTCTTCAATAATTTGAGTTTTTGATAATCTACTTCCGGTCGTTTCAGCATTACATAGAGTTGTGATTCCTTAGAAAGTTCAGCGCCCACAACTTCTTCTAAGCTGAATTTATCCAGTACACCGGGGTTCACCCAAATACTTTTAAGACGTTCTGTCTCTCTTGCTAACCGCTCTCTTTTTTCTTGGAAGAATTTCCAGCGCTCTTCTGACACAACTCCAAGCTTATAACCGATCTCAGTAAGTCGTTCATCTGCGTTATCTTCCCTCAGGCTCAGCCTATATTCTGCCCGCGAGGTGAACATACGGTACGGTTCATTCACGCCTTTGGTGATCAAATCATTTACCATCACACCGAGATAAGCTTGATCTCTGCGGAGCAGGAAAGGCTCTTCATCTCTAATTTTTAAAACTGCATTGATACCCGCCATCAAGCCTTGGGCCGCGGCCTCTTCGTAGCCGGTAGTACCGTTTACCTGACCTGCCAAGAATAAATTATCAAATTCTTTACTTTCAAGATTGTCTTTCAAATGGGTAGGATCGTAATAATCATATTCAATCGCGTAACCGGGTCTTATGATGTGTACATTTTCCAAGCCCTTAATGGAATGAATGAAATTCACCTGAACGTCGTAAGGCAAACTTGTTGAAATTCCGTTGGGATAATACTCATAAGTATTTAACCCTTCCGGCTCTAAGAAGACATGGTGAGAATTTTTAGAAGCAAACTTGTGAATTTTGTCTTCGATTGAAGGACAGTAACGAGGACCTATCCCTTCAATAACACCTGTAAATAAAGGCGAACGGTCTAAACCTTTCCTAATAAAGTCATGAGTCGTTTGGTTCGTATCTGTTATCCAACAAGGCACTTGCTGCGGATGATCCTCAGGCGAACCCATGTAAGAGAAGACCGGTACCGGCTCGGAATCGCCCAACTGCCTTTCACATTTAGAAAAATCGATTGTTCTTCCGTCTAATCGCGCAGGTGTGCCTGTCTTCAAACGAGCTTTAGGTAACCCTAGCTCCGCCAGATTAATTCCTAAATTTACCGAAGAAGGGTCACCGGATCTGCCGGCAAGGTATGAAGTTTGTCCGATAAATACTTTACCGTTCAAGAAGGTACCGGCGCACAAAACGACGGCCTTAGCCTTTATCGAGATTCCTGATCGTAAATAGACACCGGCAACTTTCCCGTTTTCAAGAAGCAGGGCGTCAACAGCTTCCTCAATCAAAGACAAATTTTCTATTGCTTCGATTCTTGTCCGCATCTGATATTTATAGAGACGCCGATCAATTTGTGCTCTCGTAGCGCGAACGGCTGCACCTTTAGACGCATTTAAAACCCTAAATTGAATACCGGAAAAATCCGTAGCTTTTGCGATTAAACCATCTAAGGCATCAACTTCTTTAACTAAATGGCTTTTTCCGATGCCCCCAATAGATGGATTGCAAGATTGCTGGCCCAAATTGTCCAAATTATGGGTTACTAAAAGCGTTTTAGCTTTCATTCTTGCGCAGGCGGCTGCTGCTTCAATTCCGGCATTTCCTCCGCCAACAACAATTACTTCGTATTCATTTGGATAACAATAACTCATCTTTTTGTTCCACGTGAAACAGCTTACTTGCCAATACAAAAACCACTAAAGATTTTTCCTAAAAGATCGTCAGAAGAAATCTTCCCAGTAATTTCTCCCAGCTCATCGGAAGCTCCTCTTAATTCTTCTGCAAATAACTCCAATTGAGGGCTAGTTGAGTTAAGGTAAGAAGCGGCTCTCTTTAACGATTCTTTTACATTAAGCAGGTTATGGATATGACGCTCTCGAGCCATATAGATTGACTGATTTTCTGAAAAACCTGCCAGTTTCAGAAGTTCGGATTTCAATTCCTGCATCCCTTTTCCGGTAACAGCTGAGGTTTCAATGATCGTTCCACGTGAAACATCTTTTGTGTTCGGAAGAGGAGTTGAGATAAGATCGACTTTATTCAAAACAGTAATGATAGGAACATCTTTCCCTTTAATCATTTTCAGAGCTGTTTGCATCGAGTCTTTATTCTTATTTTGCTGATCTCTAATATCTCGAATTTCTAAAATAACATCTGCTTTGGATATCTCCTGCTTCGTCCTTTCGATACCAATCTGTTCAATTCGATCTTCTGTTTCACGAATACCGGCCGTATCTACGAAGTGGAAAGGAACTCCGGAAATAATTAAGTCAGTTTGAATCTTATCTCTAGTAGTACCGGCAATATCAGAAACAATAGCAATTTCTTCGCCTGCTAAATAGTTCAAAAGACTGGACTTGCCAACATTGGTCTCGCCAACGAGAGCAACTCTCAGACCGTCTCGCAAGATCTCGCCCTGACGCGCGGAATCCAGAACGCTCTCTAATCTATTCTGAATATCCTCTAATTTCTCCTGACTCTGGTATTCAGACAAGAAATCAATTTCTTCTTCAGGAAAATCTAAAATAGCTTCAACTTCAACTCGAAGATTAATTAACGCATCATTTAATGCATTAACCTTATTAGAAAACTCTCCGGTTAGAGAACGAGATGCTGCTTTTGCGGCGTTACGGGAATTTGCTTCGATAAGATCTGCTACAGCCTCAGCTTGAACTAGGTCAATTTTCCCATTCAAAAAAGCGCGCTCCGTAAACTCACCGGGCAGAGCCTGTCTCAAGCCGAATTCTTTCCCGAAGATAAGCACTTCCTGAACAATCCAGTTAAGAAGAACTCTGCCTCCGTGAACCTGCAGTTCAAGTACAGATTCTCCCGTATAAGAAAAGGGGGCCCGAAAATAAATCACAATTCCGGTATCCAATATTTGACCCTGAGTGTCTCTGATTGGAAGCAATTCTGCGTAGCGAGGTTTTATTTCTTTTCCCGGGAACATCTTCTGGAAAAGAGCTTTGACGTCTTCTTCCTCGCCGGAGATTCTAACGATACCAACACCCGCGTTTCCGTTTCCGGTTGCTATTGCTATGATTGGTGAAGTTTTCACTAAAGACATTTAGATACCTAAGAATGAGTTTGAAGCAGAATAACAACGAATTGTCCCGTCTAGTCGGAGCCGCAATCGCTGTCCTAATCGCACTCCCGATCGCCGCCTGGGTAGGCAGCTTCATCGGTGACTCTTACACTGCCCGAGCAACGGCCTACATTTTAATCCTTGCATGGTCTGTGCTCGGTGCAGGAATACTTTGTTTCATTACCCGAAATTCGACCAAACCTGTGACCGCTGTCTCCTTAATTCTTTGGATCATCAGTGTTTGGGTCTGGCCGATTCTGCTTTTGGTTTATTGGAAAAAAAAATAAAACCAAAAGTGGCGCAAAAAAAATTTCGGGTCCGACTCAGAGAGAAGGACCCGATTTTTATTAGTTAGACTGCCGTTTTATTCTGTCTGCCTCTATTTGTTTGTTCACAACATATTGCTGAATGATCGACAAGATATTGTTGACAAGCCAGTAAAGAACCAAACCGGAGGCAAAGAAGATAAACATAATACCGAAGACAAACGGCATAATGGCCATCATTTTTGCCTGGACAGGATCAGGAGGGGTCGGGTTCAGTTTGAACTGAATGACCATCGTGATGATCATAAGAATCGGAAGAATGAACCAAGGATCGGGAGCTGCCAAGTCAGTAACCCAGAAAATCCAAGGAGCATCTCTCAGTTCAACAGAAGCCAGAAGCACCCAGTACAAGGCTAAGAAGACGGGAAGCTGCAATGCAATCGGGAGGCAGCCGCCGACAGGATTGATCTTCTCTGTCTTGTACATCTCCATCATTGCCATGTTAAGACGCTGCTTGTCGTCGCCGTATTTCTCTTTAAGCGCTTTCATACGCGGACCGAGATCTTTCATCTTAGCCATAGAGCGGTAGCCGGCCAAGGAGAGCGGATAGAGAATGGCCTTAACGATACAGGTCAGCAGAACAATCGCCCAGCCCCAGTTACCGACAATTCCGTAAAGGAAGGAAAGAAGCCAGTAAATCGGTTTAGCTAAGAAAGTGAGCCAGCCGTAATCCACAACTAAGGACAGCCCCGGAGCAATAGCATCAAGACGGGTCTGATCCTGAGGACCGGAGTAGAGCGTTGCTTCGATTGTCTTAGAGGAGTTAGGCGCAATCGTATCCATCTGCTGGATGCTTCCTACGGCATAAAGCTTCTCGCCTACCGTATTCGTGTAGTTTTCACGTTCTACGCCTTGTGTCGGAACCCAAGCAGAGACGAAGTAGTGCTGAATCATGGCAATCCAGCCGTTATCTGCTTTTGCCTGGAAATCTTTATCCCCGTCGGCAATGTCAGAGAAACTGACCTTCTGGAACTTATCCTTATCGGTGTAAACAGCGGCACCGGTATAGGCGTTGACCATGGTGCTTTCGCCTTCAGGCTTTTCACCGTCGCGAGTCAGCTGATAGTAAACAGACGGCTTGATCTCGGATGCCGTGTTATTAACCACTTCATGAGAAACTTTGATGCCGTAATGACCGCGTTCGAACGTGAAGCTCTTAATGACTTTAACACCGCCGGATTCGCCTTCAAACTTAACGGTGAGATTGTCCTGACCGTCAGCCATCTTGAGCGGACCGGGGACTAATTTAAATTGAGTCTTATGAGTCGGGTAAGGACCGCCGATTAAACCGGTCTGCGCTAAATAAGTTCTTCCTTTTTGTTCCGTAAAAAGAACCACATCAGCAGGCGTTTCAGCCTTGTTTCCGAGAATCATGCCGACAAGGCCGGTATCCGTCCAAGGAATGGTCTGTTTTTCTTTTCGAAGTTCAGAACCGATGATGACGGCACCTTCCGGATCAAAGGAAAGCTTGAGGAGGTCTGTTTCAACCTGAATCGGCTCAGCCTTCACTGCTGTTTTAGCTTCAGCAGGCAGAGATGCTGTCTGCGACTGGCTCGGAAGGGCTGCCTCATTCTTAGGTGCTTCCGTCGTCGCAACCTGCTGGGTTTCAGCCCCGAAGAAAGACGGGCGGCCGTTGTAGACTTCCCAACGGTCGTACAGCATAAAGGCGGAAAGACCGAAAAGAATCCATAGGAGGGCTCTTTGAATATCACTTCCCATGATTTGATTTCTCTAATTTAGATTGAAAAAAATACGCCTGAGATTCCTGATCCGAACAATCCCGGCACCAACAATTCCATTTGAATTTGTCAGGAACTTCGTCAATTCCGCTTCCCCCGAAGGGATTGCAGCGGAGGATCCGAAAAAACGTAAGCCAAACTCCTCGGATGGCACCGAATTGCTGTATGGATGTATAGGAATATTGAGAACAGGTAGGAAGAAACCGACAGTTGTGGCCAACCCAAGGCGAAAAAAGAAACTGGTAACCCCTGATCATGAAAAGACAGAGATTTTTAATCATCTTTTTTTCCTTGATCAAGAATCTGAATTCTTGCCTCTAACTGGTTCAACAGTCGGTTCGCATCCTCCGACAATTCTTTTTTAAGAGAGTTTAGACGGGCGCCTTCAGCAGGCACCGGAACTTTCTTTTTTAAGCGGAGAACGAATGTTCGGCTTTGGAGTGCGGAAGGGGACTCTGCGGGATGAGCAAGAACCGAGTGCCTTATGGCTTCCCTCAATATTCTTTTCACCAGATTTCGGTCAACTGAACGTTTAGAAAAATGTTTTCCGACCGTAAGACCAAATCTTGAGGAGACTTTTCCTTGGGTAAGGACTGCCTTCAACTCGAACCATTGTCCAGAAAGTCTAACAACCCCTTTCCCTCTTGCTTTTAAAACGGTCAAAAAATCCTGAGACTTCTTGATTTTTGCTTTTTGAGGAAAAGAATTAGCCCGGCCCCCTAACGCCATCGTTAATTTGAATAATCCTTAAGGATTAAAGAGCTAAAACGTGACGTCCTTTGCGACGACGAGCAGCAAGCACCTTACGGCCGCCGCGTGTACGGCTGCGAACGAGGAAACCGTGTGTACGAGCACGTTTAACCTTAGAAGGCTGATATGTACGTTTTGTTGCCATTTTTATTCCTTTTAAATCGGCCAGGCGAACGGCCGCAAAAACTAAAATTACTAATGCTTTTAGGGGACCAGTCCCCTAATTTGAGAAACCACATATTAGACTTCATTAGAACGTAACTTGTCAAATTAAAAGAAATTATTTTGTTACGGCTTTTTATGAAGCCCCCGCTTTTGAGCGCTCTTCCTATTAGCAAAGGAACCTGTCTCAAAATTTAAGCAATCGCGGCTTAAGGCGTTTTAGACGGTGTTTAGCGCCTTTTTATTTATACCTGCTGTACCCCTATTATCTTAATAGGAGATAACGCCAAATAAGGTACAATGATCGTTTAGTTTGAAAATAGACTTAGAGTCGACAAGTTATTCTCGGAAACTTAAATGCATGAAGTTTGGAAGTCGGTGTTAGGCTTTCTCAAGAATACTATTCCTGAAGAAGTCTTCGTTCCGTGGTTTGGAAAGGTTGAATTCACTGAGGACAGCGAGCCTGACATTATTAATATTAGAGTACCTTCTGTTCCTCATAGTAAATTCATCAAAGCGCAGTATGAAAAAGATATTGAGGAAAAAGCCTCCGAAATCTGCGGTCGTGAGATAAAACTTAAAATAACGGTGAAAGACCCTAACAAAGGCGCGATGATTTCCGAGCCTTTGCTCGGGCCTGCCAATACTCTCCCGGAAGAGGAAAAAGCCCCTAAGTCCATTGATGAAATTGCGACCAAGTGCGGTCTTCACTCCGGTCTGACTTTTGACACTTTTGTGATCGGAAACGCTAATCGCGTCGCAAGAAGTTCGGCAATGCTAGTTGCGGAATTTCCCGGCGAGCGCTGCAATCCCTTATTTATTTACGGCGGCGTCGGTTTAGGAAAAACGCACCTGATGCACGCGGTCGGCCGAAAGATCCTCGAGGATAATCCCAATACCAATCTTTTGTGCATCTCAGCGAACCGCTTTATTAATGAGGTCGTTTCTCTGTCTGCTGGCGGCCGCTACTCTGACGAGAAGATTCAAAAGTTTGACAATAAATACAGAAATCTCGATGCTCTTCTGATCGACGACGTCCAGTTTTTATGCAAGCGCGGCGGAACACAGCAGCGTCTCTTTAATATTTTTGAAGCTCTGCTTCCAAAAAACAAGCAGATAATTTTGACCTGTGATACCTATGCTCGCCAGTTATCTGACTTTGATGAGCGTTTGATTTCAAGATTCGGAGCCGGTCTATCCGTCTCCATTGAGCCCGCCGAGTTTGAATTAAGAGCCGCGATTCTTTTACAGAAGGCCAAACAACAGGGCGTCAAACTTCCGTTAGAAGTTGCTTACCTTATTGCTACTCGTTTAAACACGAATATTAGAGAGCTCGAGGGTGCTCTTAATAGCGTGATTATGCGTGCGGAAGTCTTTAAAAAACCTATTACCGAGGAGCTTGCTAAAGAGGCTCTGCAGGGAATTACGGGAACAGGGCGTATCTCAATTGAAAATATTCAGCAGTCCACTGCCGAGCATTTCAATATCAAAATTGCAGATATGCACTCAAAGAGAAGAGTGGCCAATGTCGCATATGCGCGCCAAATAGCGATGTATCTTGCAAAAGAGCTGACTCAAAAGAGTCTTATTGAGATCGGATACGCATTCGGCGGAAGAGACCACGCTACCGTTCTATATGCTGTTAAGAAAATCACAAAGGAACGTGCTCAGAATCAAGAGCTGAATCACACGCTTCATTTGATTGAACAAGATTTAAAAAACTGGAACTAACGGAGATCGATAATGAATGAAACTAAGTTAGAAAACGGACCTGCTGCTGTAAATGAAGGCATTGATAAAACGGCCGGAACCTCTGTATTCATTAACTCCAAAAAAGAAAATATCTTTAAGCCCATTCAGGCGGTAAGCGGCGTTGTACAGAGAAAACAGCCTTTGCCGGTCCTTTCGAACATCTTGTTTGTTCAAAAAGGCAAGCAGGTAACCTTAGTCGCAAACGACCTCGATCTCCAAATCCTGACTGTTGCGGAAATAGGTGAAGAAAATTCAGAAATGTCTACGACGATTTCCGCAAGAAAACTGACAGATATTCTGGCGACGCTTCCCGACACCAATCCGCTTTCTTTCTCCAAAAAAGGTGATCACGTAGTCCTGAGCTCCGGTAAGAGTAAGTTCGAACTCCAAACAATCAGCGCAGAAGAGTTCCCGGTCATTACTGAAGTAGATTTGGAACATGCTTTTACGATGAGCTGCCTTCGGTTCAAATATCTCCTGAACATGGTCTCTTTTGCCTGCGCAGTCAACAATGTCCGTTACTTCTTGAACGGCGTTTATATCTGTGCAGAAAACAACAAAGTGAGAGGCGTTGCAACCGACGGTCACAGACTCGCACTTTGTGATGTAGAAGCGGAAAAAACAGCAGATAAGAAACTTGATGCCATTTTACCCAGAAAGACGGTTAAAGAACTCGTTCGTCTGATTCCTGACTCTCAAGACCCCATTGAGGTCTACATTTCCGAACGCCAGATTAAATTTAAGTTCGTCGGCATTGAGATTTTGTCCAAACTTGTTGAAGGCCGTTACCCGGACTATCAGCGAGTCATTCCCGAACACAATGAAAAAGAATTCAGAGTCGGACGTCAGGAATTATTAAGCTCGCTCCAGAGAGTCGCAACTTTAACAGCCGACAAACTTATGGGAGTCCGCTGGAACCTTACACCGGGCCACCTTAATGTCGCTGCCAACAATGCGGACATGGAGGAAGCCGAAGACGAAATCTCCGTTGAATACAGTGGCTCTCCGATTGAAATCGGTTTTAATGTCGCCTACCTCATCGAAGTTTTGAATGTATTGAAGAACGACTCAGTCAGGATTTCCCTGGGCGAACAGAAAAATCCGGCTTTAATCAGAATGCCAGATAACGACAACTTCAAGTTTGTCGTGATGCCCATGAAAATTTAACTTTGAAATTCACGGTCAGAATATTAGGTAAGCCAAATAATGAGTGAAATGCAAGACAAGAATTACTCTGCCGAGGAAAGCTACGGAGAGGACGCGATTCAGGTATTAGAAGGTCTGGAGGCTGTTCGTAAGCGTCCCGGCATGTACATCGGCGATACGTCTGACGGAACAGGACTTCATCACCTTGTCTTTGAGGTCGTCGATAATTCGATCGATGAAGCCTTGGCCGGTTATGCTGATCACATTAATGTCACCATCAATCGCGATGAGTCCATCACCGTCGTTGATAACGGACGTGGTATTCCGACCGATGTAAAAATGAGCGACAAGCACGAACCAAAAAGAAGTGCGGCTGAAATCGCTCTTACAGAGCTCCATGCAGGCGGAAAATTCAACCAAAACAGCTATAAAGTTTCCGGAGGCCTCCACGGCGTAGGCGTATCTTGCGTTAACGCTCTTTCTTCCTGGTTAAAACTCACTGTACGCAGAGAAGGAGTAGAGCACTACTTAAACTTCAAAAAAGGTGTTCTTCAGGACAGACTCACTGAGAAAGTTCAGACCCCCACGGGCCCGGTTGAAATCTCTCCGATGCACGTCAGTGGAGCTACCGATCGACGCGGCACCGAAGTCCAATTTTTACCAGATGCGGAAATTTTCGGTACCGTTGATTTCCACTACGAAGTTCTTTCTTCACGCCTTAGAGAACTCTCTTTCCTCAACAATGGTGTCAAGATCCACTTGGCAGACTTAAGAAAAGGAAAAGACGAAGTTTTCCAATTCGCCGGAGGTGTGAGCGGTTTTGTCGATTTTATTAACAGAGACAAAACAAAAATCCATGACAACTGTTTTTATACCAACAAGACAGTTACAGTGAACCCGGAGGAAAATATCAACGTCGAAGTCGCCATGCAGTGGACAGACGGCTACACGGAAAATTTCCTCGCATATACAAACAATATTCCTCAAAAAGACGGCGGAACGCATGTCAACGGTTTAAGAAGTGCGATGACAGCTGTCATCAAACGTTATATTGAGGAATCTGAATTTGCAAAGAAAGAGAAGATCGACCTCACCGGTGAGGATATTCGCGAAGGCTTGACCTGCGTTTTATCGCTGAAAATGCCTGAACCGAAATTCAGTTCTCAGACAAAAGATAAATTGGTCTCCTCTGAAGCACGCCCTGCAGTAGAACAGGTAGTTAGAACCGCTTTGGAAAGCTACCTCCAAGAAAATCCAAAAGACGCAAGAATCATCTGCGAAAAGATTATGGACGCTGCCCGTGCTAGAGAAGCAGCTCGAAAAGCCAGAGAAACAACACGCAGAAAAGGTCTGCTCGGCTCGGCAGGCCTTCCCGGTAAATTGGCTGATTGTTCGGAAAGAGACCGCTCTCTCTGCGAAGTCTTCCTCGTGGAGGGTGACTCCGCCGGCGGCTCTGCAAAACAAGGTCGTGACCGTTCTTTCCAAGCGATCCTGCCTTTGCGAGGAAAGGTTCTTAACGTTGAAAAAGCACGAATCGAGAAACTGATTTCCAGTGAGCAGATTGCAACCTTAATCGCAGCCCTAGGTACCAGTATCGGTGATGAATTTGATCTGGATAAACTGCGTTACGACCGTGTCATCATCATGACGGATGCTGACGTGGACGGTGCGCATATCCGTACTCTGCTGCTGACGCTTTTCTATCGTCAAATGCCGAAACTCATTGAAGGAGGTCATGTTTATATCGCTCAGCCTCCGCTGTACAAAGTTGAATACGGTCAGAAGACGAAATACATCAAAGACGATAAAGAACTTTATACATTCCTCGTAGATCAGGGCATTACAGGAACTAATCTTTACGTTTCTAAAGAAGCCTTTGAGAACAAACAAGGAATTTCCGGCGACAAACTGAAGGAATACTTCTTAGCCTACAGCGACGCCCAGAATATTATTTCTAAGTTCTCTCGCTTTGTTGATGCCAGCGTCCTTACAGCAATTGCTGCAGGCGCAACGATTGACTTATCTTCAGACAAAGCAGCTGCTGATTCAATTGAGAAGCTGGTTGCTAAGATAACTGATCCGGCGATTTCTCTCGGCTACGCTGTAGAAGAAAACATTCCGACGATTATTGTTAAACGCACTCATTTTGGCAATATCATCGAAAGCAGAATTACACCGGCTTTCATTGAAACGCCGGATTATCTGACTTTGACAGCTGCATCCGTTACCTTTAAGAACCTGCTGCATGAGGGTGCCTGCTTAGTACGAACGACGAACAACAAGGAAACCATTCAGCCAATCTCCAACTTCAGCGAAGCCATTTCGTTCATTCTGAAGATCGGCAAAGCCGGTGTTAAAAAGATGCAACGCTATAAAGGGCTTGGTGAGATGAAGGCTGAAGAGCTGGAAGAAACCACAATGGATCCTACCAAACGCAGCCTTCTTAAGGTGAGAATTGAAGACGCCATTGCGGCAGACCAAGTCTTCACAAAATTAATGGGAGATGAGGTTGAACCGAGAAGAAGATTTATCGAGGACAACGCCTTGTTAGCGGGAAATATCGATACCTAGTCTCTAGTTTCGCTTCATGAAGGTCGGCTATGCCGGCCTTTTCTTTTAAATCTAAATAATTAAAGTTGGCTTTAACTCTTATAACTAACTATTTGCACCGAATTAAACTTCGATTTAACTCGTTTTTTTTTTTAATATTCCTTCCAAAAAACTCCTTCATTGGCCTCGGCCTGTGAAGGTCTGGCTGTTTTGGCTCTTATTCAAAAGCGGCATCAAACTAATTTCTCTAAAACAACCTTACAACCCAATCAATTGCTTGATCAAATCTGAACCTTCTTTTTTGGAAAAATTGTGAATAACTTCTGGCTTTAGTTGTGAATAAAAACGAGAGGGTCTATCTTGTTAACTGCTCTTAGTTAGTAGTCAGCAGGTTTTATCGCCCTTTATCAACAACATAATTATTTGTTTATAAAAGACAAATATAGGTTATCAACAATAATTTCTTAAGCTATTAATACTATATCTATTAATAATTAATATAAGAATTAAGTTGGTGCTTTGCTAACAGCGTTAAAAACTCAACTTTCCGGATTTAGTGAAAGAAACTGGTTATTTCTGAACAAAACAATCGCGAATCTTTTTGAGTTTTGTGGAAAAGACGTGGAAAAAGAGATAATGAAACGCAGGGAGCTCGATTTGTCCACATAAATTTACTGGCTGTTTGGGAATTTTGAACTAAGTTATCGCTTATTTAATTTACTGAATACATTAGATAAATTTAACTTATTAACATTTTTCTGAAACTCTATTAATACACATTTCATTAATAGATTAATAAAGGATATTGTGTATTGATTGTTTTATAGCGTGAATAACTACAAAGATTAGCTACTCAAACGGCTTAAACTCAATTGTGTTTAAAAATTTTGTTCAATTTTTAAAATAATAATAAATAAACAAATAGTTATCTTGTTAATAACTCTGTTGATAACTTGTCTGAGTTGGCGTTTTGGAAAAATTTTTCAATAAATTAAGAGGTGAGCGACTTCTAAACTCATGAAAATCGAAGTTTCATAAGTAAAATGGAGCAGATGCAGGCGAACTGCCCTACTAACTAAACAGTAACGGTCCAAAATGAAACCTTCTCGTATCGCTATTTTGTTGTTTGTTACTTCTTCCCTTTTGATGTCGACTGCTTGCGCGCCGGTATTAATTGGATCAGCAGCTGTCACAGGAGTTTCCGTTGCCGCGGATAGGAGAAGTGCCGGGGCGGTGGCAAACGATGGCGTTATCGAAGCAAAGTCAGCCATGCACCTCAGTCAGACAAATTTTGCCTCCAGTCATATCACCACAACTTCCTATGAGGGAAATGTTCTGTTGAGCGGTGAAATAGACTCCGAAGCCAGTAAGCAGAAAGCCACTGAAATCGTGAAGTCTATTAATGAGGTCAATAAGGTATATAACGAGCTCGCTGTGCAGGCTAATTCTTCTCTGACGACAAGGATGAATGATTCCATTACAGCAAGTAAGGTCAGAGCGGCTCTTCTGGATAACAAACAAGTAACCTTAACCTCTATAAAAGTAGTTGTCGATAGAGGAATTTGTTATCTGCTGGGAACAGTCACTCAAACAGAAGCCGAAATCATTTCCAAGATTGCTTCGAGAGTGCCGGGCGTTGTTCAGGTAGTTCGTCTTTTCACGATTATCACTCCCGAAGAGTTGGAAAAAAGACAGCTGATTGACTCAAAACTTCAGCAGAATGAAGCTGCGGAAGTTACCGAAGGAACGACTGAAGAAAACGGCAAGCTCACCTCGGAAGAGGGAGCCACTGAGGAAGTATCCGTCTCGCCTGTTAAGTTATAAAGTGTAAATAATAATTATTCTCATTAAATTTAGTTATAATGAGCCTTTCAAGGGGGCTCTCAAAGGTGAAAAACTTTCTAAATCTTATTGAGGTGCCGGCTATTCTTTTGCTGGTATGGGGAGCTGTTTCACATTTTGGCTTGTTTCCCGAGTTTCTGCTGCCGTCGCCGGAAAAGGTCTGGAGTAGTTTTGTTGAGCTTCTCGTCTGCGGTGAGCTCTGGAAACATATAGCAGCCAGTGCGGGCAGAGTATTCGGAGGATTTTTCCTTGCAATGCTCGTTGCGATCCCTCTGGCGTATTTCTTTTATTATTCGCCTGCATCTGAGAAAAGAGCAAAGCTGTTATTGGAGGCCCTTCGTTTTATACCTCCGCTCTCACTTATTCCGCTTTTGATTCTTTGGCTCGGAATCGGAGAGGCGGCAAAGCTCTCTATTGTGTTTCTAGCGAGCTTTTTTCCGATTTATTTAAATGTATTCTCGGGTTTTAAGCAAATCGATAAGTCCTATAAAGAGCTTGCTTTCATGCTTAGGCTCAACCGGATGGAGCGTTTTAAACACATCGAGTTTCCGGCGTCCCTTCCTAATATTTTTACAGGCCTGAGACTGGGTTTTGGTTATTCTTGGAGAGCTTTGGTCGGTGCAGAATTAATCGCGGCAAGTTCCGGTCTTGGATATCTCATCGGAGATGCGAGTGAAATGTCTCGAACTGATAAAGTTTTTGTGGGCATTCTTTGCATTGCCGTTCTGGGAGTTTTGGGAGACCAATTATTTCAACTGTTTGGAAAACGTCTGACTCCGTGGATGAAAAGCAAATGGTAACGGGTGTCACACTAAAAGGGATTTGTAAGTCCTTTCAGTCTAGAGGGAGAGTAGTATCTCCGCTTAAAGATTTTTCCTTGAATCTTGAGCCCGGAAAGTTGACGGCCGTGTTAGGAAAAAGCGGTTGTGGAAAAACAACGCTATTAAAAGTGATCTCCGGCTTGGAAGAACGCGATGCCGGGGAGATCTCCTTTTTTGACGAAGCAGGACGTCCTGTCAGCAGCCCGAAACTTTCCTTGGTTTTTCAGGATCCTCGTCTTTTACCTTGGAAGACGGTGGAGGAAAACCTTTCATTGGCTATTCGTCACCTGCCGGAAGAAGAACGCAAGCAAAGAATTAGAGAAGTTCTTGAGCTTGTGCGCTTGCCTGAAGTAGAAGCGCTGTATCCCTCCGAGCTATCAGGGGGCATGGCTCAGCGAGTTGGGTTAGCTCGAGGAATTATTGCAAAACCGGATTTGCTGCTCTTGGATGAACCCTTTAGCGCTTTGGATTTTATGACTCGCAGTCGTCTTCAAATGGACTTCTCTAAGATTCAGGATGAGCTTGGTATGACTATGGTACTGATCACTCATGATGTGAATGAGGCGGTCTTGCTGAGCGATAAAACCGTATTTTTAGAAGAAGGAAAAGTCAAACAAGAGGTGAATATTGCCTTACCAAAGCCGCGCCGCTTTGGAGACCAGAATTTACTTCCATTCCAGCAAACTTTATTTAATTTTTTTCTTACTTAACTTAGATAACTGAAATGAAAAAAACATTATTAGCTTGTTTATTCGGACTTGGTCTTGGTGCTTGTGTTAATGCTGCTGATGTGCAGGAAATTAATATCGCTTATGTAAAGGCACCGTTTAATCTCCAGAACATCGTGATGAAGCACAATCAGATGATGGAGAAAGAATTCGCAAAAGACGGCATTAAGGTCAAGTGGCACGACATCACTTCCGGCGCTAAACAGACACAAGCGATGGCGGCCGGCTCTCTGGATGCCAGCGCAGCAATGAATACTGCTTCTATTCTTATGGCGAATGCAGCCGGTAATCCGATTCGTATTGCAACCGGTGTGGCTCATCCGACGAGTTTGTTTGCGATCGTAGGTAAACCCGGACCTCAAATGAAAATTGAAGATTTGAAGGGGAAGACGGTTGTAGGTCCTAAAGGCACGGTTCTTCACCAGACACTTGTTGCAGCCCTTACCAGCAAAGGTATTGATCCTAAGGATGTGAACTTTATCAATATGGACATTCCGAAAGGAATGACGGCAATGATGGCTGGAAAAGCCGATGCTGCATTGTTAGCAGCAAGCGGCATTTATAAAGCTAATGAAGGCGGCGCAAAGACGATTGCAACTGCTCAGGGACTGATTCAGCCGAATCTCGTTTTCACGGTCAGCGGAAAATTTGCTAAGGAACATCCTCAGCTCGTTGAAAGATTGGTTAAGGTCAACAGAGAAGCTCATCAGTGGATCAAAGATCACAAGCAGGAAGCCCTCGAAATCGGCGCTAAAGAGCACGGAATTTCTGTCAAGACTGCTGAGAACTTAGCTGATGGAAGCCACTTTTATGACACTTTGACTCAGAAGGACTTAGATGAATTGGCTGCCGACCAGAAATTCCTAAGAGAGAACGGCATGATGGCAAAAGACGTCAACATTAAAGAAATTGTGCTGCCTACCGCGTTGAAATAATGACTGAAGTTATATCTGTATACGACGACGGAGTCCGCTTGGATATTCCTTTTGAGGCTTGTGTTCTATACCATGGACGAGACAGCATCGGGGGACTTTCTTTAGGCTACAGATTGCTCCGATTTGCTTTAAATAAGCTGACGGATGGTCGTATTCCTGAAAGAAAAGAAATTACCTTCAAAACGGCTTTCCCGGGACCCGGTCTGAGGGACGCCGTGGAGATGACCACAAGGGCTGTCACGAGAAAGGCTTATGAAGTCCTTGAGAACGCACCGGAAGGGACCCCTGAGGGTGTCTATGGTCACATGTATTTTGAGATTACTGTGGGATCTAGAACGCTTTGTTGTGCCCTTAAACCGGGTGTTCTTCCGGAAGAGTTCGTACAAACGGGAAGAGCGATCAAGAAAGGTAATTATTCCGAGCAGGATGCGCGTCACTGGAGAGAGCAAAAGGACGCCCTCTCCGAGGCGATTTGGAATATTCCTAACTTTGAGGATGTTCTGTCTTTTTCAATGAAAGAGTAGAGGCTTCCAGTGCCTGTTCAAAGGCGCTGTAGCTCGATCTAATCAGAGGTCCGCTGAAACAGCTGAGGAACCCCATATTCTTAGCTGTTTCAGCAAACTTAGAAAAAGTCTCCGGAGCGACATAGCGTTTTACTGGGATGTGGTACTTACTTGGCGCCAAATATTGACCGATAGTGAGCATTGAAACGCCGTGTTCCCGAAGTTCTTTCATCACTTCGAATACTTCATCATCTGTTTCTCCGAGACCTACCATAAGGCCGCTTTTTGTCGGAATGGAAGGTGAGCGCTCACTCCATGTTTTTAATAAATTTAGTGAATGAAGGTAATTACCTCCCGGCCGCGCTTCCTTATAAAGTCTTGGAACCGTCTCAATGTTGTGATTAAAGACGTCGGGCGGTGCAGAAAGAAGTTCATCAATTGCTCGTTCTACTCTTCCGCGAAAATCCGGAACAAGGATTTCAACTTTTACGCCCTCTTGCTTTCTTAGCTCGTGAACGCATTTCGCAAAATGCGAAGCTCCTCCGTCTTTTAGGTCATCCCGGTCGACACTGGTAATGACCACATATTTAAGCCCTAGAGTTTTTGCAGCCTCAGCTAGCCGTTTAGGCTCGTCCGGATCAAGAGGATCGGGGTAGCCATGCGCTATATCGCAGAAAGGGCATCGGCGGGTGCAAATATTCCCCATGATTAGGAAGGTTGCGCGCTTACCGTTAAAACATTCTCCCAGATTCGGACAGCAAGCCTGCTCGCAAACGGTCGTTAGGGTGTTGGAAGCGAGAAGATTCCTTACCTCTTTTATCGTTTGCCTATTGGGAGAAATTTTGATTTTCAGCCATTCAGGTTTTTTAAGCTTTTCTTGAGAGACGAACTCCTTGTAGTTTTTAATTTTTAAAACTTCTCGGTTTTTGTTGAAGTCCGAATGGTCCATACGTCAGAAGGGAGAGACAAACAAATTAGCGGCTAATTGTGTAGAAGGCCAGGAGAGGAAGGCAACGGCTATGCCGGAAAGCGTTAATAAGAAGCCGAAGAACAGTTCAAGCTGGATTGTCTTGAACATAACCATCGTGATTTTCTCCTGAGGGCTGGTTTTTAAAAGATGAGGCAGGAAGCTGGCTCTGGGAAGGGCCATGAGAACAAAAAGGAACGGCCAATAATGCTGATTCAGCGGTACCATCCAGCCAATAAAAACAAAGGGCAGGAAAATCATCAGCATATAAAGCGTGTTGGCAAGTTTTCGACCGCATGCAGCTACCAACGTATAGCGGCCGACAGATCTGTCATGGTCCAAATCCCGATAATTATTAACGAATAAGATAGCCGCTCCGATTAACCCGAGGCTAAGGCCCGGAACTAAAGTGAGCCAGTTAAAACTATGCGTTTGAAGCCAGTAAGTTCCGCTGACTGCGAAAAGACCGTAAAAAACTAAAACTAAAAATTCTCCGAAAGGCGTGTAAGCGATAGGTTTCGGTCCGCCCATATAGCAAAAGCCGCAGATAAGCGAAAGTACTGCAATACAAGCGATCGGAAGGCCGCCAATGACGATCAAGAGAATACCGAACAAGGAGCAAATAACAATGGAAAAGCCGACCATTTTCTTTGCTGCGGACATGGAGATCCAGCCTTTGGTTGTTGCTCTCGGCAAACCAACTCGCGTACCGTTTTCTGCTTTTTTAAGGTTGTAAGCGTAGTCGTTTACCATGTTGGACATGGCCTGAATGGAAACCGCTCCAAGCAATGTGAAAAGAAAAATCCATAGGTTCCACGTTCCTGCCAATGCCCCGGCAAAAGCAGTACCGACACAAACGGGAGCGGCAGCGATCCAAAAAGTTTTCGGCCGCATGAAGGCCATCCAGGCAGCAAAGGAGTGAGGACGGATTTCTTTTTTAACTACGCTTTTCACGAAACTGTTCCTTAATTTTTTCTACTAAAACTATTTTTGCTGATTCTAAAGTGGCGTTTTGCGCAATTTCGTTTAAGTTTACGATCCTTAATCCTTCGTAACCGCATGGGTTAATGTAAGAAAAGGGTTCAAGATCCGCACTGACGTTGAGCGCAAAACCATGATAGGAGCTATGGTTAGAGATTTTAAGGCCGATTGAACAAATCTTAGCCAGGTTAAAAAATTGGTTAGCTCCGCCGGGTTTGGAAACGTATATTCCCGGGGCCTCGGGGACTAGAAGTCCTTCGATCCCAAACTCTCTCATGACGGAGAGAACCGTCCGGTTGATAAGGTCGAGGAGTTCTTTCGGATAAAGATTATTTTTCCTTAGATCCATCAGCGGATATCCGACTAACTGCCCTGGCCCATGGTAAGTAATTTTTCCTCCGCGGTCCGTGTTAATACACCGGATACCTCTGATAGGTAATATGCTGTTTTTGAGACTGGTTCCGAGTGTGAAAACCGGAAGGTGTTCGCAGATCCAGAATTCGTCTTCGGTTGTTTGATCGCGTTTTTTTGTGAAGTCGATCATCTCCTGCCAAGCAGTTAAATAATCGACTTTACCCAAATCTCTAATAATCAATTTTTTTAAAGAACAAACTTAACAAGCGGATGTGCGGTCAAACTACGATAAAGGTCGTCCAACATATCTTGAGAAGTTGCATTCACCAAGAAACCCAGAGAGAGATAGTTTCCTTTTCCGGAAACTTTCATTTCAACTTCAGAGGCGTTAAAGTCCGGGGCGTGTTTTTCAATAATCGCCACAATTTGCTGGGCAAAATCATCGGTTCTTTGGCCGACAACTTTCATCGGGAATTCACACGGAAATTGCAATAAAGGGGCCGGAAGTTCTTCCGGCAGATCTTTTTTATCTTGTTCAGCCATTGTTTACTCGATAATCTGTTTAAAGGTTTTATAAATATCAGACAGTTTGCTCTTTTTTTCCGCAACATCAGCCACGGCGTAAAGAGGTACAGTTTTTAAGACCCTGTCACCAAGCCTGATGTTAATTCTTGCCAGCGGCTCATTCGTTGTTATCGGAGCCTTAATGAGCTCTTTTCTTTCAATGATCATTTCCACCTTGGGTGTTTTTTGTTTTTTTAAGTCGTTAGAGGAAACAGTGATGAAGACATCTTGTTTCGGAGCTAAGGCTATGTTTTGCTGTTCACCGTCAACGATGGGAATAACAGTGACCGGTTTGCCCTCAGAGAACACTTTTGCTGTTTCAAAATGATTGACCGAGCCCACTAAAGCTTGTGCAATTTCTGGAAGCAAGGCGTTTGAATCTGAATCGTGGACCAGACAGAGAACGATCCTGAGATTGTGTTCTCTTAGACGACTTGAAACAAAGGCTGCACCCAGCGCGACCTCTGATGAATTATCTAAGATAAAGAGTAAGTCAGATTTTTCAGAGTGACTGATTCGAATACTTGAAGGAAAGTTTTTGCCCTGAATCTCTACTGTTTGATCTGTTAATTGCCCAACCTCCTTAGGCAAGTTTCTGATGACAAATCCGACGTCTTCGAGCAGAGATTTCCCGTTTATCTTTTTATCAGATTCTGGCGCCTTAGATCGATCTTCTTTTTTGTCTGAGAGTGTTTCCAGCCAGTGAAACGCGATTTTGTTCGCTTCGGGTGTTTGTAGAAAGATTAATGCTCTTAACAGTTCTTTTACTGATATTTCTTTATCGGCCCCCAGCAAGATTCCCTTTGGAGATTGAAGTCCAGAGAGGATCTCAGGAGTAATTTTTATTGTGCTGTTAAGTTCTATTTTTTTACTTTCTACCTTCTCTAAGATTTCTTTTGCTAAACAAAAGCTATAAAGTTTTTTTGAGAATGGGACAAGAAAGTCGGTCGGTGCTTGTATAAACTGCTGACTTAACACATCGTAGGATAAGTTGTCGGAACCGGCTGAAGCACCGTTTAGCAATGGCAAGAATAGGAGCAGAGAAACAAAGAGTTTTGCTGCACGTTTTTTGAATTTCCTAAGCATGGCAATAAGTGAGGCTCCCCATTTTCTATCGCTTCAGTTGAGATAAGAGGGACTTATATTTCTTATTCTATGAATATAACCGCTAATTTCTAATATGAAAGATTATTTAGAGACAGAGTGTGTCGAAAAGATAAAAAAAGAATGCTTGCTGAAGGTTTTCGACGAGATTGATTCGACAAACGAATACCTAAAAAAACTCGTAAAGCGGGAAGCGATCCCTTTGGCTCAGCCAGTGCTCGTCGCGGCTCAAAGACAGATCGCCGGAAAGGGAACAAAAGGACGGAAATGGTTTGATTCGCCGACAAGTCTTAAATTCTCGCTGTTGATTAGTTTTAAAAGAGAACCGGAGAGACTGGCAATCCTTAGTCCCTACATTGCCCTAAAACTTAGGAAGGTTTTAGCTTCAGCAGCTAAGGAAGAAATAAAAATTAAATGGCCGAACGATCTTTATTGCCTCGGCGGCAAAACAGCCGGAATCTTGACAGAAGTAATCCATAAAAAAGGCAAGGTCTATTTAATCATCGGAGTGGGAATTAATCTAGCTCCGGATCCGGAAGTAATTAGAAATATAAATTCACCGGTTGGATCTCTGTTTAGTCACATTGAGCCCGATGAGATGAAGCGAGTTCGAAGCCTGATTCTGTCATGTGCATCTGAAGAAATCCTCCGAGCGGTAAGGAATCTTCCGCAGGAATTTTCTGCAGAAGAAATTAAAGATTGGAGCCAGTCAGATACTTATAAAGGACTGAGATTGAGACTCATCGAAGGTGAAAGAATAGTTTCTGAAGGGCAGAACGTAGGAATTGACAAAAAGGGGCGTATTCTTTTGCAGGACGGCCATCAACTCAAAGCATTTTGTATTGGAGAGGCTTCGCTAAGACCATGACGAATATTCTCGTAGATATCGGTAATTCGGCATTGAAATGGTCTTCTCTAGAAAACATGGAGAAGCCAAGAGCGTACCTGCACGGCAGTAAATCACAATTGAGTTCTGCTCTAGTCTCGGATTTGTTTAAATTACCTTTTGAAGAAGCCTGGGCTTGTTCGGTCGCTCAAAAGCCTCTGACAAACCAGTTTGAAGAATTAGTCGGTCGAAAGGGCGGCAAGGTTCATTGGCTGAGAGCTGAGGATAGATTTGAAGGTCCGCTGACGATGATCAATGAATATGACAGTCCCTCGAGATTGGGTGCCGACCGTTGGTTTGCTGCTTTGGGGGCAGCCTCTCAGTACTACGGGAACTCTATTGTCTTAGTTCAATTCGGAACAGCGACGACAGTGGACGAAATCAATTTCGAGAGAGATCGATACGTGTTTCTCGGAGGAAGGATTGCTCCGGGAATTGATGTTATGTTCAGGTCTCTAAAGGAAAGAATTCCCGCACTGAATGTAAGTTCTGGGGATTTAGTTGATTTTCCAAGGAATACAGAGGACGCAGTCACAACGGGCATCATAGAGTGCCAGATCGGTCTTATTAAAAACGCGGTAGAAAAACTTAAAAAGAAAAGTGATTGCGCCCCGGTAATCGTTGTATTGACCGGAGGCGGAATTGAAAGCTATGAGGCCTTGCATCGATGTGCTGTTGATCACCTGCCAAGAGCTCATATCAATACGAACCTTGTACTGAAAGGTTTAGCTCTGGAAGTTCAAAATAAAAGACTGGCTGTGTAAAACATACAACAATTAGAAACATTTGTAAGACGTGCTCAACTTGCGCACTCTGAATTGTTTCGTTAAGATGCACGTCCTGTCGCTGATGCACAACGCAGCAACGATAAACGGAAACGAAGTTTTACATTTGAAATTCTCCAGTCGCTTGACAGAAAATTTTAAACGAGTAAAATTTCAATTCTTCGCTCACGAAACTGAGCGGCGGCGAAAGCCGAAATGATCTTTAAAAATTTATCGACGACCGATAAGAGCGGGCACTAAGAAGTCTGCAGTGA
>ERZ1106981.349-NODE-349-length-37764-cov-57.322894_pt1 | contig 37764 bp, 38 predicted proteins | sample MGYA00403692_ERZ1106981 | MGnify/ENA primary metagenome ERZ1106981 (study PRJEB35170, sample SAMEA104062431) | human gut metagenome | biome: human gut; feature: human-associated habitat; material: faeces | place: Denmark | collected 2012-06-22 ... | reverse complement strand
TTGAAGCGCTGGTGCCTTCGATTCCATCGTGGGTGTTTGTTATCGCGCTGGTCGCGTTCATGACCGCCTTTAACCTGCGCAGCATCAAGTCCGTCGCCAACTTCAACACCGTTATCGTGGTGCTGCAGGTGGTACTGATTGCCGTGATCCTCGGCATGGTGGTGTATGGCGTATTTGAAGGCGAGGGCGCCGGTACGCTGGCCAGCAGTCGTCCGTTCTGGTCCGGCGATGCGCACGTTATCCCAATGATTACCGGGGCGACGATACTCTGCTTCTCATTTACCGGCTTTGACGGCATCAGCAATCTGTCTGAAGAGACCAAAGATGCAGAACGCGTTATTCCGCGCGCTATCTTCCTGACTGCGCTGATTGGCGGCCTGATCTTCATTTTTGCCACCTACTTCCTGCAGCTGTACTTCCCGGATATCTCGCGCTTTAAGGATCCGGATGCCTCACAGCCTGAAATCATGCTGTATGTGGCGGGTAAAGCCTTCCAGGTAGGCGCGCTGATCTTCTCCACCATCACCGTGCTGGCTTCCGGTATGGCGGCGCATGCTGGCGTTGCGCGTCTGATGTACGTGATGGGCCGTGATGGCGTATTCCCGAAAAGCTTCTTCGGCTACGTGCATCCGACCTGGCGCACCCCGGCGATGAACATCATCCTGGTTGGCGCGATCGCGCTGCTGGCGATTAACTTTGACCTGGTGATGGCGACTGCGCTGATTAACTTCGGTGCGCTGGTGGCGTTCACCTTCGTTAACCTGTCGGTTATCTCGCAGTTCTGGATCCGCGAGAAACGCAACAAGACGCTGAAAGACCACTTCCAGTATCTGTTCCTGCCGATGTGCGGCGCTCTGACCGTGGGCGCGCTGTGGGTTAACCTGGAAGAGAGCTCGATGATCCTGGGTCTGATCTGGGCCGGTATCGGTCTGATTTACCTGGCGTGCGTAACCAAAAGCTTCCGCAACCCGGTACCGCAGTACGAAGACGTTGCGTAATTACGCTTTATGATAAGAAAAGCCGGAGGGAAACCTCCGGTTTTTTTGTTTCTGGCGTCCGCTGCTTTTCCCCGCTGGCGGCTGTCGCTTTGCCGGGGGCACTGGGATGGCTTACTTCTCCTGTCGCATCACATTAAGCAGCGTATCCAACAGCCCTGGAAAACGGGCATCCAAATCGTCGCGGCGAAGCGAAATGAGATTTTCCCGCCCCTGAGGACGTTGCCAGATCACGCCGCTGTCGCGCAGCACCCGCCAGTGGTGAGTCATGGTGGATTTCGCGATATCTTCTTTGCGCAATGCGTTACAACTCTGCTCGCTGCCGTCGGAGAGCGTGCGAATGATTTCCAGCCGCAAGGGGTTGCCCAGGGCAAAAAGAACATTTTCGAGGCGAATTTGTTCACGTTCGGGGTGATTGGCGATCATAATATTCCTGTGTCGGCGGTTGTGCTGTTCACGCGAACAGCAACCCGTATCGGCGGCTGGCGGCTACTATACCCAAACTCCTTTTCTTGCGCCACGCGCGCCGTCGCAAGCTGACCGATAGCAGTGATAGTAAAAATAGTTCGAGTATACTCGTACAGTTGTACTATTATAGATGCCGTAAACCTAACTGCGGCAGATTTAGCCGCTCATTGACAGTCAAAATGACTAAGGACGCATCATGCCCCGACCCATCCCCCTCGAACGTTATCGCAACATCGGTATCTCCGCGCATATCGATGCCGGCAAAACCACCACCACTGAGCGCATTCTGTTTTACACCGGAATGAGCCATAAGCTGGGTGAAGTACACGATGGCGCGGCAACTACCGACTGGATGGCGCAGGAGCAGGAGCGTGGGATTACCATTACTTCCGCAGCGGTAAGCTGCTTCTGGCCCGGGATGGACTGCAGCTTTGAGCCCCATCGTATCAATATCATTGATACCCCGGGGCACGTGGACTTTACCATCGAAGTAGAACGTTCGATGCGCGTGCTGGACGGCGCGGTGATGGTCTATGACTCGGTCGGCGGCGTGCAGCCGCAGTCGGAGACCGTCTGGCGGCAGGCTAATAAGTATCACGTCCCGCGGTTGGCGTTCGTTAACAAAATGGACCGCCCGGGCGCCGATTTCTTCCGCGTGGTGCAAATGATGATCGATCGCCTGAAGGCCAATCCGGTGCCGATTGTTATCCCCATTGGCGCCGAAGAGCATTTCACCGGCGTCGTCGACCTGATAAAGATGCGGGCCATTCTGTGGGATGATGCAACGCAGGGGATGACGTTCAGCTATGCGCCTGTGCCTGATGACCTGCTGCCGACGGCTCAGGAGTGGCGGGAAAAAATGGTTTCGGCCGCGGCGGAAGCCAGTGATGAGCTGATGGATAAATATCTCGAAAGCGGCGAACTGAGCGAAGCAGAAATTGTGGCCGGGCTACGTAAACGCACGGTCGGCGGCGAAATCCAGCCGGTGCTCTGCGGCAGCGCCTTTAAAAATAAAGGCGTGCAGCGGATGCTCGATGCGGTCGTTGAGTTAATGCCGTCGCCGCTGGATATTCCGGCGATTCAGGGCATTGATGATAAGGGGCAACCGGCGGAGCGTCACCCGAGCGACGATGAGCCGCTGTCTGCGCTGGCGTTTAAACTCATGACCGATCCCTACGTCGGCCAGTTGACCTTTATTCGCGTCTATTCCGGGACGTTGAAAAAAGGCGATGCGGTCTTTAACCCGGTGAAGGGCAAGAAAGAACGTATCGGGCGCATCGTGCTGATGCATGCCAACGATCGCCACGAAGTCGACGAGCTGCATGCCGGTGATATTGCCGCCTGTGTTGGTCTAAAAGATGTCACGACGGGCGATACGCTGTGCGATCCGGATGCGGTCATCACTCTTGAGCGCATGGAGTTCCCGGAACCGGTCATTTCGCTGGCGATTGAACCGAAGACCAAGGCCGACCAGGAGAAAATGGGCATTGCGCTACAGCGGTTGGCTTCCGAGGATCCGTCGTTCCGCCTGCATACCGATGAAGAGTCCGGGCAGACGATTATCTCCGGGATGGGGGAGTTGCATCTGGAGATTATCGTCGACCGTATGAAACGCGAGTTCGGCGTTGAGGCGAATATTGGCCGTCCGCAGGTTACCTATCGGGAAACCATCCGTAAAACGGTGAAGGATGTGGAAGGCAAATTTGTGCGTCAGTCCGGCGGTAAGGGGCAGTATGGGCACGTCGTGCTGACCCTGGAGCCCTTGGCGGCGGGGAGCGGCTTTGTGTTTGAAGATGCCACTAAAGGCGGGGTCGTACCGCGTGAATACATCCCTTCTGTGGAAAAAGGGCTGCGTGAAGCGATGGGCACCGGCGTGCTGGCGGGCTATCCGGTTGTCGACGTTAAAGCGACCCTGACGTTTGGTTCGTATCATGACGTCGACTCCTCCGAAATGGCTTTCCGTATGGCGGCGATTTTCGGCTTTAAGGAAGGGGCGCGAAAAGCGGACCCGGTGATCCTGGAGCCGGTGATGCACGTCGAGGTGGAGACGCCGGAAGAGTACGCTGGCAATATTATGGGCGATCTCTCTTCCCGTCGCGGAATGGTGCAGGGGATGGAGGAGCGTTTCGGTAGCCAGATTATTCGTGCCGATGTGCCGCTGGCCGAAATGTTCGGTTATTCCACCACGCTGCGCTCGATGTCGCAGGGTCGCGCGACCTATAGCATGGAGTTCCATCATTACGCAGAAGCGCCGCGTAACGTGGCCGACGACATCATCGCCAGCCGCGCGAAAAGTTAAGTCAGTACTCCCGGGCTACGGTGACGGCCTGGCCCGGGTTAAACGATTTCCTGCGCATATTGCCACAGCGCTTTCAACAGGGCTTGTTTTTCACTATCGTCAGCATACTGTTGATACATCACCTGCAGTTCATCGGCATAGGCCTGCAAAAACTCCGGCGTAAAGACGTTACGGCGGTGCTCTAACCAGCGCTGCTGTTCGTTTTCATCAAGCGTACCGGGGAAGTTACGCGCGCGGTAGTTAAACAGCAGGCGCTCAATGCGTTTATCCGCAAACGTAATATCCAGCGCTGGCAGGTTACGCGGTTCGGTTTCCAGCACTATCTTCATCGCCGCGCGATCGGCATCGCTAAAGAATCCGTTGTACAGTTGGGCGTCAACATTATCCGATGGCACGAACGGTTCGGCTTCGGCATACAGTGCTACCACTTTCTCACGTACCTGCGGATTTGCGCGCAGCAGTTGGGCGTTCTCCAGGCAGTGCTGAATATTGATACCTAAACGGTCGGCATCCTGCGGACGCAACGTATTGGCCTGCGCCAGCACCGGGCATTTATTTAAATGCACCAGCTTAATTGGCGCTGCCGGTAAATCGCCGAGTTCGTCTCGCGGAGTATACAGGCGCTCGCGCAATGTATCGGCGTCGAGCTCCAACAACGGCGACATATCCCCCGCCAGGTCAACCATAATCACCGCATTGCGGTTATCCGGATGCCAGGCCAGCGGCGCGACCAGGCTAGTGTTGCCGCGGGCGGCGCCGAACATACCGGAAACGTGGACCAGTGGTTTCAACTGCGGCACGTCGATTAACGTCGCCAGCTTGCGTTTATTTCGATGACTGTACAGATAGTCAAACAGGCGCGGCTGATGGGTCTTCACCAGTTTCGCCATCGCGATAGTGGCGTACACATCGGCCATCGCATCGTGGGCATTGCTATGCTCTATGCCATTCGCGACGGTCAGATGCTCAAGGCGGAAGCTTGGCAGACCATCTTCATTTTCAGGCCAGTTGATACCTTCCGGGCGCAGGGCATAGCAGGCGCGCATCACATCCAGCAGGTCCCAGCGCGAATTATCATGCTGCCAGCTCCAGGCGTACGGATCGTAAAAGTTGCGGTAAAAAATATTACGGCTGACTTCATCATCAAAACGGACATTGTTGTAGCCGACGATACAGGTTTTCGGCACCGTGAACAGATCGTTGATGCGGCGGGCGAAAGCGGCCTCGTTGTCGCCTTTGGCCAGCGCTTCCTGTGGCGTAATTCCGGTAATCATCACCGCCTGTGGTTGCGGCAGGTAGTCGTCCGCAGGCTTGCAGTAGAAGACTTCCGGTTCGCCAATGACATTCAGATCGCTATCGGTACGGATGGCGGCGAACTGCGCCGGCCGGTCGAGCGAAGGGCTGGTACCGAAGGTTTCGTAGTCGTGGAAGAGGAATGTGCTCTGTATGATTTCGTTTTTTACTGTCACCTGATTTATGCGCTCGATGTTATATGTATTTGATTTTGGTTTGTTTTAACGTCTTTATTGCCTTTATTTGATAACTTTTGTACACCGCTAAACATGTCGATTACACCAGTACATGCGATATTGAGTACAGGATAAGTACATAAATCATCATTTAGCTGAGTACAAAATACAGAATAGCAATTAGCGACACAAAACTGCGTTCTCTCTATGGTAAACCATATTCGGGCCCGGCTGAAATCACTGATTCAGACGGGCTTGGGATCCGCATAACGCCTAAAGGGGTAATCAGCTTTCAGTTCCGTTTTCGTTGGGACGGCAAACAGCATCGTCTGGGGCTTGGACGTTACCCATCCTTAACGTTAAGAGACGCACGCAACAAGGTTGCCGATTTGCGCGAGGCAGTTGATAAAGGGATTGACCCCCGGATCATGGCCGGCGGGCCACGCGCCCAAAACAAGCCCACTGTAAAAGAGTGCCTGGACTACTGGAAGGAAAACTACGTTGATATCTCGTTGAGGGAAAAAACGCAGGCGCTCTATAAATCGACTGTCATTAAACATATGAGCGACGCTTTTTCGGGAGTTCCTGTCGAAGATATCCCCGTGCGGTTATGGGTGGAGCGGTTCGCCGAAGAGGAGCGTATTAACCCACGGCGTGCCAGGCAGCTGCTGATTCAGTTACGAACGGCGATAGGGTGGTGCGTTCGTAGGCAGTTTGTCAGCGCGCCTGAGCTGATGCTCCTGCAGCCTAAGGATATCGGTGTTAAGCCCTCAGTCGGTGAGGTGACGCTAAGCTACAATCAGCTTGCAAAAATCTGGCTGACCATTGAGCGCAGCCGTGGTTCAACGTCGAACCGGTTGTTGCATCAGTTATTAATGCTTTATGGCGCAAGAAATAGTGAGATACGGGATTCGGTAAAGGGTGAGTTTAACAGGGAAGAGGGGATTTGGCTGCTTCTAGCCGAAAGGAGTAAGACCAAAAAAGTTGTCAGACGACCGATTTTTGACGCAGCGGATACTTTGCTGAAAAAGGCAGAAATGACCTACGGAAACATTCTTTTTCCCGGGCCTGATCTGACTAAGCCTATGTCCATCGCCGGTGCTAATCGCTTCCTGAAAAGAATCGAGGTTTCACTGGGTATTGGCGAATTTACAGCCCATGACTTTCGTCGCACGCTGGCAACTCGCCTTTCTGAAGAGGGTGTAGCCCCGCATGTTATCGAGAAGATGCTGGGGCATGAGCTTGGTGGCGTCCTGACTGTGTACAATAAGCATGACTGGATAGCAGAACAGAAAGACGCCTACGAGCTGTACGCAGAAAAGATATTCTGGCATATCAAGAAGATTTCGGGTTGATACCGCCATTTAAAATCCACGCTTCCACCTCAGACAGCAGGTATTGTTTGGGGTGGGTGCGTATCGGTTTTGGGAAATTATAACGCTCGGTATATTTCCATATGGTCATACGCGATGAAATGTGCATCATCTGCATCACTTCTTTCTCGGTTATCATTTCAACGCTGGCCACTAACCACCTCCTACGGCCTACTGGCCTCTTTTTTTCATGGCATCGAGCAGGATATCCTGCACTGTACGTTTTGAATTGCGCCGTTCCATCACCATTTCATCCATAGTGCCGGCGGCGATAAGGTGGTGTATGAATACCGGGCGGTTGTGTCCGGCCTGAATTTGCCGGGTTGGCCCGATACGTTCGATAATTTGCTGGTAATGCTCCAGAGCCCACCAGTGCGAGAAAAACACCAGTATGTTGCCGCCGTCCTGCATGTTCAGTCCGTGGCCTGTGCTGGCGGGGTGGGCGAACAGCACCGGTGTTTTTCCGGCGTTCCAGTCGCGCAGCGTCTGCGGATCCTGGTCAAGATGGCGGCTGCGGGGGAACGCTTTGAGTAGCCGCTCTAGGTCGTGCTTCCAGTGGTAGGCAACCAGCACCGGTGCGCCAGCTGCTTCAGCGAGTATGCTGTCCAGCGCCTGCAGCTTAGCGTCGTGAAGTTCTGACCAGTTCCCGGCGTCGTCGGTGTACACCGCGCCGCTGGCGATTTGCAGGCACTTCACCGTCTTTGCCGCAGCGTTCGGCGCTTCGATGCCTTCACCGTTCAGCTCGAGGAACATTTCCTTTTCCATCTCGCGATACTGCTGGCGCGCTTTTGGTGGCATGTCCACGCGGATCACGTTATGGATGGGCTCTTTGATATCGAACCAGTCGGCGGCATCCAGCGAGATAGTCACATCGGCCAGCGCGCGCTGTATTTCGTCCTGCGAATGCGCGAACGGCTCCAGCTTTGTCCCGGGGAACTGTATCGAGTTAAACCAGCGGGAGGTAAACGCGCCGTACGTGCGCCCGAGGCGTTGCCCCTGATCGACAAACCACGCTTGCCCCCACAAATCCACCAGGCCATTCGGCGCCGGCGTGCCGGTGAGGTTCATCCAGCGACCTACATGCTTGTGTGCCACTTTGCCGAGCGCCGCCGCGCGCCTACCTCCGCCACGCAGCCGGAACGATTTAAGCCGGGTGCTTTCGTCAGAGATGATGGTAGCGAACGGCCAATGGCCGCCGAGTTCTTCGGCCAGCCACACCAGATTGTCGTAGTTGATGGTAAACACGCTGGCGTTGCAGTTTGCGAGCGCCGCAGCGCGCGCTTTGGCGGTACCGACAATCGGCTGCACTTCGATGTTACGCAGGTGGCCCCACTTTACAGCCTCATCAGGCCATGTGCTGGCTGCCACGCGCAGTGGCGCCAGTACCAGCGCCGGCTGTGTTTCTGCTCCGCACATGAAGAGATCTTCCAGCGCGGTCAGTGTCGCCACTGTTTTACCCATACCCATACCCATACCCGCCCAGATGTTGCAGCGCTCGATATCGATTTCGTGATTGATGATGAGATCTTGGTAGGGGCGTGGCTTAAAAGCTTTTGTCATAATGCTTTTCCACTTTAAAAGGATGTAACCGTATGAAACTGATTACACAGAGCTTAACTCCTGAAGAATTTTTCGCCAACGGGGACGCTTGAATATGAGGTTGATGCCAACGAAGTTGACGAGGGAAATCCTAACTTCCATCAACTACCAACAATTAAACCGCTTTTGTTAAAGGGTTTCGAATTACCTCCGGCGCACGTCTTCCACGACCCGAAAGCCCGTGCACAAATGCTTTTGTATGCGGGTGCTTGGACCAAAATTATCGTTAGGGTTTATGATACCGGCGGGAAAATTATCTATACCCAAATATCTCAAGATTTATATCGAGTTGTTTGTACACTTTAAATAATCCCCTCATATCTTTGCTATCCAGCACCACCACGTTAAAGCCCAGCGCGCGCAGTCGTTCATGCTCGCGCAGCTGGTCGGCATGTGGTGCTTTACCGGGGGCTTTGCATTCTACGAAAACGATACGGCCACCGGGCAGCAGCACGATGCGATCGGGAACCGAACGGCGCCCGGGTGATACAAATTTGTAAGCAATCCCGCCGGCGGCTTTCACCGCAGCGGCGAGGTGCTTTTCGATAATGCTTTCGCGTTCGTAGGCCATCAGCTCTTACCCTGCCCGGTGGCTGGCAGCGGCATCCACTCGCTTACCGGAATCCTGCCATCCTGCGCTAGCTGCTGGGCGACGTTTCACCGCGACGCTGGCGTGCTAACAGCAATAAATGCCTGTACCTGCTGGGTGTGGAAGGTGATTTCCGCAAACGCATTCACCGCCTCGAGGGCGATCTCGGCATTATCGAGCTGCTGGCCAACGGTCAACAATTCGTTGCCTGCGGTACGCACAGCAGCGGCGCCCGTATCGAATGGGATAACGTGCTGCCGGATGATCCGCCGGCGGTGACGACTGACCAGCTCGAAACGCTGTGGCAGCAGCTGGCCGACGTGCTCCCTGTATCGGTCCCCGACTTGCTGACTCCGCTGAGCGGGATTATTTCATCCTCAGAGAGCGAATCGTCACCATCACCGCACAAGTGAACTACTTGCAGGAATACATTCGAACACAGTGCTACCGATAAACTTGCGTGGGAAGGCCTTCTTAGAAGGCCATGTGCACCTTAATTTTTGCTTTTAAATGTGTCGTATTCTGGCCAGTCTGCGAATCCTATAGGTCTCTTTGCTTCATCCGGATTAAGCCTTTTTTTCTTAATAAGCAATATGTTAATCTGATTGACGTGTTGAATTAACTCGACTGGACTTCCATCTTCAAGTTGCCCGATAAAAGAATGTTGATAATGGAATGCAACTCGGACTCTCCACAGTCAGATGGTCAGCGGCTTACTTTAAGCAATTCTCTATTAATAATACCGGGTTGGTTCCAACGTCAGTCGCCACTTTAAACATTGCTTCATCATCATCACCAGTAAACAACATTTATTCACGAAATGCTGTAACCGTGGTATCTGATGAAAATTATAAATCAGACATCCATGAGTTATCAGAGCAGGAAATAAAGTGTGCAATACAGTGCGGAACGCTATACAGGAAGTACAAACTTAAATCAGCAATAATAGAAAAGGGGGGAGGAAAATGCAAGATATCATATCGGTGCAATAGCTCAGGATGTTAAGGATTGCTTTGAAGGGAATGGCCTTGACTGGAGAGCATATGGTGTCATTACATACGAGTCATGGAATAATGTGATTCCACAAGAAGCAGAATATGATGAAAGTGGGAATATAGTTAAAGAAGAAGTGGCAGGACAAAGCGCAGGAGAGATTTATATGCTTAGATATGATGAATTTAACTGCTTTGTTATGGCTGGAATCATTGCTTCTTTGAATAAATAGATACAGAAGGAGGCCAATGGCCTCCCTCTCAGTTGTCATTATTAATTTACCATTCGATCTCTTTCGCCAGTAATATAGGTATAGGAAAATACAAGGCAGAACATAAACGAAGTTGTGAATAGATGAATACTGGAAAGTGTGTAGCTAGTAAAAGCCCACATGACAATTATCGTAAGGAGCAGCAACTTGTTATTATTCTTTTTATTAATAGAGATGAAAGCCATCCATACGAAAGAGATAATGAATGCAGCAAACGAGAATATACCATAAGCTACAAGTGTTAATCTGAATTCGTTTTCAATGTATGCCTCCCCTCCAACACCAAATATCCTGAGCATTGGGTCATGCTTCAATACCTTTTCAAGCATGTCAAATTGCGCAGCTCGCATTTGAAGAGTGTCAAGATTACTGCTTGATGCCATCTCAGGGTGAAGAAGTTGCTCTATCTTAGTATTCAAAACATATAGCATGTCTGTGAAGAACTCAGGATTGGAGTAATATTGCTTTATAACTAGTGCAGCTATGAATGGAATCATAATGGCAACATATGTAAATGTCTTTCCTGGTTTCTTTATTATCGAAAGAGCACCAATGACAACCATCGTTACAATTGCTGTTCCCGTATTCTGTGCAACAAGACCAATTAGCAATGCTGCCATCTTAATGTTAAATAAAAATACACTTTTCTGTTTAACCAAAAAGATCAAACAGAAAATTGAAAAGCATATCATTTGACCGTCCATTGTAGGATAGCCAACCCCCATCCTACCCCAGTCCCTAAAATTCTCTTTAAAAAGAGGGGCCCCATGCAAATAAATTGGAATCGTTATTATTGAATATATTGCAGCCAGGTTAATCATCAGGCCAATTCCTTTAGTGGCCGATTCTTCATCATTTCTGATAAAACATATCATTGATAAGAAAATTATTGAGAATATTATGTGCTTGTATACGGCTGAGTATTTATTCTCAAAAACATTTATAGGGCCAACATTATATGTTGTTATATCTATAGATAATGTTATTGGTATGTTTATTATCGCCAGAGCGGAAATTATTAAGTAAGGAGCGACAAGGGCCACATCTTTTCTTTTGCATAGCCTCAATAAAGGTATAGAACTTAAAATAAAAAGATTTAGGAACAATTCCCTGAATGGAGATATGAATCCAGAGATAACCAGATTACTCCTAACGCCATCAAAGACAATAAAAAATACAAGGAAATAAAATATCCATTTTTGGACTTTTCTTAAACTAATTGTCATTTTAAGAACTCATGAGATCCATTAGTGTCATATCGTGCAATATATGTAATATATAGTAGTATATCAAGAAAAATGCATGGCATGATTGGAACAAGTTGGGGGCTATATGGATGGGTTTACACGTAGACAAGTGGTGATTGGGTTGGCTGCAGGATCTGTAGGGGCACTCATTCCTGCCAGATTCGCGTTAGGTGGCGGTAGGGATGTGGCGTGGCTAAAAGGTATTGATGCTTCTGGTGTGCCGGTAGATGGTGGAGGGGCAACAGTTTTGGTTAATGAGCCGCTAACCCTTAGAGGCGTTCATTTTGTGAACATAAAATTCGTTCCTGCACCGGGGTATTTTGGACCGGGCCCTATTTTTCAAGCCAAAGACGGAACTGTCATTCATGAAAATGTTTCTGTTAATGGCTTTGCTGGTCCTGGGTGTAAGATATTGAGCAATAAGCAAAAAGGTAACAGTTTTATTGCCATTGGTGAATGTTCATACAGTGACAACGGTAGAAAGAGCTTAACCACACTCTCTAACAGCGTAGATTTACGTCTTACTAATCGCCTGGAAGTAGTTGACGCAAGTGCTTTCAAGCCTGGCCAATATATCTGGCTTGGCGATGGTAAGTTTAAGATTAAAAAAATTGATAAAAACTCATTGTTCCTTGAATCTGGAGAGCTTCCTTATCTTATTGGTGCAAAAGTATTCAATGGCGGCTATGATCGCTGCATGCCTGGGCAGAGTGTAATTGGCGATGCAGACGATCGAAATGGAATTAGGATTGGTAATGGTGGTTATGCGTGGAACATAGATACTTCTAACGCAAAAATAACAGCTAGCAATAATGCCTGGTTCGGACTTTTCCATCATTCAAAAAAATACTATGGCAAACAATTAATTGAAAATATCACTTCAGAAATGAATGGATACTGTAATATCGGCATGGGCTTCATGAATGAAGGCACTATAAAAAATTGTATTTCAAAAAATGCAGGAAACAACTGTATAGATGTCTTTGAAAGTAAGGGTGCAGTTGACGTAACAAAAAATGTTGTTTCTGGCGCTGGCGTTGATGGTATTTTTGTTGGTGGTGATGGGCAAGTGGCAAGAGTATATGATAATAATGTTAGTGATTGCCGTAGAATCGGAATCCTGATCAATGCACGACATAACCCAATATCAAATGTCTTTGTTAAAAATAATGCTGTAAAAAATTCGGGGATGAACTCTTTGACTCTAACTGGGGTTGAAGGCGGCGTTGTTGAAGATAATAAATTAGAAGGAAGCAACATTAGACAGGCCATCTTCCTTGAAAAAAAAAAGGGGCTTGAATTAACAGGGCATCTAACAATTGAAAATAATTACATTGTAAACTCAAAGAAAGGTGATATATCTACTAATTACAGTGGGTATGGAGCAGATTCAAATGCTAAAGTTACAATAAAAAATACTAAAAAAACTTTAGTTTCAGGAATAGAAGGTTATTAATAAATGTAATTTATAAACTTAATGTAAATATACATTAAGTTATGCCACCCTAAAGCAATTTTTTTTCAAGGGTAGCAGCTTTAATTCTGTTGGTGATATTCACCATCACCATTATCGACGTTTCACTTGTAGTATTGGAATCCGTCTCTACTGGGTAGGGGTTAAGACGATATATAAATATCTCCCTTCAGGAGCAGAAAAGAGGAGCTGATATGGTTAGCATGAGGTATCACTCATTGACTAACCACATATCTGACTCTTCAAACATCTCTTCAAGCATGCGGTTAAGCCGTTCTTTCTCGGTTTTCGTGCAGTCACTGTTTAACGCGTTCGTTCAGTAGCAAAACTTTGGTACCGGGCGAGACGTTGTATCGACCAATCGGCTCCGGCTCATATGCGATGTCACGATCGGCTTCATCGGACAGGTAAGCAAGATATTCTTCACGGGTTTGGGCTTGTGCAAAACATCCACACATAGAAACCTCCAGTCAGTCAAACTGAAAGTATAGGGCAGGGGGCAAAATCAGCATTCGAGGTACATTATTGGTTGTGTACCAAATTGCGTACCAAATAAAAGTGCGCTGAGATGGGTGGCTTTAATGGCGCGAGTTGCATGGCTACTGCGCGTAGTCGTGGAATAAAAATCCAGGCTGATTGGCGCTGTCTTGCATAATCGATTCGTTATCCATGGTGTAAGACATTCCGTATGGTAAACGATTTGTAGAGCCATCAGAAGGGTAACGGTCAGATGCATCTACTGTCATGTCATATTTTCTTGCAATTTAGCCCTGATCTCTCAGGCGAACTTCCGTAAAAAGGACGGCGAATCTGTAAATCTTGAGGATATGCCGTTGAAAGGCCGTTTTTTATTTGCTGTAACTTTGCTCGCTTCGAGCGTTTCCTGCGCATTTGCTGCCGCTGATTTGCCCGTCACCGTGACGCCGCCATCGATCCAGGCCGGTTCCTGGGTGCTGATGGACTACACTACCGGTCAAATCCTGACCGCCGGTAATGAACACCAACAGCGTAACCCCGCCAGCCTGACCAAACTGATGACCGGTTACGTTGTCGACCGCGCCATCGACAGCCATCGCATTACCTTTGATGATATGGTCACCGTCGGTAAGGATGCCTGGGCCAAGGGCAATCCGGTGTTTAACGGTTCTTCGCTGATGTTCCTTAAAGCGGGCGATCGGGTTAGCGTTCGCGATCTTAGCCGCGGGCTGATCGTCGATTCCGGTAATGACGCCTGCGTCGCGCTCGCTGACTATGTCGCCGGCGGCCAACCGCAATTTGTCGCGTTGATGAATAGCTACGTTGAAAAATTGCATTTGAAAGACACCCATTTTGAAACCGTCCACGGACTCGACGCGCCTGGCCAGCATAGCTCCGCCTATGATTTAGCGGTGTTGTCGCGGGCGATTATTCACGGTGAGCCGGATGTCTATCACATGTATAGCGAAAAAAGCCTGACGTGGAACGGTATTACCCAGCAGAACCGTAACGGTTTGCTGTGGGACAAAACCATGAATGTCGATGGCCTGAAAACCGGCCATACCTCAGGAGCGGGCTTCAACCTTATTGCCTCGGCGGTCGATGGCCAGCGGCGTTTGATTGCCGTGGTGATGGGGGCCGATAGTCCAAAAGGGCGAGAAGAGCAGGCGGCTAAGCTGCTGCACTGGGGTCAGCAGAACTTCGACACTGTGCAGGTGCTACAAAAAGGTAAGCAGGTGGGCGTCGAACATATCTGGTATGGCGACAAAGAGCAGATCAAGCTCGGCACCGATCAGGACTTCTGGCTCGCGATCCCGAAATCAGAAGTTCCACGTATCAAAGCAAAATATGTGCTGGATACTAAGGATCTGGAAGCGCCGATCGCCGCTAACCAACGCGTGGGCGAAATTTCTCTTTACGATGGCGACAAAGTGGTCGGGCATTGGCCGCTGGTGACCCTGGAAAGCGTCGGCAAGGGCGGGATGTTTTCCCGCCTGAGCGATTATCTGCATCACGGCATTTAATCTTGTTACCCTCTGGCCCGCCGCACTCCGCGGCGGGCTTTATTCATTTCACGCTTGTGGCGACTCTGTGAATCCGCGCACATACTGTTGTTCATCCGGCTGCTAAATTTAGTGTATATTTATACAGTATTTTATCAACACTGGAGGCGCTATGAACTACAGTATTAAATCTCTCGATGCCCGCAAGATTGCCGGGTTTCATATGGTTGGCCCCTGGGAGCAGACTGTAAAGCAGGGGTTTGAACAACTGGCGGCGTGGGTCAGTCACCACCAGGTGCCTGCGCAGGAGTGGGTCGCGGTATATTATGATAATCCGCAGCAGGTACCGGCGGAAAAACTGCGTTGTGACACCGTTGTTACCGTGGCGGATGATTACATCATCCCGCCGAATAGCGAAGGGGTCATCCTCACCGCAATTGCCGGCGGCGATTACGCCTGCGCCAGCGCGCGGGTCATTAACCATGATTTCTCCACGCCGTGGCTGCAGTTCTTTGACAGCCTGCTGCAGAGCAGCGAGTTCGAAATCGCGGATAAGCCCTGTTTTGAAATTTATCTTAACGATGGCAACCAGGATGGTCACTGGGATATTGAGATGTATGTGGCGGTGAACCGTATCGGCTCGTAAGTCGTTATCCCTTATCTTGACAAGGTTTTTTACATTAGCGCAGTGCGCTCGTGAAAAAAGCGGCTACAATTGGCCTTTTCTGTTTGCCGGAGCAGGCCGTGCGCGCTGATAAATCACTTAAGCCATTTGAGATCCGTCTGTATCGTCATTACCGAATTGTGCACGGTATCCGCATCGCGCTGGCTTTTGTCCTGACCTTCCTGCTGGTGCGTCTGCTGAACGTGCCGGAGGGCACCTGGCCTCTGATCACCCTGGTGGTGGTGATGGGGCCTATCTCTTTCTGGGGCAATGTGGTGCCGCGGGCCTTCGAACGTATTGGCGGCACTATCCTCGGTTCGGTACTGGGGCTGGTGGCGCTCAAACTCGAGCTTATCTCACTGCCAATCATGGTGCTGTGGTGCGCGGTGGCGATGTTCCTTTGCGGCTGGCTGGCGCTCGGCAAGCGGCCCTATCAGGCGCTGCTGATTGGCATTACGCTGGCGGTGGTGGTGGGCGCGCCGCCGGGCGATATGAACACCGCGCTGTGGCGAAGCGGCGATGTCATCTTTGGTTCTCTATTGGCGATGCTGTTTACCGGTATCTGGCCGCAGCGGGCGTTTTTGCACTGGCGCATCCAGATGGCGAATTACGTTACAACGTTCAATCGGCTGTATCAGGCCGGTTTTTCGCCAAATCTGGTTGAGCGCCCGCGGCTGGAAAAACATCTTCAGAAAGCGCTCAATGATGTGGTGAAAATGCGTGGGTTGATAACCCCGGCCAGCAAAGAAACGCATATTCAGAAAGCAATCTTCGAAGCCATCCAGACCGTCAGCCGTAATCTGGTATGCATGCTGGAACTGCAGATCAACGCTTATTGGGCCTCTCGTCAGGGCCATTTTGTGATGCTTAACGCCCAGACTTTGCGTGAAACCCAACAGATGACTCAGCAAACGTTGCTGACTATCGCCCATGCCCTGTATGAGGGAAACCCGCAGCCGGTACGCGCCAACACCGAGAAGCTCAACGAGATCGTGGTTGAGTTGCGACAGCTTATCAAAGAGCATCAGGGCGATAATCTGTCGGAAACGCCGATTCACGGCTATGTTTGGCTGACCATTGAGCTGGCGCGCCAGCTTGAGCTGCTGTCGCACCTTATTTGCCGCGCGCTGCGCAAATAAAAGACAGATACGTGCGCGAAGTGAACAGGTTGCTTCGATTCAGCAGCATTTAGGGTTATGATAAATGCAAAGGAAAAAACATTGTCATCAGCGACTGCTAGCAGTTATGTTAGCCCTATAGGGCAGTCGCTTTAGCGAATCCGAATCTCAAATATTAGGGGTGTAAAAATGGAAACAACTAAGCCTTCTTTCCAGGACGTTCTGGAGTTTGTTCGTCTGTTCCGTCGTAAGAACAAGCTGCAGCGTGAAATTCAGGACGTTGAGAAAAAGATCCGTGATAACCAGAAGCGTGTCCTGCTGCTGGACAACCTCAGCGACTACATCAAGCCGGGTATGAGCGTTGAAGCCATTCAGGGTATCATCGCCAGCATGAAAACCGATTATGAAGACCGCGTTGACGATTACATCATCAAAAACGCCGAGCTGTCGAAAGAACGCCGCGACATCTCCAAAAAACTCAAAGTGATGGGTGAAGCCAAAGTCGGCGAATAAACCTCTCATTAGTTCCGGCGGCATAGCAGGCCGCCGGGCTCCTTCATCTCCCTGCCGTTAAACCTCCGTATAAGCATCGCCCTTTAAGCCGACAGTTTGTTATACTGCTGCCGTGAACTTATTGATACCGGAAGGGTTTATCACATGCTGTCCCAGCTACAGGTACCGCCGCGATGATACTGATTACCGGCGGCGCGCGTAGCGGCAAAAGCCGTCACGCCGAATCTTTACTCCAATCCTTCGCGTCGGTGCTCTATATCGCCACTTCAGCCGCTATTGACGATGAAATGGCCGCACGCATTCAACATCACCGCAATAGCCGCCCGCCGCACTGGCGTACTGCAGAGCGCAGCCGTGACCTGACGCCACTCATTACCCCCGATAATGCACCCGATGAAGCCATTTTGCTTGAGTGCGTCACTACCCTGGTCACCAATATTCTGTTCGCTGAAGGTGGGGAAACGGATCCTGATGAATGGGATTACGCTGTGTTGGAAAAGGCAGTCACGCAAGAAATCACTCAGCTGATTGCTGCCTGCCGCGCCTGCCCATCGCCGGTGCTGTTGGTCACCAATGAGGTGGGGTTGGGAATCGTGCCGAACAACCGGCTGGCGCGGCATTTTCGCGATATTGCCGGGCGGGTGAATCAGATGCTGGCCGCGGCCGCCGATGAGGTGTGGCTGGTTGTTTCAGGGATAGGAGTCAAAATCAAATGATTAAATCGTTCTTCGCCACGCTTTCTTTTATGAGCCGCTTGCCGGTTCCGGCCCGCTGGTCGCAGGGGCTGGAAATCGATCAATATGAGCGCGGGATCGTAACTTTCCCACTGGTGGGGTTACTACTTGGCGCGATTGCCGGACTGGTGATGCTGGCGCTACATGCCTGGTGCGGCCTGCCGTTGGCCACGCTGTTTGCCGTACTGGCGCTGGCGCTGCTGACCGGCGGTTTTCATCTTGATGGCCTGGCGGATACCTGCGATGGGATCTTTTCCGCCCGCCGCCGCGAGCGGATGCTGGAGATCATGCGCGATAGTCGGCTCGGGACACACGGCGGGCTGGCGCTGATCTTTGTGCTGGTGGCGAAGGTATTCGTCATTAGCGAGCTGGCGCTGCGCGGTACCTCGATGCTGGCGGCGTTGGCTGCCGCCTGTGCTGTGGCGCGTGGGATGTCGGTGCTGCTAATGTACCGCCAGCGTTATGCCCGGGAGCAGGGGCTTGGTAACGTATTTATTGGCAAGGTGACTTTCCGTCAGACCGTCATTACCCTGGCGCTATCCTTGGCGCTGGCAACGCTGCTGATGGGCGTGCATGGCCTGCTGGCTGCGGTTATAACGCTGCTGGTGGTATCGGCGCTTGGCCAGGCGCTGAAGCGCACGTTGGGCGGGCAGACCGGCGATACGCTTGGGGCGGCCATTGAACTGGGCGAAGTTATCTTTTTACTGGCGTTGCTATAGAGCACACACCGCGCTGACAGGAAGCATATGAATACAATAACTGAATGGTTAGCGGCCATCCCGCGACCGGACGAAAGCGCGATGTCGCGGGCTCGTGAGCATATTGACGGCTTGTTGAAACCTCCCGGCAGCCTGGGGCGTCTGGAATCGCTGGCGATTCAGTTAGCCGGTATGCCGGGGCTACAGGGCGGGCTACATTTTGCACGCAAAACTATCGTGGTCATGTGCGCCGACCACGGCGTCTGGCATGAAGGTGTTACCGTCTCGCCACAAGCGGTGACCGCTATCCAGGCGGCCAATATGACCCGTAAGAATACCGGCGTTTGCGTGCTGGCAGCTCAGGCCGGGGCTGATGTTCAGGTAGTTGACATCGGTATTGACGCCGAACCGATCCCAGGGCTGGTAAATATGAAAGTGGCGCGCGGCAGCGGCAATATTGCCTGTACCGCGGCGATGAGCCGGGAGCAGGCCGAAGCGCTGCTGCTGGCGAGCATGCGCTACACCCGCCAGCTTGCGGAGCAGGGCGTGCGTCTGTTTGGCGTGGGCGAGCTGGGGATGGCGAACACTACGCCTGCTGCGGCCGTGGTCAGCGTGCTGACCGGCCATGATGCCGGCGATGTTGTCGGCATCGGCGCAAACCTTCCGCTATCGCAACTGGCGCATAAGGCGGAAGTGGTACGCCTGGCGATAGCGGTTAACCAGCCTTCATCCGAAGACGGCCTCGACGTGCTGGCAAAAGTGGGCGGTTTTGACTTGCTCGGGATGGCTGGGGTTATGCTGGGCGCCGCTTCCTGCGGATTGCCGGTGATACTCGATGGCTTTTTATCGTACGCTTCAGCACTGGCGGCCTGCCGGATCGCGCCACAGTTGCATCCGTACCTGATTCCGTCGCATCTGTCGGCGGAGAAGGGGGCACGTATTGCGCTGGAACACCTGCAGTTGCAACCTTATCTGGAGATGGGCATGCGCTTAGGCGAGGGCAGCGGCGCGGCGTTAGCCATGCATCTGGTCGAGGCGGCAGGGGCAATGTTCAACAATATGGGGACGCTGGCTGAGAGCAATATCGTGCTGCCGGAAACCCGTTAAGCGGCTTCGGGGCGCCGACCGGCCCCCCGAAACAGTGCTTACAGCGCCTGCTGCCACACGCTTTGCGGCAGCAGATAAACATCCGCTTTAGCCTGCATGCCGTCGGTAACGATATGACGAATGCCGCTAGCCATCACCGCAAGGGTGACATCAAACGCATTCAGGCTATCGCCAAAACCGGCGGTAAGGTTGAGCATTGAGCCATCGGCCATTAGATAGATTGTTTTCCCCGGCATCCGATAAGCGTTGATATAGGGCATAACCTCTTCATGAGGGAACTGGCGCAGGTGTTCGCAGTCAATCTCTTCCGCCACGTGGCCGACGTTGAGAATAAACACCCCATCTTTAGCGCTGTCCAGCGCCAGGCTGTTGACCACTTTTTTGCCGCCGGTGGCGGTAGCGACGACGTCGGCTGATGCGATGGCATCCTGTAAATCCACGACATGCCAGCCGTCATAAGCGGCCTGTAAACGGCGCGCGGGATCGATTTCCGCCACCATAACCTGGCCGCCGAAGGCTTTTGCCGCGGCGGCGACGCCTTGCCCGACCAGGCCGTAGCCGATCACCAGCACTTTTTTCTCATGTAGGGTCAGGTGAGTAGTCTGGAAGAATGTGTGCCAGGCCGTCAGGCCAACCATATGGCGGTTATGTAGCCCTTCTTTGACCGGCAGATCATCCCAGTTAAAGATAGGGTAGCCGGGGCGAATATCACCGAGGCGATTGACGCCGGAGCCGGTGGCTTCAAGGCCGGCGACGACATTGCCGAACTCGCCGCGCTGGTGGAGCAGAGTGGTAATATCTGCACCCATTTCACAAAGGTGAGTTGGCCCCCAGGCGATGGCTTTTTCCCATGATTGTTGCCAGTCGGCGTCACTCATATTGCGCCAGGCGCAGGCTTCCGCGCCGCGCTCCACCAGCCAGGAGACAACCTCATCCTGCACGGTGGTTGGATTACAGGTGGTCAGAAAGACTTTCGCCCCTTTCTCAAGGAGCCCCTGCACCAGCGGGATCATTTTCATATCGAGATGCATACAGCAGGCCAGGCGCACTTCGCTGAGGTCAGGAAGGGCCGCCACCTGACGCAGGGTACGCGGCATATTCTGGCTGGCCCATGCCACTTCTTTCGTTAAATTTGTCTTATTATTCACCGTATTGTGACCTTTAATCCGTAGAGTGGGTTTAACCCCGGTGGGGAAGATGATTCTAACGCAGGGTGTAAAAATCACATAACCCACACTGCCCGGTAAAGTTGCAAATAATAGGCATCATAAATACATGGTTGTTAATGAATGGTTAAATAAAGACAATGAAACATCATTTATTTCTATGATGTGAGCGATTTGTTCGATGTTACGCGTTTTACAGCGCCCGCTATTTTCTCGTGCGCGTATTTTTCTCGGCCGTTTAAAACCTCATGCCTTACCCGTTGCTAAAAAGCATATTGTGCTGGGATCGATCGGTGCGGGAACCGGACTGGCGGTGACCAGTATGTTCAGCCACTGGCTGTTGGGTGAGGTAAATCTGTGGTTTATTGCACCGATGGGGGCCTCGGCGGTATTGCTATTTGGCGTGCCCAGCAGCCCGCTTGCTCAGCCCTGGTCTATCGTTGGCGGCAACGTGCTTTCGGCGCTGATCGGCGTCACCGTCGGACTACTGGTGCCGGATACGGCAATCGCCTGCGGCCTGGCGGCGGCGCTGGCGATCGCCGGGATGTACTTTTTGCGTTGTCTGCATCCACCTGGCGGCGCGGTGGCGCTCACGGCTATTCTTGGCGGCGCCGGCGTACACAGTGAAGGCTACCAGTTTGTGCTGACGCCGGTATTATTGAACTCCATGATGTTGGCGCTGCTGGCGATCGTCTTCAACAATCTGGTCGGGCGTCGCTATCCGCATCCGCTGGCGGCGGAAGAGGTGAAGCCGAATGTAGTGCCGATGGGGATTGCAGTCACTCGCGAAGATATTCACGCCGCGCTAATGGAAGGGCAGTTCCTTGATATCGGCGAGGACGATGTGCAGGAACTACTGGAGAATATCGAACAGCAGGCCCGTCTGCGTCTCGCCGCCGGTCAAAAAGCGCGCCAGTGATGCTATTAAGACACCCGTTGCAATGCCTTAGCTAGCGCCAGCCTGAATCGCTCGATGAGGTCGGGTTCACCGGGCAATAATTCGGCGAGCGTAATCGTTTTGTCCGCGCGGTAGACCTTACCGCTGCCGAGCAGCGCCTCGATATCATTGGCCGCCTGATGTGCGGCCTGCAGTTCGGCATCCAGTAATATCACGGCGTGAGCCAGGACAATGTGACCCTGGCTTTCGGCTATGGGCCGCCAGTATTGAGCGGTACCGGCAATCTTGCGCGCGTTTTCTCCCTCACCGCAGGCCAGATTATAGCGGCCGTCGCAAAAAGAACCGCTGACGGCCTGAAAATGGCTTTCGACGCCAAGAGTCGAAAGCGTGCGTTGCAATATTCCACATAACAACAGATAGATGGGTTCGGCGGCTTCGCCTAATGGCTGGATTACCGGCCAGGCAAGACTCAGGTTGAGGATCCCCGGTCCCTGCGGCACCAGCCCGCCTCCGGATCGACGCATCCACACCGGCCAGCCACGGGCGGCAAAGGATTCACTGACGGTGGCCAGATTGGCGAATTTCCGGTAACTGCCAGGAACCACGAACCCTTGCGGCGCCTGCCAGAGTTGAGCGACGGCTTCGCCGCGGCGCGCGCGCTCGAACAGAGGTTGTTCGGCGAGCGTGGGATCATCGCATTGGACAATCGGTAATCCGCCGATATTGAAGCGGATGGGCAAACAGCCTGCGTTATGTGGTTCGCGCATAAAGCCTCCGTTTTTATGCCGGATGGCGGGTTTTCATCAACATCGCCGTAACGGCGGAGAGCAGGCAGCCGACCGTCAGATAAATCGCCACGCTATGCCATGACCCGCCAGAGAAGGTGACCAGCGCGGCGGCGATAAATGGCGTAAAACCTCCGCCGACCACGCTGGCCACCTGGTAGCCTACGCCTGCGCCGCTGTAACGATAGCTGGCGCCAAACATTTCGGTAAACATCGGCTGCTGTACGCAGACCACCATATCATGGGCGATGTTGGCCAGCATCAGGGCAAAAAACAGGATCCAGAACAGCGAGTGCTGCTCCAGCGCCATAAAGAAGGGGAAGCCGCTTAATGTTCCGATCAGCGCCCCGGTAATATAGATACGACGGCGGCCAAACCTATCCGCCAGCCACGCAAAGCAGGGAATGGTAATACAGCTAATACCGCCCACCAGCAACCCAATATTGAGGAACAGTTCACGGGGCAGGCCGAGGTTTTGTGTCGAGTAGTTGAGGGCGAAGGCGGTCACGATGTACATCGTTAACAGTTCGCACAGGCGCAGAGCGATGATCAATAAGAAGGCGCCGGGATGGCGCGCCAACGCTTCCAGTACCGGCAGGCGTTTTTTCACCGCGGCTGGCGTTTTCTGCAGCTGTTGTTCAAATTCTGCCGACTCGGTCATGCCGTTGCGGATCCACAATGCCCCCAGTACCAGCACTACGCTAAACAGGAATGGCAGGCGCCAGCCCCAGCTAAGGAACTGCTCATCGGTGGTGAAACTGCTGATAAGCGATACCAGCCCAGTAGAGAGTAACAGACCGACGCCATAACCCACCTGCACGCCGCTGCTATAGAACGCCTTTTTGTTTTTTGGCGCGCTTTCAACCGACAGCAGCGCCGCGCCGCCCCATTCGCCGCCGACGGCGAAGCCCTGCACTGCGCGTAAAATAACCAATAAAACCGGCGCCCACCAGCCAATCTGGTTAAAGGAAGGCAGTAGGCCGATGCAGGCGGTGGCGATCCCCATCATCCACACGGTCATCATCAGCATGCGCTTACGGCCTAAACGGTCGCCGAAATGGCCGAAGATAATGCCGCCGAGCGGGCGGAAGAGGAAGCCGACGCCGAAGGTCGCGAAGGCTGCGAGCGTGCCCATCGCCGGGCCAATTTGTGGGAAAAATTCGCGGTTGAACACCAGTGCGGCGGTAATGCCGTACAACAGAAAATCGTACCAGTCGACGACGGCGCCGGCAAAGCTTCCCCATGCCGCACGACGAGCGCGATGAAGAGAAGCAACCCCCTTGCCGGAGTCGGGAGAAATAAGCGTTGAGTCCATGCCTGTCCTGTTTGTTGTTAACTTGTTATTATTTGAATGAGACGCTTTCTTATCTTCGCGCCGTTAACGAGATTACCGCGCATAAGCGCAGCTGAAAAGTTTTTTACCAGCATGAAAGACAATAAAGTAAAAAATGTCTAAATCGAACATTTAATTTCCACCACTGGTGTGGGTTAACTGTTGACCATAACTGCTATTTTATTTTTGTGGCCCTACTGGGACAGCTTTTAAGAATTCACGTAAATGGTTTACAATTACTATCTCCAACGCTGGATATGGTGGGTGATATGCGTCTAATTTTTGCAGTTTTATTTTATGTTTTGGTTTTACCCAATGCTTTCGCAGAAAAACTGCCTGCGCCAACAGGCAAACCCGTTTTAACCATTTCAGGAAAGATTACCAATACAAACGAAGGTGATACCGCCGTATTTGACATTGCCGCGCTAGAAAAATTGGGCAATGAGACAGTGATCACCACCACTCCGTGGTATTCAGGGAAAGTGCGCTTTGATGGTATTTCACTTAGCAAACTTATGGACTTAGTGGGCGCGCAAGGTAAGACGGCGAAGGTGATGGCCCTTAACGATTATACCACTGAGGTACCAGTGGAGGATTTTCATAAATTCCCGGTGATCCTGGCGCTGAAGATGAATGGTGAATATATGCGCATTCGTGATAAAGGGCCCCTTTTTATTGTTTATCCCTACGATAGTAGCGCGGAGTTACAGAACCAAATCTATTATTCCCGCTCGGCATGGCAGGTTTCAAAGATTATAATTGAGTAAGGCTCTGATCTTGAATCGAATACTCACTGCCATTATTTTGTCGCTTTTTATCGTCACCGGATACATTACCTATCTGGTGCATGAGCGGCAGAGTGAGCTGCAAAAATTAACCCGTTATACCGACTCGTGGTCTGTGTCTCAGATGGTCTCCGAATACATGCGTCTCGAGGCTCGTTTAAGCGCCCTGGCGCTGAACGTGAAGGGAACCGACCGCGATGAGGTACGCCTGCGCCTGGAAATAATGATGAGCCAGATCGAGCTGCTGCAACAGGGCGATCTTGGTCAGTTCATCAGAAAAAGCGAGCAGCGGCAGGCAACGGTGACCAGTCTGATTCAGATCCTCGATCAACTCGATCGGCAACTGGACACCATGACGCCTGAGCAGATGGTGATTCTGCTGCATACCATGAGTAAGTTAGATGGTCCGATGACCTCACTGGCCTCCATGACCCTGGCGCAGGACTTTGATGTCGTTAATCTTACGCACGATAAGATTCAGCATCTCTATTACATCTATTCGGTGATTTCAATCTTGCTGATTACGATGTGTATCACTCTTGGGCTATTGATGCTTCGGCAAAATAACAACTTGCGACGCGCTCATGTGCGCATGAAATTGCTCGCGAATGACTTGCAGCTGTCGAAAGAGAAACTGCAGGTACAGAACCGCCGGTTGCAATATGATGCTTATCACGATTCGTTAACAGGCATGCCTAATCGCCTCTCTTTCTGGCAGAGGCTACAGGAAGTAGTCAATCATGTGAAACCTTATAATGGTTGCGCAGTGGTTATGTTGTTCGACCTGGATAATTTTAAAGATGTTAACGATACCCTGGGGCATGATGCTGGTGACAAACTGCTGCAGGAGCTCGCCAGCCGCCTGTCGTTCTTCCGTAAAACATCAGAGACGCTGTACCGGCTTGGCGGCGACGAATTTGCCCTGGTATCGCAGGATCTGAGCGAAGAAATGGCGCTGGAGCGGGCGGATGTGATCCGCGAGAAAATCAGCCAGCCGTACCAGATCTACGATTCATTAATTAACATCGGGGCTTGCATTGGCATCGTAATCTCCGATGCTGAAAGCCGCACTGATTACTTATACAAATGTGCCGATCTGGCGTTGTATGAAGCGAAAAAATCCGGTGCGGGACATGTGGAGATTTTCCGTCCCGGCATGTTGCAACGTTTACAGGACAACAAATCCTTTGAGGACGATCTGCTGCATGCGCTGGAAAATGACCAGTTCAAGGTTTACTACCAGCCGATCGCCGACACGGTGTCGCGTGAAATTTATGGTTACGAAGCGCTGGTTCGCTGGTTTCATCCGCTGCGGGGCATGGTACCGCCTACGGAATTTATCCCGGTGGCGGAGAAAACCGGCCTGATTAACCAACTTGGCGAGTGGGTGCTGAAGACCGCCTGTGAGGAAGCGGCCCGCTGGGAGCAACCACTGAAAGTTTCGGTTAACGTCTCACCGATTCAACTTATCAATACCTCACTCACAGACACGGTGGTTGCGGTGCTAAAGAAGACGGGCCTCGACCCGCGGCGCCTTGATCTTGAGATTACGGAATCTGATGTATTTAACGAAAATACGCGCTCGCTGGAGATCCTCAGCCAGTTACGCGAGCAGGGGATTCAGATTTCGATTGACGATTTTGGCACCGGGTATTCGTCATTGTCACGGTTAAGTTATTTCCCCTTTGATAAGATCAAAATTGATCGCTCGTTTGTGGTCAATATACCTATGCAAAAAGATGACCTCGATATTGTGCGCCTGATCATCAGTATGGGGAAAAGCTTACATATGCGCATTGTCGCCGAAGGTGTTGAAACCGAGGAACAATTAACCTCGCTGCAACAATTGGGTTGCGATCTCGTTCAGGGCTATTTAATTGGCAAGCCGGGGCAGTTAAATAACAACTGAAACAAGATAATCCTCAGTCTTTAAACTGGCGCCGGTGAACTATCACTGGCGCTTTTTTATATTTTAAATAACGATAATCCGTAATGGGTATAAATAGTGGTAGGTAAAATAGATTCGAAAAAATAATACCCTTAGCAATTGAAAGGGGTATATGATATGCAATATATCGTTCCATTCGCGGCGCTATTTCACGGCGCGGAAAGAGAGGCAAATCATGCAACGAATCATTATACCTACCCATTATGTTCAGACCCGTTCCACCCCCATGTGGACCAAAGAGACCGCGCCCGCGTCCATCTGGAAGCGCCATCTTGATGCCGGTACGCGACAGGGCGTCTACCCGCGTTTATCGGTGATGCAGGGCGCAATACGCTATTATGGTTATGCCGATGAAACGAGCCCAGACCCTGTTGAAACGATGACTATTGAAGCGGGGCAGTTTGGTGTCTTTCCTCCGGAAAAATGGCACTGCATTGAGGCATTAACTGACGATACTGTATTTAATGTCGATTTTTACGTCGACCCTAAAATTCTGATTGAGGGATAAGTTGAGTCTATGAACAGTGAAAATAAAGGTTACTCATTAGCGATAGTCAATAACAACAATAATGAAAAACGAGAGAAAACTTATCTCAAGCCGATGGCGCTTTATGTCCCTGATATCGCGGTTCAGGCAGTAGCGGAATTGCTTCAGGATCTTTCAACCGATAACGCACAGGGCAAAGGGTTCAGCCTGATGGTGACGAACAATAATAACGGTGTATCGGTAGATAAAGATTTTGCTGCAATCGAGGCGCTTCAGGATCCACTGCATGCCGCTGATGCGGTGAAAGAGCTCATCAATATTGTGCGCGGTTATGAGTCTGACGAAGAGACTAACGTCTGCGGTTGGTAAAAATTCAGTCAGGCAGATATCGTCCGATATCTGCCTCTATCTCTGGTTTCAACTCATCGCTATCTGCTGCAGTAACCAGTCCCGCAAGGCGCTGATATCGGCGCGCTGGGCTAACTCTTGTGTCGCCACCAGATAATAGTTTGCTCCCGGTAAGAACATTTCAAATGGCGCCGTTAATACCCCGCGTTGCAACAGATCGCGCGCCAGCAGTTCGCTGGCAATCACCACGCCTTGTCCCGCCACCGCCGCCTGTAGCGCATGCGTCTCGTCGCTGAAGGTTAACCCTGCGTCGATATTCAGCTGCGGTGGTCCGTAGCGGCGTTGCCAGTTCTCCCAGCCCGGCGAATCTGCCGGAACGTGACGATGTTCAACGTGGAACAGGGTCGCGTGATGCAAATCCTCCAGCCGTGTAATACCCAGCGCGGGGCTGGCGACGACGATAAATCGGTCTTCATGTAGCAAGGTACAGTGCAGTTCGCGCTCCGGCGTTTCACGATAGCGAATCGCGACATCCACGCTGCGCTGGTTGAGATCCACCCGTTCGACGCTGGTATGTAGCCGCAGGTCAATGGCGGGGAATTTCGCTTTAAATGCTGCCAGTCTCGGTACCAGCCAGTGAGTCAGAAAGTTGGAGGTCGTGGTGACGGTGAGCGACGGCGGCTGGTGTGAGCGAACAATTTGCGCGGTAGCCTCTTCCAGCGCGCTAAAGGCGCGCTGGGTTCCGACATAGAGAATTTCGCCGCTTTCGGTAAGGCTGACGCCAAGGGCATTGCGTTCACAGACCCGGCACTCCAGCACAGATTCCAGCAGCTTGATTTGATGACTTACTGCGGTAGCGCTCACCCCGAGCATATCGGCGGCGCGTTTAAAACTGCGGCAGCGGGCAACGGCATGAAAGGCGCGTAGCGCGCCCAGCGGGGGGAGACGGTTTTTTCTCATGGCTGAGTTTTTCTCATCTATGGATGAAATCTATGCGTTTGTGTGGGTAATTATACAGGCGCTAGTCTACTGAAATGTGAAATAAGCGGTGAATTTAATTCATCATCGTTTGAGAATGTCAGGAGTGAAAAATGAGTATTTTCCTGCACCCGCGTGCTGCGGTAGCGACATCCGGTGCTGAACTGCCTGCGCAAGCTATCGCGCTAAGCAGCTTATTCGCGGCAGGCGCGCTGTTATTGAGCATTTCCGCCATTATCGGCGCTATCGCCAGTTTAGCGTTGCTGCTGGCGCTGACGGGGGCTTTTGCTGTTGGCAACACGATTGCGCGCTGCCGGTCGTGGTCGGCTTGCCATCGTCTGCTGTTGTCGCGCTATGCATTTTTGTTGTCGGCGGTTGGTTGGTTACTGACGTTGATCGCGTGGAACGGCTTCTTTTACTGGGCCGCGCTACTGCCGGGGACGGTGGTCGGCGCGCTTGGGCTTGGTATCGCCTGGCGCAACAGCGGAAGAGGGAGAGGACTACCGGGGATGGCGGCGAAGAGCGCGATAGCGGTAAGCATCATCGGCGTTATAGTAGTGGTCCTGTTAACGGCCCATTATGACGGGGCGGGAGGGAGTGGCTTCGCCTACGCACTTGCGGTGCTGGCGGACCTTGCGCTGCTGGGGGCGCTAGTGGTGCGTATCAGGGAGCAGGATCTCGAGTAAATTGATAATTTCCCAGCAAACCTATTCAGCTTTGACTAAGGAACTGTGTCGGCCATTTGACCAACTTATATAACCGACAACTAAGTGTTAGTTTTGTTTTTGAGTTTGCGGATCCTTTTTACTCATGTTGTTCATCCGGATAAGGATGCATTGTCACTTTATGTTATTAATAACATCCGAATTATCGTGATGCATTTTTAACTTTTCACAGCAAAGGAACTTTAGATGACTGATGTACGAATTTCTTGTATCACTCTCTCTGATACAAATGCAGTTCATGAACATATTACTCATGTTGGCAGTTCCCAATTTAACCCTCCTGGTAGTAAGTGGCGCGTTGAGCAAGTAATTAAGGCGATTGAAAGTGAGCGACATACTTTCTATGTCACAGGAAGTGATGGGAAGCGAGCTGATGTTGGCGTCGTAGACCCTGGAAATGGAAACAATAAATATATCCGAACTTATGCAGACGGGCGATGGAATAACAATTTATTGTCCTTGCCTCGATGTTAACTACCGAGGGCATGTCTGGCTGCGTTTGCAACCAGTTATGATATAATCATTTTTCTTCTACATTTTGTGGGTTATTGCCCTCAGATGCAAAATCTTCAATTAATTTCTGATTGTAATCCTCTAAATATTTTTGTAGTTCATCACGGTCGATAAGACGAACTAAAGCGGACTCGGCCAATTCTATTGCAGATTTAGTGAAATAAGAGTTTGTCACAACCATTGCTTCATCACAGCCGTAAAATGTTTTCGCCGAAATAGCTTGCTGAACTGCCGAGTTCCCTACAGAGGCAGAATAATTTTTGGCTTGAATAACGATATTTTTATCAAACCGACTAACAAAGAGATCGGCGCCTTGATCTTGTGTTCTTTTTGTTTCTTTAACATCATAACCCATTGTTTGAAATATTTTTACCAGGAAATCTTCAAACTGAAAACCATCCATAGCATCAACTAAGTACATTGTGACAAATTTTTGGGGATTAAAATGTTCCAGACGTGTTGCTAACCTGTCTACTAAAATATCAAAATATATTTTTTCGCAAGTATTTAGATGTTTTTCCATGTTATCGAATGATATCAAAGGTATACCTGGTGTGGTCTCGGCATTATCATTAAATATTATAGATGGGAAATATACTTTATTGCTCCATATATAATATAGAAATAATGAAAGATCGGTGCGGAATGTGGTGCCTGCCTCTTCTATCCATGACTTTAGCGAATCAGAAAAATTAGACTTGATATGTCTTTTCATTTCTCGAGAGAATCCATAGAAAAGAGCGTTGAACGATGTCGTCAGGAGTAACTTATCTAATAGTTGTGGTAATTGTTCAAGTTCGTTAAAACCCTTTTGTACTAGAACCTCACAGAACAACTCTAAGTCTGAATAGGAACCATTATCTCTGGATGATTCTTTTCCTGATTTTTTATAATGAGTGAATCTGGAAGTGTAAATGAAGTTTGTAAAGTATGGGTCTTTAAAATTTGAATATTTTTTCAGAACACTTTCAAGCAATTGGTTAAGTTGCGATACCTCTTTCTTTTTGCCGAATAAATCCTTCAACATGCCTTTTGAGCGGTATTGAAACTCTGGATAAAATGATGGATTGAGCGGTATCATCTGTGTTGTATCAGAAGGCATAACCGGAATATTTTTATTTCCCCATGGTGAGGTGGTTGTTGGCGTTACACCAGAACACCATGGACAATTAACTTCAAAAGATGTTCTATGGCACGAGTAACATTGATATATCAATTTATATCTCCACTTTTTAAGGTTTTATTGATTTTAATTACTACTTGACTGCGTGTGTCAACCTATTTATATATTGTTGCTGTTTTAATATGATGTTTTTGAATTGTTAGCCACGGATATTGGATTTATTGTGAAGTGATTTTTATTTTAAGATTTAAATCACACCAATAGTACAGAAAAAATAACAGATAGTACTATTCGCAAAATCTCATCTCTAATATTAGTTGGTTTACCAAGCTTATGCCATTTGTCATGCTACTTTAGTCAATCTGGTATTAGCAGCAGGACGATGAGCGGCAGCGATAAAGGCATTCACCGCTTGATTGCTCTCTTGGGTACGATGAATAAGCACCAGGTTGGCGAACAGTTCAGGTTCATTAAGCTGGCAGTAACACATACCTGGAAGCTGAATTTGTTGTAACGGGGCAGGGATTAACGCCAGCCCAAGCCCGGTTGCCGCATGTGCCAGTACGCTCAGCGTGCTGGCAGAACGATGAGCAACATGAAACCTGTCACCAAGTTTTTGGCTAAGAAGCATATAGATACGTTCATGAACATCATGCGCTTCATACAAAATCAGCGGTTCGCCCGCAAGCATATCCAGTGACAGGTGAGCATTTGCTGCCAGCGGATGTTCATCCGGGAGGGCGACCAGCATATCCCATCTCCCCAGCGGCTGTGTCTGTAGTTCTGGATGCATCAGATTGCTGTTATCGGGGGCGTAACCGATATCGAGATGGCCGCTTAAAATGGCCTCTGCCTGCCGCTGAGCGGCGACCTCTTCAATCACCAATTCGGCATCGGGATAGCGTTGATGAAAGTGGCGCAGGTCCGCAATTAACTGACCGCTAAATACAGCATTGCCGGCGAAGCCAACGCGGACGCGCCCCGTTTCGCCGCGGAGCGCGCGCGCCACAACCAGGCGGGTGTGATCAACCTACTCGAGCGTTCGTTTAGCCTCGGTTAATAACAGTTTTCCCGCTTCGGTGAGCTCAACCCGGCGGCTGGTGCGGATAAACAGAGGGCCGCCTAGCTCGGCCTCCAGTGCCTTAATCTGCATGCTGAGCGCCGGTTGTACGATGTGCAGTCGTTATGCCGCACGACCAAAATGCGCTTCCTCGGAGACGGCTAAAAAATAGCGTAAATGACGTAAGTCCAAGGTTCTCTTTATCAATCAGAAAAAATGATTAATCGATAATATTAATATAATTGAGTTAATCATTCGTCGCCAGCACACTGTTGCCATCACTGAGCAGGAGAAGCACTATGCAAAATCAATACCACGACCGCCAGCAGCTTAATGATTTGCTTAACGGCTGGATCCATCGTGATTTGGCTGAATGGGAGCAGCTACGCAATTTGTTTCATCCCGATGGCACTATTGAGATTACCTGGTTTGAAGGTCTGGCCAGCGATTTTGTCGATGGCTCAATGCGGAAGGGGGCGTCAGATTTACGCACCAAGCATCTGATTGCCTTGCCTCGCGTTACCTTTAATGCTTTCGGCAACAAAGCGATTCTTGAGACCAATGCGATGATCATTGCCGAGAACGTCAAGTTAAACATCGGCTGTGAATGCCATAAACGATTTTATGATCTGGCGGAGAAAAGAGACGGCATCTGGAAGCTGTTTCATCGTCAAAGCATCTACGATATGGGCAGCTTTACCTTCCCGCAGGGGCCAGTGGAAATAGAACACGATGTGCTGACGCAATACCCGCGTGAGTATGCTCCGCTGGCCTATCTGTTAGCAAAAAGCTGTTTTCCGCTGGGGCGCTTATTTGCTACACGCAGTAGCGTGCTGGAGGTAGAAATGAAAGCTGCGGGACAGTGCTGGTTAGCGCTCTGAATACAGCAGTTGAGAGTGAAATCGCTTTATTAATACAGGGCTATTCACTCTCTGCTGACAGAACTTCAATGAGTTTAAACTCTTCTGCTATAAGCTCCATATCATCAGAAAACACACCTTCTCGGGTAAAAAATCGCTGATGCTCTTTCCGCCAGTACGCAAGGCTTAAATCACCTTCGCCTTCTTTGCGGGCAAACGCTTCGTTAACGTCACAAAAACGCACTAGCTGCATCGAAATCATCCTGATAACACACACCGGTACATCCTGGCCATTAAGGATAATATTGTAACTTCCCACCCTGGGAGCTGATGTTTCCTGCTGGAAAGACGAAAATGAACCACAGGAGGCGGTTTTCAGCCCCCTGATAACCAGATTTGCAAGTTCATTGGCCAGGGCCGGGCTATCGCCCATTTGCCATGTATTTGCGCCAGGGTACTTCAGTTTCAATTGTTCAAGCGTACTCATCATCAGGCCCTTTAGGACGGTATGTAAAATGATGGAAGTTGACTTGTACTTCATTCGCCTTTTTATAGCGTATAGAAGTAAAGACTTCAGAATAGTAGATGACAAATGATGGTTTTGGGCCATATTGGATGCTTATGCGATCTACATTCATTATTAACCGCGGTAGGGAGGAGCGGGTCTTCGGTTGCCGGAACCCCGCACTCGGTCAATTAGCGCTGAAAATGCCTTCTTTTATTCTGTAAGCTATATACCTGACCATTTGCTTCTCGGCCTCTTGAACATCATCCGCGCTAGTTATAATACGGTCGTTTCTAAGAATAGTGCGACCATTAATACTCATCGTCATTTTTCCAGTCAGGTAGGTGGTATAGCTTGTGCCTTTTTGCACGAAGTCTTCGGTATAGGTATACGTGCTATCCACACAGCGGCTTTGAGTTTTACCTGTTTTAACCTTTTTACCTTTGCGGTCGCGACTGAAGGTTGGGACGTCGTAACACTGTTGTACGGTTCCATGTTTTTCTTCAGGGACCGTTATTGAGTATTGATGAGCCGTATTCTCAAAGTCCGTTACATACAAACTAATAACAATATTTGTGCCAGTTTTCTGCGGGGAGTCAGGGTAATCAAAAGCATAGTGACTCATAAAGCTTAAATTAAGAGGGAAGTTTGGGAAATAATTTTTATCTTGTGCGGTTTTCTTCATGGCCTCTAGTGATTGAGGTTTGAAATAGTTACGGAGTCCTGGAATTACGCGTTCCTTAAATACATATTCACCGCCAATAGACATGTCATCAACAATTTTTAAAATGAGATGAACTGAAGCGTTGTCATAAGCTGCTTGTAGGTCTTTGTTTAGACCTTCACGTTCCGGGTTGTAACGATAAATTGTCAAAAAATCATGAAGCTTGAGTGTTCTGTTTGTCTCTTTTTTAGCATGTGCATAAAAAATCTCACCAGTTTTATTTTTTTCTCTTCTCTCGTTTTCTATAGATGGATAATTTTCAGGGTTTATATGCGTTTGCATTTCTGTTGTCATTAAGGGCATTACGCGTCGCATTTCAGGCATCCAGCAAGCGTAACTTTCGCCTTTATGGCGTATTTTGGTAATATCGGAATTTGCGTCGATATGTTTAAGATTATTCATCACCTTATTATAATTATCAACATAGGCTTGTAATACCGTAGTCTTAAGACCAGGTCTGAAACTCGTCTGTGCTATTGCCAACGCTTCTTGTATGGACTGCATCCTATAGCAATAAAGAGAAAGATCTCCATTTTCTTCAATTGATGCTATTCTAAGCTTGTATGCAACTTTCCCACTTGGCATTATTGCACAGGAACTTAGCGCTGCTGTTGATATCAAAATAATGATTTTTTTATATTTCATGGTTATTTCCATTAACGTAATGGCCAGCTTATGGGAATGCTTGCCGTTCCAATTAAATGTCATTATACGAGCTTAAACGTGAATGGAAATACTAAATTATCAATAAATTATTTGGTGTGGAATTAGAGATTTGATTAATAAAGTATTGCTAATGATAAATATGGTAAATATATTATTGATTGATGCTATAGTATGTAATATACAGGATGAAATCTTGTAACAAGAGCTGCTGGTAAAGGGCATGCGTCAGCTTAGAAAACCAAAAAGCCTGCTCGTAAGCAGGCTTTTCTGAATCTGGCTCCTCTGACTGGGATCGCCTTTGCCAGTAAGTGGCTAATAAGTAAGCTAAACCAGAGTTATCTTCCTGTCAAGACCACCAGAATGACCACCAATAGGAGCTGGCTACATAAATTTGGTTTGAGCTTCCCTACTGCATGTGGTGATAGTTACTATAGTGTCCCTACGTGGGAAGCGCTGATCCTCTCCCCTAGTGGAACTGTGTCTAAAGAGCGATAACAGTCCGCTCAGGGCGTGAAGCGGAAGTTGCTAAATCAGTCTATGTTAATCAACGAGGAGCTGGTAGATAAGATTGACACTAAAAATTATGGTGATGGTTCCAATAACGTGTTTGTTATCTGGACTTTATCATTAAAATCCTCTACAAAATCCGAGTGTTTTAAATTTCTAGGCTTCGTACATCTACAATCTGTACTCGTTGAAATTTCTTCATCTCCAGAGAAGTACTACAAGTTACGTATCCATCAAGAACGTGTTATGGAAGGTATGATGCCTGAAGAACCAAAAGCCATAGTTATAGAAGATACTGAGTGGGGGTGTATCCACTCGCAGTATCACTACCAAGATAAAGATCCTGCGATAATAACATGTATCGTAAACGTAAATAATACTGACTTAATAGCTACAGAGCTTGTGAACTCAGTGTTGAATACATCCTGAATTTCTTCTCTCGATGCTGGTACACAGCGATCATATAAAGTTACCGCGAAAGAAACGACTGATCCTACCCTCGTAATATGGACACTGCTCTAAGCGAGGTTCTGGTTTTCAAATTGTTCCGGAGTGAGACCGCCACACCAACTGTGCCGTCGCCAGCGACTGTAATCACATTCGATATAATTAAACACCGTTGCCCGCATTATTTCCCGGCTGATAAAGTGTTCTCCATGGAGACATTCCACTTTCAGTGAATGAAAGAAGCTTTCCACGCAGGCATTATCGTAGCAGCAGTGTAAATAGACCCATTTTAGTTCCATACACTTTTTGAGATCCCGGCCAAATAATGGCGCTGTCGGTATTCCTCCGGTGTCATATTATTCAGCGATTCATGCGGGCGTTCACAGTTATATTTTGATAACCATTTTTCAGTGATTTCCCGTACTTCATTCAGCGTTCTGAACAGATAAAAATCGAGTATTTCTGTTCGGTATGTCCGGTTAAAGCGCTCAATGAAAGCGTTCTGCGTCGGCTTACCCGGCTGGATAAACTCCAGTTTTATTGCATGTTTCTCTGCCCATTCAGCCAGTGCCAGGGAGATAAATTCCGGGCCGTTATCCAGACGAAGCATGGCCGGATAGCCACGGTTTGCCGCGATCCTGTCGAGTACACGGACCACTCGCTGAGCTGGCAGATTCAGATCGATTTCAATCGACAATGCCTCACGGTTAAAATCATCAACGACATTGAACATGCGAAAACGACGGCCACAGACCAGGGCATCATGCATAAAATCGACAGACCAGCTCAGGTTCAGACTCCGGCAGGCCTGACGGATACTGAGTTCGAACGTCGTTATCAGATGAGTAACCAGCTCACGCTTAAAGGCTGGTTTTAAAGCTTTTTTTCGATAACGTCTTTCAGCGCCCGGTTCTCCAGACTCAGGTCGGCAAACATTTGTTTTAGACGGCGGTTCTCGTCCTCAAGATCCTTGATTTTCTTAATATCAGAAGCCTCCATGCCGCCGTATTTGGACTTCCAGTTGTAATAGGTGGCTTCAGAGATTCCGGCCTCGCGACAGACATCTTTAACAGTTCGTCCGGCTTCAACCGACTTAATCACGGCGATGATCTGATGCTCAGTAAAACGGGCTTTACGCATAGCGCTCTCCTTCGTTGGCAGATTGATTATGCCGGATGATCTCTAAATGTGAATGGCACGATTATGCGGGATACTTACACCACCGACGGAATATGAAAATCAATATTATCGACGGCTCAGAAGTGTCTAGATTATCCGTGGCGATTCAATTCTGCCCATTTGACGAATGAATTAGCTGATAGTCGTGGTGATAAAGTTGGGACTGCATAGGAAATAGCTCAATAGTTATTTTAGGGGTGATGAGTGGAGAGGCTAATGCGAGAAATGAGTTACATATTTTCCATTGAGAGAAATAAACAGGTGAACCTCTATATTTTGAAGTTAGTTTTTTATTTGTTAAATGAAATTCAATACAATCCAGTCCTAAAGATAGGCCTTTACCTCGATATTTGATGTAAGCTTCTTTGAGCGTCCACATTTTCCAAAAAAGTAATTGACCTTCATAACGAGGAAGTGAAACTATGTTAGTAGCTTCCTGTGGAGTAAAAAAATGCTGACTGATATTCAGATAAGAGTTGTCTAAATCTCTTATTTGTTCAATATCGACACCAAGCTCGCAGTGAGAACTAATAGCAACGGCTACTGTATCTATAGTATGGGAAAGGTTAAAAAAAATCTTTTTTGCCAACTGAGGAAAAACTATAAATGGTTTGCCATATTTGCACGTACTAAATTGCCATGATTGTAATGAGACATCAGGTTGATATCTTTTTAGTGCTGTTTTGAGCAGGATACGGCTTAAAATATAGAGTTCTTTATCACTCACAAAATGAAACTGATCATAGCGTTTTATTTCTTCCTCATTGAGATAGTGAAGGAAGTTATCTCTACTGGTTTGATGAAAAAAACTAGTATGTCCAATTAATATATCAATCCTCATTTAGATAATCTCATTCCTGTTAGCAATGTGTATAGCGTGATTCGTATTCCGAGCTTGTATTTTATGTTTGATGTTTTTCACATGAAACTTTACTGTGTTTATTGATATGTTAAGATTATGTGATATTTGAGAGTACTCATCACCTTGTGCCAGCATGCGCAATACTTGTCTTTCACGCAGAGATAACGGGTTTTTTTCTTTGAACTTATCCATGTTTCCCCCCATCCTGAATGGTATCTGTGTATCTGTGTATCTGTGTATCTGTGTATCTGTGTATCTGTGTATCTGTGTATCTG
>ERZ1106981.338-NODE-338-length-38590-cov-57.046918_pt1 | contig 38590 bp, 39 predicted proteins | sample MGYA00403692_ERZ1106981 | MGnify/ENA primary metagenome ERZ1106981 (study PRJEB35170, sample SAMEA104062431) | human gut metagenome | biome: human gut; feature: human-associated habitat; material: faeces | place: Denmark | collected 2012-06-22 ... | reverse complement strand
CCTATCATTAATATTGCGGAAAATCGAAAAAAGCCCCCTAAAATAATTAAAAAAATTAAAAAATACTTTTTTGAGTTAATTTTACATCCTCATTATAGCTCAAAAGAGTTCGCCAATCAATCTGAATACTGGTTTTTTGCAGCTTGGATTGAAAGCATATATTTACAAACGGCCACAAGTAAAGCTCGTTCTAACTCAATTCTTTCTCCCCCCACAAAAAATCGGGAACTCCTTCATTCCCGATTTTTTTATACCATCAATGAAAATCGTACAATTCAGAAAGGAAGTTCATCTTCCTCATCCCCGCCGAATTTTTCAAAGTACAACGACCGGATCCAATCCTTCACTGGAAGCTTCCAGGATTGTGACGGCGCAGGAATATTCTTGATTAAGCTTTTCGGTGTCATCCCTAATTGTTTAGCCATCTCAATGTCTTTTACACTTAACCGGCAGCGGCGTTTAGCTTCTGCCCAGGCTGCCTGTTTCTGTTTTTCTTTCTGTCCCATCGTCAGTTCCGATAAATCTGACGCGCGTCGATCAGCTGCTTATTGAACCGGTAGTACACATGCCATGTTCCATCCAGCCCTTCCGCGCTGACCGTCTGGATTAACGTTGCGACGTCCGGCGATTTCGGCTGGTTGAAAACCGCCACGCACATCCCTGGCTGCGTATCCGTCTGAACCGGATAAATCCGCACTTCCTCCTCCTCCTTCGCCAGAATGAGGTCGAGGTTATCATGCTTGTTTAACGTTGCCGTGACCATCAAGCGATCCTGTTCCTGCGTTAACGTCAGTTTCGCAGCCAGTTCCCCGTCAATCGGCTGAGCTTCGCTGAATTTCAGCTTGGACTCCAGATCGTCTTCCGTTTGATATGCCGTAACGCCCAGACTCCCCAATAACCTTCCGGATTCCAACGGTGTCATCGTCGTCTTGGAAACATCGATCATCTCAGCCCGGTAAATATTCGCCGGGATTTTAATTTCAAACTGTTCCTGACTCCCTTCGATCAGCGTCACATACGCTTCCATCTGATCATAAGTCGTCAGTGATCCCGGCATGTTGTTAATCTTGCCGTCCAGCCAGGAGATTCCGCCTGAAGTCACCAGCCACTGGTCATTTCCCAGGAAATCAACGTCGCTGATATACGGGGAATAATAAGCGTATCCCCGCTCTTTGCCATATTCCTTGACCTGCCGGATTGTCCTGGCCTCTAAATCGACTTTATAAACAACCAGGCGGGAATAATTATCTTCTGCCGCTACGGCGTTCTCTTCGGTCTTCGACCGGTACATCCCGTTATCAAACATCATGATATGCCGATCGTCCAGCCAGGTTGCGGCATGCTGAGCCCACTGCCATTCGAAATTCTCACCCGTCGGCGTCAGAAAATATTGCTGCATTTCTTCCGGCCAGCCGTCCGGCGAACCGATGATGGCGATCAGTTCCTGTGTATCGTAGTCGATCACCGCCACAGCGTCCTGATGCCGCCCGGAAACCGTCAGCGTGTTCTGCGCCGGATTATAATCGACGCTGTTGTTGTGGAACCAATCCTTGGCCGTCCAGTTCAAGCTCTTTCCCTGATCCTGCGGCAGGATCGTTTTCAGATCAAAGGACTTCACGATGGTCCCCGTTTGGCGGTCCACCTCCACGATCACATCCTCCACAGTCGATCCGCTGAAGTCATCCGAAGCGATCAGGAAATTGCCGTTAGGCAGCTGATCGAGATCATGATGATATCCGCCCGGTACACTGTATTCCGCGTCGATATGCCCCAGTAAATCCATCGTCAGAAATCCCGTCGTGTAGTAGGGACTGTCCAGCAGCCGGTTCGTGCTCAGCGTGATCCGCCCGTCTTCCAGTAAATTCAAATCCCATAACATCATCACATTCAAAATCCAGCGGATTTCGCCCTGACTGTCATAGCCCGTGGCATAGCCGGTACTGGAAGGTGTTGTGAAGATCAGCTGATTCGGCTGCGGATTCTGATGTTCGATTGTGACCTCGGCCATAAACGCGTTCTCTGGCAGAGCCTGACCTTCAATCTCCAGCTCTTTCACCATATCATCGACAATCAGCTGAACCGTGGTTTTCTGTTCCGGATACAATCCGATGATCGGCAAGCAATGCGAGGTTGATGGTTCATAAGTCCAGGTCAGGTCCGTCTGCGGCTGTTTGCCTTTGACAATGACCGTGACCGGTTCCGCGGTTTCAGTGTCGAATTGAATCAAAGCGCTCAGCGGACTTAAGCCATACGGATTGACAATCACGACGGGATTATCCAGCGTTCCGCCCGTTGCTTGGGCCGCAATCTGTTCAGTCTGTTTGTTCTGCGTTTCCAACAACGTTTCCTGATAAGCGACGGCTGTTTTTCCATCTTCGCTGAATGTCCGTTGTTCAACCGCGGTTGTGCAGCCGGCGCTCGCCAACAGACCGCAGGCCAGGATGATCAATAATCTTTTTCGCATAATTCTCCTCCTTTTTGATAGATGTCTCAGGGAATGGGAATCTGATTTTCTTAACCCGAATCAAGTTTCGAATTGAATCCGCAGCCTTCCCGTCTGCCCGACAGTACGGACCTGCGCCGGAACTTCCCGGCCGACACGCAAATTCTTAAATTCAGTTTATTGCAGGATGCCGCGCTTTCCGGCATCGCCGCGGGTAAAGAAAACCTCTGAGTTAATGATACCACAACTCAGAGGGATTGTTTGTTCTGCGGAATACTTTTTTACTTCTTTGCCAACATGCTTTCGTTCCAGCCTTCCGGAACTTCCAGGCCCATCAGTTCGACGGCGGTCGCCGCGACATTGCTTAAACCGAAATCACCGTCTTTTAATTCAATGTCCGCCCCGCGGATGATGAATGGAACCGGATTGAGCGTATGCGAAGTTTTTGGTTTCGCCTTGTCTTCCGGATTCTTCTTCTTTTCTTCCATCTCGTCGGCATTGCCATGATCGGCCGTAACGATCATAATCGCTCCCGCTTTATCGCAGGCATCCATCAGACGCTTCAGGCACAGATCGACGGTTTCCATACCGATGATCGTCGCTTCATAGTTGCCCGTATGCCCTACCATGTCGCCGTTCGGATAATTGACGCGGTAGAAGTCATAGTCTCCGGATTCAATCGCTTTGATCAGTTCATCACTGATTTCCGCGCCCTTCATCCAAGGCCGCTGCTCAAATGGAACGACGTCGGAAGGAATTTCAACCCAGGTTTCCAGCTTTTCATCAAATTTCTCAGAACGGTTGCCGTTCCAGAAATAAGTGACATGACCGAATTTCTGCGTTTCCGAGATCGCGTAGGAACGGATACCCTTCTTCACCAGATATTCTGATAACGTGTTGGTGATGTGCGGCGGCGTCACCAGGAATTTTTCCGGGATGTGCAAGTCGCCGTCATACTGAAGCATACCCGCGTAAACCACCTTCGGGAAGCGGACGCGGTCAAACGCGTCGAAGTTCGCCATTTCAAATGCCTTGGAGATTTCGATCGCGCGATCGCCGCGGAAGTTAAACAGGATTACGCTGTCGCCGTCTTCGATCGTTCCCAGCGGCTGTCCGTTTTCAGCGATGACAAAGCCCGGCAGATCCTGATCGGAGCAGTGCAGCTCGTCGCGATAGGTTTCAATCGCTTCCTTCGTGGAATCAAACTGACGGCCTTCGCCCAGGACATGGATATGCCAGCCCTTTTCCACCATATTCCAGTTGGCTTCGTAACGGTCCATCGTAATGACCATCCGTCCGCCGCCGCTGGCAATCTTCGCATCAAAGGTACCGTCGCTCAGCTCGGCCAACAGATTTTCAATTTCTTCCACATAGATCAGCGCCGAAGTTTCCGGAACATCGCGGCCATCCAGCAGGACGTGCAGGCGAACCCGTTCCACGCCTTCCTTTTTCGCTTCGCGGATCATCGCTTCCAGATGCTTGATGTGGGAATGAACATTGCCGTCCGACAACAGACCTAAGAAATGCAGCGTGTGACCCTTGGCATTGGCGATCAGTTCCTTCCAGGTATCCGAAGTATAAATCGCGCCGGTTTCAATCGACTCGTTGACCAGTTTTGCGCCCTGGCTGTAAATCTGGCCGCAGCCTAACGCATTATGACCGACTTCGGAGTTTCCCATATCAGCGTCGCTCGGCAGACCGACTGCGGTTCCGTGCGCTTTGATTTTCGTATTTGGGCAGGTTGCCATCAACGCGTCCAGATTCGGAGTGTAGGCATGCTTGACCGCATTGCCGTTGTCCTTATCGGTTAATCCGACGCCGTCCATGACAACAAGAACTAAAGGTTTTCTATTCATGATATATCCTCCTGTTTTCACATCAATAATATACCACGAAGCGGGCTTAAAAGCATTAAAATGTCTTGTGATTCTCTGGATTATTTCAACAATCCGAGTTACAGCTGAAAAGAAATTGATCAGGAAAAAGGCAAGACCCGGTTATTCCCCGGCGCCTTGCCAATAGCCCCATTTCTGATCCTGACAAAAGGCGAGCTTGTTCTCGCTCAACAAGCCGATCGCTTCGCAGACTTCCGATTCCCAGCGGCCGTCGCTTGTCCGCAGCGTCATTTCTTTTGCCTGCAGTCTTTGCCTGTCCACAGTCTGCGCCTGCTTGAACACATTCTTCTCGATCAAGGAAAGGCCCGGTGCTTCCGCAAGCGTCTGACCGCCGGCCGTCAGCTTCACCGGCGTCACCCCATCGCTGATGCCCAGAAGACTGGAATCCTGATTTTCCCGCAGGATTCGCTCCGTTTCATCGGGTCTTGACAGCGTAGGGGTCTGTTCGTTTCCTTTCCACTCGATGAACACCAGTCCGCCCTGTTCATCGGCTTCAAGCTGAAACGCATGATTTTCCTCTCCGATCACATAACGGTAGAACACTTCTCCGCCGGCGTAATCCACGGTAAAATTCACCGCGCCCTCAAGCACCTTCATTGGGTTTCCTTCCAGATCATAGAGTACCAGGCGCGGGGTCTGGGTTCCGCCAGCTTCCGCACGCAACAGCCATTTTTCTTCTATCGGCCAGGTCACGCTGTTTTCCAGCGGCGGCAAAATCGCTTCCCCTTGATTATTTAAGACTTCCTGAGTCCACGTCGTTTCCCCCTGACAAAACAGGGTTCAGCGCAGCAGCGGCAGATCGCCGGTCAGCTTGTTTACCCGCTTCTTCGGCCCATAAATGCCGATGCCAAAGTACGTGATTTCTTCTTCGGTCACCGCAGCGGCCTTTTCAATGTATTCCGGATAGTTCTTGCAGCTTTGCGCGACGTCAGAGAAATCAACGACGATCAGGTCGGAGAACTCCGGCTGATACAACTGTTCCCGGATGGTTTTCAACTTCTCCTTGGATACGCTGAGAATGGGAACCGGGATCGCAACGACGCCCAGATGGGAATTTCCGCTTTGATCGACAACATCCTCGCCGACGATCTGCGGCGCCAGCTTGCCTAAGGTGACGCCTAAAATGCCAGCGGTGTTTGCGATTAAGCCCAAGGGCAATTCGGCGTTGATCACCATGACGCATTTTTCATTCGAGTGTTCCATATTGTTCTTTCTGCTCCTTTTCTTGATTTGTTTTCTGCGACAGCACCAGGCCGCCTAACGTTAAAGCCAGCCCCAGAATCACCTTCGGCGTCAGTGGTTCATGGAGAACCAGCGCGGAAGCGACCGCGGTGATCACAGGGACGATATAGATGGTAACGCTGGTCTTCACCGAACCCAAAATTCCGACGGCCAGATTCCAGGTGACAAAGCACAGCGCGGAGGCCCCCAATCCTAAAAAAACTAAATTGAAGAGAATTTCCGGCCGCAGGATCGTCGGAAGTGAAACTGAGAATTGCGTGAACGTCAGCGGAAGCATGAAGAGTAAGCCATAAAAAAAGGTTCTCCGCGTCGCTAAGAGCACGTTATAGCCCAGCTCGGAAATCCGCCGGCTTAGCAAACAATAGACTGCCCAGATCATCGCGGCCAGCACTGCCAACCCATCGCCTGCGGGGTGAATCTCAACCGCTTCCTGATTAAAGCTGATCAGCATAATGCCTGCCATAGCGATCAGAAACCCTGCGAAAAAGCGCAGACCCGGCCGTTTCTCTTTCAGGAAAACCGCGCTGAACAGGACGGTAAAGAAAGGGGCGATGGAGATGATTACCCCGACGTTCGACGCCCGGGTAGCGCTCAGCGCCAGATTTTCAAATCCATAATATAAGGTAACGCCGCACAGTCCGGCCAATGCGAATAAGCCTTCCTGCCGCCGGTCGGTCAACCGCAGCCTTCGCGGCGCAGCCAGCCACAAAGCCAGATAGCCCAGGCTAAACCGCAGAAACAGAATTTCCACCGGAGACAGCGTATCCAACAGAACCTTGGTGGAAATGAACGTCATCCCCCAGATCAGAATCGTGACCAGCGCCGCGGCCTGGCCGATCCGCTGCCGGTCGTTATTCATGATCCGGATCCGCGCTTTCCTGCGACCGGGTAAAAATCCGCTGGTACTGCTTCGGCGTCAGACCGATAAAGTCTTTAAAGTAATTGGTGAAATGACTCTGATCCGCAAAGCCGGTCATGGCCGCGGCTTCAATCGGCGCCATTCCCTGTTCCAGCAGCTTCTTGGCCCGATCGATCCGGATCGTCTGTAAGTAACGGTAAGGCGATACACCGATCTGCTGGGTAAAACAGCGCAGCAGATATGACTTGCCAAACCCGGCCCGCCCGGCCAACTCTTCGAGCGTGATATTCTCCGCGTAATGGTCCTCTATATATTGACACAACGCCTGAATCTGCGGATTGGGCTGCGGAGCGGGACTTTGATCAAAATCTACCGCATATTCCTGAAGCACCTGTTCGATCAGAAAATAAAAAGCTTCGGCTTTTTTCAGCTTCGGCGCCCCGCTTAAGATCGCGTCATACACATCTGCGATCAAGGATGCGATTTCGCTTTGCGGCACGACGTTCTGCGTAAACCGCGGCAGCTGATCCCGCCCGGTAATTTCCCTGACGGCTTTGCGCATAACATCCGGGTTGATATTTACCGCCCGGTAATCCAGAATCTCACCGTTGATCGGCGCGCAATAGTGATTATCCCGCGGATTGAATAAAATCAGATCCCCGGCGCTCACGTCATATTCCTCACCCCGGCACCACAGATGCCGTTTTCCCCCTTCGATAAAAACCAGGACATAAAATTCATGAAAATGGTTTGGAAACTTCTGAACAATTCCACCCAGATTGTACGCTTCAATTTCCAAATCGCGGTCATAGTAAACATGCCGCTGTTCCTGTGTCGATGGCATGAACTTCCCCCTTTTTCTTCTGGTTTTTATTGTACGCTGTTTTCCTCCTTTTTTCTTGTAGGATCTGACACTCGCCGGCAGGAAAACTTTAGATTGACACGGCTCACGTCATGACCCCTTCGCCGGCAATGGAAAGCCATCGAAAAAAAGCGGGCTGTTTTGTTACAGACCGCGCTTTCCCCATTTTTCTCTGATTTTCCTTTTACTTCTAGAATTCTTCTTCGATTCCTTTGCCTGTCAAGTCAGTCGGAACCGGGATCGGTTTAGAAAGGGAGGTTCGTTCGCCGATCCCGAATTGACCGCTTGATCGTTCCCTTCAGGAACCGGATGTCAGCAGTTTCCGGGTTTTCCACTTCCCGCTGCAGTAATAGCCGATACAGATCAGACATGGAAGTATCCGCGAACAGGCGACGCCCCACCACAAGCCCTGATAGCCCATCTGGAAGAGATTGACAAAAATCAGGCTGAGACCGATCTTGCAGACAACGCCGTCCAGAATACCGATCGCAAATCCCAGCTCGACGAAACCGCAGCCGGTAACCATGGCCTGGAAAGCGCCGATCACCGCGGAGACGAAGAAATGCAGGATGAAGATGCGTAAGAAGGTAACGCCGAGATCCAGAACCAGCGGATCCTTAGTAAACAGACCGAAGATCACCTTTGGACACAACAGGCATAACAGACTGGTCACCGTCGCGCAGACTAACGTGCAGCCCAGCGTATAGATCGTTGTTTTGCCGGCCCGTTCAATCTTCCGCGCCCCCAGATTCTGTCCCACCATGGAAGCGGATGCAGTATCGACGCCCTGAACGAAGACTTCCAGGAACTTCTGCAGCTTGTTGCCGATGGAGTTGGTGCTGGAAACGATGACGCCGTAGGAATTCGCCGTCGAATTAACCCACAACATGGAGAACCGAACTAATAAGCTGCGCACCACCTGCGGAATTCCCAGCTTAATAATAATTTTCATGACTTCGCCATCCAGCTTAAAATAGGACAACTTGGCTTCAAAGTCAAACTTTTCACGGTTTCTGAGCATGAAAATAAACGCCGCGCCGAACGATCCGATCTGCGCCAGCACCGTGGCGATCGCCGTCCCGGCCGCTTCCATGTGGAAGCCTGCCACAAGCACCAGATCCAGCACGATGTTGATCGCCGCCGCCACAAGAATAAAGATCAGCGGACGCTTGGATTCGCCCATCCCCCGCAGGATTCCGCAGACAGCGTAATAACCGAAGATAAACGGAAATCCGATCGCCGTGATCACCATGTAAGCACTCGCCTGATCCATCGCCTCTTTCGGACAGTTGATCAGATTCAGAATCGGCGTATGAAAGAAAATCGCGAGGATCGCCAGCACGATCGAAATGAGAATCATGAAGCTCAACAACGTGCCGACCGTTTTCTTGATCTTTCCCTCTTCCCGGGCGCCGTACAGCTGGGAAATATAAATCTGCCCTGCGGTGGAGAAGCCCATCGCAATCGGTGCAACCAGATCGGCGATCTCACCGCCGGTATTGACACCGATTGTTCCCAGCGTGCCGACATACTGGCCGATGACCGCCAGATCGACCATCGAATACAGCTGCTGGACCAGATTGGTCAGCACGATCGGAATCGCAAAAATCACCAGGCAGCGCAGAATGGAACCTTCCGTCAGGTTCATTCCGACTTGGCCTTTTTTTATCGTTTGGGTCATGAATGAAACACCTCCAATGAACACGCTTATTTTAACAAGGAACCGCTCAGCTAAAATTTCAATAAGTAATCCATCATTACCATGAAATTAGAAATTTTACATGTCCATTAAAAAGCAGAATGCGGGCAGTGTTCATCCTTGCTTTCATCATTGGCACAGAGCCGTGGCTTCCCCTGCACCCCGAAGGATTGGCTGGAAACAGGCTCTTTTCTTGGATCATCGACGCCGCTGGCGATCAAAACCATCGCTCGAGGTCCGCAAGCTTCCGGAAGTAAAGTGTATTTCATCCCTTTTTTAAAATGCTTATAATTTGGATAACCAACAGGAACAGTGATTCTTCTGTTCCGCCTGTATTGAAGGAGGAAAAGAAATGCAGATCAGCACCAGCCGCACCCGGATCACACCGGAAGGTCCGTTTTTTCCATGTTATCTTCTTGGTCATGCGATCCGAACCGAAAAAGCCCTCGGCGTCGCGGACGATCTCTGGGCCAGCGCACTTGTTTTAAAGATTGAAGAAACGACATTAATCTGGGTATCCGTCGATCTGGCCGGCTTCAGCAAGAGGGAAAGCGACCAGCTCCGCAGCGAGCTTTCCGACCGGTATTCCGTTGCGAAGGAAGCCGTCACGATCAGCTTCACCCACACCCATTCCGGACCGGAATATGATTCGGTTTCCCCGTTTTTCGGAACGGAAAAAGCCGCGGTGCCCGGTTATCTGGACTTTGTTCATGCCCAGATTCTGAAAGCTGTCGAGAATTGCTTCGAAAAGGGGTTTGAGGAAGTCCAGGCTTACGCCTCCACCCTTCAGATTGAAGGGTGTTACGGCAACCGCAACGGCAAGGACAAACCGGCGGATAAAAGCCTGACGACCATTGAGTTCCGATCTGGCGAACGGATTGTCGGCGGAATCCTCCATTTCACCTGCCATCCGACGGTGTTGGGACCGCAGAATTTATTCGTCAGCGGCGATTTAGCCGGCTATTTATCCCGTGCCCTGCAGCAGCGCTGGGGCGTGTATCCTCTGGTCATGCAGGGCGCAGCCGGCGATATGTCCAACCGGTTATACCGCCAGGGCAACGATTTCCATGAATTGCAGCGGATCGGTGATGCAATCATGGCGCAATGGGACGCCCATCCGGAGCGAACACCGCTGAACCTTACGCCGGTAACGATGCGAACCGGGCGATTCCAACGCACGTTCAGAAACGATCCGCAGAAGCAGAAAGCCTTGTTAACGGAAGTCGAAAAAAGAATTGCTGAAGCAAAGACCTTCGATGAAAAGAAAGTCTACACCTCCAGTCTGGCGGTGCTCCGCCTTCAGTCAGAGCAAGCGGAAACAAAGTTGGATCTGGAATATACGTTATATAAAATGAACGATTTGTTTATCCTGACGATCCCGGCCGAGCTGTTTTCCCGCTTCGGCTTGGAAATTAAACAGGCGATGTCCGCTGTGTGTCCGATTGTCTGGGGATATTCCAATTATTCCGTCGGTTATCTGGTCGACCGGGAAGAATACGGCCGGTCGTTTGAAAGCGCCGCAAGCTCCATTCCGGAAGGCACGACGGAACAGATTGTCGCTGAAATTCTTGACGCTGTTCGCACACTGCGTTGATCCCCGCCGGACTTATCTAACGCTTACAAATCATACGATTCCGCAAACCCGCGATGCGTGCAAGGTCAGCGATCATCCTACGATCACTATCCAGAATGAGAAGTTCGCCAGTGGTAAAGAACTGCTTGCCGGACGGAATCACGCTTGACCGGCAATGTCATCATCCGCGATTCAATCAAAAATAGCTGCGGTTATCCCGTTAGCTCAAGGAGGAAATATTCATGTTAGAAGTCGCAAAAAGCTCCCGCATTATCACCCCGTCCGGTTCCGTTCCGATTGCCGGTCATGCGATGCGGACCGAAAGTTCCACCGGCGTCCACGACGAATTAGAGGTCCATGTTCTTCTCCTTAATCTCGAGGGGATAAAATGTTGCTTCATCAATGCCGACGTGATCGGCGCCGGCTTTGATTTTGTCCGCCGGGTGAAAACAACGGTGCATGAATTACTGGACATTGACCCGGCGCTGGTCTTCTTCAGCGTCACGCATACTCATACCGGTCCTTATTTCGGACTCTCCGCGATGACGGGAACCCAAACCGAAGCGGAATCTCAATATGAAGACGAAGTGCTGGACAAAACGATTGAAGCGGTGCTGGATGCGGCAAAACAATGGACGCCCTTTACCGACGTCATCGTGCGCCAGGGCGAAGTCAAAGGGTTCTACGGCAACCGCAACGGCCTGGATAAACCCGGCGATGAGGTCATCACCGATCTGGAATTCCGGGATGAAACCGGCAAGCCTGTCGCGGCCTTCGTCAACATGTCCTGCCACTCCACGATTATGAATCCGCTGGAAACCCGGCTGAGCGCCGATATGCTGGGGAACGTCCGGCGGGAATTAACGCCGTATCTGGGCGTTGTTCCACTTATGAGCAACGGCAATGCGGGTGATTTGTCCAACCGGCTGTACCGCCATGGCAACGATTTTAACGAACTGAAGCGCGTGACCTCCGGAATTGCAGCGCATATCGCCGGATTCCGCGACGGCGCAGCCCTCGGTCTGACGCCGGTCCGCTATCGTGAAGTCGCTTTTGAAGTGGATTATGACAATGATAAAGCTGCGCTGGCACAAGCCTTGGCAAAGCTTGAGCAGCAGCTTTCCGTCGTCACGGAATTTGATGCCCGCAAATGGCTGCTTTCGGAAATTTCCGGCTATCAGCGCAAGCTGGCTCAGGATCATGTCCACGTCTGCCTCAACAGTACAATTCTGCGGTTAGGCGATCTGGAGCTGGTCGTCGTTCCCTGCGAGCTGGCCAGTGCCTTCGGCCGTCAGATCAAGCGCAGCTCCAACGCCAAGCTCTGCTTAGTCTGGGGTTATGCCAACGGCTGCAGCACCTATGTCGTCGAAGCGAGCGAGTTCAACGGCGGCCACGATGGCATCTCCACCCGGCTTCTGCGCGGACAGGCCGAGGAATATGTCGCCAAATTGATCCAGAATCTGTTCTGAGTTTTTCACCCGTTCAAATCATGCCTATTCCGCAAGCCTTCCTTAAGATGGTTTGCGGAATTTTTTATTCTTACCGGTTCTGTTTTCCGTTAAGCAGCCGCCACGCGCGCCGTTTCATTCTTCCTTTCGCCGATCGGTTCAATTGATTAAATAAGGAAGAGGCATTCCTGAGTCTGCACCCCAAAAGCGACAGACTTCGCCCGTCTTTCAGCGTTCATTCCCGAAAATTCAACAAAAGACAACAATGCTAAGGAACTTATCTGACCAATTCCAGACTATTTCCAGTTTTTGGCATCATTCTTTTGAAAACAAGCATGGAAAAGGCTAAATTCTAGTGGAAATTGATATCCTATAATAAAAAAATGTAAGCGTTTATAATTAGTCTATCAGATAAATATGCATATTTGATTGATACGAAAGGAGATTGTTTTATGAATGAATATCTGCAGAGCAGCGGCATCGTTGACGTCCGCGTCGATGACCGGATGGTTCACGGTATCGTTGCTACCATGTGGATTCCAGAGAATCACTGCACCCGGGTTATGGTTGTCAACGAAGATGCTTCCAACAACCAGGTGATTCGCAGCACGCTGAAAATGTCCGTGCCGGCCGGCGTCAGCCTGTCGGTCCTGGCTCCGGAAAAAGCCGCGGGCAACATCAAAAATGGCAATTATGCCGATCAGCGCGTGTTTATTGTCGGCCGCGAGATTCAGGATGTTTACGCCTTATATAAGGCCGGCGTTCAATTTGCCCGCATCAATCTCGGCAACGTTACCCAGAATACCGGGGAAACGCTGATCCTCGACAAGACCGTGCGGGTCAACGTAGAAGAAAAAGCGATGCTGCGCGAAATGCGCGACGCCGGCATTCAGATCACCTGTCAGTTTAGAACCGACGATCCGATAAAGATCTGCAAGGAAGTTCTGGATTAATTGTTGTGATTCACAGTTTCAATCAATCAAATTGATTAAGAAAGGAAGAGAGAAATGTTTACTCCAATTCAAATCATTCTCGTTTGCGTGTGGATGTGGGGATTCACCGTCATCGGAATGAGCGTTCAGCTTTTCAGCTACGGCGTGGCGGTCCTGCATGGGTTTGTTACCGGCTTGATTATGGGCGACGTCGCGACCGGCCTGACGGTCGGCGGTACTCTGTGCCTGATGGGGCTGGGGGTCGGCGGTTACGGCGGATCCTCCGTTCCGGATTACGCGATGGGCACCGTTGTCGGCACCGTCTTCGCGATTGCGACCGGCGGCGGGGTCGAAGCGGGCTTAGCGACCGGTATTCCGGTTGCGACCTTGGGCACGCAGTTTGATATCCTCGCGAAAATGTGCGGCTCCTTCTTCATTCATAAACAGATGGACTGCGTTGAAAAACACCAGTTCGATAAAATGGGCATCTGGGCGCACGGCTGGAATATCTTCCGCGCCACGTTATACACACTGCCGATCTTACTGGTTATGACCGTCGGTTCCGGCATCATCACCACCCTGTTGGCAAACATGCCGCTGTGGCTGACCAAAGGGCTGAACACCGCCGCCGGAATGCTGCCGGCCGTGGGCTTCGCGATCCTGATGAAATATCTGCCGATCCGCGAATACGGCGTCTTTATGATCTTCGGCTTCGCGGCCGCCTCCTACCTGGGACTGTCGATGGTCGCGATTTCAATGTTCGCGTTCGTTGCCGCCTACATGGTCTATAAAGGCTTAGAAAAGGGCAATACCGCCGCGGCGGCCGGAAACGGAGGAAACTACGATGAGTAACGTATTAACCAAAAAAGATCTCCGGCGCTGCTTAAACCGTTATATCTTCACGCGTCAGTCGCCGTTCAACTATGAAACGATGCAGTCGGGCGGCTGGGTCTACTCGATCCATCCGGCCATGGAAAAGATCTATGACGGCGACGCCGATCTGTTAGCGGAAAAGTACAAGGATCATTTCAAATTCTATAATACACATCCATGGATGGGCAATATCATCCTCGGCGCGTGCATCGCGATCGAATCCACGAAGGATCCGGACGCAACCAAACAGGCCGTTGAAATGCGGACCGCGCTGATGGGGCCGCTGGCCGGCATCGGCGACGCGATCATCTGGATCATGTTTATGACGATTCTGGGTGCGATTGCCGCGTACATGGCGCTGGAAGGCAGTATTGTCGGCTGGGTCATCGCCGAAGCCATTCAGCTGGTCATCTGGTTTGCCTTCTACAAGCTGTTCTTCGTCGCTTATGAACAGGGCGTCACGTTTGTCACGACCCGCAGCGCACAGCTGCAGCACATCACGGAAGCGGCTTCCGTGCTCGGCCTGTCCGTTGTCGGCGCGCTGGTCGCTTCGACCGTCAACGTTAAATTCGGTATTACGATGAGCTATGGCGAAGTTGTGCAGCCGGTCAACGATCTGCTCGATTCGATCATTCCGCATTTCGGCAACGTCGTCACCGTCGCCCTGATCTATTGGGGTTTAGGCCGTAAGAGTATGACGTCCGGCAAGATGATCATCATCGTGCTGGTCGCCGCGATCGTTCTTTCAGCGATTGGGATTCTTGCCTAGCCGTCAATTTAGGTACTCACGAAGCACGCAGTATTCTTGCGTGCTTCCTTTCATAAGAGGAGAACGATATGATCCGATTTCAAGAAAACACCGCCCAGTTCATGGATGAATTCGTCCGGCGTCATACTGAATTTGAACAGTTGATCGATCAAGGGCGCTTCGCGGAAGTCAACCCGCGGCTATTGTCGATGATCGACGCCGTGCTGCCGGGGTTTGCCTTCCGGCTGATCCGGACAGAATCCGGGAAAAAGATCCATCTTGAGCTGACGACAACGCTGGATCCGCTCAAACGGATCCTGGCTTTTTATTTCTGTTCATGCCTGCCGGAAACGCTGCAGTCCCGCTGGTGCTTCGATTTCTGCCACCCCGCCTTTAAGGGCAGTTTCACGCAGGACGGCATCACCTGGTCGCCGGCGGAAATCCAGGTCATTCCTTCATTTGACAACAAGCGTCATCGGCTGAATTTGTTGGTGGAGAAGAATCCGAAATTCAAAGGGCTCCGTGAGGAAGACTGCTTCATGATATTATATATGATGCTTTCCGACGCGCTGGGCGAAACCGCTGTCGACGCCTACCTCGGATCGATTCAGTTTCTCGACAAGGTCGGACGCCTGACGCATCGTGGAAAAACCCGGGTATCGCTGCTTGAACTGGGAGCGGTGCTGCAGGAAGAATGTAAAAAACGCGGCTGGATCGATCCCCAGGACATCGTTTTTATCGCAGAAAATTACACCCGGCGGACTAAAAAGCTGCAGCTGCGCCAGGACATCACCGAAGGAATCAGCTTCTGCCTTCCGCTTTTAAACGAAGAAGGCGAACCGGCGGAGAAACAGCGTTCCACCGCACTCTTGCGGGCCTGCCAGGCTGGTTATTACAGTATTGTCGTTCCTACCGCGCCGTCGCTGCCGAAAAACGAAAAGATCGCGCAGCGGGAAACGGTTGAAAAAGAAGTCAACCGGATTTTAAGCGAACATCATGGCGGCATGTTGATCAACGCCGCACTGGGCAACGCCCATGGCTACGTTGACTTTCTCGTCTACGATCCCGCTTCGCTGAAGGCCGTGCAAACCTGGGCCGCCGCGGATTCCCGGCTGGAAGTTCTTGAAATTCATTGACGATCCCAGGAGGTGAACGGATGAAGGAAAAACTGCTCCCGATCCAAAACCAGCTGCTCGACCGGCTGAACCGGACCAAAGAACCGGTGAGTTCCCAGTTTCTCGCAAACAGTCTGGGTGTTTCCAGCAAAACGATCCGTAAGAACCTCAACCAGCTCAACGGCTACCTGGCCGGTCAGGGCGCCCGCATTGCCTCCAAGACCGGCAGCGGCTACCGGCTGATCGTCGAGGATCCGGAAACATTTGAGCGCTTTATGCAGAAAAACACGATGCGCAGTTCACAGCTGATTCTCAATCCGGTTCAGGTCGACCGCGCGCACCTCATCATCCGCACGCTGCTCTGCCGCCAGGATTATACCCGGATCGAAGAACTGGAAGATCTGCTTTTCATGAATCTGACCAGCGTCAAGCAGATTCTCAACCGGGCCCGTGAAATCCTGAGACTGTTCGATTTAAAAATTGTTTCCAAAAGTCGGCATGGCATGAAAATCAGCGGACGCGAGCATGATATCCGGTTATGTCTGAATTATGAATACGGTAATTTTTCAACTACCTCCCTGCCGCTGGCCCAGCCTGAGGAATACGGCCAGCTCTATCAGTTTGACCCGCAGATCCAGCAGCGGATCGAGCTGATCATCCGGTCTTTGCAGGAGATGTTTATCAGCTACAACCTGTCGGTATCCAGTCTGGCTTCGCTGAGCCGGTTGATTCTGATCTCCGCGGTCCGCAGCCAAAACGGCCATCCGCTGGACTATCCCGAATCCACAATCATCCGTTTCACCAACCGGAATTCGTATTACGTCGCCAAGCTGGTCCTGAACCAGTGTGCCGAACTGCTTCAATGTACTTTTATCCGCGAGGATATCATTCTGCTTGCGATCGGTTTCGTCGGCTTCCGGATTGCACTGAGTCCGGACGAAATGTTCCGCGACGGTTTTCTCGAAAGCAAGGATATCGCATTTGACCTTGTTCAGCACCTGGCGCAGACCAACCAGTTCAGCTCGATCAATAAGGATATCAAGCTGGTCGATGACATCGCACTGCATCTTGACGGATTGTTCACCCGTTCCCGCTATCATCTGCGCACGACGCAGTTCACCAGCGAGGTGCAGGTAGAAAGTTCGCTGATGTCGCGGAAAATGGCGATGCAGGCGATGGTGTATCTGCATGAGAAATATGAAATCGAAATCAGTGCGGAGGAAATCACACGGTTAGCGCTGGTGATCCATCCGGTCTTCGGCCGCTTCCCATGGAAGTTCAGGAAGATCCGCGCCTGCTGCGTGTCCAATATCGACAAGAGCGTCGGCCGGGGACTCGCCGAACGGCTGATGCGCAACTTCGGCCGGTTTATCGAACAGATCGACGTGCTGGAACTGTATGAGTTAAAGGCAATGGATCTGAGCGGCTATGAATTGTTATTCACCTCCTACAATCCGGAGATGCTGGATTTCCTGCCGCCAACGCTGACCGTTTTTCAGCTGGACTTGTTTTTCGATGAAAGCACCAAGCGTACGATCCGCAGTCTGTTCGTCAACGGCAATCATCACAGCAATTTCAAAATCCGCAGCGATCTGCGGCCGGAGCTGATCTTCACTGGCGTGGAGGCCGCCAGCGAGGATGCCTGCCTTGAACTGATTGGGCAATCGCTGAAGCCGCTGCTGGACAGTCCGCAGGCGCTGACGGAGGATCTGCGGACCTGTGAAAAGATCATGGCGTCGCAGCCCCGCGACAACGTCGTCATTCTGAGCGGACTGCATTCGCATACCCCGGGCGTGACGATCGGCGTGTTTGTCCTGAAACGGCCGATTCCCTGGAATCACAGCCTGCACAAAGCGCAGATCATCGTCTATTGGGATCGCGGCCAGGTAGCGAAAGACGCCGAACGGTTTGAAAATGAATACGTTCCGCATCTGTTGGAAACCGTATTCCACGACCGGCTGGTGATCGACGAGCTGGTTAAGAATCCGGATTATGAGCGACTGATGGATGTAATTCTGGAATATCATTTTGCGGTGCTGACGCTGGGAAGCAGCTTCCGGTGAACGGCCTGTAGTCTTTCCCGTTATTATTTTCCCAGAGTCTGAATTAGAACCATGGCAGATGGCGGTGGTTTGAGGACTTCCGTTCTCATAACCCCCAATTAAATCAAAGAAAGAAGGAAGAATTATGCGTAAAATTGTTCTCTTAAGTCACGGTGGGATGGCGAAAGGCCTCCTGAACACCTTAAGTATTTTCACAGCTAAGATCGATCCTATCACAGCGATCAGCGCCTATGTTGACGACTGCGATCCCAAAGCGGAGCTGGAGCGGTTTTGGACGAGCGTCAACGATGACGATCAGGTCGTCCTGTGCACCGATATCCTGGGCGGCAGCGTCAATCAGCTGGCCCTGCCTTATCTTTCCCGGCCGAACACCTATCTGTTTACCGGAATGAATTTTCCAATGCTGCTGCAGCTGACCTGCCTGGATGAAAACGCAACGGAGGCTGAGATCAAAGCACTGGCTGACGTCGGCAGAGAAGCGGTCATCTGTATGAATGATTACGAGTTCCCCCAGTATGATGATGAAGATGAATAAGTTGCATACTGAAGCGGAAACGACGACCGATAAGCGGAAATCTCAGCTTCCGTTCAGGCCTGATTTCAGAGTAAAATAAGAAGCAAAGAGAAAAACCAGGGGAGAAGAAAGATTATGATTAAATGGATTGTCAGCGATCTTGACGGCACATTGTTTGAAGGGCATGGAGAAACGGTCTTTGATTTAAGTCCGGCCAATGAAGCGGCGCTGCAAGCGGTTCAGAATGCGGGAATCGAATTCAGCGCGGCCAGCGGACGGATGATCGGCTACGGTATTCATCTGTTAGAAAAATATGGTTTCCCCCAAATCCGAACCGCAGGATTTAACGGCGCTGTCTGTTACGATCAGGGACAGTTCGTCGTTACTCATGCGCTGGCAATCCGTCAGATCCGTCAGATTGTCGAGATCACCCGGAAGGCATGCCCGCAATGCACTATGATTCAGGTTCAAGGCCTGAATTCTGAACGGATTCTGGCTAATCTCCAGGATCCCATCGCTGAACATTATCGGAAAGAATGTGCGAAGCTGGGAATTGGACAGGTTATGGATTTCACGCTGGATCAATATCTCGATGATTCCCAGGGTATTCTCGCTGGCAAGCTTTCCTTAACCTTTGATTCTCAGGAAGCCTGTCTTGCGGCCCGGCGGCAACTGAGCGAACAGTTGGATCATTCCTGTTTTATCGCGCAAAGCGGCGAACGGCTTTTGGAGATTGGAAGCGGTTCAGCACATAAAGGAGTTTTTATTGATTACCTCAAACAGACCTATTCGCTGCGGGCGAACGAGATCGCGGTCATCGGCGATTCGCTTAACGACGCGGAAATGTTTGCCGGAGCGGATCATACCTTCGCGATGCAAAGCGGCAGTCCCGAGCTGCAGCGCAAAGCTGGACACATCGTAGAATCCGCCGCGGATGCGATTAACTGGTGTCTCGATTATAACGTCCATCAAGCCTAAATCCGTCTCATAAAGCGCAGAGTCATAAACGGCTGCGCTTTTTTGTGCTTTGACAATTCTGACCAGCATCCGCAAACTGACTTTCAATGAACCAAATTTTGAAATGTTGATTCCCGCTTCTGATTCTATAATAGACAAAGAAGAAACACCCAAGGAATCCGGGAACTACGCCGGACAGGAGGAACTCAAAATGAAAATCCAGGAAATTATCGACAAGCTCAAGGACTGGCACGAACCCTTCATTGAATCTCCGCACGGAACCCGTGATCAGATTTTAACCGGGGATCCGGATCAGGAATGCACCGGGGTCGCTGTCACTGTCTGCGCCACTATGGAGGTTCTGCGAAAAGCGGCGGCCAGGGACATCAACTTCATCATCACCCATGAATCCATCTTCTTTGGCAGCGGCAACACCGAAGAAATGCTGGCGAACAACGCGGTTGCCATGGAGAAAAAGCAGTTCGCAGACGATCACGGTTTAGTCGTCTGGCGTGATCATGACCGGCTGCATGGCAACGGTTTGCCCTTTCAGCCCCAGCGGGTGAATCCGGATTCCATCTTCACCGGCATCCTGTCTGAACTGGGATGGGAGAATTATGTTGCGGACGATCCGCTGAAACCGCTGCTTTACCAGATTCCGCCTGTTCCCGCGCAGACACTGGCCGATTTCATCCTCCGTCGGTTTGAATTAAACGGTCTTCGGATCGTCGGAAATTTAGATTGCGAAGTTTCCTCCATCCTGTTCTGCGAGCATGTGACAGGCTCGCCCAAAGATGCCGAGATCATCCGGAAAGCGGAACAGGCCGACGTATTGATTCCCTTTGAAATCTGCGATTATACGCTGACGCAGTATGTGATCGACGCCGCGGCTCAAGGCCGGAACAAAGTTCTTTTGGAAATGGGACATTTCAACTGCGAAGAACTGGGTATGAAGGCGATGGCCCGCTGGCTGCCGGAGGTCGTGGGCGAAGCTTTGCCTGTAACTTTTATCAAAGCCGGAGATGGGTTTCAATATCGAACGGCTCCGATTTGAACTGAAAGATAAAATCATTTTGTCTTATTTGTGAGTCCTTATGCTATAAAATAAGCTCTGGAATTCCCTATGTTTCAAAGGACGCTGAGCGCTTCGCCGCGTCCTTTTTCCAATAAAAAAGCAGCGGATCGTTAAGCTTTCGCTGCGGGAAGTCAGTTTCCTTATTAAATTTTTAAATTTTAACGTATTCGAAAATCAGTGAGATTGAAACTTTCTTTGAGACGTATCTTCTATTCATAGAGCTTTCCCATATAGAGAATTTTAGCCAGAACCTGAAAATCAACCTCTGTCCAGGCTATATTTGAGGACGGACTGGTCGAATCGTCTTCTATCCAGCTCGCCATTTGCCGCAAATAGTCAGAGATTGTTGTATTTTCCCATTCCTCAAAATGTTGTTGATAATCCGAAGATAAATCTTCAAGAAAACGGATGAACTCTTCTTTTTTTGAAATCGTGCTGATCTTTTCGATCCAACCGCATTCTTCTTCAGTTTTCATTTCATTCATCCCTTCTTTTCTGAGAAGTTCCTCGATTCCCGAAATCCTGAATCTCTTCAATAGAACTTCCTTACCAGCGTTTCATATTTTTTTTAAATTTTTCGATGTACGCGGATTTTAATTCCTCTGACGAGATATCATAACATAAGAGAACATCATTATAATACATCAAAACATCCGCTAATTCCTCGATCAACTCTTTTCTTACTGCTTCATTCTGGCAGGCATTCCGATCACCCTGTTTTTTTACGATGTCGATCACTTCGCCCACCTCGCCGATCATCCAAAGTAATTTGTTTTTACCGACCTCCGGAGAGATCCCTTCCCATTGTTCTTTATATTTTTCCTGCAGCGTTCTCTGCATTTCTTTCATTTCATTGATCGTAAATTCTTCCATTGTTTTTTCCTCGATTTTTCTGTTTTTTGATTGCCAATGTTCATTCCAGAATGATTACCACGATTTTACTGATTAAAGTTCTGATACGAAAACTGATTACATTTAATAAACTGGAAGTTAGCCGTTATTTATATCATCAACTATATTTATGTACTCATTCCACGTTTTCCCATATAACTGACTACAACAGACTTCCCTTAACAATTCCCTGAAATATCTTAAAAAATTAAGATTAAGGCTACCGCTGTCTTTTTCATAAATATATCGCCAATAAACAAAAGCATCAGAAATTTCACTAAGTAATTTATCAAACAAATTTTCTGTTTTGGAATTGAACCATTCTTGTACTCGTTGTTCGACAAGCGATGTGGTTCTGCAATCTTTTGTTTTTAGCTTGCTCCATAACGTTTCTAACTTATGAAATCTATTTAATTCCTCAAATGACGTACCATGAAAAACTAAAAGCGTTTTAATAAATACCTCACAAGCGAAGGCGGAATTTACAATTCCTGATACAGTGTGAGATTGCGTTCTGTACTTAATATTATTAGGTTCTGTTTCACAATATTTTGCACAATCAGCAAAAGCACATCCATGCCTAAACATACGGTGCGGGTCTAATGAAACTTCCTCAATCATAGCACCCTCCTATTTACCAATTTCTTTACCACAGATACAAATTCTAATTTATCGATCCTTTGCTGGAATTATCTTATTCTTCAAATGAAATCGTTCATGATCCGTTCTTCATTCCCAGTTCATCCATGAAATTGAATTTTTACAATTTAAACTTATTCCAGCAAAAACGCAGATACTCTTTCACTGATATTTCCTGACTATGCGAAATTCCAAGAATCACAAATGGAATTCCTGCCATCGTTATATAACAGTCTTTCAAATCAAAAATAAAGTAGTTGGGAATCTGTAGAAAATCTAGACTTCCACCCCAAAACAGCTTATCGATCAGACTGCATAAGCATCCCGCTAATCCGAAAATCATTATTATTTTTACTGGATAACTAGTGTTTTCTCTTTTTACCTTATACAATGAATAACCCGATATCAAAATCCCCAAAGCAAAAATATTTAGAAGAATCGTTAAGAATGGGTTTGATAACGGATCAAAAAAATTTCCGATATAAGACAAACGGGTATTTACTACCGGATTAAATCTAAGGATTCCGGACAGGATATCAAATTCATACGTCATGAATTCTTTTGATATCATTATTTTTAAAGTTTGATCTATCAGAATTAAAAATAATATTGGAATGATAAAAAACTTAAACCTCTTAATAAACCTGACCTCCCTTCAAATTCTACTCTATCCGTCATTGAAACAGAAAATTTATCATTTCAGCGAATTATGCCGTTCACGATGTTCCTGATCATAAACAGAAACGATCCCGCAGCATTGGCGTTTTCGATGGCAATACTCATAAAATAATGACCTTTTACCATGGGCATGACAGCATCACCGCCCCAACCTGTCGAATATCTTCTTTCAATTAATTCTTTTGCTTTCTGAAGCATGATCTTTTCTACAGGATAATCCCGCATTTGGATTCACCTCGCTCCCGACACTCTAAAAAACGCTTATTCAAATAATTCCTGACGGAGGTTCTCACACTCTTGCGCCATTTCTTTCATTTCTTCATCGGGTACCATTTCATGAAGATCATAGGCAAGCGGATTCTTCGTAAAATCAGCCAGCGCTTTATTCATCAGAGCGTTCTCCTCGGAAGTGATCGTTATGCGCATTGTCCGATCCGACGCAGGATTCTGAATCAATCTTAAAGGAACATTACCCTTAACCTGGCATTCTAACAGAAGCGCTGCCAAATCGGTAACAAGATCAATCGCAAAATCAAACTCATGTTCCCAACCCTCTTTATCTTTATATTCGAGCGGAACTTCCGTGTTCCGGAAGTTCCAGTTCAGCTTATCCAGACCCGTATCCGCAAAGATTTCCCTTAGCGGAATTTCATCTTTCTGCTTTCCGGCTAAATAATCCAACAAGGTCAAGCTGTCGTCTGTTCCTCCGATATAGTTGCCCCAATATTTTTCAATCACCATTTTATCTGCCTCTTTTCTTATTTAAGTTGCCAGCATCCCAATCATATTTAATCGATGTATTCAAAGGGATCGTCTTGTTAAGTTAGATTCCTTGCGATGACCGCAATCGCGCAAACCAACAGTATGCCGCCGCTAAAGATCAGAATGATCCTTTTAAGCTTCTGATCCGCTTTAAAAGCATCAATTTTATCAGAAAACAAAGCACAGACTATGGCTAAGATTAAGAATATCCAAGTAATTTTCATACTCTTTCCCTCGCGTACACACGCCGCTCTCTACGGTTATTATAACTTCATCGACTGTTCTTCACAATCAGTATGTACCGCTTTTAAATGAATTCAGAAAAGACATCTGATTATATTAGATTTTTTTCGGTTATTTTTAAGTTTCCGCCTTCTCTCTGCCTTTCCATTGTCCAAATTACCTCAGAACGTTTTATAATAGCTAGTAGAGGGGAAAAACAATGTTAAGTACAATTGGAAGGAAAATCTTACAGCACATCTCATCCTGCGACAGTTATGTCAGCGGTGAGGAGTTAAGCAAAATCTGCAGCGTTTCCATCAATACGATCCGCAAGGAAATCGATCTCATCAATCATGAACTGACCGGCAAAGGCTGCTTTATCGAGACCAAAGTCGCTGTCGGTTATTCATTGACCATCAGTGATCCGCAGGTGGCCGCGCCCTTTCTCACCCAGTCGCTCAAAGAATTCCGGCGCTTTGATTACCTGAACTATTCTGCGTTTTCCATGGCCTATCTCATCCTGATGAAGCTGTTGACGGCTTCTTCATATACCTCTGTCGAAGCGTTGGTCGGCAGTCTGTTCTGTTCCCGCAGCACGATTTTGCGCACACTGGATCAGGTACAGCTAATTTTGAATCCGTTTCAGCTGGAGATGAAAGTCCGGCGGAACTATGGCCTGATCATCCAGGGCGACGAATGGTCAAAACGCATCTGTCTGATTTTTATGCATAAGGTCTTTGCGCATGAAAACAAGCCGCAGATCTACACTGGCGCTTTTGGCGCGTTGTTCTTAAATCAAACCGATTATCCGCAGATTCTTCAGGATCAGATTCTGTGCTATTTCGGAAACCACCCGGATATCACAATTCCCAACATTCATGTGATCAAACTTACGCAATATGTTCTGTTAGCGAAAACCCGGTCCCGCTATGCTTCGGAAATTCAATACAGGCAAAATCGGATCCGGCAGCTGCGTGCCTATACTGCGGCCAAGGAGCTGTATGCCGTATTCCCGGCTTATTTTAGAGAGAATCTCCATGAAAACGATATTTTATCGTTAGCCACGCTGATCGCCTGCTGCATGACGCTGAAAAGCACCGATCAGATCCCCTTGGAGGACCAGCCCGGGATATTTCAGGAGGTTCGGGACAGTCTTGCCTTTATCCGTCAGTACTACGAGTTGGAAGGCTGTTTGGACACTTCCTTTTACAATGCGTTCGCGTGCTATCTTTATTGTCTGAACCTGAAAAAAGAATTCAACTTCTGCACGGATTCTGAAGAACTGACAACCTCGACAAAAATCGGACTGTGGACTGCCGACCTGTGTTCCTTATTCGCTCTGTTCTATAAAAATAAGACCGGTGTGCATCTGAATGAAACCGATCTGGCGGAAGCTTACTATATTTTTAACGCTGCGATCTACAAACAGAATTATACGTTCAACAAAATGAACGTCGCCGTCGTTTCCCGTCAGGGTCGCTATTACAGTGAAAGCTTCGCAGCCCGGCTTATGACATCTTCCAGCCGGTATATTAAAAACATCCGTGTTTTGGAGGTGACTGAGCTTTATGAAACGGATCTTGATGTTTACGACGCGATCATCACCGATATCTATTCATCCTCCCTGCCGAAGAAGGATCACAGCACTTATATTGAATTCAATCATCATCGCGACAGTCCTGAATACAAAGACCTCTCTGATTTTCTGATTCGGTATTTTAATCTGCAGGCGCTGCCGTTATTCCAGGCGGTCAATTTCCGCAAGACCGATTTCAAGCGGAAACAAGACGTCTATGACGCTATTTTCTCACTTTATGCGCAGGAGCTTGGCGACCGCGAAGCCTTCTTCCGCGATTTACAGTTGCGCGACAGCTTTATCAGCAACGAAAAGAAACAGGATCTGGTGCTGATCACTTCTCTGGCTATGCGGATTTCCCGGCCGGTTTTTGAGGTGTTCGTCAACCATAAGCCGATTGCCTGGAATCAAAATAAAGCTCACGTCTTCATCTTTTATCAATATGGCGACGGCAGCCGGGAAAACGTCCAGCGGATCAGTTATTTGTTGAAGCAATTTCTTCATCAGAACGCGTTGTTCCTCAATACGCTTTATGAGCAGAGTTATGATGAGGTAGTGGGCTGCTTTAATATCTTATAATCCTAGGGTTAGGAATATAAACTAAAGCTCCTGTTGCTTTCCTGCTGATTATCACTAATAATTGTTATCAGCAAGATTATCAGCGAGATGATTAGCAAGAGAAGATGCTTTAATCATGATTAAGAATAAAATTATCGAATTTAAGAGAGAAAATACGGATGATGTAAATTATAGAAAATCCAGTAAATCCCTAAACAATCTAGAAGCTTTAGCCGCAGACACCCGTGAAAACATGATTATCTCATTGTTTGAAGAAAAGGATTTGATTGTTCGTAAAGATGTAGAGACCGCGTTAGGCGTGTCACAAGCCACCGCTGTGCTGATTCTCCGCGAGATGGTAAATAAAGGTGCGCTCAGAAAAGAAGACAGGATAAAGCGTTATAAAGCTTTGTCCTGTCTTCCCTTTTTCTTATAAGAATAGCCGCATTTCTTTCTTATTTAAAACTTTATTCTTCCGTAAACTGCCGCTTATAGACACGATCCGGACTATACCGCAATGCCGTCCACTGGTGAATATTCTTTGTCAGGGAAATATGCGTTTTTCCATCCCGCTCGAAGCTCCGTTTCCCGTCAGCGTTCTCCGGGTTCTCCAGAATCCGCGTTACGGTATCCAACAGATACTGCAGGATCAGCGGCGACTGATCCCAGGCCCCGTGGCCCGGAAAGACGCCGTCGATTTCCGCGAACCGCGGCTGAAGTTTCTTCAGCGCCTCGCTCATCGCTTCCACGGTACAGAACTCGCCATACGGCGTTCCCTTCGGACGGCTTCCGATGCCGGTGATATCCCCGCAGAATAACAGATGCTTCTGCCGGTCATAATAACCGCACTGCCCCGGCGTATGTCCCGGAAGCAGCACCGCTTCCACAATCACGCCGCCGCCCAGATCAAATTCATGACCGTCTTCAATTCCGATGATTTCATACGGAACATACGCTTCCCGATGGTCGCGGTCGACGACGATATCCCGCTTGTCAAAATGCGTGTAGACCGGATCTCCCGGCGGAATCAGTTCATCCCAAACCTGGATCGGTTGGTCCGTATTGTTAAACAAATAATCCCAGATATCCGGATTGTTTTTTGTCATCAAATCCGGAACTTCATGGCGGTGGCAGTATACCCGTTCAAACTGACCGTTGCCGTAACAGTGATCATAATGGGCATGCGTGTTGCAGACGATCACTTCCTTATCGCCGATCAAATGGTGGATCAGTCCCTTCAGATCGCCGACACCGAACGACGTGTCGATAAGCAGCGCTTTTTCCGGACCGTCGATTAAATACATCCAGACGTCGCCCGCTCCGTCAAAGCTGTCATTGTAGAAGGCGTACACATGATCGCGCACCTGATAAACCTCGGTGTACGGATTGATGTCCGGATAGAACTGTTTCAGCGAGCTGGTTTCCCGCAGTACTTTCATAAACGACCAGCGGACTGGGTGTTCCGTTTCCCAGACGATGCGTCTGGATTTCAAGTCGGAATGGATGGGACGCGGTGTCGAGCCCAGGGCTGTATTTTTCTTAAAGCTTCCCGGCATAAAGATTCCTCCCGTCTTTTCTTTTTTTATAATTCTTCGTTGTATTGAGATCAAGCGTCAGTCTTGTCAATCCCGCTATTCGCTCAACAATTTGCGGGTCTTCCACTTGCCGCTGAGGTAATAAGCGATGCAGATCAGACCGTTGACGATGCGCGAACAGGCGACGCCGTACCATAAGCCTTCATAGCCCATGTGGAAAACATTCATAAACAACAGGCTTAAACCGATCTTGCAGATGACTCCGTCCAAGAGCCCTAACAGAAAGCCCAGCTCGACAAATCCGCAGCCGGTAACCATCGCCTGGAAAGAACCGGTGATCGCCGACGCGAAGAAATGAATCGTGAAGATTCGTAAGAAGGTGGTGCCCAGCTCAATGACTGCCGCATCCTGAGTGAAGATTCCGAAGATGACATGCGGAATCGTAACGCACAAGAGCGAAGATACGCCGGCCAGCACAACGCAGCAGCCCGCTGTGACCAGTGTCGTCTTCCCGGCCCGATCCGTTTTGTGCGCACCCAGATTCTGACCGATCATACTGGCTGCCGCCGTATCGACGCCGGAGATGAAGACCTCCAGGAACTTCTGCAGCTTGTTGCCGACACCGTTAGTGGTTGAAACGACAACGCCGTAAGCATTCGCTGATGCATTGACCCACAACATGCCCGTGTGGACCATCAGCGAGCGGAATACCTGCGGAATGCCCAGCTTGATCAGTACTTTCAGAATCGGCCAGTCGATCTGGAAATAGCGCAGCTTGAGTTCGAAGTCAAAATGTTCGCGCTGAATCCACAGATAAGCAAATGCGGCCAGAAAGGAGCCCAGCTGGGAAGCCACCGTGGCCAGCGCCGTCCCGGCTGCGCCCATGTGAAACACCGCGACTAACAATAAGTCCAGAACGATGTTGACCGCTGCCGCGACTAAGATAAACAACAGCGGTTTCTTCGATTCACCCATTCCACGCAATACGCCGCAGACAGCATTGTAACCGAAAATAAACGGATACCCGACCGCGGTAATGATCATGTATTGGGACGCCTGGGATAACGCGACCTCCGGACAGTTCAGCAGTTCCAGAATCGGCCGGCAGAATACAATGCCGAAGCCGGTCAGCACGATTGAACAAAGGATCGTAAACGAAAGCAGCGTGCCGACGGTTTTCTTCATCTTATCTTCCAGTCCCGAACCGGCCAGCTGCGCGATGTAGATCTGACCGGCCGCCGCAAAGCCCATCGCCACCGGACTGACCAAATCGGCCATTTCTCCGCCAGTATTGACCGCGATGCTTCCGACATTGCCGACAAACTGACCGATGACCGACAAGTCGACCATCGAATACAGCTGCTGAACGATATTGGTCAGCACGATCGGGATCGCGAAGATAAGCAGGGTGGTTAAGATCCCGCCTTCGGTCAGATTGGTTCCCACCCTGCGTTTTGCGGTCGCCGTCATGCTGCGGATCCCCCTCTCTTTTTCAAAGAGGAAGCGATGAGGTTAATCATCATCCTCATCGGACTCCGATCCCGCCTGAGCCAATAACAGTGCGCCCGCATCCTGAATGGCCTGCCGGCCATTTTCAATAATCGCGGAAACCTCCGCCGGCTGTGTTTCACGCATCCCCAGTAATTCCAGAATCATCGGCAGATTCATGCCGACGATCAGATGTACCTTTTCATTGACCAGCGTCAGCGCCTGATTGCATGGCGTACCGCCCAGCATATCTGCGAAGATCAAGACGCCGTCCCCGCTGTCGACCTTCGCCACCTTCCGGCATAATTCATCATGAAACTCCTGCGGAGAATTCATTTCACGCAGCGCACAGATTTCAAATTGCGGCAGATCGGCGCCGAACAACATTGACAGGGAATCAGCGATTCCCTCCGCCATCTTACCGTGGCTGATTAGTACAAGTCCAACCATTGCTGCGACCTCCTTTCTTTCTTTTCTTTTTCCGAAAATCTTATTTTTTTCTTATCCGTCATTATCATTGTCACTCAACTAAAGAATTGTTCCGTCTTGCATACCTATCGCATTCACTTTTTAAAGGAAATCGTCAGACGGCGATTTCCTTTATTTCCTGAACTTTTGAATTTTGTTTGTCTTTGACCGTCAGTGCCAGTCTCTTCAGCCATTGCCGCATCCGTTCCTCATCCTGTTCGAACGCCCGTTCCGGTATGACCAGCTGGGTGTGATCGGTAAAGGTGACGATCAGAAAATCCGGCATGACGAAATAATTCAGCGGTTCCTTTTTCACACCGTTGACCTCGTAGTCACCGGCCTTTTCTTCAAACTCAATGGAATCCCAAGCCAGCTCGTTTGCGGACAATTTGCGCTTGGCTGCGCTCTTGCAGAGATTGCGGTAAAATCTTGGCGCGATGACAAAGATCCAGATCAGGGAAAAGGAAACGGCGAGCAGCCAGGCGATCAATGAGTTTCCTTGTTGAAACCCGATCATCAGCGCCACGCTCAGCGCCGGTCCCCAGAGAATCGAGATCATCCGTGTCAGCCGCGTTTCATGGGCCGTGCTCAGAAGCAGTTCATAGTAATGCAGGGCATCCTCCTGAGTCCATTGATAATTCAGTTTCTGCATAACCGTTTCCTTTCTTTCGCTTTACGCGAGAATCGTGGTCAGATAACCGATGATCGCTACCGGAATCATCCACAGCATGATCTTGGTCGCCGACCATTTCTTTTCCTTCACTAAGTAATAGACGATAAAGCAGATGATTAACGTCAGGATCTTCGGGAAGAAGGCGTCCAATACGTCGGTCTGGATGTTGACGCTGGTCTGGCCGAAGGATGCGACCAGGTTGGTCTTAACGTTCATGATGCCGGCCAGCACGCCGCCGATAACCGTGATGCCCAGCGCTTCAAACGCAGGAATCACGCGGTCCTTCATGTTCGAGCTGACCAGGGTTTCCGCACCGATGATCCCGGTTTTATAGCCTGCTTTAAATAGCGAGTAGCACAGGATCCCATTGATAACGGTATAGGAAGCAAACAGAAACAGCGGACCGAGAATCGAGCCGTCGGTGCTTAATCCGATCGCAATCGAGATCAGGATCGGCGTGATCAGCGCCTGGATCAAGGAATCACCCAGACCGGCCAGCGGTCCCGCCAGCGCCTGCTTGATCGACTGAATCAGCTCGTTGGTAATCGAATCGTCATGCGCCCGTTCAACTTCCATGCCTAAGACGATCCCGTAAATCACGGCGCCCAGACCCTGCTGGGTGTTGAAAAAGACTTCGTGGTTGCGGCATAATTCCTGCTGCTTCACGGTATCCTCCGGATAAATCTCATCTGCGACGCGCGCCAGCATACAAACCATCGAACAGCCGAGCATCCGTTCCCGCGTAAAGTTCATTGGAATCGACCAGTTGTAAGCCCAGAAGGCTTTGTTGACAAATTTCTTATCGCTCTTTAACGCCTGCAGGCGTTCCATGTTCTGCGTCATTAGTCGTCATCCTCCTCAGCTGCGGCGCCCGCCAACTGTTTACCCGGTGTAAACTGGAAAATCAGATAAGCGATGACGCAGCCCATAATCGTAATGGAAATGGTATCCCAGCCCAAAGCAGCGGCCAGAACAAAACCGAACAAGAAATAAATCCACTGGAACGGCGTGTGAATCAGCGTGACCATCAGGATCATGAAGCCGATTGCCGGAAGCAGACCGGTAAAGGTCGAAGTGATCGCGTTGATCTGCGGCGGCAGTGCGTTGACGATGTTGCTGATGACCGCGGATCCGGCCAGGCAGAAGACCGGCACGATAATCATGCAGGAAACAAACGTCCAGATGTGACCGCAGGCTGGAAACCACCAGGCCTGCTTGATTTTCCCCTTTTCAATCAAGGCGTCCTGACGGTGCAGGAACCCGACTTTGACCAGGTTGCCGACGGTGTTCAGAATGTTCTGAACCGCCGCAAACGCCAGCGCGATCGTCAGGCATTCCGCCGCATCGCCGCCTGAAACAAGCGTCAGCGGCAGCGCAAACCAGAGCGCGACGTTGATACTGGGCAGGGTCGCGACCCCGCCGATCGACATTTGACCGATGTAAGCAGCCTGAATGACGCAGCCGATAATCAGCGCGTTTTTCATGTCGCCCATGATCAGACCGATGATCATACAGTGAATCAGCGGCTTGCTCATGATATTCATGCTCAGCCAGCCCAGCGGGAACATTCCGGTCGAAACCAGGAAGCAGAAGAGTCCAAGCAGAATCGCTTGCAGGATTGTGATTTGCATCGTATTTTTCTCCCCTTTCTCATTTATAGAAATAAAATACTTAATGCTTGCTTAATGCTGGTTCTGAATATCCTTGAAATACAACTCTGGCTGACCGTCCCCCGGGAACTGCTGGAACTGAATCGTCGCTCCCAGCGCATCCAATTCTTTTAACGCAGCCAGTTCCTCCTCATTGACCCAGATGTCGCGGCGAACCCAGAAGCCGTCTTTTTCCTTCGGCATGTTCGCGACGTTGATCGTCTTCATCAGATCCGGAATCGCCTTGTAGATTTTTAACAGCGTCGATGGACGGCGGGTGATGATCAGCGTCCGTTTGTCGTTGATCATACACTTGCGGATCGGCGTCAGCGCGTCGTCAACTGAATGCACGGTGACTTTCACACCCTGCGGCGCGGCCATTTCAAAGATCCGTTTCAACATCGGATTGGCAGCAGTCGCATCATCCACGCCGATGACGCGGGTGATTTTGTTCAGCGGAATAATTTTGGTCTGACATTGACCGTGGATTAAACGGTCGTCACAGCGGATAAATACAATCATCAAAAGCACCTCATTTCTTACGAATTGGTTTAAAGCTGAATTTTAACATTCCCCTTGACAGCTCTTATTGTATCGAAGTTGAAAGCGGTTTCTAATTCAGGCTTTAATCTTTAATCCTTCACATTTTGAACGGCTGAGGGCACAGAAAAACCCATTTCCAGAACCTTGGAAATTTGTTTGAAATTCTCAGGAAGTTCAAAACAAAACAGAGTTTGGAACAAACGCAGCCGCCGGCTGTCCAATCTTCCGGCTTCTTCCATCTGGAAAAGAACGATGTCTTTCCCGGGAATCCGGAAACTCAGATTCCAGCGTTTTCTTCTGCGGCGATGTCGTTGCCGAGAATCCGCAAATCACTTAAAGTCAGATGAATAACCTTTTCCAGGGACGTTCCCCGCAGCAGCGTTCCAGCGGTGGTTAATGTTGTTTTCGCCTTCTCCGTCTGACCGTCGAGATAGTAGGCTTTGGCCAGCGACATCATCAGCCGGCCGCGGTTCTGACCTTCATTCCGGCTCACCTGACTTTCCAGAACCGGAATCACGCGGCGATCATAAACTCCATACAAACTCTGGTTAATTTCATTTTCTTCCCGTAAGTCCGCAATCATGCCCTGCAGCGAAGAGTCCTGAATTTGATCCAGCTCCTTCTGGATAACCTGAAACAAAGAAACATCGCCGGTCTCCACCGCCGCCGAGCTGCACAGCTGCAGGTAAGCGAGCTTCTGCGCCGCCTCCAGCCGCATAACCCGGATGGCAGGCAGAATCTTTTTCGCCGCATCCCGGTTGCCGGAAGCCATCTGATCGCTGGCCCGCAAAAGCAGAATTGTATTGGGATTCAGAAACACCGTCGCGCTCCGGGCATAAATCACTTTGCGGTATGCGTCGTAATCCTTCTTCCGCAGCGCCTGTTCCAGCTTTCCGGCCAGCCGCTTCTTCATCAATGCGGAGCCGAGAAAGACGACGAGGATCAACAAAATCAATAAAATTACAGAATATGTCAACATAACCTCTCTCCTCTTCATGCAATAACCCTGAAAATCCGATATAATGGAGTTCAGGAGAAAACAAAGATGCTAAACGAACTTGGAAAAACGCTCTTGCAGCAAATTGCTGCCTGCCATGATTACATCAGCAGTGAGGAACTCAGCAAAATCTGCAACGTCTCGATCAACACCATCCGCAAGGAAATCGATTTGATCAACGATTATCTCCGCGGACACGGCTGCTTTATCGACACCAAGATCGCCGCCGGCTATTTTCTGACGCTGGACCAACCTGAGCTGGCTCGGCCGTTTCTGGCAAAAATGCTGAAGGAATTCCGGCAGTTTCGCTATCTGAACTATTCGGAATTTTCCACCGCGTATACGATCGCGATGCGGCTGTTAACGGCCTCGTCGTATACGACAATCGACGCGCTGATGAACAGTCTTTACTGTTCCAAGAGCACCGTGCTGCGGACGCTGGATCAAACGCAGCTGATTCTTGATCAGTTCCATCTGGATTTAAAGAACAAACGGAACTATGGTCTGTATATCGAAGGCGACGAAGGATCGAAACGAATTTGTCTGATCTTCATGCACAAGGTTTACGTTCATGAAAACCCGCAGCTTGTCCGCACCGGTGTCTTTAACGCCCTATTTCTCAATCATACCGACTATCCAGGCGTGGTGCGCGAATGTGTGCTCAATTATTTCCGTCAGCATCAGGAAATCACAATCCCCAACATTCATTTTGTCAAACTCGCACAATATCTCGCATTGGCGAAAACTCGATCTTCCCATGCCGGAGAGATTCATTTTTCAGCTGATCAAATACGTCAGCTGCACAGTCTTCCGGTCTATTCCGCTTCCCAGACGATTTACGCCTCACTGCCCGCTTATTTTCAAGAGGGAGTGACAGAAACGGATATCCTGTCCTTCGCGGCGTTGATTGCCTGCTGCATGACGGTGAAACATCCGTCACGGATTCCGGAAAACGAGCGGGCCGCGATCGAAGCGGAAGTCAGGGAGATAACAGCGTTTATCGCAAAATATTACGATGTCAGCGGTATTTTTGACGATCATTTTCATCAGGATTTCACCTGTTATCTCTATGGCTTGCATCTCAAGATGGAATTTAATTTTTCCTCGGATGCGGAAAAGCTTCCCGGTTCTACAAAAATCGGCCTGTTATCCGCGGATATCAGTTCGCTGTTCGCACTGTTTTATAAAGTGAAGCACGGCGTATATCTGCGGGAGGTGGATCTGGTCGACGCGTACTATATTTTCAATTCAGCCTTATACAAGAACAACGCCTATTACAACAAAATGAACCTGGCGATTGTTTCCCGCCATGGCCGGTATTACAGCGAAAACCTGGCCGACCGGATGCGGGTGCAATATGGACGCTATATCCAAACACTGGACATTCTGGAATATACGGAAGTCTTCGCCTGCGATTTGGAGCATTACGACGCAATCATCACGGACGTCAACCGCAACATCCTGCCGAAAACCTATGCCGGCGCACTGATCGACAGCAATCTCAATCATATCCAGTCGGATCTCAATTCCCTTTCCACGTTTCTGATTCAGCGCTTCAACGCGAAAGCGCGGACCTTATTCCGGGAAAAGAACTTCCACAAATGCAGCTTCACCTCGCAGATGCAGGTCTATGACGCGATCTACAAGCTGTATCAGAACGAGATCGGCGATCATGAACATTTCATCCATGATTTAAAGATGCGCAGCAGCTTCATCAGCTATGAGAAGGAAAAGAATATCATCCTGATCACACCGCTGGCGCTGCGGATCGCACAGCCGGTCTTCGAGGTGTTCGTCAACAAGAAGCCGATGCTGTGGGAACGGGCGAAAGCGAGCGTTTACATCTTTTATCAACAAGGCAACGGAAGCAAAGAGAACGTTCAGATCATTTCCTACCTGCTGAAGCAGTTCATCCACCAGAACGAGCTGTTTATCAACACTCTGTATGACCGCTCGTATAAGGATGTCGTCGGGATTTTCCATGTCCTCTAAGAAAATGGCTGCCGCGCATAAGGGTTAAACTTTGCGTGACAGCCGTTGGTTTTTTAGAGAATACCGAAGAAAGCGAGAATGACGCAGCCGCCCATGATCATAAAGATCAATTTCGTCGGCGACCAGCCCTTCTGAACCCGGGAGAAGCTCCAGCCCCACAATAACAGGGAGAGCAGGCCCGGCATAATTGAATCCAGCATGCCCTGGAAATCGATCGTCGCGCCGCCGATCACCGGCTGCAGCGCAATTTTGATCGAAACATTCTGCGCAATCAGTGCGCCGACCATGATCGCACCCAGGATACCCGCCGCTTCCGTGATTAACGGAACGATACCGCGTTCAAACGCTTCCGTGATCAGGCTGGTGCCGTAGCGGTACCCGGCCGTTAAGAAGATATATTTGTAGACCAGCAGCATGCAGCCGTATAACAGGACGAACAGAATGACGCCCAGCAGGCTGCCGTTGGCGGATAAGCCGATACACAGACCGGCGATGATGACACGGTAGCAGTTGAAGAAGAAGCTGTCGCCGATCCCGGCGGTCGGTCCCATCAGGGACGCTTTCAGCGTGGAAATGGTTTCCGTAATATCGTCTTCCGGATGTTCAGCCTGCTGCTTTTCCATTGCCAGCGAAATACCGACCAACAAGCCCAAGAATACCTGATGGGTATTGAAGAATTCGCCGGCGTGGCGGTAGAAAGCCTTGCGGCGGTCTTCGGGATCGTCATAGAACATTTCCAATCCCGGCGCCATCGCCATCGCAAAGCACTTGGACTGCTGGGAAACCTTACTGCTTGCCATATTGGTGCCTAAGGAGAAGTAGAACGATTTATTCAACATTTTCCGTTCTTCCGGAGTCAGTTTCGGCGCCTTATTCATAGAAATCATCCCCTTCCTGAGCATTCGTGCCAATCGCCGCGGCAGAGCGGCTCTGCGCTAATTTATAGCTGTTCTGGAAATGCGCGAAGGCAATGACGATGCCGATCAACGCCAGCGGCAGTGTGCCCAACGCCAGATATTTAACGGCAACAAACCCGAGAATGACGTACATGACGGTCGTTGTTCCATTCCAGATCGCCTGCGTCGTCAGGCATAAGCCGACGACTACCAGCATGTTCGCGGAAGCGTTGAGACCATTGATAATAAAGGCCGGACAAATCGAAATAAATGTCTGTAAGCCGGCTTCGCCGCCCAACGCGACCAAGAAGACGACGATTGTGTTCAGCAGCTGAGAAACGAAGATGACCTGCAGCCACATAGCGATACGGAATTTCTTAACGTTGCCGGTTTCCGCAATTTTCATGAACCACGGATGCAGCGCTAAGGCAATGGCCTGCGTGAACGGCTTCACGGCGTTGATCAGCGTGCCGACCGTGACGGCCAGCGCCAAGCCGACGCCCTGATCCGCGCCGGACAGAACAACGAAGCCGACAGCCAGAACGGAAGCGGCCTGATAGTTGGACGGTGCTTCACCGCCGATGGCAGAGACGCCCATATAAACAGCTTCGAGTTCAGCGCCAATGATGACGCCGGTGGTGATATCGCCGCACATTAAACCGGTTAATGTACATAAAACTAACGGACGAGTAAACGTTTGCCATCCCAGCCAGTTGTCAGCAACCTGCCATAAGAGATAGGCGAACGCGATCAATAATGCGTTGGTCATGAGGAACCCCCTTTTTCTTTAAAGTTTGGAAACGATCTCGGCGAAGTTTTCAACCGGGTTGGACGGAATCAGCTGTGAGAATACATGACCGCCGATCTGGGCCAGTTCTTTGAAATAGACCAGATCTTCCGGATCAGAATTGACTCCCCGTGTCAGATTGACCTTGTTGGCGGATTTTTTCTTGACGTAGTTGGCAACGTTGACCTCCGTGATCGGCAGGGCTTTGACCAAAGCGACCGCGTCTTTCGGATTGTCGACGATGATCAGCACGCGCACCGTGTCTACGCGCGGGTCAGACAGCAGCTTAATCGCGTCGGGAATCGTCTTCACCGCAACCTTTTTTCCTGCGGGCGCCGACATCAGCAGCGTCTGGGTGGTCAGCGGATCCTTGGCCAGCTTATCGCTTGCGACGACAATCCGGCTGACATCGAGATAGCGTGACCAGGCAGTGGTAATCTGTCCATGGATCAGACGTTCGTCGATTCTAAGTTGAACAATCATAATGTCTTCCTTTCCTCCTCTTTTTCATCAGCGGTAATCTCCGTTGATTTCAACATCATCATTATACTTAAAGCGCTTTCACCTAAAATTTCAAAAAGTAATAATTAATGGACGCTTTTTGTGAACTTTTCATTCTGAGATCTTAGTTATGACTTGAATCAAACTTTCTGATTTACGACCTCAATCCCAAGGTGAAAAAAGAAGCTGAGAAATTTTGATCTTCCTGTTCAGCCTGATCTGGATTTCTGATTTTTAATGTCCAAAACTACAAAAAACCCAGCCTCAGCCAGGGTTTTTGTAAACTATAAATCTTCAATCTTATCGTAATCGTTCGAGTTTAAAAGAAATCGTCGTCGCTCTGCGGCTGAGCGACTTCCCACAGCCGGATTCCATCTTTTCCAGTCTGCATCAGCGTATTCAGATCCAGGCCGCCAGCTTCCCGCAAACCCAGCAGTTCTAAAAACAAAGGCAGGTTCACTCCGCAGATCACATCGACCTGCCCTGGCTTTAAATAGCGCGTCGTCTTGTGCGCCGGTGTTCCCGCAAACAGATCCGTCAAGACCAGCACGCCGTCGCCGCTGTCCAGTTCCGCGATCGCCTTACCAATCCTTTCCTCAAACGCCTCGCTGTCATCGGTCATCTGATAGCCTAAAGCCTGCACCTGCGGCAAATTCTCACCGAAAAAAATTGAAGATGACTGCAGCATGCCTTTCGCCATATCGCCGTGGCTTAACAATAAAATTCCCTTCATGGTCTGCTCCTCTCATGGAACCTCCGTCTAGATTAACCAGAGATCCTCGTTAAATTTAAGATTTCCACATTGATCATTATACTGGTTTCTGCTCTTTCTTCTTTTCAAAATTTGATCGGTTCACAGATTGAATCCTGAACGTAATTTTATGTTCATGACACTTTATTTGCCGATTAACCAGTGGCTTCTCTCCTTCGATTAGTCATGAGAAAATGAAAACTGGGCATGACTCTCGGCTTGATGCTTTGGATCAGAAATCTTTTTCAGTTGATCATGAAGATCTTTCGGGGTATTTATTCTATTTAAAACTTGAACGATTTGATTCACTTCTTCTTCGTTTAAACTATCCAAATCTTTCTCATCACTTTCCGTTAATTCCCATTTCTGCCGCAGTAACTCCTTCAACAAGGATACTTTCCCTTTTACGATTCCTTGAACCATTCCTTGAACCATCCCTTGTTCCAACCCTTGTTTCATTCCTTTCTTTACACCTTTCCGCATCCCTTTTTCTATGCCTTTTTTATACACCGTCTTCTCATCCATCTCGTCGTACTTCATCCGCATCTTGGCAATCGCATAACTGGTGTCCTTTAAAAAATCCATCCGCTTTTCTTCCATCATTCGAATAACCTCTTCTTTCTCTATCAATTCATGAATGATCTTCTGCTTTTTCGGATCCCGGCTGTATCGAAGCATATATGTGA
>ERZ1106981.337-NODE-337-length-38668-cov-9.234325_pt1 | contig 38668 bp, 32 predicted proteins | sample MGYA00403692_ERZ1106981 | MGnify/ENA primary metagenome ERZ1106981 (study PRJEB35170, sample SAMEA104062431) | human gut metagenome | biome: human gut; feature: human-associated habitat; material: faeces | place: Denmark | collected 2012-06-22 ... | reverse complement strand
TTTCCTTTTAGTGTGAGTTGATAAAAAAATAACATGATATAATTCTAACAAGATCAAAAGGAGGAAAATGAAGAATGAAAAAGGCAATGCTTTTATTGACCAGTTTTCTCATGATCTGTTCAATGGCTGGATGCTCTACTCCGAAACAGGATGAGCCGGCCGCTGCAGCAGGCATGAAGGCTGGAACGTACACCGCGACATCGCAGGGAATGAACGATGTTGTTGAAGTCAGCGTTGAACTCAGCGAGGACGCCATTGTTTCCGTTAAAGTAACGAAGGATTCGGAAACACCGGGGATTGGCGGCGTTTTGAAAAATGCAGCGGGAACGGAGCTGGATGAAGGCGGGAAAGCGCCGACAGTCTTGATTCCGGAAGAAATTGTTGCAAATCAGAGCTTGGCAGTCGATACCGTGACCGGAGCGACAATCACATCGGCAGCGGTAATCAATGCCGTTAAGGATTGTCTGACGCAGGCTGGCGCTGATCCGGCGGCCTGGATGAAGGAAACCGCAGCGAATGCGCAGCAGGATCAGAGTGCTGATGTTGTTGTCGTAGGCGGCGGCGGAGCTGGTTTGGCGGCCGCGATTGCAGCTTCACAGAAGGGCGCTAATGTCATCATCGTTGAAAAGAACGGTGAAGTCGGCGGCGATACGTTGGTCTGCGGCGCTATTTACAACACACCGGATGAACCGCTGCAGAGTAAGGTTACGATGACCGATGCAGTCAAGACGACGATTGAAAAAGCGTTGGCGGAGGATCCGATTGATGATGCGCATGCAGCTCTGCAGAAGGAAGTTCAGGCGCAGTGGGATGAATACAAAGCCAGCGGCCGGACCGATCTGTTTGATACGAAAGAATGGTATGCGCTGCAGACTTGGATCAACGGCGATAAAGTCGGCGATCTGGATTTAGTCAAAGTGCTGTGCTACGATTCGTTTGAAGGCTTGGAATGGATTGAAAACTTAGGCATGGAATTCAGCGATATCATCGGTCAGGGTGCCGGCAGTTTGTGGCAGAGAACCCATACCAGCACGATGCAGATGGGAACCGGCTTTATCTCTACCTATGTTGAAAACATTCTGAAAGACGACAAGATCACCGTGCTGACCAGCAGCACTGCGGAAAAGTTGGTGCAGGATGATTCCGGTAAGGTCAGCGGCGTTGTCTGCAAGGATAAGACCGGCAATGAATTTACGGTCAGCGCGAACATGGGCGTCGTTCTGGCAACCGGTGGATTTGCGGCTAACAGCAAGATGGTTCAGGAATACAATACCTCCGGAAAGTGGAACGATTTGAGCAAAGTTATGACGACGAACCGTTTCAGCAGCTCGCAGGGTGACGGAATCTCGATGGCTTTGGAAGTCGGAGCTTCATTAACCGATATGGAACAGATTCAGCTGCTGTATCTGGGCAATGTCAAAGACGGCCAGCTGACAAAATATCCGCCGCGTGATGTCAACGGCACAGATCAGATTATTTTCATCAACAAAGAAGGCAAGCGCTTCGTTCGTGAAGACGGCCGCCGTGATGAAATCTGCCTGGCTGTCATGGCGCAGACAGACTCGATGTTCTACATGCTGGAATCCGGCGACGGAGCCGGCTATGTGGATATCACAGATCCAAATTGGCGTTCAGCGGATGGATTTACATTTGATTATTTGAAAGAAAACGGTTATATTCTAGTTGCGGATACCTTGGAGGATCTGGCCTCTCAGATGGGAATCGACGCCGCGACATTGCAAGCAACCGTCGACAGCTTTAACGCTGCTGCCGATGGCGGTACGGATGAATTCGGCAGAACGCTGTATTCAACGAAGCTGGAAAATGGACCTTGGGTTGCTACAGCCCGTCAGGCCTGCGTCCATCATACGATGGGCGGCGTTACGATCGATACCGAAACACGCGTTCTTGATGAAGCGGGTCAGCCGATTTCCGGTCTGTATGCAGCAGGTGAAATCACCGGCGGCATTCACGGCGCAAACCGCTTAGGCGGAAATGCCGTTGTGGATACGGTTGTCTTCGGTAAATTAGCTGGCGAAACTGTCGTCGCTGACGCTAAGTAGTCCGCTGTACAAAGCATAAAGTAAAAAAGCATCCATTATCACAATGGGTGCTTTTGAAGCGAAGGAGAGCAACGATGGATATTAAACAGCTGATCACGTTCAGAACGCTGGCTCAGGAAAAAAATTACATGAAGACTTCGGAAAAGCTAAGCTATGCCCCCTCGACGCTAGCCAAGCATATCCGCTCCCTGGAAGACGAGCTGCAGGTTCAGCTGGTAGAATACCGCAGCGGAAAAATTGAGCTGACCTATGATGGAAAGCGGTTTATGCGCTATGCCGATGAAATGCTCAGCGTCTATTTCAAGCTGCAGTATGAGTTCGATCAGACGAAATCCGCGATTGGCACCATCCGGGTGGCCGGAGGCGAACTGATGGTCGGCTTTGCTTTCGGCGATTTCTTCGCGACAGTGGAGAAGACTCAGCCGGAGCTGACGCTGCAGGTGAACGCCATCTGCTGTGCGCGGGTACCGGAATGGCTGAATCAGAACGAAGTGGATATCGGATTTGTGCAGATGCTGAACACTCAGGAAAGCGAAGGGCAGCAGATCGTTCCTTTGTTTGAAGAACGGCTGTGTTTGATGACCTCGCCGCAGCATCGTTTGGCGCAGCAGGAAGAAGTGCATCTCGGTGATCTGAACCGCGAGAATTTCTCTTATACGTATGAGGACTGTTGTTTTACGGATGAATTCCGCCGCTGTCTGACGCAAAACGGCGCACGACCGTCTTCTGAGCTGTTTTTAGGCAGCATTCATGCCGTCATCAATACCGCCAAGGATGACAACCGGATTTGTCTGATTCCGTATGTTTGTGTTCCTAAGGTGCGGCAGATGGGGCTGGTGCAGCTGAACTGGGTCGACCCGTTTGTGATCTACGATGTGATTCTGATCCAGAAAGGGGTCTATCGCAGTACGGGAATCAACCAACTGATTGAGCAGGCCAAAGCCTATGCGGCAGAGGTAAAGAAAAATCCTGAAACTTCGCAGATTCAATTGCTTTAACGAATAAGGCTCATGGACTGACAAAAGATCCGGTTATGGATCTTTTGTTTTACTTCTGGGAATTCCTCTGCTTCACCAGGCTGAGTGAAGAACTAGCGGAGATGAGTTGGAATAAAAAAACCTGAAAACCTTTAAAAATATGAATCATTGATTGGCAATTAATTTTAATAGGGCTATAATAAAATCAGAATAAGGGATAAGAAAGAAGAGGGGGACTCAAAGTTATGACACAGACGAAACGCCTGAACAAACAAGAGCTTCGCCGCATCAATCTCCGCTGGATCTGGAATGCTCAGATCGGCTGGAACTACGAACGAATGCAGGGGCTGGGGTATCTGACCACCATGCTGCCGCTGATTGAAAAACTGTACGGCGATCAGCCGGTACTCAAGAAAAAGGCGCTGCAGGCACATTCGGTCTTTTTTAACACAACTCCGGCGATGGGGGATATCATTGTCGGAATGAACGTCGCGATTGAAGAGGAAATGGCAGAAACCGGTGCCGGCATTGACATTGCCTCGTCCATGAAAACCGCGCTGATGGGTCCGTTTGCGGGCGTCGGCGATACGATTTTCAGCATGATTCCGGGTGCTGTGTTCGGATCGATTGCCGCGACGATGGCCAAGGAAGGAAGCATAGTCGGCATCATGATCTGGGAAGTTTGGTTAATCGCCGTGCTGCTGCTTCGGTTTAAGCTGTATGACATCGGTTATCAGCAAGGCGCCAAGATTGTCAATACACTCTCAGGGATTAAGGAAACGATCACTGCGGCCGCCTCGGTTTTAGGCTTAACGGTGGTCGGCGGCATGATCGCTACGATGGTCAAGTTCCCGCTCAAAACACTGACCGTCAGCCTGGGAATCGATCCTCAGACCGGAGAAATGCTGATGCAGGAATTCCCGCTTCAAAAGTATATGGATTCGATTATGCCAGGTTTGATGCCGGCGCTGTTCGCTGTCTTATGTTATTGGATGCTGGGCAAGAAATGGATGAATTCCAACCGGCTGATCCTGACAGTGCTGCTGTTGGCGATCGTCTTGGCTTCCTTGGGGATTGTCGAAGTCTAAACCTAAATATCTAAACCTCAACAAATTTAAGTCAAACAGTCGGGGATGCTGCAGGCAGGCAAAGAACCGGCTGTTTTTCTGTCTCTAAGAGAACCCAAGATGCATAAATAAAAAAAGATCGGCAGGCAATGCCGATCTGCAGCGTAATGGAATTAATGCAGATACAATTCGTAATATTCGTCGTAGGTTAAGCCGGAATCATGGACCTTTGTAGCCAGTTCCACACCGAGGTAGCGATAATGCCAGGCTTCATAGCTGTAGCCGGTGATGATTTCCTTCCCTTCTGGATAACGCAGGATCCAGCCGAAACGGTGGGCATTCTGCTGCATCCAGACAAACGCATCGGTATCCGCAAACTTGGAAAGCTGCGCGCCGGTGGCAGCCATATCTACGGTTAATCCCGTCTGATGTTCGGAAAAGCCCGGCCGGGCAGAAATGGAATCCGCCCATTCCTCACCCTTGGAATTGACATAGCCGTTATACAAATCGACCTGATACTGATAGTCGCGGTAGGAGGAGGAAGCATACATCTTCGGCTTGCCGCCGCCGTTGAGTTCATCACACATTGCAGCTAAGGCATCGGCCGCTTCCTGACGAAGATAACAATCCTTCGCGGCATAGGTTAAGCTCAGCTGAACCAGATCCTCTGGGGCATAGCTCTCCCCTAAATAATATCGCTTATTGACGATCATACTGACATCTTTAGCATCGGAAGGCGATGTGCTGTCATACCAGTTCACGTATTTTCCGCTGAGTTCAAAATGATTCTCACTGTTAACATCCCGATGATCGGTGCAGTCCTGAATGTAGGCTTCAACATCGCTCACATAATCAAAGACTAACAGCGGCGTAATTTCCCAGAAATTGAGCTTCTCAAACAATTTCAGGCATGAGTCCTCGGGGTAATTCCGTGCCCGCAGCCGCTCATAGAGCTGCGTGTCATCGCTGTTCAGGGAATCGGTAACCAGATACAGCTTCAGATAATCCTTATTGAAGCTTTCCGAGGCTAACGCAGCATTGAGGTTGTCGGAATACAGCTTATCGTTAAGGATGGTCTTGGTCAGTTTCTGCTTCTTGATCATCGCGATGCTTTCTTTGGAATAGCCCAAACCCTTCAGCTTGCTGTCCGTTGAAAGCTTCGGAATGGTCGTCAGGACAAAGACCAGAACGATCGCCGCCACAATTCCGATTAAACCATAAAGAACGGATTTGCGAATCCTTCTGCGTTTCCGGCGAACGACTTTTCGTTTTTTCACAGGCGTTTTTGTTGCCATGTTCTCAATCTCCTTTCTGATTGGAATGAGAGAATAAATTCCACGGGTAACTGTTCGGAAGTGAACAGGCAAAGGTCATGCTTTCATGCGTTATTGGATGCTGCAGTGTCAGCGACGTTGCCCACAGAGCGATCTGCTGACCCGGACGCACCTTTGGATTGTAGCGCTGATCTCCCCACAAGGACAGCTGACGGCTGGCAAACTGGACGCGGATCTGATGGGAACGTCCGGTTTCCAGCTGAATCTGCACCAGTGACAAACCTTCGCTTTCTCCCAGGATCTGATAGTGCAGGATCGCTTCTTTCGCTTTCGGTGAAGCTGGAGGAACTGTGCGTACCCGATTGGTCTTTTCATCTTTGATCAGCCAATCTTTTAAGGTTGCTGCAGACTTTTGCGGCTGACCGCACAGCACTGCCTGGTAAGTCTTTTTCAGGCTGCGAGTGCGGACCTGATCGCTGAGTCGGGAAGCGGCCTTGGAAGTTTTGGCAAACACCATGACCCCGCCGACGGGCCGGTCTAAGCGATGCACTAAGCCCAGGTACACATTCCCTGGTTTCTGATACCGCTCTTTCAAGTCCTGCTTCAGCAATGTCAACAGATCCGGATCATGGCTGTCATCCGCCTGAACCGCGATGTTGACCGGTTTGACCACAATCAACAGGTGATTATCCTCATATAAAATCTCAAACTTCGTCATCTTCATCACTCCATGCGCCGTAAATTCCGCATGGCAGGATCATGCTGTCCTGCGTAATCGGAAGACCGACTTCCCCGGCAAAGACATAGCCGGACGGATGACGGCGCAGCACAGTGGTGCGCAGAATGTTTTCTAAGACGATGGAGGAAAAACCGGTGGTATAGGAATTAACTAACAGAAACAACGCGTCGTCATCCAGAATATCCAGACAAGCATTGACCAGTTCGTTGATCTGATCCTCCAGCTTCCAGATTTCACCATTGGGTCCCCGGCCGTAAGACGGCGGATCCATTAAAATTCCCTGATAGGTATGACCGCGGCGCTTTTCCCGTGCGACAAATTTCAGAACATCATCGACGATAAAGCGGATCGTGCGGTTTTCCAAATGTGACAGTGCCATGTTTTCTTTGGCCCACTGCACCATTCCCTTACTGGCATCCACATGGACGACCTCATCCGCTCCGGCACTGGCACAGGCCATCGTCGCTCCGCCGGTATAGGCAAATAAGTTCAGAATCCGCACCGGCCGTCCGTTAGCTTTGGCCTTGCGAATTTTGGCTTGCATCCAATCCCAGTTGACCGCTTGTTCCGGAAATAAGCCGGTATGCTTAAAGCCGGTCGGTGAAACCTTAAACGTCAGTTCTTTGTAGGATACCGTCCAGGTCTCCGGCACAGTCTGTTTGAACTCCCAGCTGCCTCCGCCCCGGCTGGAACGGTGGTAATGCGCATGAATGCGATCCCATCCGGCATGATCGGTTTTCTTCCATACCGCCTGAGGATCGGGTCTGCGCAAGAGTATATTTTGCCAACGTTCAAGCTTCTCACCATCGCCTGCATCGCAGCATTCGTAATCTTTCCATTGATTTGCAATTCGTTTCATCCTGTTGATTCTCCTTATTTATTTATTATATCATGGCTTTTCTATTATCGCAGAGAATGCTGGAAAAATTAAGAAAGTTGAAAAAATAGTTCACCTCACTGCCGGAGTTTGATAAAATAGTAGACATCGAGGTGATTGCGATGATGATTCGCTGCAGCGAAAAACATCGGCAGGAATGTCTGGATTATCTCCGGCAAAACCCGTCGCTGAATTTGTTTCTGATCGGTGATATTGAAAACTATGGATTTAACCAGGGTTTTCAGACGATTTTTATTGATAAAGATGAATTTGTCCATGGGATTTATCTGGTATATTACCATAATCTGGTGATTGCCAGTGAGGAAAATCGCGTTGACGTCCAGTTTGTTGAGCGCTTGATTCAGGAATATGATATTCAGGCGATCCAGGGACGCAAAGCGGTTTTGGATACGCTGAGTTTTGATGCGTTCACTCGTGAGGAATGTCTGTTCTGTCAGCTGAGCGAGCTGAAGGTCAAGGCAGAGTCCGACTTTTTGATCCAGCAGGCTCGTCCTGAGGATGCCGCACGTTTAAAATCATTGTTGGATGAAGTGTTTGACATGGATAATGAGGTGGACATGATCGCGCGGCGGATTGCCGAACAGGAAGGCCGGCATTTCTTCATTGAACAACAAAATCAGGTCGTCTGCCAGGCCAACAGCACAGCGGAAACTGCGGATGCGGCGATGATCGGGGGTGTGGCGACCCGCGCGGACTGGCGCCGTCACGGTTTGGCCAGCGCCGTCATGACGGCGTTGTGCAGCCAGTTGTTAAGCGAAGGCAAAAAACCATGTTTGTTCTTCGAGAATGAAGAAGCGGGAAGAATTTACAGCCGGCTGGGTTTTGAGCCGATCAGCGGCTGGACATTGATGCTGCGTCAAAAGGAAGGATCACACTGACCTTCCTTTTCCTTACCAGGACGTTCGCAGAATTTAGCGGCTTGGAAATGAGCGCGTATGTATTCTGCCTGTTGGTTTCTGATTGAAAAACAGGACGAGTCTGCATTTCCGATTGAGAAAGAAAATGACTTTTTATTAATAATCGCTGTATGCTGCCGCGGAGGACTTAATCAATTTATGAAAATTTTGAAACCGTCAGCTCAGGGATAGAAATGCCGATGGTTTCATGTATAATATAGAAAGTCTGGAAACAGCATTTGAAATTCGGGCAGCAGGTTCCGCGAATGTCGCGGTCAAGAGCCGGCGGTTTGGATCGGACTCTGCGCAGTGCTTCATTGGAGTGCGCTTTAAGGGCGGTTATTTCAATAAATCCAGGTTCAGGATGTTTCCAAACGTGGGAAAAAGATAAAAAAACAAGCATACGGAACGTTAAAGTTTGATTAAGATATTGGAAGAAAAGAAGAGGTGTCGGACAATGGTTTCTATCGAGATGCTGAATGAAAATCAAAAAAAGGCAGTGCTGACGTCAAGTCAGTATGTGCGGATTATCGCGGGTGCGGGCAGCGGCAAGACCCGCGTGCTGACGATGCGGATTGCGCATCTGATCGAACAGTGCCATGTCTGGCCGAATAAAATTCTGGCGATCACCTTTACCAACAAGGCAGCCAATGAAATGAAGGAACGAATCCGGCAGATGCTGCCGGAGCAGGGAAACGCCGTCTTTATTTCCACGATCCACTCGCTGTGTGTGCGGATTCTGCGTGAGGATATTCCGGCGATGGGCATGCCGCGCAACTTTACGGTCATGGATGCCGATGATCAGCGCAGTATTTTAAAGGAAGCCTACAAAGAGTTTGGGCTGGATAAGCAGACCTATACGTTTGGCTCCATGCTGGACTACATCGCCAACAATAAAAGTGCGGAGATCAGCCCTGAACGCGCTTATGTGTTTGCCGGAGATCTGCGCGGGGAAAATGACAAAGCGAAGGTTTATGAATATTACGTCAATCGTCAGCAGGCGATCTATGCGCTGGACTTTGATGATCTTTTGCTTTATACCGTGCGGATGTTCCGGCAGTTTGCGGAAATTCAGGCGAAATGGGCGCAGCGTTTCCATTATATCCATGTCGACGAATTCCAGGATATTGATAAAATTCAGTACGATCTGATTCAGCTTTTGGCGGGAAATGACAATTCCGTTTATGTCGTCGGCGATCCCGATCAGACGATTTATACTTGGCGTGGGGCTGATGTCAATATCATCATGAACTTTGAGAAGGATTATCAACCCTGTGAAACGATTGTCCTGAACGAAAACTACCGTTCAACACCAAGCATCCTGAACGGCGCCAATGCTTTGATTCACAACAACCGCAATCGTGTTGACAAAGACTTGTTTACTTCAAGACCAGACAACGGGGCGATTACCCACTATTCCAGTGCCGGGGAAGAATATGAGGCAACCTGGATTGCCTGCAAGATCAATGAACTGCATAAACAAGGCCAGCGCTACCGCGACTGCGCAATCCTCTATCGTTCCAACTATTTATCCCGCGCGCTTGAAAAAGCGATGATCGAACAGCGGATCCCCTATGTGATCTACGGCGGCATCAAATTCTACGAACGAGCTGAAATCAAGGATGCGCTGTGTTATCTGCGGATGGTCTGCGGCAGCGATGATCTGGCGCTGATGCGGATTATCAATGTCCCGCGGCGGGGTTTGGGCAACAAGACGATGGATACAATCGTACAGCGTTCACGGGCTGCGGGCAAGACGATGTACGAAGTGATTCGTGATGAAAAGGTTGTCAGCGGCAAGGCTCAGACGACAATTGACAACTTTGTTAAAATGGTGGAAAAGTGGAAGAATCTGGCTTCTTCAACATCGATCAGCCGGCTGTTGGAAATGATCCTGTCCGACAGCGGTTATCGTTCCATGCTGGAAGCCGACAAGGAAAATGAACGTCTGGAAAACCTGAAGGAACTGATCACCGATATTGAAAGCTACACGGTCAATTACCCGGACAGTTCGCTGGAGGAATACCTGCAGCTCGTTTCGCTGTATGGGGATAAAGGCGCGGAGGACGGCGGCGATCATGTCCAGCTGATGACGGTGCATGCGGCCAAGGGCCTGGAATTTGATACGGTGTTCGTCTACGGCATGAGCGAAGGTATTTTCCCGAATGACCGCGCTGTGCAGGAAAGTCAGCTGAAAGGGCTGGAGGAAGAACGGCGGCTGGCTTATGTCGCCTTCACACGGGCTCAGAATAAGCTCTATCTGACGGAAAGCTCCGGTTTCAGCTACATTTTAAGCCGAATCAAAGTGCCGTCACGGTTTATCAAGGAAATTGATCCGCAGTATATCGAACACATCGGGGCGACATTCGATACTGGCAAGCCGAAGGAAATCAAGCTGCATTCAGCGCTGTTTGAAGAGGAAGCGCCGTTTGAAGAACGGCTGGCTTCCAAGCCGCGGACCAAGTGGAAGAAGGGCGATCATGTCCGACATGCCGCTTTTGGCGAGGGTGTGGTGCTGGAATACAGCGAAGGCATGCTGAAAATCGCGTTTGCTTTCCCGTTTGGCGTGCGTAAAATCATGGCCACACATCCTTCCATTCAGAAAGCCGAGGAAGTGGAATAAGTCCTCTTTGTTTGAAGGATACAAAGCATCAAAACATCAAAAGATAAAGAAGCAGGCAGCTTTTCATTCTCAGCGTCAGAGAGGAAAGGCTGCTTTTCTGATAAAGTGATTCCCGCACTTTTCGTCGGAACGGACAAAATCGAGGAAAAGGGAGCTTAGAAAATAAGCCGCGGCATGCTGTGCGGCGGGTTAAGCTGGGATTACCGATATCGCAGATAAGAAAAAGCCCAGCCGTACAAATTAGAAAAGATGTTAAAGGACAAACGATTAGATTGCGTAAACTTGGCAAAGATGATGAAGAAAACATTTGTTCTTATGATATAATAAACTGGATATTTCAGGAGGTACAGTGATGAGCGAAGAACGCGTTCTTGCGCTGCGCAGGCAGCTGAATCAATATAACTATGAATATCATGTGCTGGACCATCCGACCGTCAGCGATGCGGAGTACGACCGGTTAATGCGGGAGCTGATCACTTTGGAAGAACAGCACCCGGAACTCTTTGACCCCAACTCCCCCACCCAGCGGGTCGGCGGTCAGGTGCTGGATGAATTTAATAAGATTACACACAAGCGCCCGATGCTTTCGTTGGGCGACGTTTTCAGCCGGGAAGAACTTTTTGAATTCGCCCGCAAAGCAGAGGCGGAAGTCGGACCGGTGGATTATTGCTGCGAATGCAAGATCGACGGCCTGGCGATGTCGCTTAATTATCAGCACGGCCGTTTCCAATACGCTGTGACCCGCGGCGACGGGGTTGTCGGGGAAGATGTCACGCACAATGTCCGCACGATCAAGTCGATTCCCATGGAGATTGACTATGAGGGCGAACTGGAGGTGCGCGGTGAGGTTTACATGCCGAAGGCCAGCTTTCAGCGCTTAAATGAGAAACGCCGCGAAATGGGCGAGGAAGAATTCGCTAATCCGCGCAATGCAGCGGCGGGCTCGATCCGGCAGCTGGATTCTAAAATCGCGGCTTCCCGCGGTTTGGACGCTTTGTGGTACCATGTACCGCAGGGGCCGCAGTTAGGTCATCATCAGCATCTGGAATCGCTTGCGTTCATTCAAACGCTGGGATTCCGGACGAATCCGCTGAACCGGCTTTGTCACAGCATTGAGGAAGTCTGGCAGTTTGTCGAAGATCTGACGCTGATGCGCAGTGATCTGCCCTATGAAATTGACGGTATTGTCATTAAGGTCAACGATTACGCCAAGCAGCAGCAGTTGGGCTTCACCGCGAAAACGCCGAAATGGGCGATAGCCTATAAATTTCCGGCAGAACAGGCCGTAACCCGATTGGAAAATATTTTTGTGACGGTCGGGCGAACGGGGAAAATTACGCCGAATGCTCAGCTGACGCCGGTGCGTCTGGCCGGAACAAGCGTGGGCTTTGCGCAGCTGCACGATGAAGATATGATCCGGGATAAAGACATTCGGATTGGAGATTATGTCATCGTTCACAAAGCCGGAGACATCATTCCAGAAATTGTAGCCAGCGTTCCTGAAAAGCGCGATGGTACGCAGATTCCTTATGAATTTCCCAAGACCTGCCCGGTCTGCGGGATGCCGTTAGTCCGTTATCCGGATGAAGCACATCACTTCTGTATCAATAACGACTGTCCGGCGCGGGTTGTTGAATCCATCGCCCATTTCTGCAGCCGGGACGCGATGAATATCGACGGCTTAGGCGTTAAGCGCGTTGAGCTGTTCCATGCACAGGGGTGGCTGAATACCGTTGAGGATATCTATAATCTCAAACACCATTACCAAGAAATTCTTCAAACCCCGAAGATGGGGAAAAAGAGTGCTGACAATCTGTTGGAGGCGATCGAAAATTCCAAGCAGAATTCGCTGGAGAAACTGCTGTATGGATTGGGGATTCGTCAGATCGGCGAGAAAGCCGCAAAGATTCTGGCCTATCGTTTTGAGACGATACAGACTTTGATGAACGCGACGTATGAAGAACTGGAAGAAATCAAGGATATCGGGGCCATTACCGCTCAAACGGTGTTGGATTTCTTTCATGATGAAGCGAATCAGCATCTGATTGAGGCCTTGATCGAACATGGCCTGAATATGATCTGCCTGAAAGAGGAACAGGTAGAAACGATGTTTACCGGCAAGACGGTCGTCTTGACGGGCACGCTGTCCACGATGACCCGTCCGGAAGCTCAGGCGATATTGGAGCATCTGGGCGCAACAGTCTCCGGCAGTGTTTCCAAGCGCACTGATTATGTCATCTATGGTGAAAATGCTGGTTCCAAATTGACTAAAGCCCAAAGCTTAGGCGTAGCCACGATGCCGGAGAGTGAATGGCTGGAAGAGGTAAATCGGTATGCGGAATAACCGGCGGCGTTGGTGGGGATTGGTGCTTTGCCTGCTGATCAGTCTGGCAGGCTGTTCGCAAAAGGCCCCGGAAGAAGCCAACGAGGGTACCGTGATCAGCAGCTATTCGTCTGATGATTATCAAACTCTGCTGCCGCATGAGCTTTCAGAAGGCCGGTACTGGCGCGGCAACACCAACAGCCGCTTTGATCTGATGCAGATGCCGAAGGAACTGATTGAGCTGAGCAAGCAGCACTTTCCAGTCAAGGATAACTATCTGCAGGCAGGTCAGATTCTGGAATATGAGGATATTCAGGAGCTGCAGCGCTATGAAAGCAGCGATCATTCCTACGGCTTGAATCCCAGCGGAAATTTTGAGATCAGCGATGCGATCGTGCTGGAGCGGCCGTATATCGTTTATGGCTTAGTGGAAGTAGACTTCATCGCTAAGGAAGATCAGAAAACGCTCAACGGCATTGCGGTAGGGATTCTGATGAACAGTTCCGTCACCAGCGGTGACAGTACAGTTCAGATTCCAAAGGATAAATTGTATACCTATGCCAGTACGGTTGGCCGGAAGCTGGAACGCTATTTGCGCAACAAGGCTGAGGTAGACGCGGATCTGCCGATCTATATTACTTTTTACAGCTCGAATTCCACCAGTTCCAGTGTCCCAGGTTCCTTTATCGGTCAAGGTCTGTTTACCAGCCGGAGCGGCCAGTTCACTGCGATTGACGAACAATGGGTGCTGATTCCAAGTGATCAGGCAACCGCCCTCGATGGGGTTCTGTCATCCCAATTCAGCACGGTTAAAGCCGGCGTCAAGGACTTCATGCCGGAGAATGTCAACCTCATCGGCAAGGCCCGATACATCAACGACGCCGCGGATTATCTCAAGCTGACAGTCACGGTGCAGGCCAAGAGCTATACGGAAATCTATTCCCTAATGCAGCTGTTAAACGAACTGTCGGTCAACTTCTCAAGCACCGAGATGGAACTGATTATCGAGATTAAGCAGCTGGAGGAAACGGTGATGATCCTGCATCGGGAAAAAGGAACGATGAAAACGACCGTGCTGGATATCAGCTAGCTGCCTAGCGAAGAAGGTTAGGGCATGAAAGCCAGTCAGCATTCATACCGCAGTCCGTAATAAAAAATGAAACCAAGAATACAGCTGAAAAGCTGAAAGATAAAAAGGATTGAACAATCCGGAAAGAAGGAGAAGAAGGATGGAAGAAATCAAAGATCCCGCTTATTTCAAAGAGCTGGCACATCGGCTGATGTTTGATCTCGGCGATGCGGAAGCCGCCGATATTGCGGCGGAATTTGAAACGCTTGGCAAGCAGCTGACGTTGCTGGAAAGCATTGACACAACAGGCGTAGAGCCGATGGTCTATCCGTTTGAAACACCGACCGCTTATCTGCGTGAGGATGTTGTCGATCATGTGATCTCACGGGAGGACGCGCTGGTCAATGCGCCGAAAGTCCGAGAATGCCACATTGTGGTACCAAAGGTGGTGAAGTAAAATGGCAACAATGAAAGAACTGAAGGAAACAACGACTGTCCGTCAGCGGGTGGAGGAAGCCCTTGCCAAAGCCCATGCTTCGCAGCCGCAGCTCAATGCCGTTGTCACCTTTGTTGATGTGGAAGAACAGCTGACTGGTTTGAATGAGATTGCGGATGGACCGTTTTACGGCATGCCGATTGCTTTGAAGGACAACGTCTGTACGCAGGGAATTCGGACGACCGCTTCCAGCAAGATTCTGGATAACTATATTCCGGTTTACAACGCGCATATCGTTGACAAGCTGAAAGCCGCCGGAGCGATTGTGATCGCGAAGGCTTCGATGGATGAGCTGGCGATGGGCGGTACGAATTTAACTGCGGCTACCGGACCGGTTTATAATCCGTATGACCACTCGCGGATGGCCGGCGGTTCTTCCGGCGGCAGCGCGGCATTGGTTGCCGCAGGTGTGGTTCCATTTGCGATTGGATCCGATACCGGAGATTCTGTGCGTAAACCGGCATCCTTCTGCGGTGTTTTGGGCATGAAGCCAACCTATGGCCGGATTTCCCGCTATGGCATTATCCCTTATTCCTCGTCTTTAGATCATGTCGGCTATTTCACCCGCAGCGCTTCGGATGCTGCGGAAGCGCTGAAAGTGCTGGCGGGCCGTGATGATCGCGATATGACCTCGTCTTATCAGCCTGTACCGGACTATGCGGCAGCGCTGTCCAGCGATGTTGCTGGACGCAAAGTGGCAATTTTCAAAAATGTCATTGACGCGCTGGGCAATCCGCAGGTCAAAGCGATGTTTGAAAAAACCGTCGAGGCCTTGAAAGACAGAGGCGCAATCGTTGAGGAAGTCAGCCTGCGCGAGGATCTGTTAAAAGCAATTCTTCCCGCTTACTATTTGATCGCAAACTGTGAAGCGACGGCGAACCATTCCAATTTAGACGGAATTCGCTTCGGTGTTCAGCAGCCGGGCGAGAGCATGGAAGAAATTATGATTCAGTCGCGGACAAAGGGATTCGGTTCCCTGATCCGCAAGCGGTTTGTCATCGGCAGTTATGGTCTGTTTGTCGAAAATCAAGAAAGGCTGTTCCGCCAGGCACAGCGGGTTCGCCGGCTGATCGTTGAAAATGTAGCAGAAGTGATGAAGGATTATGATATTCTGATCGCTCCGGCCAGCAGTGATGTCGCACCTAAATTGGATGACCATTCCCGTGATGAACTGTCAGATGGATATCTGATCGCTGAAAACCACATGGTGATCGGCAACTTCACCGGATATCCAAGCTGTACGGTACCGATGGGAATGCTGAACGGTTTGCCGATCGGCCTGAACATGACCGCAAAGGCCTGGGATGAGCAGAGCCTATTTGACTTTGCGGCGGCGATGGAAGAAATCACCGGCATGAAGGACGTCACAGCGGAGGTTATGGAATAATGGAATACGAAGTTATTATCGGAATTGAAATTCATTGTGAATTAAAAACGAAAACCAAAATGTTTTCCGGAGCTCCGGTGCTCTTTGGTGCACCGGCCAATACCTGCGTTAACGAAATTGACTTGGGTCATCCGGGCACGATGCCCTGCGTCAATAAACAAGCGGTTGCCATGGCCGTACAGGCCTGTACGGCGCTGAATATGGAAATTGATCCGCTCGTTCGCTTTGACCGGAAAAACTATTACTATACCGACCTGCCGAAAGGTTTCCAGATCACCCAGCAGTTTTACCCCATTGGGCGGCATGGCTATGTTGAAATCGAAACCGAAAACGGACCGAAGAAAATCCGGATTGAACGGCTGCACATGGAAGAAGATACAGCCAAACAATTCCACTACGATGCCGGAACTTTAATCGATTTTAATCGGGCGGGGACACCGCTTGTGGAGATCGTATCGGAACCGGACATCCGCAGCGGCAAAGAAGCGATGGCTTATGTTGAAAAATTAAGAACCACGCTGTACTATCTGGGCGTGTCCGATGTCAAGATGGAAGAAGGCTCGATGCGTTGTGACGTGAACATTTCACTGCGTCCGGCCGGCACGGAGAAATTCGGTGTCAAAACCGAGATCAAAAACCTCAATTCCATCAGCAACGTTCAGAAGGCTGTAGAATATGAAATTGAACGGCAGACACAGATCTTGAACGAAGGTGGTCAGGTTGTGCAGGAAACCCGACGTTTTGACGAAGCTACGCGCACGACGATTTCAATGCGGAAAAAGGAAGGCGCAGTCGATTACAAGTATTTCCCGGAACCGAATATTTTCCCGATCCAGCTGGATGCCCAGTGGATTCGGCAGCTGCAGGAAGCGATGCCGGAAATGCCGGAGGTTCGTCAGGCTCGATATGTTGAACTGGGTCTGCCGGAAACGGATATTGCTTTGTTAGTTGCGAATAAGGACCTTGCAGATTACTATGATCAGGTCATGAAGCATACCTCGCATGCCAAAATTGCGGCTAACTGGGTCATTGTCGAGCTGCCGGCGGGATTGACGAAGCTGAATAAGAAGCTGTCGGAAAATCCAGTGGCTCCGCAGGCGATGGCAGAGTTAGTCAATATGGTTGTCGGTGGTGAAATCTCGGGCAAACAGGCGAAGGTTGTGTTTGAGGAAGTGCTTCAGGGCAAAGATCCGAAACAGGTCGCTCAGGAAAAAGGCATGAAGCAGCTGTCTGATACCTCGGCTTTGATCGCATTGGTCAATCAGGTTTTGGATGAACAGCCGCAGTCGATCACAGACTATAAGAATGGGAAGGATCGTGCTGTCGGCTTCCTGGTGGGTCAAGTAATGAAGAAATCCAAAGGTCAGGCAAATCCAGCGATGACGAATAAGCTGATTGTGGAAGAGTTGAAGAAGAGAATTTAACTTTGGGGGGACATTAAAAGCCGAATTGCGGTGCTTTTGATGTCCTTTTTCTTACAAAAAACAGCGGGTTCAGGAAATGACTGGTCAAATCCCTTCTTTTCCTGTAAAATAGTAAAAGATAAGGAGTGAAGGACTTTGTCTGAACAAAAGAAAACAAGTAAAAAGAAACCGTCAGCTACGACGGCCAAGAAACATAAAAGTAAAAAGAAGGATAAATCCACAATCATTCTGATCGTGGGTTTGGTGTTGATTGCGATCCCTTGTGCGATTTTGGGCTGGATTTTGATCAGTGCCTCGATGGATACCGGTAAACCAATCAATGGTGATCGGTTCAAAGGGGATCTGGATCCGGCGATTACCAAGGATCAGCTGTCTGAAATCGAAAGCCGGATTAAGGGTGAAAATCAAGTCGAAAAGGTTACGGTGGAGCTGACAACAGCTACGCTGCGTGTTTACGTGGATGCCGTAGATTCGATCAGTGATGAAGAGGCAAGTGCTTTATCAGAAACGGCGTACAATGATGTCACCGCTGTATTGAATGAAGGAACTTATTTCACAGCAGCCGGGGGCAAAAAAATGTATGATCTTGAAGTCCATGTTTACAACAATATTGATAAATCGGGAGCTGGAGACTATGTATATGTCATCCGCTCGAAGAACTCCGGTATGGAGCAAGCTGCAACGCAGGTCGTATCGAAACCGCTGGATGCGGAACTGGCTCAGCAGCTGCGTGATGAACTGGCAGAAAAACGCAATCCGACACAGAACAAGGATAACGACGATGAGGAAGTTGTCGGCGGAGAGGATACGGAAGCGCAGGATGAGACAAAGGAATAAAGGGCGGGAGCCCTTTTTCGTTATGGCGTATAAATGAAAATGGAAGGAGCTTAGTCCTGGCAGGACTTTGAGTTTGGAAAGGGGAGCGGTTATGGAATTTAAGAAGAATGATGTCCTGACAGCAGAGGCGGTTGATTATACGTTTGACGGATTGGGCGTAGTTCGGCATGAAGGTCTTTGCTTCTTTGTCAAAGATTTGTTAAAAGGAGAAAAGGCGGAAATCGGTGTCACTGCGGTGAAGAAAAACGTGGGTTATGGTCGGGTAATCCGACGTTTATCGGATAGTCCACAGCGCGTTGAACCGCGATGTCCGGTTGCCCGACAATGCGGAGGCTGTCAGCTGCAGATGATGAATTCTGAGCTGCAGGCGGAATTCAAGAGGCATCGAGTAGCGGATTGTTTCCAGCGAATTGGGCATTTGGATGTTGAGGTCAAGCCAGTGTTGTCGATGGAATTTCCCTGGAAATATCGCAACAAGGTGCAGGTACCGGTAGGAATGAATCGTGAGGGTCAGATGATCAGCGGGTATTATCGCAGTCATTCGCATGATATTGTGAATTTTGACCAATGCTGCCTGCACAGTGATCTGGAAAATGCGATTTTAAGTTCATTGAAGGCCTGGATTGCGGAGATTGGAGATCCGAAGCAATTTCGGCATTGGCTGATTAAACATGCGTTCAGGACTGGGCAGGTAATGGTTGTTTTCATCGCCAATACAGCGCAAATAAAAGGAAAGATGGAATTGATTCGGCGGCTGACTGAACGTTATCCGCAGATTCGCAGTATTATTTTAAATGTGAATGAGCGAGAGGATAACGTAATCCTGGGTGACAAAGAAATTGTCTTGTGGGGATCGGCTTCAATTGAGGAAGAATTGTTGGGGCTGCGGTTTCAGATTTCGGCGAAGTCGTTTTATCAGATCAATCCGATTCAGACTGAAGTACTGTATCGCAAAGCGATTGAACTGGCAGGATTAACCGGAAAGGAAACGGTGATTGACGTGTATTGCGGCACGGGGACGATTGGATTAAGTGCAGCATCCAAGGCAAAACGTGTAATTGGGATTGAAATTGTTCCTTCAGCGGTAGAAGATGCGAAAAACAATGCGGTTCGCAATGGAATTACGAACGCCGAGTTTATCTGTGGGGATGCCGGTGCTTGTACGTCGCAGTTATTGCAGCGGAATATTCAGCCGGAGGTCGCCATTGTTGATCCGCCACGTAAGGGTTTGGATCGGCTGACGATTGATTCTTTGGTGAAGATGAATCCTGACCGGATTGTTTACGTTTCCTGCGATCCGGCGACCTTGGCAAGGGATTGTGCATTCCTGAGTGAGCAGGGATACAGTGTGCAGGTTGTTCAGCCCGTGGATATGTTTCCGCAGACGACGCACTGCGAGAGTATTGTCTTGATGTCGAGGAAGAAAACTTGATTTACAAAGGTTTATTATGTTAACAAAACCGTCTACTCAATCTAAAGTGTGTTTTTGTGTTTGTGGGAACATATCAATAAATGTTAAAAGAATATTTTATATTTAATTAGGTTAGGATAAGAGAAATTAACATATATAAATAAAGTATAAAAGGTAGCTTTTGTAATGATACTATGAAAATTTTAATATGGACTATATTTCAACAAAAAATAGTATATAAGTATTTGAATGAATTATGCATACAAGTACTAAATGTGCGAAGAAATAGTGAATGAGCTAACAAAAATTTAAAAGGACGGTTAATAATGGAAAGAGAATATGTTTGGGAAGGCACGTATGGAGATAGAACGTCTTTGAAAATTATATTGAAGAAAATCTTAAAAGAACAAGATGCATCATCGTTACAAATGCTTGCAGCTTTTGTTAATAACAATCCATATAATTTAGAATTCTTTATTGTAATTAGCTATGAAGTACCTCAAAAAAATCATGTTAATAACATGATAGAGTTATTTGAGGATAAGGGGCTAACACAAAGAAAAGATTTAACACTCAATCAAATGATTAGTGAGATAGGGAATAGGCGTTTTAATTCATGTACTTTTCTTGATGAATATAGTGTAGAGTTGCTGTTTGATTCTTTGTTCTTCTTTCCAGAAATATCTGAGTTAGAGAAAAAAGGGTATTATATGATTCCTTTTGGAAAAAAGCAACAAGTTTTTATCAGTCATTCATCAGTAGATAAAAAAGAAGTAGAGAAGATAATTCCATATCTTAATGCTCAGAATCTGCCAGTATGGTTTGACAAGTATAGTATATCTGCTGGTATGTCAATAACAAATAGTGTTCAGGAAGGAATTGATGATTCCAACATTGTTATTTTATGGATTACCGAAAGTTTTTTGGCTTCAAAATGGTGCAAAACTGAGATGACAGCATTTATAAAAAAATTAATAGAAGAAAATTGCCTTATTCTAACAGTTTTGGATGATGGGATTGATGTTTCAAGATTACCTTTATTTTTAAGAGATATCAAATATATCCAAAAAAATGAAAGATCTGTTTTTGAAATAGCAGAAGAAATAGTGAAAAGTATTAAAAATAATAAATGAAACAGTTATACATATGCAAATGGTAGCAACTGTTCATTTATCGGAGTGAGAGTTTGGGTATAACGTGATGTTGGGTATATTTCTACAAACAATATATTGTGGATATGTTCTCACGGGCAAGTGAATATACTGCTTTGACATTTATGCAATCAGCTTATGGCATGTGGAAACTGTGGTACTTTTATCTAACTATAACTAAGTTATAAATTCACATTGAACTACAGAAAGATGATTTGATTTTTATTCAACTTTATTCCTAACTTCTTTATAAGAATTCAAATTGAATCATCAATTAAGACCGAACCAAAAAGGAGGATATACAATGAATTTAAAAGGTAAACAAGTTATTAATTGCGTTTTTGGTGAGGGTACTGTAATTAATCAAGATGAAACTTATATTACTGTTGAATTTATTTCAAAGACTAGCAAATTTGTGTATCCAGAAGCATTTGAGAGATTCTTGAAAGCTAAAGATGAAACTGTACAGACACAAATTGATTCGTTACTGAATAGAAAAAAGGAAATAAAAATGGCATGTGCAGAGACTGAAAAAAATGTAATGTTGGAAAATTTGAATAATATAAAAAAAGGAAAGTCCCAGACAATGGATGAGTTGTTTTCAAAAGACTATCATGTAGAATACCTTGCAAAAGAGACTATCTTAACTTATAAGGAGGTTGAGGAACGATATGGAATTAAAATTTCTGGATTTGGAAGAGGGATTAATATAACTCCTTGTGCAGTTATACTGATCTCATCGATAGCTAAATCAAAAGGTAATTTCATTTATCATGACAAATGGACTGATTCAGGTGATTACTTATATTCAGGAGAAGGTAAAACCGGTAATCAATCTATGACAAAAGGAAATCTTGCTATTAAAAATGCTGCTCATGATGGAAAGAAAATTCATCTGTTTGTTAAATTTTCCCCACAAGAATATTACTATCAAGGCGTTTTTGAATTACTAAATTATAAATATGAAGATGAAATAGATGAAAACTCTAATCTTCGTAAAGAATATAAATTTTGTTTGAGGAGAGTTTACGAATAAATAAGTTTAAATATGATATTGATGAGAATATTTGTAATCTTTTAACAGAATACAAACGATTAAGAAAGGGTAAATAAAAATATGTTCCTCTTGAAAAAAGCGAAATTCTCCGAAAGTAATTTCATATTGAAAATTTATCATAGCACTAGTATTATCGTTTATTGTATAGTTTTAAAATATGAATCTATGTAGTTCAGGATGATCGTAAAGTTAATAAGGATAATAGGAAATGGAAAGGAAATCTTCTAACATGACAACATCAAAATTACCTTCACTCAAAATTAAAACTTGGTCAGAACAATCACTGACCTGTTTGACAGAAAAGATAGTCCAGCACAGTGCTCTGCCGCTGATTCTTATCGACGGTGCTGCTGGTTCTGGAAAAACAACATTAGCTTTAAAGCTTGCGGCAGAGCTGCAGGCCAATCTCGTTCATACAGATGATGTCTGTTGGCATGCGGATCCAATTCATTGGGATGAAGAAATGATTCAGGGGATTATCAAGCCTTGGTGTGATGACGAAAAAGTAGCATACAGACCTACTGGATGGATTAAAAAGAATCATGAAGGTTTTATTGAGGTGAATCCAGATCGAGCTCTCATCGTTGAAGGAATGGGAGCCTGCAGAAAAAGATTGCGTGACAAAGCTGATTATTCCATTTGGGTGGATACAGAACCTGATCTAGCGCGTTCCCGTGTGGTTCAGCGTGATCTTGCCAAAGGTGAAAATGGCGGAACAATCGAGTCTGTCACACAATTTGCTGATTGGTGGGATTCATTGTTAAATCCTTTGTTTTTAAAAGAAGAACCATGGAAATATGTCGATGTCATTATTCAAGGTTCACAATCTGATTTAAAATCAAATCTTCTAAAAATCCACATCCCTCAATTTTGACGTAGCTTTATATTCTTTTAAATTGGAGGCTGGATATGAAATATAAAATAGCAGTTGTTGATTTAGATCAAACTTTGCTTCATGAGGATAAAACACTTTCTGAGAGAACAGTTCAAGCTCTATCCAGGTTTGCTCAAAAAGGAAAGGTAGTCGTTGCTACAGGTAGAGCCTATTCGCGTAGTATTGAATATGTTCGCAAGCTAAATGCACAAGGATTAATTGCACTGAACGGTGCTGTTGTTTATGATCAGGAACAAATTGTTGCCAAACAGGAAATCAATGCGGAAAAGACGAAAACGATGATCGAAGCTCTGCTTAAAGCTGATCAAAGCGATGTTTTAGTTATATATCCTGATATTAACTATGGTACAATTTCTGATTTTATAGCTAGTGGATGGTGTAAGAAGCTGGATATGAATAAGTTTAACCCGTTAGAAATTCAGAAAATATTCTGGTTTACACCCTGCCATGAATATTTTGATCAATTTAATGTCAGTCAATATGGTTGCCGTATGATTGTCGATAAGGAAAATCCTGATTGCAGAATCATCATGAATGAAAAAGTGAATAAATTAGAAGGCTTAAAAATATTGTGTAAACGCTGGAACGTGAGTCTTGATGAGATTGTCGCTTTTGGAGATGATATGAACGACTTAGAGTTATTTCAGGAGTGTGGTTGGAGTGTAGCGGTTAGCAATGCCTTGCCAATGATAAAAGAAGTTGCGAAAGAAGTGTGTGCCAGCAATGAAGAAGAGGGTGTGGCACAGTGGATGGAAGCCCATGCTGAATAAGAAAAGCCGAATTGATCTCCATCTCCATTCCTGTGCTTCGGATGGTGTTAGAACACTGCAGGAAATAGTTAATGTTGCTTTGGCCAATAAGATTGATTTTATGGCTTTAACGGATCATGATACGATCTGTAATACGATAGCATTCAGCGAAGCTGCTCGCGAGGCAGGCATAGCTGTACTTCATGGTATTGAGGTCAGTGCTCTCTTTCATTCGCAGGTGATTCACATACTTGGATATGGAATAAATCCAGATTTGCCCGTATTGCGAAATTATCAGAATCATTATCAAGAATCTGAAAATCAACAAGCACTGAGAACGATTGCAAACTACCGTAAAAAAGGAGCGCATGTTTGCGAAGCAGAGTATGAACAATACACCTATGACTATCGACGTGGAAGCTGGAAATTGTTTGCTTACCTTCAAGATCAGAAAATCATTTCTACCATGCAGGACTATCAGTCAGAATTAGCGAAAGGACATATTCTTAGATCTGATATCTTGTCAGCAGAAGCTGTGATTGAAATGATTCATCAAGCGCAGGGAGCGGCGGTGATTGCTCATATTTTTGATTATTCAAATCTAAACCCTGAATTGATGTTAAAAACACTCACCAGTCAGGGATTGGATGGAATCGAATGTTATCATACGCATCACAGACCAGAACAATCTCAATGGCTTGCGAATTATGCAAACTTACATCATTTGTTAATCACCGGCGGTTCAGATGATCATGGTCATCTTTCTGATCGGACAATGGGGACGCCGAGGATCACTCTGGATCAATTAAATTTGGGCTCGTTAATGAATAAGATTCAATACTAATAACTTAAATACTCTGGCATTTTTGTAAAACAAGCTAGTCTGCCGATGAAGTTATAGATGAACATTAACCTAATAAGAAACAGATGGTTTTTGCGTGAAGTTCACTAAACCCTCTGTTTTTTTGTTGATCATTAGGGAATAAAGAAGGATATCCTGGCTTAAGTCTAAAAGATGAAATTGAGATTTTAATTCACATTCTTCCAATATTCTATAAGAAATCAGATGGCGCAGAAACTCCTATTTTCTGCAGCTGCGATTGGGCTGCTTTGAAGTCTTGAATCAGACTGTTTTCTAAAAGATGAGCAAATAGACTGGAATCGAAATGCTGCAAAGCCTCAGTGAGGGCTCTTGCCTGCATTTGTGCCTCCGTGCTTTCATTTCTCTTGGGAATGCGCAGCGGGTAACCCCAAAGAAACTGCTGAAAGAGCTGAGCGTAAAGCGTGCGAATCGCGGGGGAGTGAGCCTCTTCTGCCAGAATGCCAATAACCCCATAAATCCCCAAACCATAACGCTGCTGCGCATATAAGCGCTCAAGCAGCTCAAGCAGCTGGTTTCGCTGCGCTCCGTCATGGCCAGCAGTGTTTGTTCCACAACCGCGCGGCAGGAACAGGCGCATACATGCAGACTTTCAATAAAGTCGGTTAATCGCCGGCGATAGATGGGCTGAGAAAAATCACAATGGGCGGCAATCTGTTCAAAAGGAAGCACTTGTGTTCCTTTTCCATTGATGGATTTGACAACCCCAATATCATTTAATAAATCTAAAGCCCGCCGCACGGTGCTGACTGACAATTGATTTTCAGCAGCCAATGCCGCAAGGGAAGGTAAAAATTCACCGCTTTTGCGCTGTCCGCGATTAATCTGCTTGATCAAAGTCACCGCTAATGAATAACGCTTTTGATCACTCTTATGATAGAGTTCCCAGGCAAACTGGATTTCCTGAACCGTAGAGTCGGGGCGGATTGATTCATGATAATACTTTCGCAGGGCATTGAGCAGCCAAAGATGAGAGCTTTCGATTAAATTATGTACAGTCTGCCATTGACCGCTTAAGCTGGCCTCGAGAAGCATGATCTGCTGCGCCTGTTGTTCCTCCAGCATTTTTCGATCCTGAAAAACACTGAAAAAAGGAATGTGAACAAGAATGAATATGCGCCAAATCAATCTTGTCAGCAGTTGGTTTTCTGACTGCCGATACAAACTGAGAAAGAATTTCAGCGAACGATAGGTCGGCGGAATCTGGGAATCCAATTGTATTGCTTTGAGCTGATCCAGTGCCTGAGGCGAAGCTTTTTTCAAACACAGCAGCTCCATCTTGCCAAACAAAGCCGGCATGGATGCGGCAAGATCCAGCAGCATAGTTCTCGACTTTCAAAATATTCCTGAATGTTCTGCTGAATCTGATTCTCAGTGCAGCCGGCGGACAAATGCGCCCCTGCTTTTTTGGATAAGGTAATGACCTGTTCCACTTTCAGTCGGCCATAAGCGGCCCGAACAGTTTCCGGAGCGACGCAGAGATAATCGCTCATCTGCTTGATATAAGGAAGCGGATCATGCTGACGGTAGACACCCAATTTGATCTGCGTGATCAGCAGGGTATAGATCAAATTCTGCATATCGTTTTTTTCCTGCATGATCTTTACCTCCCCGTCGTATTTGTTTGATCAATTTTAGCATTTTTTACTGGATGCTTCCAGTTTTGAACCGCTTTTTACGCGATGAGAGTTAATCTTTTTTTCATTTTATGATATGCTATAATAAATTTATATGTGTACAAGGATTGTCTGTCTGAAATTGTATTCAGAAATGAAAATCCCAATTCGATAAATCTGAATCCGAGGAGGCAATCAGGATGAAAACAACAGTGCTGCAGCAGGAAGAACAAGGTCAAACACAGAAGTCCGCGGCGGAGCGTTTGACTGTGCCTTGTGATGAACATCAGGATGTAATCGCCAATTTTGAATGGCTGATGTCCGAATATACCGGAAATATATACATCAGTGACATGGAAACCTACGAGCTTTTATTTGTGAACAAGCATGCCTGCGAAACGCTGCAGGGAAAAGCTGAGGAATTCGTCGGCAGGAAATGTTATGAAGTGATTCAGGGACGGAATACTCCTTGTCCTTTCTGTACTAACTCGCTGCTGAAACGCTATGAGGTTTACGAATGGGAATTTGATAATCCCAATCTGAAAAAGACGTTTATGATCAAAAATAAGATCATTGACTGGCAAGGCCGTCAGGCTCGAATTGAACTATCGCATGATATGGTCAGTACGGAATACAAGCTGGCCAAAAAGGATCGGGAACGTGATGCGATTATCCGGACTATTCCTGGTGGGTTTGCGCGTGTTGATGCACGGGATATGTCCACGATATTATGGTATGGCGGCGGATTTCTGGATTTAATCGGCTATACAAAAGAACAGTTTGAGGATGAGCTTCACAGTCAATGTACCTATGTTCATCCAGATGATCTTGCCCGGGCGGTCAAAGTGATGCAGAACGCCCAATCCAGCAGTACGGATACCGTGACTGAATGCCGGGTTGTGACCTTCCAAGGGGAAATCAAATTCTTGACTATGACCTTCAGTTATGTCAGCGGAAAAGACAGTTGGGATGGGATTCCTTCCTTTTACAGTGTCGGCATCGATGTGACGCGGGATAGGATTGAACAGTCGCGGCAGCGCAAAGCTCTGGAAGAGGCATACGAAACGTCAAAGCTTGCCAGCGAAGCCAAATCTAATTTTTTGTCCTCGATGTCGCATGATATTCGAACGCCGATGAATGCAATTATCGGCATGGCTACGATTGCGCAGGCCAATCTCGCTTATCCTGAAAAGATTGATAACTGTCTTACGAAAATCCAGCTGTCCAGCCGGCATCTGCTCAACCTGATCAACGAAGTGCTGGACATGTCGAAGATTGAAAGCGGGAAAATTGATCTGGCGATGGAAAATGTTGACTTGTCGGAATTGGTTCAGAATGTCTATGAAATAAGTAAGCCTTTAGCTGCGGAAAAAAATCAGGAGTTTAAGATTTTTGTCGATCATGTCATTCACGAAAAGGTCATAACGGATGGGGATCGGCTGCATCAGATCTTGATGAACTTGCTTTCCAATGCGATTAAATATACACCGGAAGGCGGCCATATCCAATTTCAAATTCGTGAAACAAGGGCGTACAAGCAAGCCAAAGGCTACTATGAATTCATCTTTACTGATGATGGAATAGGTATCAGTGAGCAATTTCTGCCGCGCTTGTTTGAGCCGTTTTCCCGTGAACAAGATTCACGGATTAATAAAATTCAGGGAACAGGACTGGGTTTGGCAATCACGGACAATATTGTGCGGATGATGAACGGAACCATCGAAGTCCACAGTCAGCTGAATCAGGGCAGTCAATTTATCGTTACCATTCCGCTTGAGGTCGTGCAGGAGGAAGAAGAAAAGGCAGAGGAGTTGATTGGCTGTTCCGTCTTAGTGGCGGATGATGATGAGATCGTGTGTGAAAACGCTGTGCTGCTGTTAGGCGAATTGGGTATCATCGGCAAATCTGCTTCCAGCGGCTATGAGGCTGTTCAAAAAATTCAGGCAGCGCATGAAACCGGACAAGATTTCTTCGCTGTAATTTTGGATTGGAAGATGCCGGGGATGGATGGCTTGGAAACCATCCGCATCATCCGCAATCAGCTCTGGGACAAAATACCGATCATTGTCATCTCCGCTTATGATCTCAGCGAAATTGAGGATGATATGATTAAAGCCGGAGCAGATGCCTTTATTTCCAAACCTCTGTTTAAATCAAAGATTCTGCATGTCCTGGAGCTTTTCTGCACTGCGAAGATACCGACGGCAGCGGAAACCGGACTGGAGCTGAAAGCGCCGGATCTGTGCGGCCGGCGAATTTTGTTGGCGGAAGATAATGAACTGAATCGTGAAATTGCAGTGGAGTTGTTGTCCATGCATGGCCTATTGGTGGACACCGCAGAAAATGGCGCAGAAGCTGTGCACTGTTTTGAAGCTTCGGTGCCGGGGTATTACACGGCAGTTTTAATGGATATCCAAATGCCGGTTATGGATGGCTATCAAGCAACAGCTGCGATACGGCGTCTGCCGCGTCAGGATGCAAAAACTCTGCCGATCATTGCGCTGTCAGCCAATGTCTTTGTGTCTGACGTCAAGTCAGCTCAGGCGGCAGGCATGAATGATCACATTGCTAAACCGATGGATAGCGATAGTTTGATCGCTATCCTGCGTCAGTATATCTGAAGTACTTTGACCACACCGCTTGCCCACGCATGTTCAGCACGCCAAAAGACAAAGCGCGGGAAAAGACAAGGAAGCAATCAGTGAGGCAGGGAAATTAAAAACTATAATCTGAATGAAAAGCCTTCCCACGGATGTTAAGAAAGGAAGGTTTGTTGTCTTTTGCAGTCTGAAGTCCTGGCTGTTTTCCTTTGTAAAAAAAAGCCAGACACCACGCTTCTGTCTGTATCATTTTCGCGTGAAACTTGTGGAAGCGGGAAGTCTGGATCGAATGATAAGCATTGCAACGTGGGAAAAATATGGAAATTCCGCATTTTGTAGAGAAATCCTTGCATTTTACGATCAGGTATGGTTTACTATTCCTGGTCTTTTTATCAAGAATGAGGGAGAGAGTCAGCTCGACGAACTCATACCAACCTGCTTGGAAGCAAGGTGGTAATGCTGGCAACGATAAGAAAGCAGGACGATGAATCATGAAGCCTTCTTTCTGAAGGCTTTTCTTATGCGTCATATCTGCCTTGATAAAAAAGACAAGGAGGATAATTTATGAAGAAATTTTTTACCAGCGAATCTGTCACCAGCGGACACCCGGACAAAATCTGCGACGCCATTTCCGACGCGATTTTAGATGAGGCACTCCGTCAAGATCCGGCCAGCAAGATGGCGGTCGAAACAACGATCAAAGACAACCTGATTTTTATCTATGGCGAAGCCAATACCAAGGCCGACCTGCCATTTGAAAAAATCGCGAAGAACAAAATCCGTGAGATCGGCTATACGGAAGAATTTGAAGTGGTCACCAAAGTTTCCAAGCAGTCGGCAGAAATCTATGAGGCTGTGATGCACGATGAAGCTGAAATGGGGGCCGGGGATCAGGGGATCATGTTCGGCTATGCCTGCAATGAAACAGAAAACTACATGCCGATGCCGATCGCTTTGGCGCATCGTCTTGCGGAACGGTTAGAACAAGTTCGCAAGCAGGAAGCTCATTCCATTTTAAAACCGGATGGCAAAACGCAGGTCACCGTAGAGTATGACGACAACAAACCGGTTCGTTTGGATACCATTGTTGTTTCCACGCAGCATGCTGCCGAGGCATCACAGGAAGAAATCCGTGCCAAGATAATCAATGAAGTGATCCATCCCGTCATCGATGCCCGCTTGATCGACAAGGATACGAAAATTCTCGTGAATCCAAGCGGATCCTTCGTTGTCGGCGGACCGTTTGGCGACAGCGGAACCACGGGCCGGAAGATCGTTGTCGATACTTATGGCGGAATGGGCCGGATCGGCGGCGGCTGCTTCAGCTCAAAGGATCCAAGCAAGGTTGACCGCAGCGCTGCGTACTACTGTCGTTTTGTCGCAAAAAATATCGTTGCCGCAGGATTGGCAGATCGGGCTGAAATTGAAGTGTCCTATGCGATCGGCAAGAGCGAACCGATTTCCATTTATGTGGAAACCTTCGGGACCGGCAAGGTCAGCGATGAGGAAATTCTGGAAATTATCCGCACGAATTTCGATTTCCGAGTTTCCAGCATCATCCGTCAGCTGGATCTGAAAAAGCCGATTTACAGCCGTTATTCCGCTTACGGTCACTTTGGCCGCGGCGACTGTGCCTGGGAAAAGATCATTGAGTTAAAGCGCTGACCAGCGCTTTTTCTTGTGTCAAAGGCAGACAAAAAATAAAAATTCAAGTACAATAAAGGCAGCTGCTGCAGAAACTCAAAACCAAAGGATTCAACGAATTCCGCGGTTTTGTCTGACCCAGACCTTCATACAAGGAAAGGAAGCAGGGGACAGAAGCAAGCAATGCTCAAAAAGCAGGAGAGAAGCGGGCAGAAGACATCCGCGAATGAGCGGCCAAGGAGGAAGACGATGACGGATTTTTTACCTGTAACACGTAAAGAAATGGAACAGCGCGGCTGGACGCAGCCTGATTTTGTATATGTCAGCGGTGATGCCTATGTAGATCATCCTTCCTTCGGTCCGGCGATTATTACCCGCATGCTGGAAGCCTATGGCTACAAGGTCTGCATGATTGCGCAGCCGGACTGGACCCGAAATGAACCGTTTATGGAATTCGGTGAACCGCGGCTGGGATTTCTGGTGTCCTCCGGCAATATCGATTCCATGGTCAATCATTACTCTGTTTCCAAGCGCCGACGGGACAAGGATAATTACACGGACAATGGGGAAATGGGCAAGCGTCCGGATCGGGCCACAATTGTCTATGCTCAGAAAATCAAACAGCTTTACCCGCATACGCCGGTCATTCTGGGCGGGATTGAAGCTTCACTGCGGCGTTTGGCGCACTATGATTATTGGGATGACAAGGTTCGCCGATCGATCTTGCTGGATTCCGGAGCCGACCTTTTGTTGTACGGCATGGGTGAAAATTCAATTATTGAGCTGGCTGAGGCGCTGGACGGCGGACTGGCCATTCAGGATATTATCTGGATTAAGGGATCTGTCTATAAATGCAAATCTATCGATCATTTGTTTGAATACAAAAGGCTGCCGTCCTTTGAAGAAGTGGCTCAGGATAAACGGAAATATGCTGAAAGCTTCCGCCTTCAGCATCTCAACATTGATGCGATCAAGGCTTCGATTCTGGTCGAACCGTATTCCGGCTGGTATGTCGTTGCGAATACTCCAGCTCTCCCCTTGACTCAGGAACAGATGGATTTTACTTATTCTCTTCCGTATCAACGCACCTTTCATCCGATGTATCATCACATTCCGGCGATTGATGAAGTCCGCTTTTCGATCATTTCCAACCGCGGCTGTTTCGGCAGCTGCGCCTTCTGTGCGCTGACCAATCATCAGGGCCGGGTAATCTCGTCGCGAAGCAAACAATCGATTGTAGAAGAAGCGATCAAAATTACGCAGGATCCTGATTTCAAAGGCTATATTCATGATGTCGGCGGTCCGACTGCGAATTTTTATCACCCTTCCTGCAAAGATCAGCTGCGCCGGGGAACCTGTCCCAAAAAGGAATGCCTGCATCCCAAGCCATGCCGAAACCTGGAGGTAACGCATCAGGATTATCTGAGCATTCTGCGTGAACTGCGGGTGCTGCCGGGCGTAAAAAAAGTGTTTGTTCGTTCGGGAGTCCGCTACGATTATTTGATGTATGATAAAGATGACACTTTTTTTAGGGAATTGGTGCAGTATCACATTTCCGGACAGCTGAAAGTCGCGCCGGAACATGTCAGTGACAAGGTTTTAGATACGATGGGGAAATGCAATCATGCCTTATATGAGAAATTCCGGGAAAAATATCTGGCACTCAATCAGGAATATGGAAAAAATCAGTTCCTGGTCCCTTATCTGATGAGTTCGCATCCTGGCTGTGATTTGGATGATGCGATCGAACTGGCCTGTTATCTGAAGTCGATCAATCATGTTCCTGAACAAGTTCAGGATTTCTATCCGACGCCGGCTACAATCTCGACGACGATGTATTGGACGGGGCTGGATCCGATGACGATGAAACCGGTCTATGTTGCCCGCGATCCTCATGAAAAGCAGCTGCAGCGGGCCTTAATGCAGTTCAATGCGCCGCGCAATTACAAGCTTGTGCAGGAGGCGCTGACTCAGGCCGGCCGAACGGATTTGATCGGTTATGGCCGCCATTGTCTGATTCCGCCTGTGCCATGGGGAAAAAATGAAAAAAGCCGATCCTATGCGCAGGGTAACGGATCAACTAGGAAAAATCAGAAGCCGAGAAAAAATCAAACCGAAGGCCGAAAGGCAGAAGCGGATCCGACAAAGAAAGAAGCCGCGGCCGGCAGGGCGGAGAAAAAACAGAATCCGCGTGATCAGCGGTCCGTTTCAGACGGATCGTCATCCCCTTCAACCTCTCGTTTTAAGCCGAAACGCAGGGGCTAATCTGTACGCTTAGAAAAAATAAAGGTTAGTTAAAAAAACGCTGTCAAGGAAACACTGTGAATTGCGGCGTTTTTTTACTTGATGCAGCCTCGTGTTCGTTCAAAATATGAAGCTTAAGGCTAATCGTCAAGAAGCGGTTTACTGAGACGGAGATGTCTTTTATGCCCATTTTATCCCCATTTCGATCTTGTTTGGCAAGGTTCGTTGAGTTCGCCTTCAATGATGAAATTATTATCACAAAATATTAATCAATCTATGAATAAAAAAGCCATCTTTGAAGGGTGGAATTGTTGAATTCAATTTTCAAAGGGGATATAATAAGAACATCAAGGGAGGACTAAAAGATGATTATTCAAAGTAAGCAAGTTTGGGTTTCCAGTACGTTCATTGAAGCGCAGCTGGAGATCGAAGACGCGAAGATCACAGGAATTTACCCATACGGAACCAAGCCGGTCGATAAGGATTACGGCGAAGATCGAATCCTGCCAGGCATGATTGATATCCATTGCCACGGCGGTTTGGGTTTTGATACCAACGATGCCAATCATGAAGGACTGCGCAACTGGGCTAAAGGACTGACCCAGGAAGGCATTACCGGCTTTCTGCCGACAACGGTAACGCAGAGTGAAGAAGTTCTGACGAAAGCTTTGATCAATGTGACGGAAGTCGTTGACGAAGGCTATGAAGGTGCGGAGATCCTCGGCATTCATTTTGAAGGTCCGTATTTAAACGCAAAAAATAAAGGCGCGCAGCCGGAACAGTTTATCGTGACTCCGGATGTAGAACAGTTCAAGAAATATCAGGAAGCCGCGAAGGGCATGATTAAAGTTATGACGCTGGCGACGGAAATGGATCCGGACTGGGCTTTGACCCGCTACGCTTCCAGCCATGGCGTCTGTGTTTCCATCGGTCACTCCGGTGCGACCTATGAAGATGCGCTGATGGGGATTGCCAACGGTGCCAATTCGATGACGCACGTCTTCAATGGCATGAACGGTCTGCATCACCGGACCCCGAATCTGGTCGGCGCTGCCATGCGCTGCCGCGATACGTACGGTGAAATTATCTGTGACGGCAACCATGTCAACTGGGCAGCGGTGAATGCTTATGTTACGGCTAAAGGCCGCGATTATGCGGTCATGATTGACGATGCACTGTGTGCGAAAGGCTGCGAACCAGGCTATTATGAACTGGGCGGCAATCAGATTGATATCCGTGAAAACGGCTCCGCTTATCTGCATGGCACCGACACGCTGGCCGGCGGCACTTTGAAGTTCAACCGCGGTCTGCAGAATCTGGTAGAAAAGGCATTGCTGCCGTTTGACTGGGCAGTCAATATGGTTTCCCTGAATCCGGCTCGGCTGTTGAAGATGGACGACCGCAAGGGCAAGATTATGGCTGGCTATGATGCCGATCTGGTTGTTCTGAATCGGGATTACGATGTCGTTCAGACATACTGCCTCGGAAAAGAAATGCTGTAAAAACCTGAACTTTTCAGGTTTTTCTTTGTAGTTGGATGTTTAAGGCAAGAGAAAAAGCGATCCTCTCTGTAAAAAAGACCAAACATGAACAGCTTTTCCGGCGTGGTATAAGATTAAACGCTGTTTTCGCAAGGAACTAGTGAAAGAGCCCGCAGGCTGACCGCGGAAAGCTGTATCTCCAACATGATTCAAACAGGAATGAGAGACCCAAGGAAAAGAGGGAACAAGGATGAGAATTCAAAGTACACGTGTCTGGCTGAACGAACAATTCGTGCCGGCACAGCTTGTTTTTGACAACGGAAAAATCACAGCGATCGAAACTTACAACGCTCAGAAAGCCAACGTGGATTACGGCGATAAGCGGATTCTGCCGGGCTTGATTGATATTCACTGCCATGGCTACAATGGTCTGGACTGCAATTATGCGACCCGCGAAGGACTAATCAACTGGATTGAATATCTGCCGAAGGATGGCGTCACCAGCTTTTTAGCGACCACCTCAACCGCGCCGGAAAGCAACTTGTTGGAATCCTATGCACTGATCAGTCAGATCATCGACGAGAATCACCGCGGTTCTAAAATCCTGGGCATTCATGTCGAAGGTCCGCAGATCTCCCATGAATTCAAAGGGGCGCACAATCCCTATTTAATTCAGAAACCGAATGTTGAACAATTCCAGCGTTATCAGAAAGCAGCGGACGGCAAAATCAAGATGATCTGCATCGCACCGGAAAAAGATGATGATCATGCGCTGATCCGCTACTGTGTTTCGCAGGGCGTGAAAGTGGCCATGGGACATACCGGGGCTAAATTTGATGAATGTGCCGCTGCGATTGAGGATGGGGCGGACAGCTTTACGCATACGTTTAACGGAATGCTGGGACTGCATCATCGGGAGCCGGGAACTGCCGGGGCCGCCATGTATTTCGAGGATATCTATGCGGAATTGATCGCGGATGGAGTGCATGTTCATCCAGCCGTAGCGCGTGTGCTGGGCCAGGCCAAAGGCAAGGACAGACTGATCTGCGTCACGGATTCCGTATCGATCAAAGGTTTAAAGCCAGGCTTCTATCACATGAAGGGCCGGGATGTGACGGTCGGTGAAGATGGCTGCGGACGGCTGCCTAACGGCAAGCTGGCGGGCAGCTCTAACCGGATGAACATCTTAGTCGGCAACCTGATTGAAATGATGAAGCTGCCGCTGGCCACGGCGATCAATGCGGCGACAATCAATCCCGCACGGCGAATGGGCTTTGTCGGCAAAGGCCTGATCGAAACCGGTTATGACGCTGATTTATGCGTCTTAAATGAAGATTACAGCGTAGCCCAAACATGGGTGCTGGGCGAGGCCATGCTGCATGAGTAAAGCCCGTGCCGTCTTTTTCGACATTGATCACACGCTGTTCTCCCACACGCTTCACGATGTTCCAGCCTCTGCCTACACGGCTTTGGAAAAGCTGAAGGAAAATGGCAGTCAGATTGCGTTATGCACCAGCCGGGCGGTGGAGGAACTGGTCAACCTGCCGCAGAAGCTGCGGGATATGCTGGACGGCATCGTCTGCGCCCAAGGCGGCGTGATCATCGACCATGGGCAGATCATCGCCGCCAAAATCATCGATGAAGGCGATGCTGAACGGGTGATCGATTACTGTCGGCGCAATGAATTGGTCATTCGCTACAGCGGTGTTCACGGCGAGAACAGTCATGATCAGCATTACACGCAGGAAATCAGCGATCTGTTTTATTTTCTGTATAAGATGCGTCCCGGTCAGACGCTGTGGAAACACCAGCCCTTAGTCAACATTATCTTTTATACCAAGGATGCCGTACATGTTGAAGCGATCCGCGCACTGTTGGAACATTCGCATCTGATGGTCATGCATTTTGCCAACGAAGTCACGGCTGCTGATGCCAACAAGGCCAGCGGAATGCTGGAGCTGGCAGCTCACTGGGGCTTTGACGCAGCGCAGACGGTGGCGTTTGGCGATGGCTATAACGATGTGGAAATGATTCGCCGAGCCGGATTAGGCGTGGCGATGGGCAACGGCTGCGATGAAGCCAAGCAGGCGGCGGACTATGTGGCTGACGATGTTGACCGCGATGGAATTTATAAGACCTGTCTGCATTTTGGACTGATTGAGGAGGAAAATCATGCCGAGAATTGAAAATGAACTGGCCGTTGTTGAAGTTAAGACACAGGCAGCCGAAATCACCAGTTTTTACGACAAGGAAAAGAACATTGAACACATGTGGCAGGGTGATCCGCAGTTTTGGGCTGGCCGCAATCCGATCTTGTTTCCGATGGTCGGCAGTACCTGGACTAAGGACTATCAAATTGATGGAAAAACGTATAAAATGGGAAACCATGGGTTTGCTCGCCGCAGTGAATTCACAGTGGAAAGTGTCAGCGACGACACGATCGTGCTGTCCTTAAGTGACAATGCGGAAACCCTTGCGCAGTATCCGTTTGCGTTCAAGCTGACGGTAACCTATCAACTGACGGGAAAACAGCTGACGATCACCTATCAGATTGAGAATCATTCGCCGCGGATGATGCCATTCTCATTTGGTCTGCATCCGGCCTTCAACTGTCCGATGCGTGCGGATGAACGTTTTGAGGATTACAAGCTTGTTTTTGCCTGCCCGGAAACTCAGACGACAACGCATGGCGACGCCTCGCTGTGCCTGAATGAAGAACGTGAAATTGCGCTGGATTATGCAACTTTCAAGAATATTCCGACACTTTTGTTTGAACATCTGCGTTCCCCGTACGTCACCTTGACCAATGGCAAGAACAGTGTTAAGGTCAGCATTGCGGGCTATCGCTGGGTGGCTTTCTGGACGAAGCAGAACGCTCCGTATCTGTGCATTGAACCGTGGCACGGGCATGGCGATTTTGAAGAAGTACGGGTTCCGTTTGAGGAGCGCGAAGGCACGATTCAATTAAAGGAAAACGGCAGCTTTACGACTTCATACACGATTGAAATCGGGTAATTTTAATTCGTTAACAAGTGCGCTGAGCGTTGAGTTTACCACGCTTTCGTGCTATTGTTATAGATGAAAAAGGGAGGAATTCAAATGTTCAAAATTATTGTGACCGAAAACTATGACGAACTGAGCGAAAAAGCTTTTGAAGTCATGAAAGAGGTCATCACATCCAAGTCCAATCCGGTTCTGGGTCTGGCGACAGGCTCCAGTCCGATCGGTCTGTACCAGAATATGATCAAGGATCATCAGGAAAACGGAACGTCTTATCAGAATGTCGTCACCTTCAACCTGGATGAATACATCGGCCTGAAGCGGGATCACAGCCAGACATACTGGACGTTCATGCATGAGAACCTGTTTAACGGCCTGGACATTCCGGAAGAGAATGTACACGTTCCAGTTGGCGACAGCGCTGACATTCAGGCTGAATGCGAAAAGTATGAAGAAGCGATGAAGAACTTTGAGGTCGATATCCAGCTGTTAGGCATCGGCGCTAACGGACATATCGGTTTCAATGAGCCGGGAACTTCCTTTGATACGCTGACGCATACCGTCGTATTGAAGGAAAAGACACGTCAGGACAACGCTCGTTTCTTCGATCCGTTAGGAGAAGAAGTTCCAACGGAAGCGATTACGATGGGCATCGCAACGATCATGAAAGCCAAGAAGATCCTGTTGGTTGCCAATGGCAAAAACAAGGCTGACGCAGTGTATGCCATGATCAAAGGCCCAGTGACGGAAGACTGCCCGGCGAGCGTTCTGCAGAACCATCCGGATGTCACCGTCATCGTTGACCGCGGCGCGGCAAGCAAGCTGTAAGCCGTTCAGTTAAAAATAAGCTTATTTCAAAACAGCCTGCGGGCTGTTTTGTTTTGGCTGAGTTGTTTTGTGTGAATAGAAATCGACGGCGTTTTATTCCTGTTTAAACGTGTTTGCTTCTCAGTACAATTGATTTTTCGGCCTGGTTTATTTGCTGAGCATTTCAGTATGCAAAGGAAAAAACTGTGATATACTTAGATTACTGAACAGGAGGAATACGTTGATGAAAATTGTAAATACACAGGAATTTGATGAAATTACAGCGAAGGGCGGGTTGGTGCTCGTGGATTTCTTTGCGGATTGGTGCGGACCCTGCAAAATGCTGGCACCGGTTCTGGAAGAAGTGGCCGCGAAGTATGAAGGCAAGCTGGATATTGTGAAGGTGAATGTTGATCAGTCACAGGATCTGGCACAACGTTACGGCGTCATGTCGATTCCGACGCTGATCGCATTTAAAGAGGGCAAAGCGGTGAAGCAGAGCGTTGGCTTCCAGCCCAAGAACATGCTGGAAAACATGATCGACGGTTTGCTGTAAGAGTAAAAGTAAATTGACAAAACGAATCCTGACGGCTTGAATTCATGCGCGTCAGAGATAAACATGCTTACTTTTATCAAAAAAATTATGCGCTATGCGGCCGGGTACTGTTGTATCCGGCTTTTTTTGTTTTGACTGATTTTAAGGGAAAGGGATGAAGCCGTGGGATTAAGGGAAAGCTGTAGACAGCTCAGATTCAACCCTTGCTCAAAAGCAGGACTCCAGATTTTCCGCCTGCGGCGCACAGGTAAAAAAGATCAGGCTGAGGATCAAGGCCTGCGAATAGATGATCTTCTAACTCAATGCATGTTTGTTGCCTTAAAAAGAAATTTCGGTCTGGAAAAAACCGGACGACAAGAACAGATCGCCAGGAATAAATCGAAATTTTCCATTTGCCGTCAATGCAGTGTCTGCGGAAAACGGCATCGGAAATAAAAAAGTTTAATAACGCTCAATTGAAAAGTTAAGTTCCACTTCTGAAAGGTGAAAATAAAAAGGTGAATT
>ERZ1106981.332-NODE-332-length-39151-cov-50.364462_pt1 | contig 39151 bp, 30 predicted proteins | sample MGYA00403692_ERZ1106981 | MGnify/ENA primary metagenome ERZ1106981 (study PRJEB35170, sample SAMEA104062431) | human gut metagenome | biome: human gut; feature: human-associated habitat; material: faeces | place: Denmark | collected 2012-06-22 ... | reverse complement strand
GCTTCGCCTCTGCCTCTTCCATCGTATCCTGGAGATGATGAATGTCATCGACCAACACCGCAACCCAAGCATCCTCTTTATCACAGCCCGGATACGTTTTGTTCGCAAACTCAATCACCTTCTCTGCCGTTTTCAAACAAACTTCAAAACTATGATCGGTGTGCTTATTCAGTTTTTTTGCCACTTTCTCTGGCTGCTTGTTCTTCAACCTATCGGGATGGGGATACATTTCTAGTAACTGCAGCGAGATTTGACTGTATCCGTCTTGAAAGAGCTTCATATAGCCTGGAAACACGATACTCAGGTGACTTTGAAAGGTGACTTTATACTTTCTTAAATGAACAAGACAGTCTTCATATACACGATTGGCAGTACGCAATTCATGATAGAGATCCGCTTCTTTTTCATTCTCTCGGAGCTCTTTAATATAATAGACTTCCGCGATGGATTCTGGGTCTTTTTTATCTGTTTTCTTATTATGTATTTCTGTTTTCCTTTGTTTCGCTGACTGTAACGGCGAGATGGAGTATTGTTTGATTTCGTTCTTTTCTAAAAATCTTTCTAATGGCTTCGTATACACGCCGGTTGCTTCATAGACCGCAACCACTTCTTCGTTTGCTTTCTTCTCCAGTTCTTCTATTTTTGATTTTAAGAAGTTAAAGCCTTCTACGGTGTGAGAAATCCGATGCACCTTTCCCATTTTAGTGCCTCTTTGTGTAAAACATTGGAAGTGACTGTTTCCGTTGGATACATCAATACTAACGATAGGCCCTTTCATTGACAAAACCGCCTTTCACAAATAAGAGAGAGAATACTTCCATATTCAATTCAACTTTGTTTCGTAAGAAATCCAGACGATTCCACTCTTGTGGTGGATGCCTTTTTAGATTTAAACAAGCTTATGAATTTGAATAGGAAGAATGGCATTTTCTTTCACGAACTAAATTGTTCCAAAAAGTGCCAAGCCATTTCTTCTCTATGAGCTTCTCAACTTAGGTTGGCCCACAAAAGAAAAGAAGCTAAGAATATTATATCCTAACTTCTGATACCCTTGATGAGATACTAAGATTAACTGAACATCACTTGCATGATTTCTTCTCAATTTCAACATTTTATACTCATCTAATTCTATATCGAGTAGGATACTTTATTCCTACTTCTATAATACGAAAAAGTGCCGCAATCCGTAGCAAAGAAAACCGGCACTTATCTGTCCACCACTTCTCGAATAAGAGATAGTGTCTGACGGGTATCGCTTTTTCAAGCGTCCCTACACCCTTAGTATATTCCGTTCCTGAGTTATTTCAAGGGCGTGCGGTTATTTTCATAATTTTCATTTTCAAACACTTCATTCCAAAAAAACCGGTCAATGTCACTGACCGGGATAATTCCTACTTAACGCAGATCTTCCTGCGTCGTAATCTTGATATTTTTATACGACCCCAGCACCGCGTACACCGCTTCACCAGTTAACAGTTCTACGACCTGCGCGTCGTCGGTCGCCTGTACCTTTTCCTGACGCGCCTTGCGGTACGCCCGCAGAATCAGCGACGTCTTAAACGCCTGCGGCGTCTGCGCCTGCACCAGCTGGCTGCGGTTCGGTGTTTCCTTGATCTTTCCATCTTCAATGACCTTGATCGTATCCTTGCACGGCACCGTTAACAAGCATGCGTCATGCTCGCTTAAGCACTGGCAGATCCGGTCCAGACATTCCTGTTCCAGAAACGGCCGCGCGCCGTCGTGGATCAGCACATAGTCCTCGCTGACTGCCATTAATCCGTTAAACACACTCTCCTGACGGGTTGCTCCGCCTTCGACAAACACGACGTTCCCCCGTTGTGTCCGGTTGCGCATACAGCGCACGTAGTCCTCACGCTGCGTTACGATGACGATCTGCCTGCACCGCGGATCAGCTTCGAAAATGCTCATCGTCTTTTCCAATACGTTCTTTCCGTCCGCAAAGGTGTAGAACACCTTGTTGTAGCCAAGATTCATCCTGCGCCCCTGTCCGGCAGCCACAATTAACGCTGAATATTCCATCCTTTTCCCTCTTTTTCGTCCTTTTGGTAGTGCTTATTTTATCACACCCCGTTCAGTCCGGCAATGGACCAAGCAGTTTTTCACAATACCTGACGCATTTTTACGCAATTCAGCCGGCGGATTTCTTAAAACGCTTCGTCAAATAAGAGCGGATTTGACGATCGATCTTTTCCGGATCTTCCCCTTCGATATCAAACGGCGTGTCCTCGCCCAGCTCAAAGGCCAGCTGCGGCATTTGGCGGGTGATTTCCTGAAGCCGCCGGCGCGCCAGCGTTTCCATTTCCGCACTGTCCAGCGTCCGGAAATCCAAAATCGCATCGGCGATTTCATCCCAGCCCTCATTCTCCGTTTTCACAGAAACAGCCTGGAATCCAAGTCCGGATACCGTCCGGCTTTGTTCCGTGTCCAGCAGGATCAGACAATGCCGTAAATCCACCTTCCGTCCCGCTTCTTCCTCGATCAGTCCCTGCTCGATGCCCTTGCGTAAAATAGCCGCGCATTCCGGCCGGGCAGCGTCCAGATTGCGGATAAACAACAGCGAGTAGGGAGAACGCCGCAGTTTTTCCAGCCACAACGAATACTGTTGATCCGGGCCATGCACAAACCGATAGCCCGCCTGACTGTCTTGATAATCCATCATATCCACTTCAATCCGCCGGTCGTTCTGCCCGAAGTACAGCTGTGCCAGCACCTTTGCCAGCCGCTGCTTCAAAGAAACCTGTTTGCCGCAAAGCAGCCACACCCCCAAAGGCCGATCCTGCACAACCCCCAGCTCCATCCACTGCAGCTGTTGATCGATCTGCGTCAGAATCCCTTCCTGACCGATCAGTTCCCTGCGCAGCCGCTGCATCACACGATCTTTTCGGCAACGGTCCTGCAGCGGCACGTCGGTCAGCTGCTCCAGAATCTGATCGACATCCCGCTGCGCGACTGTGTCGCGATGATCCATCCGCGCGCTGGCACAGGCCAGATCAATGACGTCCAGCGCCTTGTCCGGCAGCTTGCGCGAAGGCATGAAATACTGCGTACTTTCCATCAGCGGACCGACCAGCTCCATGGGAAACTGAATCTGATGATGCTGCTCATATTCCGGAATCTTCGCCTCGATCATCCGCCGGGCGGAATCCAGATCCGGCTCCTCAATCATGACCGGCTGGAAGCGCCGCTGCAAAGCTCGGTCCTTTTCAATAAATTTGAGATATTCATCATACGTCGTCGCGCCGATGCAGCGGATTTCCCCGCGGGCCAAGACCGGTTTCAGCACGCCGGCCACGTCGATTGAACCTTCCGCTTTACCCGCGCCGATGATCTGATGGATTTCATCAATAAAAAGAATGACCTGGGGGAACTGCCGCAGGGCATCCAGAATTTTCTGAATCTTTTCCTCAAACTCGCCGCGGTACTTGGTCCCCGCTACCAGACCGTTGACGCTGAGTTCAAAGATGACGCTGCCGCGCAGGCAATCGGGAACCTCTCCCTCATCAATACTTTTAGCCAGCTGTTCCACCAGCGCCGTCTTCCCCACGCCCGGATCGCCCAAAAGCAACGGATTGGCCTTTTCTTTCCGGCACAGAATCCGGATGATCGAATTCATCTGCGCCTGCCGTTCAACGATATTGGAAGGCCGGTTGGCCATCCACTGGTTCAGGTTGCGCAGCTCCCGGATCGAATTCAGACTTTCAATATCCTGCCGGTTCAGTTCCACGATCAATCCGGCGATATCCACATCATACCGCCTTAACAGCTCCGAGGCGACGTTATTGGGTGTTTCCAGCAGCGTCCGCGTCAGCATTTTCAGCGTGATGACCGGCGGTGTCGAACGAGCCGCTTCAACCAGACATTTCTCCAGAATTTCCTGAACGGTCTGCGTGTACTCGGTCTGCCGTGTTTCTTCCTCGTTAAAACCGAACAGCACCTGAATATCCTCTTTCAGCTGTTCGGCGGTAATCCCGCGTTCGCTCAGCAGTTTCTGCAATGCAGAATGATCTGTCTGCAGAATGCCGATCAATAAATGCTCCGTTCCGATAAAGGTGTTTTTCATCTGCCGCGCCACTGTGCGGGCGGACTGGATCGCCTTCTGAGCCTGAGGATCAAAATTGGTTTTCATCCTCGCGATTCCTCCTTCCAAACCGTTGAACTTCCCAGTTCAAGTTCAGTGATAGTATTGCCCCGGGTCAAGATCACTACACCGCGGCTGTCTGTTCCAATTTTTAGGATTTCCTCCTGGCGTCTTCAACATGCTTCATTTCAGTTTATCCGCCAAGAGGGAAACTTATGCCCGGATCTTTTGCCTTCCCGCCTTCCGGAGGACCAATGAATTATGAAAATGAAATGAAACCTGGTAAGCTTACCTCGCTTTTTTTCGAAGAAATTATGAAAATCGTTCCAATCGCGATTTCTTTATGACTTCTGGACAAAAACATTTTATAATGGAAGCAATGGCCCGTAAACGGCAGAGGCGAAGCGAGGTGAAAACATGATCGTTACCACGAAAACCGGGGATCAGGGAACAACTGAAATTCAGGGGGGACGGATTTCCAAAGCGGATCCGTTAATTGAAGTCCTGGGCGATCTGGACGAGCTGAGCGCCGAATGTCTGGTGCTAGCCAGCGGATTTTCCGGATACCGGAAATCAATGAAGCAGATCGTAACCCAGCTCAGCGCCGCCAGCGCGATGCTGAGCGGTTATGGCAAAGCCGATCTGGAAAGTTTTATCCGGATGCTGGAAATCGAAATTGAATCCAAAGTCAAAGCGGCCGGCGAATTCAGATTTCATTATCCATTCGACAATCCCGAGAGCGCGGCGCTCAACCGCCTGCGGGCAATCAGCCGGCGGGTTGAGCGGCATTGGTGGAAGCTGCAGGAAACTCGAAAGACCGATCCGTCCCTGGGCGTCTATCTGAACCGGATCAGCGATTATTTTTATGCGCTGCAGATTCAGAGTGCGGCAGGTTCGGAAATTTAAATATAGGAGGAAGCATTTAGATTATGGGATATCGCAAGGAAACAATCGTTAAACTCAATCAGGACATCCGGGAATTTTTTCCGTATTTAACTGAAATCCTACCGGAGGATCATACGATTCACGCCGGTGTTTCACGGCTGGTCATGCTTGACCGCTATGCCCAGAAGGATCGGGAACTCAGAACGCTGGGCGTCGGCGACATCGTATTGACCGTCATTAAAGAGGATCCGAAATATCCGGCCCGGGGTGTCGGCGTCGTCAAAGCGATCGACTGGGAAAAAGAGAGCGTAACGATCGAAATTGAAGAAGAATTCCGCGGTACACTGGAAGACGAGCAGGAATCGATCACCGGGATAATCCGCCGGCCGTTCGCGGAGATCGACAAGCCGATGGAAATCTACTATGAACAGATCGCCCGCCGTGTCGGCACCGCGCTGGCCGAGCCGGAGACCGATGTGGCTCAGCGGGAAAAATACGCCGGCTTATTTACCGAGCAGTTAAAGAAGCTCAACGTTATTCCGGCTGGTCGGGTTTTGTTCGGTGCGGGCAGCGGTACGCAGGTCACTTACTTCAACTGCTTCGTTATGCCGTTTGTCGAAGATTCCCGCGGCGGCATTGCGGAACATCGCAAGGAAGTCATGGAAATCATGTCGCGCGGAGGCGGCGTCGGCACCAATGGATCGACGTTGCGGCCTAAGCATGCCCCGGCCAAAGGCGTTGGCGGACGCAGCAGCGGCGCCGTCAGCTGGCTGAACGACATCGCCAACCTGACCAACCTGGTCGAACAGGGCGGCTCGCGGCGCGGTGCGCAAATGATTATGTTAGCGGACTGGCATCCGGATATCATCGAGTTCATCATTTCTAAAATGCAGAATCCGCGGGTCCTGAAATGGCTGAGTGAAAATAATAAGGACGAACAGGTCCGCGAGCTGGCCCAGCGCAAGTTGAAATTCATCCCGCTTTCGCGGCTGGAACGACAGATGCTGGAAACCCTGATCGAAAATAAGAACACACCGGCGGACGTGCTGGACTATGCTCAGCAGACGCTGCTGGAAGGCGGCCGGCTGGAGGTCGTCAATCCGGAATTTTTAAGCGGCGCGAACATTTCCGTGACGCTGACCGACGAATTCATGGAGGCGGTCGAACGGGACGGCACCTTTGATCTGCGCTTCCCGGACATCGCCAATTATACTCCGCAGCAGAAAGAAGCCTACGACACCCATTGGCATAAGATCGGCGACGTCCGCGAATGGGAGGCCCTGGGGTATCCGATCAAGACCTACCGCACGATCCGCGCCCGCGATCTGTGGGATCTGATCTGCTTCTGCGCGACCTATTCCGCGGAACCGGGGATCTTCTTCATTGACAATGCGAATAAGATGACCAACGCCAAAGCCTACGGTCAGAAAGTCGTCGCGACCAACCCGTGCGGGGAACAGCCGCTGGCGCCGTATTCCGTCTGCAATCTCGCGGCCGCCAACCTCGCTAACTTTGTCGACAAGAAAGACGGCCGGATTCTCTTTGATGAATTGGCGGAAACCGTCGCGCTGACCGTCCGGATGCAGGACAACGTCATCAACAGTACGCCGTATTTCCTCAAGGCCAACGAAGATCAGGCCCTGGGCGAACGGCGCGTCGGCCTGGGCGTCATGGGCCTGCATGATATGTTAATCTGGAACCGCAAGCGCTACGGATCGCCGGAAGCGTTGGAAACCATCGATCAGGTGTTCCACTGCATCGCCCGTGCGGCCTATCAGACCTCCGTCGAGCTGGCAAAGGAAAAAGGCAGCTTTCCATTCTTCACCAGCGGCGAAGCGTTTATCAACACCGGCTATATGAAGCAGATGGATGAGGATATCCGCCAGGACGTCCTGAAATACGGCATCCGGAATTCCCATCTGTTAACGATCGCTCCGACCGGATCCACCGGCACCATGGTCGGCGTATCCACGGGTCTGGAACCGTACTTCAGCTTCTCCTATTTCCGTTCCGGACGACTGGGCAAATTCATCGAGGTCAACGCCGCGATCGTCGATCAATGGCTGGCGCTCAATCCGGGCTACACCCGCGACACGCTGCCGGAGTTCTTCGTCAGCGCGATGGAACTGACGCCGGAAGAACATGCCGATACGCAATGCGCGATTCAGCGCTGGATTGATTCCTCCATTTCCAAAACCGTCAACGCCCCGCGCGGCTTCTCCGTCCGCCAGGTTCAGCACATCTATGAACGGCTGTATGCGGGCGGCGCGAAAGGCGGTACCGTGTATGTCGACGGTTCGCGTGATTCCCAGGTACTGACGTTAAGCAACGAAGAAGAAAACAGCTGGGATCAAATGGATATCGAACGCGATTTCGGCGTTCCGGTCAAAAAGACGCAGGAAGCGGAAAAGAAAACCGATCTGCGCGCAGACCGGCAGGACCGCAACATCGGCGTGGAAGTCGGCGACATCTGCCCGATCTGCCTGGAAGGCATCGTCGAGGAAATCGGCGGCTGCAATACCTGCACCAACTGCAACGCGCAGCTGAAATGCGGCTTGTAGAGAAAAGCCAACGATTGTCAAATTTGAACAATAAGAAAGGATTGCGTTTGGGGATGAGATCATCGCCATAAAGCAATCCTTTTTGTTTATTCGGCAAGAAACGGAAGCAGCTGGTCCAGCGCGGCTTCCCAGATCTTTTGATCGTGTTCCCAATCTCCGGTCATGGCGGAATCGTAATATTTCAGCTCCCCCAGATAAAAGAGATCGCCGTGTTTGACATGAAACTGCCCGCGGATTGTTTTTCCTTCCTGATGATATTCCAGGATCGCTGCCGTTGAGCCGAGCATACCCAGCTGTCGTTCAGGGCCCAGCCAGGTGATCATTTTTGAAAGGGGCATCACCGAACTCAAATCACGATCGCTGACGTAAAGCTCCAATGAGATCCCGCGGCCAAGCGGACTATTCCCCTTGCCTTCATACAGAAGACCGATTGGTGCAGGTGTTTCTGTAAAATGGGCAGCGTAGCCGATCGTAAAGCACTCGCCCCGGAAATCCACCTCCGCGACGGCCGGGGCGATTTCACGGTTGAGTTCATCGCGGAACAACTCGTTGATCAAAGTGATATCGAGATCCACTTGTTCGCTCAGCTGTTCGCGCGTCATCGTCACCGGCGTCAGCGAATACGGCTGGTGACGCAGCGTTTTAAACGTCCAGAAGCCTGCGCCTGACAGGATCATCAGGGCGATCAAGGTGATCTCTAATTTTTTCCATTTCATACGTCAACCTTCATTTCTTCGAAATTCTCAACATCCGGAAACCGGAAGAGCAACTTTCGAACTCCGCTGTGCTTTTTCGTAGCCAGCTGATCCAGGATGATTTTCTACAACGACCAATCTGACAGATCCATCGTGGTCATCGGCTGATCCGTACGAACGCTTACGTTAATTTCCATGCTGAAATTCATTTCCCAGCCTTCGACATCGCCGGTTGCATCCACGACGATCAATCCGCCGCTCATCTGATAATCCTTTGACACCTGAAAGCTCATCTTCCATTCGTTTAAAGTCACCATCTGATCGATCATTTCAAATTGCTGCTTCAATTCCTGCAGGGCCTCCAGATCAGGTTCCGCATCCCCTAAAGCGCCTAACAGATCCGCCAGCTCGGCAAAGCTTTGCGCTTCATAGACCAGCTCATAACCCGTTCCGGTTTTATTCACGGAAAAGGCGTTGACCATCTTCTCCAGATTCACGTTCTGCTGAAGCTCCTGAGCCGTTTCCGGCGTATAGGCATACGGTTGGCTGCTGCGTTCTCCATTCACTTCGCTGTACATCACCTGATCCTGAACACAGTATTTCATCTCCATGGACTGCCCCATAAATGAGGTTGAAAAACTAAAATAAACGACAGGTTCACCCTGTTTCTCTGCCGGCTGCGTCTGAATTACAAGATCCATCGGAAATTCCAGCGACACTCCCTGCGCAGTCATCTTCATCTGCCCCTTCATGGTTACGGATTGAACCGCCTCGCTTTGCATTTGTTTCGCCTGGACTTTTGCCATAATCTCTGACGCGCTTTCCGTTTTGGCACATCCGCTGAGAGCCAGACATAGCCAGACTGCCAGCCAAAGAATCCTGCTTTTCTTCATTTTTCTCATTTTCTGTTCCTTCCTCCCCTTGATCCTCTAAGATTGCAAGCTCCCTGCCTCAGATCCATCAAGGTCTTCTTTACTTAAAGGATAGCATATTCTTACCTTAATTCCGATATCGAATTGTTCGGTAAAATGGAAAATTTCTGAAATTAGCAAAGAATGACTTTCTCTATTTTAATGCGTTGCTTAAAAATCAAAATAAAAACGACGCAAAGAACGTCGCTTTATTAACAGTATTGCTTTCCTGGATTCACTTAAGCGTGAATCTGTTCATGCTCGACCGCCCGGAAGAAGCGGAAGAACAGCGTGATCGTGACCAGCACCGAGATCGTATCGGCGATTGGTTCCGCCACGAAGACCGCAAACACCTTATTCTCAATGAAATTCGGCAGAATATAAATCAGCGGAATCAACAGGATAATCTTCCGCAACAACGCCAGAAAAGTTGAAATCTTGGCATTGCCCAGCGCGATGAACGTCTGTTGACAAGCCAGCTGTGCGCCCATTAAGAATACCGCCGCGATATAAATCCGCAACGCCCAGACCGTGATTTGCGTCAGAGCCGGATCGCTGGTGAAGATCGCCGCGAACATCTGCGGGAACAACATGCACAATCCCCACATCGCTGTCGCGTAAACAAGGCAGCTCGCCAATAACAGATGGAACGCTTTCTTCACGCGTTCGATATTCCCCGCGCCGTAATTGAAGCTGATGATCGGCTGCGCGCCCTGGGTTAAGCCCTGCAGCGGCAGCATTGAGAACTGCATGACGCTGGACAGGATCGTCATCGCGCCGACCGCCAGATCGCCGCCATATTTCAGCAGGGAGGAATTAAAGCACAGCACCAACAAACTTTCTGTCGACTGCATGATAAACGGCGCAACGCCCAGCGCCAGAGCCGGAAACAGGATTTTGGCGTTGATGTTGAAATATTTCGGGTGCAGCTTGAGCTGACTCTTCTTTCCGCTTAAAAACTGCAGCACCCAGACCGTCGAAACCGCCTGTGACAGCACTGTCGCCAACGCCGCTCCGCGCACGCCCATGTTGAAGCCGAAGATCAGGATCGGGTCGAGCACAATGTTGGTAATCGCGCCGATGATGACCGTTAACATACTGACGCGGGAGAACCCCTGGGCGGAAATGAACGCGTTCATGCCCAGTGTCAGCTGAACAAAAATCGTGCCCGCGGCATAAATCATCATGTACGCCTTCGCGTAAACGATCGTGTTTTCACTGGCCCCGAACATCATTAACAGCGGCTCGCAGAAAATCATTGTGACCGCCGTCAGAACGACGGAGGTGATGACCAGCGCAGTGAAGCAGTTGCCTAAAATCTTGTTGGCCTGTTCGTTATCGCCCTTGCCCATCATGATGGAAGCCCGCGGGGCGCCGCCCATGCTGACGAGCGCCGCAAACGCGGAAATAATCATGATTAAGGGAAACGCGACGCCGACGCCGGTTAACGCCGACGCCCCCGAGCCTGGAATATGGCCGATGTACATCCGGTCGACCATGTTGTAGAGTGCGTTTACGACCTGAGAAGTGATCGCCGGCACCGCTAACGCAAAGAATAAGCGTCCGACACGGTCCTTCCCTAAATTTGTTTCTTTCGATTGAATCATAGTTAATCCCCTTTCCGATTGGTCATCGCTTCGATGTTGGCGTAAATCTGATGCTGAACCCGGGTATACACCGCCAGTTCTTCTTCCGAGATACCGCGGGTCACGGTTTGTGAGAAGTGATCCATACTGACACGCATCTGACCGATTACCGGGGCCGCTTTCTGCGTCAGCCGCAGATGCAGGATCCGGTGATCCTTCGCATCTTCCTCACTGGTCAGGTAACCGCGGCGCACCAGTGCGTCCACGCTGCGGCAGACTAAGCCTTTGGAGACGCCCAGGGTCACGGTCAGTTCCTTGGCTGTGTTGATCGACGGATTGTTCGACAGAAAGATCAGAACGTTCATTTCGTTGGGCGAAAACGCTTCGCCGGCAACGGAATGAGCGCAGAAGCGGCTGTACGCCTCACGCAGACGGGCATAGCCTTTCAGCATCTGTTCCACGTTGGAGATGGGTATCCGTATCTTACTCATCGGCGTTTTTCCTCCTCGATTAGTTTACTTGTATACGATCATTCCTAAGTATACTCCGGATCAGCCGCAAGTCAAGCTCTCTTTTCCCCTATCTCTATTCTTTTCCTGACCCGTTGGTTCCTATCCCGCAAATTCATTTGCCCCCGGTATAAAAGAGGAACTTACAGCGGAATTGACAGGCTTTGCTTTCTGCATGACAGAAAAGAAAAACGGCGGTCTGCGCGAGTCCCGCCGTTCCTGGATTGGAAGGGAATAATAAAATAAGCGCTGTCTGCGTTATAAATACCGGGCCGTAGCGCTTTCCCCCTGCGCTTTTAAAGCCTGCGGAGTCCCGGCAAACATCAGCTGTCCGCCTTGATCGCCACCCTGCGGTCCCAGGTCGATCACCCAGTCGCAGGCCCGGATCAGCTGCGGGTTGTGTTCCACGACAATCACGGTATGGCCGGCATCCCGCAAGCGCAGAAGCAGCTTCAGGAAGTGTCCGATATCCGCCGGATGCAGACCGGTCGTCGGCTCATCCATTAAATACAGCTGGTTCTTCCCGCCGTGATTTTCAATCAATTCCGCAGCCAGCTTCAAGCGCTGTGCTTCTCCGCCGGAAAGCGTCGTCAGCGGCTGCCCCAGCGGCAGATAGCCTAAGCCCGCTTCCATCAGCACCTCCAGCATCCGGATCAATTTAGTCTGTCCGGCAAAGAATTCCACGGCTTCTTCCACCGTCAGATCCAAGACTTCCTTGATCGAGCGGCCGTTGTATTTGACGTTCAGCACGGTTTCGTTAAAACGCTGGCCATGACAAACCGGACAGACGACTTCAACGTTGGCAAAAAACAACATGTTGTTCTCCACAACCCCCATGCCCTGGCAGTTTTCACACCGGCCGCCCGGCGTGTTGAATGAAAAATGAGAAGCCGGGCAATGTGCGGCACGGGCCGCCTCGGTCTTCGCAAAGAGATTGCGGATCAGTGCATAAAGACCGCTGTACGTCGCGACATTGGAGCGCTTCATCCGCGTGATCGCGGCTTGTTCGATCGTTACCACTCGTTCAAATTGTTCCAATCCCGCAATTTCAGCACCGCCGCGGCGATCCGCAAGCACCTCGAATACCAGTGTGGATTTTCCTGATCCGGAAGGCCCGGTTACCGCGGTCAGGCACCCGGTTGGAAAAGCGGCGGTAAAATGCCGCAGATTATACTGACTTGCATTTTTGATGGTGATCCAGCCCTGTGCGGTTTTCGGCTGCGAAGCGATCTTCTCCGGTTCAGCCAGCCAAAGCCCGGTCAGGGACGCCGGATCAGACTGAAGCTGCTCAGGCGTTTCGAAGGCGACGAGTTTTCCGCCATGAATACCGGCTCCCGGTCCGAATTCGGCCAGGTAATCCGCAGCCCGCATCACATCCGGATCATGTTCGATGACCAGCACGGTGTTTCCCAAATCACGCAGATGTTTCAGAATGGCGATCAGCCCTTCGGTATCCTGCGGATGCAAGCCGGACGTCGGTTCGTCCAACATGATCAAAAGGCCGGACATTTCCAGATCCAGCGCCGCCGCCAGCCGCAGCCGCTGACTTTCCCCGCCGGAAAGCGTGATGATTTGCCGGTCGAGCGTCAGATAGCCCAGACCGACCCGGATCAGCCGATTCAGCTTCGTCCGGATATCGCGCAGATAATCCTCGGCCAGACGGCGCGCCTCGCCGGTCAGCGTGGAGTCCAGCGCCTCAATCCAGCTTCGCAGGCGGATTAAGGAAAGGCCGGATAATTCCGGCAGCCGGGTTCCCTTCACCGTCACCTGAGCGCTCAGCGGATTCAGACGTTCGCCATGACAGGCCGGACAGTCCACGACCTGAAAATACGCGTCCAGCGCGCAAGCCTGTCCCCCTTTTTCTGCCCAGCGCCGCCGCAGATTGGCCATCACGCCTTCAAATTTTCCTGAATCAGCCGGTTCCGGCAGGCCGTTCTTTGACAGCGCGGATGAGAACTGCGGACTGCCGCTGCCTTCCAATAGTAAAATCCGCTGCGGCTCGGTGAATTGACAAACCGGTACATGCCGCGGTTCATCCAAGCCATAAGCCCGGCAGGCGGTGTAATACAGCGATATTTCATATTCGCCATACCGTTTTTCCCAGAAGCGGACGGCGCCTTCCTCTAAAGAAAGCGCAGGATCCAGGATCCGGTCTTCATCGACCGTATGAATTTTCCCTAATCCCTCGCAAACCGGGCAGGCGCCTTCTTTCGTATTGAACGAGAAATCAGTGCCGGTCAATTTATCCATCCGTTCACCGCAATGGGAACAGCGCATGTAAACATGAAAATCCCCGCCGTGCTTTTCCGTTTCTTCCTTGCAGGCCGCCGCGTCGATCACCGCGCCGCAATGCGGACACGTTCGTCTGTGCAATTTCTCATAGAGCATCCGCAGATCCGTATAAATATCGCTTTGCGTCCCCACCGTGGAACGCGGGTTCTTATTGGCCATGGACTGGGTGATCACGATCGCCGGACTCGCCCCGCGGACTTTGTCGACCTTCGGTTTGGGAATTCCCTGCATTCCCATGGCTTCCAGATATTGACGCTGACATTCGTTGAACAAGACGTCGATCAGAAACGTCGACTTGCCGGAACCTGACACCCCGGTCAGAACGATCAATTTCTCCTTCGGCAGCGTCAGCGACACGTTTCTCAAATTTCCCTCATGCGCGTTAACGATTTCTATTTTGTGCATAACTCACCCGCTTTCTATCCTGCTCTGACTCTAAATTTCAGGTTCTCTTTGTCCTTTCTCATGGCTGCGGAATTTCGATGTCGATCAACGGACGAATCTTATTGATGATGAGCGGATCTGTAACGTCCAGCAACACAACTTCATCCGAAGGTTCGTGCGGGATCAGCACGTTCGCGATATGAAACATAAACAGGCGGTCGCCGATGGTACCGAAAACTTCCTGATCGATCTGATAGATCTGATCAACCTGCCAGGCCCCGGCATCCAACGGTACCGCGTAATCCAAAATGTTGTCTTCCGTGATTTCAATCTCCGTCAGCCGGATGCAGTGATAAAAACAACCGACAAATTGCAGGAGCCGCTGCCAGTCCATCATTTCCCTGGTTAGTGCTTGTTGTCTTCGAATGGGATCACGGATGATTTGAATTGACATTGAAAAATGGATTTCCTGCGAGTTGATGGAAGCCAGTCCTTGTTTCTTCAAAATCTCATCCGCTTCGCTCAGCTCATTGATTTCGCATTGATAAAATTGATCCCCATACACGATTCCGTCTTCCTCATAAATCGTCAGAGTATTTTCTTCATTGCGCAGACAGCCGTCAAGAAATGAAGGCAGCTCCAGCACGGCCGGCGGCGGAGTCTGCGGATCCGGCTCCAACAGCTGCGGAAAGAAAATGTCCAGGTTTTGAAAGAAGATACTCAAAGCTACAATCACGATCAGAATCACGGCGATCACTCCGGTTGAAACCGACCGACCCCGCTCCCCGTTCATTGTCCGACCGTCTGCGGATCGCGGCCGACAACACGCCGGTAATCGTCAGGGTCCGTTGCACCTTCCGTATTCAGAAGCAGCACGACGGAATGTTCATCCAATCCCAACGCCTGCTTCATCGCTTCATACTGGCGATCCTGGCACAAGCTTAACAGAAGTCCCAGTCCGACAGCCCCGGATTCGCCCGCGACAATCGCGGTATCCCCGGCCAGCGGATCAGCGTACTGCCGCATCCCGGCTTCTGTGATTTCATCCGCGCAGGCGAAGTAAAACGCCGCGTAATCGCGCAGCACCGGAAAGAGATCCGGATTGACTTCCCCGCAGTTCAGCCCGGCCATGATCGTCGGCGTGATGCCGGCTTTGGAAACCAGCTTTCCTTGCGGACAGGAAGCGAAGACACAGGCGGAATCTGTCGCTTCGATGATCGAGGCGACCGGCATTTCCGTTTTTAACGTATCCGCCAGCCAGCCCAACACACCCCCGGCCATCGATCCGACGCCGGCCTGTAAAAAGACATGCGTCGGCTTGGCGAGCGCCTGTTCCTCAATCTGTTGAACAACCTCGCGGATCATCGTCGTGTAGCCTAATACGATGTTCTGGGGAATTTCATGATAATCCTCCAGCACGGTGTCCTGCACTAAAACATAGCCGTTGCGCTGCGCGTAATCACGTGTCCAGCGCACGGTATCGTCATAACCCCATTCGGTCACGGTGACTTTGGCGTTGCCCAGCGCCTCAATCGCCTGCACGCGGCTGGCGACCGTGCCTTTAGGCATAAAGATTTCTGCCCGGCAGCCGGCCTGCAGCGCGGCCCACGCTACGCCTTTACCATGATTGCCGTCGGTCGTCGTCACGAAAACCGGCTGGGTGTGAGGATGCTGCTCAAGATATCGATGCACCGCATAGCTCGCGCCCAGAGCCTTGAAAGCGTTCAGACCGAAACGATGCGATTCGTCTTTTACTAAAATCGCCTGAATCCCCAGTTTTTCCGCCAGCTTTGACAAATTGATCAGCGGCGTCGGGGCGTATTGCTTCAACGTTTGATGAAAGGCCTCGACCTGTTGGTAATGTTCTGAATTGAACATGGCCGGCAGCGGTCCCCGCGCCAATTTTCCCTTTGCCATTTGAACTTTATCCATGTGTTCTCTCCTTATCTGTTTTTTTAGTTTATGCCGCTTCGCCTTTCAGCTTCATCAGCTGCCATTGACCGCCGCGGTACCGCAGCCAGATTAACAACGTTCTAAGCAGCTGATCCGCGACCAGCGCGATCCAGGCGCCATACAAGCCCCAATGCAGCTCGTACACCGTCAGCATCGCCAGCAGCGGGCGCACGATCAGCGTTGTGACAAAGATAACCACGGCGGTGGTTTTCGTATCCCCCGCCCCGCGCAGGACGCCGGCGAGGATAAACTGCGTGGCCTGAAACGGCTGGATCAGCGCCAGAAACATCAGAATCCGTGTCCCCTGCTCAATGACTTCCGGCTCGTTGCTGTAAAGAGAAACGATCGGACCGCCGATCACAAAGAAGATCAGCGCCAGCACCAGCGAAAAACCGATCCCGATCTGTTGGCTGACCTTGCCGTAATGGTGCGCCATATCGGTTCGTTTTTTCCCTAACGACTGACCGACCAGCGACGTCGAGGACACCGCGAAGCCCTGGCCGATCATAAAGGAAAGCGCCTGAATGTTCATGCAGACGTTATGCGTTGCAAATGCGACCGTGCCTAATGAAGCGACCGTCTTGGAATACAGGATCACGCCGAAGCGCATAAACAGCTGCTCGACCATCGCCGGCAGACCGATCGCAAAAATATTCGTGAGGATTTCCCGATTAGGCTTAAACTTTTCACGCAGATTGAATTCGAGATAGCCGCCTTTTTTCATCAACGCCCAGCCCGCCATGAAGAACGCCGCCGTCTGGCCGATCACCGTCGCTAACGAAGCGCCGGCAACACCCATCTTGGGAAAACCGAGATTCCCGTAAATTAAGATCCAGTTGAGAATGATATTGATCACATTGGCCGCGACGTTGTATTTCATCGCTGTCTTGGAATCACCAACGCCGCGCAGTACCGCTGTGATCGTGGTGGTCAGCGCCATCAGCACAAAGCCGGCCATTTGAATTTGTAAGTAAACCGTACCGTTGGTCAGGCTTAGTTCTTCCGTAGCCCCCATAAACCGGACCATCGTTTCCGAAAAGAGAAAGCCGACAACCGAAGCGGCAATGGACATCACCAGCGTCAGCATAAGCGCCTGCCGCACCGCTTCATTCGCCTTTGCGGGTTGTTCCGCGCCTTTGTAGCGGGCGACGAGCGCCGTCGCCCCGACGTTCATCGCCATGAACATTGTCATCATTAAAAATTTCGGCTGCGTCGTTAAGCCGACTGCCGTGATCGCCCACGCCCCCAGCTGACCGACCATCATCAGATCCGCCATCGACGTCAGCTGCGTCAGCGTCAGTTCGACAAACGACGGGCCGGCGATCCGAAGTACATCCTTCATCAACATGCCGCGCGTCAATCCCGGCGGCAGCGCCGTGTGTTTCTTTGATATTTCCAAGCTCTCGCCGGCTTCAACACGGTCTAAAGCCAGCTGTGCGTTTCCCCCTGCCATCTGTTCTGTCCTCCCCATTTTTATTTATTATACCATGAACTATCCTGTGCAGAAATCGCTTTCATTCAGAACCAACGCTCAAGCCGCAGTCAAGCTGAAAAATAAAAAAACAGACAGCACTGGGGGATTGTGCTGTCTGCCCTTAAAACACAGAGTTAAGATTGAGAATTTCGGCTTAGTACATACCGCCGTCCGGCATTGCCGGAGCCGCCGGAGCGTTCTTTTCCGGTAATTCTGCGACCGCCGCTTCTGTCGTGATAAACAGTGCCGAAATGGATGCCGCGTTCAGCAGTGCGTTGCGGGTAACCTTAGTCGGATCTACGATTCCGGCTTCAAACATATCGACCCATTCGCCCTTCTTGGCATCGAAGCCGACGTTCTTGCCTTCTGTCAGCTGACGGGAAACAATCTGATCACCGTCATAGCCGGCATTTTCCGCGATCTGATACAGCGGCTTCAGGATTGCCTCAAAGACAGCGCTGATGCCCTTCTGTTCATCCGGAGTTTCACCCTTCAGCTCATCGCGGTATTCACGATAGATCGAAGCCAAAGCCGCGCCGCCGCCGATAACGATGCCTTCAACGACTGCCGCTTTTGTCGCGTTCAAAGCGTCTTCGATCCTCAGTTTCTTTTCCTTCATTTCACTTTCTGTCGCTGCGCCGACCTTGACGATCGCCACGCCCGTCGTCAGCTTCGCCAGCCGTTCGTTCAGACGCTTCTTATCGTATTCCTGAGTCGTGTTTTCAATCTGTAGCTTCAGTTCCGCGATCCGTTCGTTCAGTTTTTCCTTATCGCCGGTACCGCCGACAATCGTCGTGTCATCCTTCTTAACGACAACACGGTTCGCATGACCGAGGTCTTCGATTTCGCCGTCTTTCAGCTCCATCGCCAGATCCTTGGCAAAATACTTCGCGCCGGTCACGATCGCGATATCTTCCAGCATTGCCTTCTGGTTGTCGCCGAAGCTTGGCGCTTTCGTGCAGACAACGTTGAACGTGCCGCGCAGTTTGTTCAGAACCAGCGTTGCAACGACTTCCTGATCGATATCGTCAGCGATGATCAGCAGCGGCTTGTTGGTCTGGACGATCTTTTCCAACAGCGGCAGGACTTCCTGGATCGTGTTGATCTTCTGATCGGTAACTAAGATATACGGGTTATCCAGCACCGCTTCGTTCTTTTCACGGTTGGATACCATGTACGGGCTGATGAAGCCCTTGTCATACTGTAAGCCTTCAACGGTTTCCAGCTCCGTTTCAAAACCGTTTGATTCGTCAACGGTGATAACACCCTCGCGGCCGACCTTTTCCATCGCCTGCGCAATGATTTCGCCGACTTCCTGAGAACCGGAAGAAATCGCAGCAACCTGAGCGATATCCTGGTTCGTTTCTACCTTATGCGTCTGTTCCAGCAGCTTGTCCGCAATGAACTTCGCCGCTTTTTCCATACCGCTTCTCATCAGGACCGGGTTGGTTCCCTTTTCCACGCTGCTCATGCCTTTGTGAATCATCGACTGCGCCAGCAGCGTCGCGGTCGTTGTGCCGTCGCCGGCGGTATCGTTGGTCTTGGAAGCAACTTCCAGCACCAGCTTCGCGCCCATGTTTTCAATCTTATCTTCGCAGTCAATTTCCTTTGCGATCGTTACGCCGTCGTTGGTGATTAACGGTGAACCATAGCTTCTTTCCAGAACGACGTTGCGGCCTTTCGGACCCAGCGTGATCTTGACCGCATCGGCCAGTGTATCGACGCCCTTCATCATCGCCACGCGGGCATCTTTAGAAAAACGGACTTCCTTTGCCATATTCTCATTCCTCCTTTTAATGTTTGTTGTTATTCAATAACCGCCATGATCTTGGATTCCGGAACTAACAGATATTCCTGTCCGTCGATCTTGACTTCGGTTCCGCCGTACTTTTCATAAATGACGCGGTCGTTGACTTTGACGCAGCATTCGACATGCTTGCCGTCGACTTCATGGCCGTTATTGACTGCCAGAACCTTGCCTACGGTTGGTTTCTCAGTGTTTTTGTCCGTCAGGATAATTCCGCTGGCGGTTTTTTCTTCTGCCTTTTCTTTCTCTAAGAGCACAAAATCATTACATGGTCTAATCATCGTAATTCCTCCTTATCGCTCATTTTAGCACTCTTATCTCATCAGTGCTAGCACTTATTATTATAGTCTGCCAAGCTTCTTTGTCAACACTTCTTCGCGACTTTCTGCAAGAAATTCTGATTTTTTTCCCGGCTGCTTTATTCTAGCGGTGAACAGGGGCGAATCCTCGGTGATTTTGTCAGCCTGATCCAAACTCAGCTTTCTACCATGAAATTGAAGCGCTTAAAAATCACAATGACAGTCCCTACTGGATGCTTTCCTGGATTGGAGAAGGGGGCCGGTTTAATTTCAAAAGCGGCCGGTCGAGGACGACGTTGGATATGATATAATAGGAAAAAACAGGAGGATAACAATGCTGAAAAGAAAATTTGGAAAAACCGGCATGGAGGTTTCCGCGGTAGGCATGGGAACCTGGAACATTGGCAATCAATGGGGCGAACTGGATGATCAACAAGTTTTAGATACGATCCTCGCCGCTTATCATAGCGGCATTACCGTCTTCGATACCGCCGACGCTTACGGCATTCCCGGAGGATGCTCGGAAGAACGGCTCGGCCGGGCGCTGAACGGAATCCGCGAATACGTCGTGCTGATCTCGAAATTCGGCAACTGGGCCAAACGTTTCGGCGGCGAAATGCAGTTTACCTGCGCCGATATCGTGATCGAAGCTTGCCACGCTTCTTTATTCCGTCTTCAGACGAACTATCTCGACGTTGCGCTGTGCCATCTCAATGATTTGAAACCGGAGGAAGTGGATCCGTGGCTGGATGGTTTCGAGGAGCTGAAACGGCGCGGGCTGGTGCGGCATTACGGCATCTCGACCGATCATCTGGACGTACTGAAAGAATTCAACCGGCGCGGCACCTGCGAGGTGGTCGAGCTGGATTATTCGCTGATCAATAAAACACCGGAAACCAACGGCATGCTGGACTACTGCCTGGAAAACAACATCGGCGTGCTCGTGCGCGGACCGCTGGCGCAGGGAATTTTATCTGGACACTACACCCGCGATACGCATTTCACCGATACTATCCGCACGCCGTTTAACGAAGGCGGCAGTGCGCGGGAAGTCTATCTGCAGAAAATGGACCGGCTGGACCGCGTGATCGAAGCGGCCGGGAAAGACAACCTGATCCAGACCAGTCTGCGCTATATCCTTTCCCATCCGGTTTGTCCGGTTGTGATTCCCGGCGCGAAATCGCCGGACCAGGCCCGTGCCAACGCGGAAGCGGGCAGCTCCTGCCTAAAGGACGCGCTGTACGCCCGGTTGAAGGCCTGTTGAAGTTTTCCATCCATCAACGCTGTGACCCGCCGATGACCGCCGGCGGGTTTTTTTATGGGCGGGATTCGCTTTGTCTTCATCGTGTTTCTCATGTCCGTTCCTGCTTCTCTTTTTCCCTGCCGGCTCCTTTTGCTTCATTATGGAATTTTGATTGTTAGCTGATTATAACTTATGATTGACAAAGTCCGGAAACAATGATAAATTGCATCATGTTGAAGAATGACGACGAATCGCGGGCGAACAGGCCCGCATTCTTTCAGTCTCACTGTTAGTTTAAGTTAACAATAACGAGAGGAGTTTCTGTTTATGATGATTAACAAACGGTTGATCCAGATGGTCCCGGAATCCAAAGCCGCTATCCGCGGCCAGGTTCTGTTTCAATGGGGCAGCCTGACAGCCAACATCGTGATCCTTTTCACCTTTTCCTTTTTATTGGAGGGACTGTGGAAACATCAGCTCAGTTCAGCCCAGCTGGGTCTGGCCGGCGTTTTGATCACGGCCTGTCTGGCAGTGCGCTGGGTCTGTACATGCGCCGCGAGCCGCAAAAGCTTTGAAGCCTCGTGCTCCGTCAAGCGGCGGCTGCGGCATCAGATCGTCGAGAAGCTGCTGCGGCTGGGCGTCAGCTATCGCGAACAGATCGCGACCTCCGAAATCGTTCAGGTTGCCGTCGAGGGGATCGATCAGCTGGAATCCTATTTTGGAGCGTATCTGCCGCAGTTTTTCTACAGTCTGCTGGCGCCGCTGACCCTGTTCGCTGTGCTGGCCTGGATCAGTCTGCCCTCGGCGCTGGCGCTGCTGCTTTGCGTGCCGCTGATTCCGATTGCGATCGCCGCGGTCCAGACCTTTGCGAAGAAGCTTTTGTCCCGCTATTGGGGCCAATACACGTCGCTGGGCGACAGCTTCCTGGAAAACCTGCAGGGATTAACGACACTAAAAATCTATCAGGCCGACGGTCTGATGGCGGAAAAGATGGCCGCGGAAGCCGAAAATTTCCGCAAAATCACCATGCGGGTGCTGACGATGCAGCTGAATTCGATCATCATTATGGATTGGGTCGCTTACGGCGGCGCGGCGCTGGGCGTCTTCCTGGCCGTATCTCAGCTTCAGGCCGGTGTTCTCTCACTGGGACAGGCGCTGGCGATCATTCTGTTGTCGGCAGAATTCTTTATCCCGATGCGGCAGCTGGGCAGCTTCTTCCACATCGCGATGAACGGCATGGCGGCCAGCGATAAAATTTTCCGGCTGCTCGATTTGCCGGAAGCGCCGGAGAAAAACGCCGAGGTCACAGAAACGATGCCGGCGGTGGAAATCGAACATCTGAGCTATCAGTATCAGACGGATATGCCGGTTTTAAAGCAGATCAACATTCGGTTTGCCCCCCGCAGCTTCATCGCGATCGTCGGGGAAAGCGGCAGCGGGAAATCGACGCTGGCCAAGATTCTGACCGGTCAGAATCAGAATTACGCCGGCAGCGTAAAACTGGGCGCACTGGAATTAAACCAGATCCGGGAGGCCAGTCTCATGCGCACGATAACCTATATCGGTCACAACAGCGTTCTGTTCAAAGGCACAGTCCGCGACAACCTGTTGATGGGCAATCCGGACGCGGATGACGCTCAGCTCTGGGATGTATTGAAACAGACCCGGCTGGCGGATTTTCTGTCCGGGGAACAAGGGCTGGACACCCGGCTGGAAGAAAAAGCCGCGAATTTATCCGGCGGTCAGATCCAGCGGCTGGCTCTGGCCCGGGCGCTGCTGCATGACAGTCCGATTTATATTTTCGACGAAGCGACGTCCAACATCGACGTTGAAAGCGAAACCGACATTCTAAACGAGATTCACAGGCTGACCCGGAATCATCTGGTAATCCTGATCTCCCATCATCTGGCGCAGGTCACCCGCGCCGATCAGATCCTCGTGCTGGAACATGGACAGCTGAAAGAAACCGGGACGCATGAGGAGCTTTTAGAAAATCAAGGCGTCTACGCCCGGCTGTGGCAGACGCAGAAACAGCTTGAAATTGGAAGCGGGGAGGTTCACGCATGAAACAACGCACAGCCTTGCAATTATGCGCAAAACTGATCGGTCTGGTTAAACCGTTAAGCGGCTGGATGCTTCTGGCCGTGACGCTGGGACTGGCCGGTCATCTGTGCGCGGCATTTATCACCATTGAAGGCGCGGCAGCGCTGCTGAATCAGGTTTCCGGCACTGCCGCATTGGGAACCGGCTTGTTCGGTCTGATCGCCGGCATGGCTTTCCTGCGCGGAATCCTGCGCTATGGCGAACAGGCATGCAATCATTACATCGCCTTCCGGCTGTTAGCCTTGATCCGGACGCGGGTGTTTCAAGCACTGCGGCGGCTGGCGCCGGCCAAGCTGGAAGGCCGCGACAAAGGCAATCTGATCCAGCTGATCACCTCGGATATCGAGCTTCTGGAGGTTTTCTACGCGCACACCCTTTCGCCGGTGCTGATCGCCCTTTTGATGACAGCGTTCATGACGGTGTGGATCGGACGGCTGCATCCGCTGCTCGGATTGACAGCGCTGACGGCTTATCTGACCGTGGGCATCGCGATCCCCGCGGGAATTCACCGGCGTTCGCAGGGTCTGGGTCCGCAGCTTCGGCAGCAGTCCGGCGAATTGAGCAGCATGGTCCTGGAAACGCTGCGCGGCCTGCCGGAAATCCTGCAGTATGGAACCGGGTCAAAACGGTTAAAAGAACTGGATCAGCGGACCGGCGCGCTGGCGGAGAACGAGCAGAAAATGAAGGTGCTCAGCGGGAAAAATACGGCCCTGACCCAGACGATCGTGCTGTTCTTCGATGTTGTGATGCTGACGACGGCTGGTCTGCTGACGCTGCGCGGCCAGCTGGACTTCGGCTCTGCGCTGCTGGCAGTCGTCGGTTTAATGAGCTCCTTCGGTCCGGTCATCGCGCTGGCCAACCTCGGCAGCACGCTGCAGAATACGTTTGCCGCCGGCAGCCGGGTGCTTGATCTGTTAGAGGAAACGCCGGTGGTCACGGAGATCACCGGCCGGCCGCAGGTCGGCTTTACCGGCGTGCAGGCGGAACATCTGCGGTTCAGCTACGGTGAAGATGAGATTCTTACCGATCTGTCACTCGCGATCGCCCCGGGCCGGATCACCGGGATCACCGGCCGCAGCGGCAGCGGAAAATCGACCTTTCTGAAATTATTGATGCGCTTCTGGGATGTGCAGGAAGGAAAGCTGACGCTTTCCGCCACGCCGGTAAATCAGATCAACACAGCCAACCTGCGCCAGCTGGAAAGCTATGTCACACAGGATACGCATTTGTTTCATGATACGATCGCCAACAACCTGCGGATCGCCAAACCGGACGCCACAGCAGAAGAAATTCAGGAAGCCTGCCGCAAGGCTTCGATCCATGACTGGATCCTGACGCTGCCTCAGGGCTACGACACGCCGGTTGGCGAGCTGGGCGATACGCTGTCCGGCGGTGAACGGCAGCGGCTGGGCTTAGCCCGTGCCTTCCTGCATTCCGCGCCGCTGATCCTGCTGGATGAACCAACGTCGAATCTGGACAGTTTGAACGAAGCGGTGATCCTGCGCTCGCTGCGTCAGGAAAAGGAAGATCGGACGATCGTGCTTGTTTCCCACCGCAAATCAACAATGCGAATCGCCGATCAAGTCGCCGTGGTTGAACAAGGACGGTGCAGCTGATGGACAGCCGGAAGAAAAGAGAACAGGAAAAGAGACTCGTTGGCGAAATGATCGCGCTGTATTGCAAAAAGCAGCATCACATCCGCCGCGGTTTATGTCCGGAATGCGCCGCCCTGCGGGATTACGCTTTGGAGCGCATCGGCCGTTGTCCGTTTATGGAAACCAAGACGTTCTGTTCCCGGTGTACCGTGCATTGTTACAAACCGGAGCAGCGGGCACAGATCAAAGCGGTCATGCGCTTCGCCGGTCCCCGGCTCATCTTCTCACACCCCCTTCTCGTCGTTCACCATGGAATTGAAACGCTGAAATCGAAAAAAGAAAGGAACGTTGTATGAAACGAATCGTTTTGATCACGCTCGGCACCTGCAGTCTGATTCTCGGCGCCATCGGCGCGGTTCTGCCGCTGCTGCCAACCTTCCCGTTTCTTCTGTTAACGGTCTGCTGCTACGCGAAAAGCTCCGAACGCCTGCATGCCTGGTTTCTCAGCACCACCCTGTACCAAAAGAACCTGGAAAGCTACGTCCAAGGCAAAGGCATGACGATCAAAACGAAGCTGCGGATCATGGCGGTGGTCACGTTGATGATGGCCTGTGGTTTTCTCATGATGGCGCGTGTTCCCGTGGGTCAGCTGATCCTGACCAGCGTCTGGATCTTCCACATTCTTTATTTTATTTTCGGGATCCGTACGCTGCGGGAAGCTCCGGTCATCCTCAGAAATTCCGCGGAAGATGAAGGATAACGGCTTTCGCTCTTCTTCCCGCAAAGGTTATGCAATGATCACGATCCCCGCGGAGTCACCCTCCGATTGACGCGTGGTGGGCTTCGTTCTTATTTATTGATCGACTCTGCTTTTTCACTTTAGAATGAGGAAAAGGTTTAAGTATGACAAATGATTTATCCACGTCGAAGCTTGTAAACAAGAAAAGCGGCGGACCAGCAGAGTTGGATGAACCCTGCGGTCTCGCCGCTTTCGTCTTTGTTATCCTTTCCTTAACCCATTCCGGATTCAGGATGTGAATCCTTGAGCGTCTAAGAAACGTTTTGTGTGAACTGAGCCTTCCTTCAGCGGGTTACTTCGCCGCCGCGGCAGTGCCGGCAATCCGGCCGGTCGTTGCGTACAGGCCCAATGAAGCGGCCAAAACATAATTCTCATTGTAGAAATAACGGTTGCTCATTTCACCCGCAGCATACAGCCCCGGAATCGCTTCCTTGGCCTGGTTGAGCACCTGACCGGTTTCACTGGTCAGAACGCCGCCCTGTGAACCAAATGTCGTCGGATAGAAAACAACGGCATAATATGGCGCGGTTTCCAGCGATGTCAGATTTTCTGCAGCTTTGCCGAAATCTTCGTCTTTCCCCGCGGCAACCTGTTCCTGGTAGCGGTCATAGGTTGCTTTTAAGGTTGCGGCGTCGACTTTCATGCCTTCGGCCAAAGCTTCGATCGTATCCGCTTTGACTACTGCGCCCGCGGTTGCGCCTTGTTCCAGGATCTTCGCGATCTCCGCGTCAGAAGAATCATAAATGTAGTAGAACGGTGCATTGCCATCCTGAATCATATCCGAACCCAAAGCGTCAAAGTAAACCGCGGCTTCGCTGGCAAACCGTTCACCCTTCGCATTCACACCCAGCTGCTTGTTTGTCGTCAGCTTCGATGCATCCGCCACCTGACTGGCCAACGCCGGGTCCACTGTCGTCGCGCAGATTGAAGTAAAGAACGAGTCAAACGGCACGGCGCCCGCTTCCAGCGCCATCGTCAGGCCATCGCCGGTTGAGCCGGCCGCCGCGACAGAAATCGTTCCGGCTTTGTCGACCTTCGGCGAATATTGCTTTACCATTTCCGCGTTTGCGGAGATTCCGCCAGTCGCCAGAACGACGCTTTCAGTGTTGAATGTAATCACCTTATCGGAGGTTTCCGCAACGATGCCGACGACCGCTCCCTGATCGTCCAGCACCAGTTTCTCACCCTTGCATTCCGTAATGACCTCAATGCCCTGAGCTTCGGCGATCTTGACCATCTCGTCGATCAAACCGCGTCCGCCTGCCGGATTGTGCGCTGTCGGATACGGTCCGAAGCCGGTGAAGGCTTCCCACGTCACGCCCTTTTCCTGCAGCCAGTCAACGGTTTCGCCGGTCTTGGATACAATAGCTTCCCACCGTTCCTCATCCGGATATCCCGATTCCTGCCCGGAATAGCTCATCCGCTCATCCCAGTATTTCCGGAAGGTTTCCAGCGAATCATCAAAGTCACTGTCGTCGTAAAGCTTGGAGTCGATACTGATTAAATACCCGCCCGCGATCGCGGTCGTTCCGCCGGTGGTCGCCTGTTTTTCAATGACGACGACATCTGCACCCGCTTCTTTCGCGCTGAGCGCCGCGGACATCCCGGTGATGCCTGAACCGACAACGACAACATCCGTTGAACGGCTTTCCTCCGTTTTGGCCTGAGGCGTTTTTTCTGTTGCGGCTTTGAGCTTTTCAACATCGCCGCCCGCCTGCACAACGCAGTCTTCAATGGCTTTCAAAATACCATCACTGGTCAATGTCGCTCCGGCGACGGTATCAACACCTAGGCTCTGACTTTCAACGACTGCGCCCGGGATTTTTTCAATCGCCGGATCACAGATACCTGCCGTTTCCGTATGTTCTTTGACCGAGATCGATTCGATCGTGCCGGCTGTAAAGGTTACCTCAACGGTGATCGGTCCGTTGCGCCCGTCGCCAACCCCCGTATAGGTTCCCGCCTTAAACAAGGCTTCGCCGTCTGAGACTGGTGCTTTCGGCGTGGTGGAGCATCCTGCCAGACACAGCAGCGATGCCAGAAGCAGACAAATCAGCTTCTTCATTTCTTTTCCCTCCTTCACATGCATTCATGCATGTTTTCTTTATCACAATTATACATCTGTGCATAATTTTTAACAAGCCTAAAAGAAAACCCATCATTACGATCGGTTTTCAGGTTGATTTCTTTATAAAATTTATGCGTTATTCCCGTGCTTCCGCCCCATACCGCGCGGCAAAGATTTCGACAAACAGGCGGGCGTCTTGAGGCAGTGTCCGCCGCTTTAAAATCCAACCGGAGCTTTCCGTCTTGCGCAGCTCAGTAATTCCATAGACGTAAATATAAAGAAAACAAAGCATTTCTTCCAGATCGGCATCTGCGCGCAATTCTCCGATCTGCTGAGCCTGGCGGAACGCTTCTTTTTTCAGGGAATAGATCTTTTCCGAGTAATCCTGAATCGGAATCTCCGGTTCCCCCTGTCCCCCAAAACCGATCTTTTGCAGCAGTGACGGCGTGGAAGAACAGAAAATAATATCTCTTTCCAGCTTCTCAAAGATTGAACAAGGTTGTTCAAAGATTTCCTGGTATTGCCCGATAACCGTTTCCTTCTCCTGTTCTATAACCGTCTGATATAATTCTTTTTTGTTCTTAAAATAATAATAAAGCGGTCCGCGGGTTAATCCCGCTTCTTTTCCGATCGCTTCCAGATTGGTTCCGGCATATCCGTAACGTGAAAAATGTTCCCTGGCGATCGTCATAATTTTTTGCTTGGTTTGTTTTTCTGCGTTTCCCATAGTGATTCCCCTTTATGCGTTTATTATATCACTTTTACAGCGCTGCCTGCAGGCCGAGGATGTCTGCCGATCAATAATTCTTGTTTTTATTGAAGTCATTTTATGAAAATCAATGAACTCGCCAAAAATCACGGATTCCTATTTTGGAATACAAAAATTTCTGTTTATCGTTTATAATACAGGAAGCAGTATTCCGCTTTGATCAGATTCAGGGACTTGCCGAAGGCGAGGATGGAGACGGAAAACTGTAAGATTGCGGACATTCCGCACATGGAGGAAAAATGAAGAAAATTATTACTACTGTTCTGGCGTGTTTCTTGATCGCCGGCTGTTCCAGCACACCGAAAACCGAAAATGCGTCCTGCAGCTTTACGCAGGAAGGCTTGATGACGGCTACTTATGATTTAAAGGCAGAAAACAATGAAATCACCGTTCTTTCTCTGAAGATGATTTATGACAAAGCGATGTTCGGCAACATTGATTTTGCAACGATCACGGAAGAAGAAAAAGCACAGATGATCGACGCCATCCTGTCCCAGTCGGGAATCTCGGAAGACATGAAGGGCGTGAAGACAACGGTTGAAATTCAAGACACGATCATCGCGACCATTGAAATGAACCTGAAAGAAGCCGATCCGGATACGTTAAAGAATCTGGGCTTTGATTTTTCCAACACGGACATGAGCTTTGACAAGGTCGTTCAGGATATGAAGGATCAGGGCTTCGACTGTAAATAAACAGACGAATTCACAATTTAATAAAGCGGAGAAGGCCGCCCTTTGGGGAAGACTTTCTCCGCTTTTTTATCGTAGAAAACAAAACGAGCAGGATCGGCGGATCAGGCCGGACTGCTCGTACTTGATTTGTTCTTATTCTGTCTGTGATGCTGTTTTCTGCCGGTGGCAAAGTGAAATCCAGCTTTTATGCCTCTTGGGCTCTGCTTTCCGCCTGCTTTGTGAAGTCTTATCCGCGGGTAACCCAGATTGGTGAACACCAGGCGCAGTGATCGTCGGTCTGTTCAACACGCAGGTAATAGAAGTCTTCTTCCCCGCGCTCGCTGTCCTCTACGGTGAAGTCCATCGCACACCCGCAGCCTTCCATCTCAACCAACACTTCGTTGTTCTTGATAATCTGAACCGTGCGGATCTCGTTGACCGCCAGCACGCTGACGTCCAATTTGACTGCTTCCCCGGCCGGGATCATGATTTCTTCACCCATGTGATGACTGCCGATCTTCAGCGAAGCCAGAATCCGGGCGCCGCTGGTGCCGTAAGTGAAGCGGTTGTAGATCGCGTTCCAGACGTTTTCGCTGGTCAGCGTCGGAACGAAGGCGCCTAAGATGCCGCCCTCGATGCCATGCTCCATCTGATGCGAGTCAGAACCGGCGATAAAGCCCAAATGATAACCCCGGGCCAGCGCATCCTGAGCGCAGTGGCGTTCAAATTTCATGATATTCTTCGTGTACTTCGACTGGTTTTCAAATTTCTCATAGTCGGCGTGGCGCGAGAAAATTTCAACGACGCGCTGCACTTCCGGATCATGATAATCCCAGTCCGTCGCCGCGGATACCAGGCCCCAGTTGGCTGCCGGATGATGCGGAATGCACTGACCGCCGTCCTTCTTGATGCTTTCGAACAGAACCGTCGGGTTGTTGCCTTCCGGATCGGTGCTGCGGTACAGACCGCCGGTGCTGGACGGGTAGTAGACGTTCTTATGTCCAAAGTCATGCTTGTATTCGTTGGACGTCCATTCATAAGCCAACAGCACGGCGAAGTTCTTTTCTCCGTTGAACAGATTGCGCGTCGTGCGGTTCCATTCCCATTCGGAATCCGTCGCGATATCCGGATAATCGTCGTGATCGGTCAGCGCGCAGAAATCCATGTTGGCATCCTTGATCGCGTAGTGATAATATTGATCAATCTCGCCCAGCGCGTCGGACAGGTTGGACTGGCCGTGAATATCGCCGAAGGTCAGCGTCAGATTCTCATAGCCGTTCTTCTTCAGCCAGGCCGCGACTTCTTCTTCGCTGCGGCTGTCCAGCGCTTTTTCCGCCGGGATCGGCTGCACGAACTGATCGATCTTCTTTTCGATCTCTAAATCATAGAACTGCGGCAGGACGTCCAGCGCGACTTCGTTGTAGACGATTGACGCGTAGCGGTGCATGTGGCCGTTCTTGTTGCCGAACTGCCAGATATAATGCAGAACATTGCTTTCGTCCAGCGCGATATGCGGACGCACGGCGCACTGGCTGTCGTTGTAGGTAATGACAACCGGTTCCGACCAGACGCCTTCTAAATCACGCACGCGCACAATCGCGTTGTATTTGCCCCAGGTGTAGGTGACCACCGTATAGCCCTGGGTGTTCGCTGTGATGTCGATGTTGTTGTACCAGTTGCGGTTTTCCGTCAGCACCGCGTAATGAGAAGTGACAACCTGGCCGTCTTTTACTTCTACGTCGATCACGTTGTTGCTGAAATAACAGTGCTTGCCGTTTTCATACCAGGCGATCGTGACCTTCTGGCCGACCCGGGTCATGACCGGATGCGTGCTGTAAATCACCGTCTGATTCAGCTTGACTTCCTCGCTCCACTGCCCGTCGATCTTGGCGCGCACGACGACGTCATAGTTTACGCCGTTATACAGATCATAAGCGACAAAGCAATGGCCTTTGCCGTCATGATCAAAGCATGGACGATAGGTCTTCACCGCCGTGTTGACCTTTTCCAGCGTCACTGTTTCGCCCAGCGTGGCGACGATCGTATCGCTGAAGCCGACGCCCTGACGGTTGTATACGACGACCGGATGGGTTCCGTCGTCTTTAACGGAAGGATAGAACAACGCTTCGCCCTCGTCGATCACCTGGATCGCGCTGAACACGCCGTCCTGGTATTCGCGGACGCACAGCTTCCACACGCCGTTCTCAAATTCCGACCAGGCGGTGATCACGCGGTCGTTGAACGTGTGCAGGCTTGGCCGCAGCGCTAAGCCCGAGCCGGAGATCTGGACTTCGTTGTGCGGATGACGATCAATCATCTGCGCGAACTGGATCACCTCGGTGTGATCGAGATATTTTTCCCAGACCGCAAAGACTTCGTTCTTACTGTTGACCGTGACGTCCGGGTACTGACAGCTGCTCTGCCAGATATCCGTGATTTCAACGGACGTACTCTTGAAATGTTCCATAGTTCCTCCTTTATTCGTCTTCATATTTACCAACACCGGCAGGCGGCTGAATGTTCTTGACGCCAAACGCCAGAACCAGCAGGGTGACGATGTACGGGATCATTTGAACTAGCTGCGACGGAATGCCGTAGCCCTGGACATAAATCTGAACCGCGTCGCACAGCGCGAACAGTGAGCCGCATAACAGGACGTTCAGCGGATTGTAGCGCGACAGGATCGCAATCGCAATCGCGATGTAGCCGCGGCTGGCGGACATATCGCGCACGAACATATTCAGGCTGTCGATCGACAGATACGCCCCGGCCAGACCGGCCAGCGCACCGCAGACCAACACGCCGATATACTTCATCCGCCGGACCGGAATGCCCATACTGCTGGCAGCCTTCGGGTTTTCACCGACCATCCGCAAGCGCAGGCCAAACGGTGTTTTAAATAAGATAAACCAGCTGGCGATACACACGAGGATCGTGAAGATCAGCAGCACTGACTGGCGGCTGAAAATATCGCCAAGCACCGGAATATCCTTTAAAAACGTCAGCTTGGTGTTGACGGAAGCGACGGCTTCGGAATTGCCCTTGTTGCCCCAGATGATCTGCATCAGCAGCGTGGATGCCGCCGTGGCTAACAGATTCAGGCCGATGCCGCTGATGACCTGATTAACCTTATAGCGGATGCACAGAAGACCGTGGCATAATCCGAAGATCATGCCGCCCAAGATCCCGCACAACAGACCGATCCAGGCGTTGCCGGAATAGAACGAACCGACGGCAGCCGTAAACGCGCCGGTCAGAATCATACTTTCAAGACCCAGCGCCATGATGCCGCTGCGCACGGAATACACACCGCCCAGCGCCGCCAGAATCAGCGGGATGGACATGGAGAACATCGTACTCAGAATGCCTGTGATATTATTCAGCATGGCTGCGTCCTCCCTTCTTCGGTTTGCGGTCCGCGCCGATCAAGGCCCGGATCAGAAGCGGCGCGGAAACAAAGATAACGACCAGCGCCTGAATGACGCTGACAAACTCCGTCGGAATCTGGCTCATCATGTTCAGATACATCGCACCGGTTTTTAAAGCGCCGAAGATGATGCCCGCCAGGATGATGCCTAACGGAGAATCGCTGGCCAGCGCTGCGACGGAGATGCCGCTGAAGCCGTATCCCGGCGAAAAGCCGCTGATGAAGCGCTTCCCGACGCTGGTGACATGCACCGCGCCGCACAGACCGGCCAGCGCGCCGCTGAACAGCATCGCTTTCATCATGACTCCGCCGACCTTGATGCCGGCCGTTTCCGCAGCCTTCATGTTTAAGCCGACCGCCCGGACTTCATAACCGAAGCGGGTCTTTTCCAGCACGAATTTCACGATCAGGGCCGCGAGCACGGCGATCACGATCGCCCAGGTCAGCTGATAACCCGGAATCATTTTGCCTAACAGCGCGCCGTCGACGATTTTATTCGTCTGTGCGACCGCCCCTTCGGCTTTTAACGGATAGTTGACTAAATAATCGCAGAAATTGATGATGATGAAATTGGTCATCGTCGTCGTAATGACTTCGTTCGATCCGAACCGGACTTTCAGAAAGCCGATCAGCGCGCCGGCCAGACCGCCGCCGATCACGCCGCAGATCAGCGCCAGTAAAAGATGCAGGATGCCCGGCAGCGGCAGCGGCGTCATGCCGACCAACGCCGCGACCATCGCGCCCGTATACATCTGACCTTCGACGCCGAGGTTGATCAGCGTCGCTTTTTTGCCGACCATAAACGCCAGACCGGTAAAGATCAGCGGCGTTGCCTGAATCAAGGTGTTGGTCAAGGAACGCACGGAACCGAGCGAACCTTCGATAATGACAGAATAGGCGAAGATCGGATCATAGCCGCACAGCAGCATGATCACGCAGCTGACCAGAATCGCCAGAACGAAGGACACCAGCGAGATCACGATCGGACTGGTTTTCATCAGCCGGTTAGACAGCTTGCTCATGGTGCTCCTCCTTTCCTCCGGTCATCAACAGGCCCAGCGACAGCTCGTCGGTGTCCTCGGCCTGCTGAACGCTGACGATCCGGCCGTCGTAAATCACGGCGATCCGGTCGGACAGCGAGCGGACTTCATCGAGATCCGCTGAAATTAACAAAATCGCTTTGCCCTCGTCGCGTAAGCGCAGCAGCTGATGGTGAATATACTCCATCGCGCCGACGTCGACTCCGCGGGTTGGCTGGGCGACGATCAGCACGTCCGGGTTCTGCTTGAACACCCGGGCAATAACCACCTTCTGCTGGTTGCCGCCGGAGAGCGAGGAAACAAGTTCGCGCGCATTCGGCGTCTTGATCATGTATTCGCCGACCGCTTCCTCAGCGTAGCTCTGGATATTCTTTTTCTGAAGCAGTCCCTGTTTGAGAAACTGCGGTTCGTCATGATAGCCTAAAATCAGATTGTCTTCAATTGACATTTCCGCGACTAAACCACGGCTCAGACGATCCTCCGGGATGTGTCCGATCTTATGCTTTAAGAAGGCGTGGGCATCCCCGTGAATCGCTTCCGTTCCCATCGTCATCGTGCCGGAATCGGCTTTGCGCAGACCGGTCAGGACTTCGATCAGTTCGGTCTGGCCGTTGCCTTCAATGCCGGCGACGCCGAGGATTTCGCCCTTGCGGATTGACAAGGAGATCCCTTTAAGCACCTGCACGCCGCGCTCGCTCAGCTGTAAATCCTGAATTCGGAAAAACTCCTCGCCCATGTTCGTATTTTCCCGGCGCACGTTCAGTTCAACATCGCGGCCGACCATCATTTTAGCCAGATCGCTGGTTGTCACGTTGCCCAGAGGCAGGCCGGATTCAACCATTTTCCCATCGCGCAGAACGGAAATCCGGTCGGCGATCGCCAGTGTTTCCTTCAGCTTGTGCGTGATGATGATAATCGACTTGTTATCCTTTTTCAGATTCCGCATGATGACGAACAGTTCTTCGACTTCCTGCGGCGTAAGCACGGCCGTCGGTTCGTCCAGGATTAAAATATTGGCGCCGCGGTAGATCGCCTTGAGGATCTCAACGCGCTGCTGCTCGCCGACGGACAGTCCCTGAACCTTTGCTTTGGCGTTGATATTGAAGTGAAAGCGGTCGATCAGTGCCTGAATCTCCTGCTCGGCCTTCTTCTCGTCGATCAGCCAGCCTTTGCGCGGCTCGTGGTTGACGATGATATTTTCCGTAACGCTCATCACCGGGGAAAGCATGAAATGCTGGTGCACCATGCCGATCCCCAGCCGGATCGCGTCTTTCGGGCTCTTGATCTTGACCGGCTCGCCGTTAACACGGATTTCTCCCTCATCCGGCAGAGTCATGCCGTAGAGGATTTTCATCAGCGTCGATTTGCCGGCTCCATTTTCTCCCAGCAGGGAATGAATCTCTCCCTGACCTAAAGAAAAGGAAACATGATCAACAGCTCGCACTAATGGATATTGCTTAACAATATCGATCATTTCTACACTGTTCATTGTTTCCTCCTTTTTCTTTTTACAAAATTAACTTGCTTTCAGCTTATTTTGTATACTGATTGGAAGATACCCAGCTGTCCAGTTCATCTTCTGTTTCACAGATGACCAGTTTGCCGCTCTGAATCTTGGCTTTGATATCCGCAATCGCCGCCGCGATGTCTTCAGGGACTTCAACGTTGGAGAATTCATTGGAATAGCCGACCGCTTCTTCCTTTAAGCCGCTGATCTTAACGCCTTCAGTCCATGTGCCTTCAACTAAAGCCTTGACTTCATTGTAGACCATTTCGTTGACGTTGCGGATCGAGGTTGCCGGGATATAATCCGGTTCGATCGCGTTCTGGTTTCCGCCGACGCCGAACGCATAGCGGTCAGCTTCTTTTGCGGCATTGAAGACGCCCAGTCCGGAAGCTCCGGCAATGTGCTGGATGAAATCCGCACCCTTGTTGTACATCGACATCGCGATGTTCTTTCCCTTATCGGAATCGTTGAAGCTGCCGACGGTTGCCGTCAGGACTTCGCATTCTGGATTGACATACTTTACGCCTGCTTCAAAGCCGACAACGCCGGACCGCAGATTCGGGTTGTCCATGCCCAGGATAACGCCGACAACGTTGTCCGCATTGGCTTTCGGCATCTCGGACAGCGTGCCTAAACCCGCGTAAACGCCGCACAGGAATGTCTGTTCCTGCCACTTCGTGGAAACGGCGCTGACGTTCGGCAATTCGATTGACGAGTCGATGATTGAGAATTTCTGATCTGGATAATCCGCCTGCACCGCAGTCAGAGCATCGTTCTGATCGGTCGCCAGACCGATGATTAAATCATAAACGCCGGCATCCGCAAACTGACGGTAGCCTGCTTCAAAATCACTGGCTGATTCTGGTTCAACATACTGGAAATCAATTCCGAAATCAGCTTTAGCCTGGGTCAGTCCGTCGTATGACATGTCGTTGAAGTTCTTATCGCCCAGTCCCCCGGTGGACAGAACGATCGCCACTTTCAGCTGCTTGTCGCCGTTATTGGCTGCGCCTCCGTTGTTGTCTGTGCCGCCTTGTTTGCCACCGTTGCCTGAGCAGGCTGCCAGCGACAAAGTCAGCAGTGCGGCGGTACAGAGAAGTCCTAACTTTTTCATCTTTTCCCTCCTGGTAAGCATAACGCTTACAAATACAGTAGTTTTATATCATGGAAAAGCCTACAAAAAAAGTGACAAATGTCACTTTTGATATATTTCATATTAATCTTCGCGTTTCTTTTGTAAGCGTTTTCTCTGGTCGCTGGTAATCGTCAGTGTGTTCCCTTCCTTACCAATCAGCCCCTCATTCTTGAACTGACTCAGAAGCCGGTAAACCGTCCGGCGGGAACAGCCCATAAAAGCGGCCAGTTCCTCCCGCTTGATCTTAATGCGGATTACGTCGCCGCTGGGTTTCAACGCGTCGCACAGCCGCAGCAGATAGTCGATCAGCTTAATGTTCATCGAGTTGGTCGGATAGCGGGATTCATTGATCGAGGATTCATAAAACTGATTCGCCCAATAACAGATCAGATATTCTTTAAAAGGATCGCAGTCGGACAACAGGATGAACAAATCTTCCCTGGTGATGCGGTAGCCGCGGCAGCGCTCGTCCACTTTCAGCGTGCAGCAGTAGCGATGGTGATCGGAGAAAATTTCCATCAGGCCGACAAAGCGGGCTTCATAATTCGTAACATAGGTATAAGCGATACCGCGCGTATTTACGCTTTGAACGTCAAGTACCCCTTCGGTAAAAATGTAGCCGCAGGTCACCGGCGCGCCTTTTTCAATGATCGTCTCGCCGGGTTCAAACGTGACCGGAACCAACCGCATCCGCACCCGCTCGGGAATGGCTTCCAACACTTTCTCAAAACTTAGCATCGCGATCACCTCTTTCCACTCTCTGGTAAAGATTATAGCGTATTTTAGCTGAGCTGAAAATGATTTCCTTGAGAAAGCTTCCGCTTTTCGGGATGAAACCTTCCAACGCGTTCTCTGATTGATATGACGTCACGGAAGCTTAAAGAATAGATCTCATTCCTTTCTGCCTACTCATAGATATTAAAGCTCTCCTCGTTTACTTTCCGCAATTCGCCGGAATCTAAATCAAATAGATACGTAATCCACAATTCCTGCGGATATTCTGCCGACTCTTCCCGCGCCCGCAGCCACAACTTCCGCGAAGCAGGGAGATAGGCCATCTGAACGGACGCGCTGTCCAGCTGCAACAGTTCTTCCTTTTGCTCGCCGCTGCGGTAATAAATTGTCGAATATTCCCGATATGACGCTGAATTGATATCCTGATACGGCTGATTCCAATCCCATTGCGAATATTCCGCGGTGAACGCGCCGTTTTCGGTTAAGTGGATATCCCCCCAGGCTGGCAGATCCTTGGCGATCAACTCCGCATGATTTCCGTCAAATTCATAAATGTCGAAATTATCCCCCACCAAATCCTCAGCCTGCCACAACCCCAGCACAAATTGGGAATCCGCGGTCGGAAAAAGCATAAAGCTTTGTTCGTTCCAGGTATTCAGCTGATCTGGCCGCGCCCGCAGCCGCAGCGTTTGATCCTCCAGAGAATACTGATATAAATAGCTTTCGTTCGCGTAACCTGCGGTCAGCCACAGACAATTCTTGGTTTCATCATAAGCCAGACTGCTTACATAGAAGTTATAATTTCCTTCAGGATTCAACGATGCACTGTCAAACAATTTCACTTTGTTTTGCGTCGCTAAATGGATCAGCCAGTATTCCTCCGGCGCGCTCCAATCGGACCTTTGCGCGACGATCATCTGATCTTGATTAACGGTATAGTTACCAACGTCGTTGAATTCCGCCGTCACTTCGAATGTCGCAGAATCCAAAATCAGCGTCGTTGAAGTCAATCTGTCTTCTTTCCGCCAGGAGATATCCGCAAACAACCGTCCGCCGTTATTTTGAATCTTAACAATCCTGCCTTCCGGATAACGCGACCGTGATAAAACATAGCGCTCTTCGATCAAACCGGTTTCCGGATTCAGCTGCTGGATCTGTTTTCCATTGGCGCTGATCATAACGGCATTCCCCTGAATTTCCAGCGCAGTTCCAAAATGGGTTAACGACGCGCCCGGATCCTTGGATGAACCCCGGGCTTCGCGCACTTCGTTATTAAACGCCACAGGTTGATCGATCCCCTGCATTGCCGCCTCTTCCAAACTTTGATAGTATTCGTTCTTCGCCTCGGCGACCGTGAACATTTTCCCGGTTTGCGGCTGGACAAGAAAAACATGATTTACGCCGTCGCCTGAATATCCCTGAATTTTTAACCAACCGCCCACCGGCGTGCAGCGTAGTTCTTCCAGGCATTTCAGCGCAGCGACGCTTTCCTTATCATAACCATTCTGACGGATGACCTGACATTGCCGCGGTTCATCAAAATTACCGATTTCACGGTTGGTGACAATGGTGTAAAATCCCTTCTGCGATAACGCCGGCTGGGGGCGGATGAGCGCTCCTTCATTTGTACTCTGAATCAGCTCCGCGTTTTTGCCCTCATGATCCGTTGAGAAGTAATAGATTTTCATGGATCCGTAGATTTGAAAATAGAGTTTTTCTTCATCTGCGCCGATTAAATAAGCAACGGAATAATACTCTCCCCAATCTCCCGGTTCCGCCTCAAAGGAACTCAGCATATTCCCATCCCGGTCAATTTTAAAGTAAGCCCGGGAAGATTTTTCGACAGAATAATCCGCAGAGATAATTACGGTATGTTCAAGAATCGCTTCTACCGACATACTATTCGCATCCGTCGCTTCCGCGCTGAGATCGGCGATCATTTCCGCTGAATCCTCATTCACAGACTGATGCCACAGCTGGTTCTCCTTGATCCAATATAGATCCTGCCCCTGCATCTGCCCCGAGCCGGTCGCCATGATCTGCTTTTCCACCCGCTTTTCTTTCAGATTCCAGAGATTTACGGTTATTGGATTTCGTTCATAAATATCGGTGTTTTCTTCCTCATTCTGTGTCCAGATTGCCAGCCGGCTGGCATCCGGCGAAGTAACCCTCCGGATCTTTCCCGACGGCATCTGCGCGTCCTGGAAGAAATCCCAGTTTTTCAGCGACTGATCTGAAAAATTCCAGATCATAATTTGATTCTGATCAAAGTCCGGCATGTAATAGTTTTCTCCGACGATGACCGCCTGTGAATCGTTCTGGCTCAGCCATTTTTCATTTGAGCCTTTCGCCGGATCCGTTTGACAGCTGGTTAAGCTGATTAAGCTGATCAGCCAACAAAGGCCAATCCCAAGCCTTCGTGCATTTCTGAATTTCATACAAGTCCCCCATTCAACTTCATATTTCCCATGAATTGTTTCTTTCTCGTATTATAGCATGGCGTCAGGTTTACAACAATAGACCCTGGTAAAAGATCCGTCTTTACGCAAATCGGGTAGGAAGCTAAGGAAGCCGATTCTTCCTTAGCTTAGCTCCTCCCAC